>Ga0326512_10002732_pt1 | contig 13063 bp, 16 predicted proteins | sample 1_2617_0518_D_FD_203652 | JGI IMG/M metagenome (GOLD analysis project Ga0326512, IMG submission 203652) | Bovine rumen microbial communities from UC Davis, California, United States - 1_2617_0518 | ecosystem: Host-associated > Mammals > Digestive system > Stomach > Rumen | place: USA... | reverse complement strand
ATGTCCAGGCGAAAGAGTAGAAAATGACTCCCCCTTCCCCCATTGAAAAACAGACACCTCGCTCAAGCCGTCTAAAAGGCGATTCTAGCGGCTTTATGTCTTTGTGGAACATTTCCTCAAGAGGTCTTGAAAAAGCTCTCAGCGAGCCTTCTGCAAGGTCTCCCCTTGAGCGGATTGTCTTATTTTTGAGAGTAGTCCATCAATCTTCTGACGATCCTCTTCAAACTCTTTCTCACTTCCACTCTTCTTCACTCCGATGACATCTCCGGAATCATTGAAGAGAGTGATCGAATGTTTGAGACTGTGTTCTTTGTTGTGGCAGTCCTGGCATAGACACTCGAGATTCTCGAAGCTGAGTGAGATCATCGGATCAGAAATGTTGTGAGCATTGAGATATATCTTGTGATGACAGATTCGAGCCGGACTTCCACAGCGTTCACAGAGATAGTTCTTGCTGTTCATGTATGCTGTTGAGACAGTCTTCCATCTCTTTGACTGATAGAAGTCACGAGCAAATTCTTTCATTCTGTTCTCTTCGCTTTCAGAGTGATCACCTTTAGAAGTGAGTTGATAGTTCTTGTGAGTGCCTGGTCATCTGCATGATCGGCATAATACCATTGAGTGAGAAGAAGACCGGAGACAACATCCACAAGAGGTTCTGCCATCTGATCACTCTCACTCATCCCTGTTGTCGCTTCTATGTATCCAGGAAGCGCTTCAGTCAGATAGCTGATCACTTCATAGTTCGAGCCATCATCAACTCTTAATACCTTATAAGCTTCATTTACGGTCATGATTTCTCCTGTTGTGCAATTAGCACAATTTTAATCTGAGATCTCTACTGGATCTCGTTTTCGCGTTTGTAACTATTGAACAAAAAGAAAGCGCCGAGCGGAGTTGCATCTCGCCCGGCACTCTGTAATAGTTATCAAGCTTCGCCTGGCGATCTCTAGTCTTTAAGATGCGGAAGCGATATAAAGCTTGACGAAGGCTTCTGTCACGATAGGCTTGCAGTCAGCAACAGCGAGCGCTCTGTAATCGATCACACCCTTCTTGAAAGAGGATTCTCTGCTCGCTTCGATCATGATTCCTTCCGGCATATTATAGCCGAGATACTTTGCGAAGTTGCCGAAATAAACGACATCATCAGCGATGTTGTCATCGACAACTACCGGGAAGCCGAGAATCTTTCCGATCTGCTCTTCCTTCGGATCAGCGATGAAGATAGGTCTCTTCGCTGTGTCGAGCATACCGTAAAAAGTCTTGTAGAGAGTTGCGTTGTTCATTGCGATCTTCGCTCCCTGTGTATATCCTCTCTTCAGAAGAGCCACGAGAGCGACAACATCTCCATAGCCGATGGAGCTTCCATTTGCTACCTCAACAGCGTTCTTAGTAGCACCGGAAGCTGTCCAGGTGATGGTCTCGAGTCCAGTACCCTGTCCGGAGCCTGTTCCGTTGATCAGAGCATAGTCGATAGTTTCCATGACACAAGCTGTCAGCTCGTCAACGAGATAGGACTCGAAAGCGCTGATGGACATCTTCTGAGCCTTTGCGCTGATGGAGAAGACCTTCATGATCTCATAGCCATCGAAGGACACGGAAGCGACAGTCACATTCTCAGAGTCGACAGCACTCGCTTCTGTATGCCAGGAAGCTTTTGTCGAAGGAGTTCCTACCGGAATAGCGATCTTTGTAGGAATGTTGAAAGCTCTGCACTCTGCCAGGAGTCCACCGATCGTCCGAGCCTTTGCGATCACTTCGTTGAGAGTCTGAGTCGGAAGGACAGCTGAAGCGTTGGAGCTTGTGATGAAAGCATCATTTCTCTTTTCAGCTTCCTTCATGCCGGTCTCGAAAGCTTCCTTCTCAACAGAAGTGAGCTTGTGTCCGAGCATGGTCTTGAAGAAAGCGGAGCGATACTCTTTGGAGTCGAAAACATTGTCAGCTGTGAAGGTCTTCTCTTCGTGAGTGTCCAGGAGAGTGAAAGCTCCTCTTCTCTCCGGTCTCTGAGCCTTCTCATCGTTGTTCCTCTTCGCCTGTGCAATTCCTGTCAGCTCAATGTTGAGCGCCTGGATGTCGACATCAGAGTCCTTCTCGATCATGCCGTTGATCTCGCTCGCTCTCTGCTCGAGCTGTTCATTTGTGTAATTCTTATAGAAGTTGAAAGCTTCTGCCACTGTATTAAATTTCATCGGTTGATTCCTCTTCTTTCTGCTCGCTCTGATTCTCGAGCTGACTGATCACTTCTTCAATGCTGAAAGTTTTGGTCTTCTGCTCGTCTCTGTCCGGACGAGGAACAACAAAAGTGACTTGTAAAAAGTCATAGCTTCCTCTGTTATTCTTCTTTTCTTTGACCTCAAAATGAGTGATTCGGATTCTCTTTGAGTCAGCGAGAGCCTGGAGATCAGAAGCGAAAGCAAATGTATACTTTGCATACCCTGTTTTATTGGTCATCTTAATCACCTCTGATTATCATGTTTACAAGTTCTTTGAGCTTTTGGAGATGTCTCAGTCTCTCCGATCTGTCCGTCATCTGACTTCTCGCTTCTACCGAAGTTTGAGCGTATGCCGGAAACTGTACGATAGAACACTCATAGACCTTCTCAATCTTCGAGATCGTTCTCGTGTTTGTCTTTGGGTCATAGTGATCTCCACCTTCCGGCACTTTGAAAGCGAAGCTCATTCCGGAGAGATCAGAGCGTTTTACTGACTCATATACCTCTCTAGCGCTTTCTGTGTTCGGAAGAGTTGCTCTGATTGTCATTCCTACCGGATCAACCTTCAGAGTCATCGTTTTTGGAGTTCTTGCGAGTGGTACTCTGTTCAGATCATGGTTGAACAGAAGTCTCACATCTGAGAGATCAGCATTGTCGAGCGCTCCTCTCTCAATGATCTCCGTATAACACCCTACCGGGTCATTAATCGTTGTTGCCTGGTCGAAGACTATCGCTCGACCTTCTATGATCATAGCTTCGTTGACCTGTGAAGCTCTGATTTCTGCAATTCTAGTCTCTTTCATGATTTATCCTTCCGAGAAGGCTTCTATCTGCCGTTTTAAGAGCTTTTCGAGGTCTCCTCTTCTTATTCACCATCGAGACCGCTCGAGAGCGATTCTGAGCGATCTGGATGGTCTGACAGTCACATTTTTCGCCCGGATCAAGATTCGCTCCACAGCATGGACACGTTGAGAAGTATGTATTTCTCATTCGTCTTTCCCTACCTGGTAAGCGTTCGCCTTGTCAGCATCGATCATGTTGAGAGCCTGGAGTCTCCGGTCTCCATCAGCAACTCCAGGAAGATTGAGAATCTCGAGAGCCTGGTTGACTGTGAGAAGTCCCATCGGCATCAGCTGAGAGATCAGACTGACTTTGGTCGAGTTGCTAGTGAATTGAAGTCTTCCGCTCTCGAAGATGATCTCGTTTCCGAAAGCTTGCTCTCGATCAGTGAAGATTTTCGCTGTCATCTCTTGTGAGAGAGCTGTTGCGATTGGCTCAATCGTTGACTCATAGAAAGAAGCGAATTGATCTTCTGTATATGAGGAGCTGACGATCTCTTCGGTCACTCCGAGATAGCTGAAAATCTTTGATCTGATCGCTTTTGTCTGATCAGCATCGAGAATGAGAGGTTTCGATTCGATTGGTTGATAGTCCATCTTCTGATCAGTGACAACAACTCCACCATCGTTTCCGATCTCGAGATAGTCATTGACAAAAGAGTCTCTCTCTTCTTTGAGCTTTGCCGGAGACATGATCTGAGTGAATTTGAGGATTCCTCTGATAGAAGCTCCACTCTTTATTCCGGCGATGATTCCTTCGTTCTGAGTATGAGCGAGTTCAAGTCCGGAAGAAATCGCTGAATTGTCAGCTCCGAGAATGTCATTCTCATTGAAGAATCTTCTCAAGTGAATGATGTCTCTATAAGGGAAAGTCACCTGGCTTCCGGTCCTGGTTGTAAACTGACAATAAAGCTCACCGATCTGATCGACCATGAGATCAACATGAGTCGCTGTGATCGGATAGAGACCTCTGACAACTCCTCTGTCATCTCGATCAATGAGAGCGAAAGCATTGTTGTAGATAAATAGTCTTGTTACGAGCTTGTATGTAAAATCATAGGCGCTCATGTATGGATTAGGTCTGATCTGAAGAAGCCTGTTGATCTGACAGTCTCCATCAACTCTTTGATGATCTTTGTATTTGATTACATGAGAGCCTTTGAGCTTTCCGGCATTGCGAGCGATAGCGTCCACACCTTCTCTGAAAATGTCGTTTGAGTATGCGTCCCCGGAAAACACCGAGAAGCTCGAAGTCTCATCAATGATCTTTGATTTATACTCCGTCTTTCTTTTGGAGAACAATCTGTCAAAAATACCCATTAATTTCTCACTTTCACAGTCATCGCCGGAGTGAAATAGTATCCAGGCGATGTCTGATGTAATTCTTTATTACTCATCTGAATTGACTTGATCGCTGAGAGTGAGATGTATTCTGTTGAGTCTTCCTCTGTCTTGCTCTGAATCGCAATGAATCCAGGAACGAGAGGAGCTTCTGTCTCGAGAGTTATGCCAACCAGTCTCTCTCCATCATTCATTCTGATGAGTTGAATCTTTGGTTTCTCACTCACCTCAGTCACCTCATATTTTTATGTATACATTGTATTTCAACTCACATAAATAATACCGTAAAACTTGACAACTGTCAATGATTCGTATTTTTATGTATACTATGGACACAAAAAAAACAGACTCCCATGAGGAAGCCTGTCATAGTAGTATTTACGGGTCTTCAAATAAGTCTTCACCATCCGTTTCCGGAAGACCATCAAAGTGATTACTTGCTGACTTCTTGTCATACTTTGAATTGAAGTCAGTCTCAAAGAAGTCAAAATTCGGATAATACTTGAAGAAAGCTCTGAAGACCTTCTGTCCGTTTCTGTTCTTCATGGACTTGAAGACCACTTCTTTCGGCATAGCTTGAGAAGCATCAAAGACAAGAGCTTCTTTCTCATACTTTCCAGTGTCTTTCTCTCCACCCCTTGTTCCCTTCTTCGAGAAAAATTTGTCATCTTCCAGGATTGAGAGCTGAAGTCCGAAGAGATAGTCACAAGTGTACTCGATCAGACCGGACTCTTTGAAGGACTCTTCACCGACTCTCTCTTTGTAGGATGAGCGAGCCATGTTCGAGATCATGAGAGCGAAGATTTCATGTCTCTTTGTCATGAGCTTGAATTTCTTCACAGCATCATCTATTCGCTCCCTGTCATCAAAGCGCTCGCCTTCCGGAGCTGAGATGATCTGAAGATAGTCAATGATCACAATCGGTTTGAGCTTCGTCTTTTGGACATACTCGTCAACATACTCGACTATCTTGTCAGCTGAGACAGTGAAGTCACACTCTATTATGTTAAAGCGCTTCGACTTCTGAATGTAAATCTTCTTGACCGATTCGAGGTCTTCAGAGGTCGCTCCGTTTTTGATGTCAATGTTATCTATCTGTGAAAAGACATTTCTCTGATATACCATCCGAGCGAGAGACTTTGTGACAAGCTCAATCGGAAGCTGTTCAAGAGTGAAATAGAGTATAGTTTCACCCTTCTCAACGAGCTGATCAGCGAGCTGAACACAAAAAGAAGTCTTTCCGAGAGAGGTCGAGCCTGTGAGACAAGCTAGTCCAGGATAGAGAGTGAGATACTTATCAATGTTCTCGAAGCCTGTCTTCCGGTTCTTGTACTTCTTGAAATATTCAATATCTTCACTGAATTTTGAGCCTGTGAGATACTCGCTGACATTGACTTCTCTGAATGATGGAGTGATCTTGACATCAGCTTGAAAGTCTTTAATCCATCCGCTGATCAGCGTTGAAAGCTTCTCCTGGTCATCCTTCAGAATGTCATTAGCATCTTTGTACTCTTCCGGAGCATACACAACCATTGACTCGATATTTCTTCTAGTGAAAAGCTCTGTCAGCTCTCGAGCTGTCTTTTCTCCTGGAGTGAGTCCTGTCTTCTCATCTCGCTTCTCTTCCGGATCGTGATCAGCAACTATCACAGCTCTCTTCAGATTGTAGTCGATTCCATCGAGATAGGAGTCGAGTCTGTTCGTATAATGAGAAGCGATGACATTCTTTGCTCCGGCTTGAATCAAGCTGAGAGCATCGAGCTGTCCTTCAGTGACGAAGAAGAGATCACTGTCACTTTCTCTAATAATGAATGTTGGAGCTGTTCCTGTCTGATTTTGGTATTTTGCGACATCCTCTCCAGGATTGAGAAGTCGCTCTGTGAAGAAGTCTTCTCCTGGATAAGGAATGACGAGAGCTTCATACTCTTCATATCTTTTGAGATTGTTATTCCAGACTTTTCGCTTCGGATTGTATCCGAGTCTGAATTTTTTAATGATCTCATCTGAAAATCCTCTCTCATGGAGATATTTTTCAGCTGAAGAGCCGGAGATCTGATGAAAATATACCTCGATCAGCTTCGCTCTCTCCGGATTAGCTTTCTTCTGAGGAGCTTCCTGTCCGACCGAAGCGAAGTCTCTTCTCGCTGAGTCAAGAGCTGTGATTCCGAGTTCTTGACAGATTTCATCGACTATCTGAGGAAAGTCTCTTGTCACATCCAAATTATGAAGCTTGCCGTGAAGAGTGAAGATGTCTCCACCTTCTTGACATGAGTGACAGTACCAGGTCGAGCCGGAGACATGGAAAGCTCCATCGCTGTCTCTTCCACCTTTTGCTCCACTCTTGCATAGAGGACATACAAACATATCTTTTCCCTTTGAAGGTCGAGTGATCTTCTGCACATATTCTCTGAGTCTAGGAGTAATCTCCTCTTTGTTGATCATTGGATTTACCTCTCTGATTTATTTTGGGAAAGATTAGCACGAGAGCGACAGCGAAGCAATGTCGCTCGAAGTGCATATTAATTCTAATTAATTCTAATTAATTCTAATTGCGATAATTAAAAATTTAACAATGACCTTAAAAACCCCTTATTTATAGGCTTTTTTGGACTTTTCGAGCAAAACAGCTTCCACCTATTATGAGTCGATTCCCACCTACTATGAATCGATCTCCACCTACTATGAGTCTATCTCCACCTATTATGAGTCTCTAAACTCATAATACGTTGCAAAAATCACTCTGTTTTCATGGTCTCAGCGAGACTTCTGATCGAAGCTTCTTTGACGATTTCTTCCTTCTTTTTGATCGCTTTGTCGATTCTATCCTGTTGCTTATCCTTCAGCTCAAGAAGATTCTTTGTGTACACTCCATTGATAGAAATCTCGAGATACCCTGTCAGATACTCTTTGAGAGGAGCGTTGAGATCGGTCTTGATGTTGATTTTGAAGTTCTTCTTGTCGAGACTGTCAGTGATCTGTTTCACAGCGATCTCGATTGGGTCTTTCACATCTCGCTTCGGATTCTTCGTGTTCAGAGGAAGACTGAGCCATGTTGCAACAGTCTGAAGACTGATGTTGAATGTCAGACTTCCATCTTTGTCGACCTTCCTTTTGTGGAGTCTGATCTCTCTGAAAATCTTATATTCGAGATCAGAAGCGTTGTCCGGAAGCGCCCACCAGGAGTCCGGCATGAGGAAGAAATCTTTCAAGAATGGACTCCAGTTGATGTCTCTGTTGAGCCTAACAACACATTGACCATTCTCAACGAGCATAGTCGGAAAGAGAACAATACGAGCATTTCCTTCTTTGGTCGAGATTTCCTTCTTTCCATTCTTCAGAGTCGCACTCACTCGAAGAGCTGTCAGCACGTTACTGGCATCATAGAAAGCTCTTCTTGCGTTCTGTACTGAAGTATAGAGTCGCTTGTCCACCATCTTCTGAAGAGGAAAAGACACGACATCATCATTCATTTTCCCTTTGTAGTATGTTCTTTGGTAGAGTTCACTCTCAATGAAGTGAAGAATCTTCTTCGCTGTCCTTCCGTTGATCTTCTGACAAGCTGATCCGAGAATCTCAATGATTGTCTCAGCGTTCTCAGTCCTCACTTGAATCATTCTGCTGTTGTCCTGGATGAGGAGCTTCGCTTGCTTCCTGTGACCGACTGAGTTGATATTTTTCGCTGTTGCTCTGACATCTCCATCGCTCGACATTAGATTGAAGAGAGTGTCCTTTGATGGAGTTGTCGAGAACATGAAGAAGTTTTCAACAATGTCATCAGAGTATGATGGAAGCTCTTTCTTCGATCTTGGCTTCCTGGTCTTCTTGATCTTGATCGTTGCGAAGAGAGTTCCTTTTGTACTAGAGACATAAGGACTTCCGAAGACAACATCGCTGATCACATGGTCGATTTTTGCTGTTCCTTCCGGATTGTCTCTGAAAAACTCATAATGGAGCTTCATACACTCTTTGCAATCTTCAATGATCGTTTGAGTATCAAGCCAAATTTCAGAGCCTTCGACACGAAGATCACGAGAGGAAAATCCGGTCACTTTTGTTCCATCATGGACTCCGGTCTCTATTATCTTCTTGTAATATGAATATCTATTCGAGATAAGCTCTTCAGCTTGAGAGCGAGCATGATCAATGATTCTCTCCGAGTCTCTGTTGAGCTGATCGAAGTGATCTCTCTCAATTTTGGAGACAAGCTTCCTTCTCTCTCTCGAAAACTCGTCTTGAATCGCTCTGAGGTCTTCTCGAGCCTGTCTCCATTCCGGAGTACCGGAAGCGAGCCATTCTTGAGTGATTCTCTCGTTCTCAGCGTTGAGTCTGTTGATCTCTTGTCTATACTCTTTGTACTCTTGATCATACTTATCAAGAGCCTTCTTCGTTGCGTTCTTTCCTTCCGGATATACTGGCGGAGTCGGATAAACTATGTCAGGAAACTTCAGTCCTTTTGTTGTATCCAGGCGATCAATTTCTTCGCTTTTCTCATTGAGGAGCTTCTCATATTTGTCGAAAAGCTCATTGACCATCTTCTTCTCTTCTTTGGTATAGTGAATAATCATTTATTCATTTCCTCTTTGATAAATCTCTCGATTTCAGTCTCATCGATATAGATTTTGTGTTTGAGCATCTCTCCATGAAGCTTTCCATCTCTGAGATATTTTCTCACCGTGATCAGAGACCTCTTGAGAATCTGAGCTGTCTCGATCACAGTATATGCTCTGGTATTATCTGTAAACTCGATCATACAAGTCACCTTCTGTTACTAGGTTTATGAAGTAAGCTTGACTTATCAATGTTATTTTCAATGTAGTCTCTGAAAATGTTATTAACGACATCTTTGAGAGAAAGTCTCTCTGTATATGCGTAATCTTTGAGAGTCTCCAGGAGATCAACCTCAACGATCAATGTCGCTCTCGTGAAGTCAGCTGTCAGACCTTCTTGAGCTGAGTTGTCTCTGACGATCTTCTCGTTGAGAGGTCTTCCGACCTTCTTCTCCGGAACATTGTTTCTCGAAAACAGTAAAGACTCATTGAGATCATATTTCGCTTTTGCCATTTCAAATTCCCTCTCTTTCAATTATTTCTAGTGCAAGCTGTTTGTATAATTGCGCTCCTCGACTCCTCTTGTCATAATCAAGAACACTCGATCCTGTTGCCGGAGCTTCTGCAATAGCTGTATTCTGAGTGATCTTTGTCTCGAAGAGAAGTCCAGGAAGATTCTTCTCAACAAAGCTGATAGTCTGTTTGTCGAGGTTTCTCGTTGCCTGGTAGAATGTCGCAATGATTCCGGACACTTCGAGATTCGGATTGAGATTCTTCTTGACGATCTCGACAGTCTCGAGGAGATAGTCGAGTCCAGTCAGCGAGTAATAATCAGCTTTCAATGGTACTATCACACTATCTGAAGCTGTCAGAGCATTGAGAGTGATGATTCCGAGATGAGAGGAACAATCAAGAAGAACAACATCATATTTCTCTTTGAGTCTCGAGAGTGCCTTCCTCAGAATGGTCTCTCTGTTTCTGACATTCACAAGCTCGATCTCAGCTCCGGCTAGTCTCACATCTGTTGGAACAATGTCAACATCGCTGTGATGAATCGCTTTGTTGATGTCAGCTCCCTTCAATACCTCATAGCTTGTCAGATCATCTTTGTCGAGTCTCTGAAGACCGAAAGCAATGGAGAGATTTCTCTGAGAGTCGAGATCAATGACAAGTACCTTCTTTCCCATATCGGAGAAGGCTTTTCCTAAATTTGCGACACTCGTTGTTTTTCCGACACCACCCTTTTGATTGACGAAAGATATAATTCTCATCCTGTCACCCCCTGGAGCATACCGTCTCTATACAGTCTGTAATAATGCCAGGCGAGAGAGTTTGATTCTCTCTCCATGTCATTGATTTCTCTTCCGGAATAGAAGTGATCACAGAAGAGATGAGCGAGTTCATGTCCTAGAGTATGTCTTTGGACTATTGGCGCTCGAGAGCTGTCAATGACGATGAGAAAACCATCCTTTGTCCTGTTTTCTGTCAGCACTCCGTATACATTCCCTTGAATGATCTCCGGAAACGGAGTTCTGATGATCTTCACCTTCCTCTTCATTTGTTTTTCTCCTTTAGAAAATAATGGATACCTAGAAAACATTGTATTTCATGTATACATTAAATTCAAGAGAAAAGTGAAGAGCCTTCCGAAGAAAGCTCCTCATTCTTCAGATATTTTTCGGAATCTCACCGAGTGGAGTGTCATCAGCATAGACAAACATATCTCCTCTGTAATCATCTGTTGTGTCAACTCTCTGAATCGTATACCAGGAATTTCTATATTTGATGAGACATCCCTGTTTGATCTCCTCATTGTAGTTGAATACGAAGAAGCGACTCTCCTCGTTGACATGAGCGATCCCATTTGTGAAGCTGAGTGACTGTGAGTTCTGTCTTGCATAGCACCAAAGTGGAGAGCCAGTGATCTGAGTGATCTGACCTCTGTGAGTCACTCCATACTCGTCTTTGTAGCTTGCTCCGATCTTGTAAATATATGCTGTCTTATCTTTGAGAAAATATTGATTTTTCATGGAATGTACCTCGCTATATAGCTTGTAAATACTCGTGATAATGGTCGCATAGTCCGACATAAGCATCGAGGAGACTGGCGAGTCCATCGATTCTGTACTTCGCTGATGTTGCTTTCACCGGAACAATATTTCCATTTCTGTCTGTCTGAATACCAGTGTTTGTGATGCACCATTTCAGAAGAGGATTATTGTTGTAGTTGATCATCTTCTTTTGGAGATCAGCTCCGAGCTTCTGCATCGGAAGCGAGAGAGTCTTCGCTCCCTGGATACATCGCACCATATTAAATCCATGACTCTCCATCTCTTCCACCCAATAACGAGCTGAGTAAGAATCATAATAAATCCATGCCGGAGTGATCTCATACTTCTCGACCATCTCAAGAAACCATGATGTTACATCCTGGTAGTTGATTGTATTTCCTTCACAGAGTCTCAGAAGGCCTTCTTCGTACCACTTGTCATAAGGAATCTTCTCTTCCTGGACTCGTTGCTCGAAGTTATCCTTTGGAAGAAAATACATCTGAGTGACATATCTTTTCTCGTTCTTGTCCATGAGAAGAAGCGTTGCACAAGTCAAGTCTGTTGTGATCGAGAGATCAGCTCCACCTATTGCATACTGTCCACTGAATTGAGCGAGATCGAATGTCTCCTCATTGTTGATGTCATCGAAGGGAAGCCAAGCTGTTGAGACACTCTGAATCACGTTGAAGTCTTTCACGAGGACTCCTGTCAGATCATGAGGACTTGCTTTTGCTCTCTCGACCTTCGAGATCAGATCGTCAAGCTTCTTGATCTTGTTGAGTCCAGGATTCGCCTTCTCCCATGCTAGAGGATTGAGCCATTCTTCTTTCTTGTCGAGTTCGTAAATGATCGGAAGAAAGCGATCATCGTTGATCGTACCATCGGCAACTCCACAAGCATATTTATACATATCATCGAAGATTGACTCTCTGATCGTTCCGGCTGTTGTGATCATGATGAAGAGAGGTTGTCTTCTCGCTGACTGACTCTGCTTCATGACCTCATAGAGATTCCGGTCTTTGATGCTGTGAAGCTCATCGACAATGACGAGTGAGCTGTTCAGACCGTCAAGAGTGTCAGAGTTCTTTCCTAGAGGTTGCATCTTTGAGAATGTCATCGGGAAATAGAGATCAGACTTCCTCTTCTTTGTGATGCCGATCAGCTCCGGAGACTGTTTGACCATGTTCACAGACTCATTGAAGATGATCTTCGCTTGATCTTTCTTTGATGCCACTGAATAGACTTCAGCTCCTGGCTCGTTGTCAGCAATGAGACAATAGAGAGCGATTCCACTCAAGAGAACACTCTTTCCGTTCTTCCTGGCAACATAGAACATCGTTTCTCTGTACTTCCGGAAGCCTGTCTTCTCGTCAACGAAGCCAAAGAGAGCTGAGATGAAAGCTTTCTGAAACAGCTCAAGCTTGAGAGGACTATTCGCCCATTCTCCCTTTGAATGTCGACAGAAGCGCTCAATAAACTGAATTGGTCGGAGAGCCTTCTTCTCGTCAAATACGAAGCCATTCTTCGGATTATGAATGTCATCAGAGAGTCTTTCATATTCTCGCCGGATTCTCTTTGAGACGATACACTTTCCGGTCTTGATAGCTTCGAGATACTCGTCAATGTAGTTCAAGACATACCTTCTTTGATGAAGTCATAAACTGGATTAGACTTCTCAGCTTCTTGAGTCTTTCCGGCGAGATCACAGAGCTGTCGATATAGCATAGAATATCGTTGCACTGTCGTGTTATAAGACTTGAGAGCCGGAGATTCTCTGAGGAAGTTCTGTTTCCCTTGTTCAAACAGCTCGACAGTCCCCTTCTCTCTTATCTGTTTCTTGAGTTCTTCGAGTGTCTCTTTCATGAAGATCAGCTCCTCGACCAAACTCTCACCTATTGATTTTTTATCTTCCGGAATCTTCTCCAATATCTTTGAGAAGTCCTTCGATTTACTGATATTTTTCTTCATACTGAGTCACCTCATGTTACTTGTATTACTCTGTATACCCCACCCCCATCAGAAATCCTTTGGAGAGGAAAAGAAACCCCCACACACCGATGTCCAGGCGAAAG
>Ga0326512_10002731_pt1 | contig 13064 bp, 22 predicted proteins | sample 1_2617_0518_D_FD_203652 | JGI IMG/M metagenome (GOLD analysis project Ga0326512, IMG submission 203652) | Bovine rumen microbial communities from UC Davis, California, United States - 1_2617_0518 | ecosystem: Host-associated > Mammals > Digestive system > Stomach > Rumen | place: USA... | reverse complement strand
TATGAAAATCAACTGATGTTCCATCACCATTGAATGTTTGATGCTTCTTTGGACTTAACATATTTATTTCATCATATACTAAACCTCCACCAGCAGGGGGTGTATTAATAAAAACAAGAGGTGTATATCCTTCCACCTCTTGTAATGTCGTTCCGTCCCAACTATGGTATTTACCACTTAGGATATATACTTTATTGTCAAATGTAAAAAATGATGCTTCCTCTGAGCCTATTTCCCCTATTAGTGTTGGAGTTAATGTATCCCAATCTCCTTCGTCCTCTAATTGAGTAGATGTAAAATTGTATAATTTTCCTCCTGATGCTATTAGTAAATAATATTCTCCCCCTAAATTTGTTGAGTATATTCCTTTTATTGGTTCCTCAAATTGATAAAAACTTTTATATCCAAATATTTTTCTTAATTTATTATCGTTTGTTATGTAAAAATTATCCATATTTCCTGACTCACCTATTTTTAGTTGTGTGTCTCCTGTGTTGGATATATTTAAACCTAAAAATTGCTTTATTACTTGTGGTGTTATGTTTTTTTCAACTGTTAGTTTTGCCATATATTCACCCCCTAATATCTTAGTGTAGCATCGTATTTATCTTCTCTTGTCTCAGGTTGTCTTGGTATTGGTTTCAAGAACATACCTTTCATTTCTTCATATCTTTGTTCAAAATAATTTGCTAGGTTTTTATCTTCATGTAACATTAAATGAGCTGCTAGTCCATAAGGTAATAATGTACCTGCTTTTATATCGTCAATTTGAAATGTTTGACTTAATGTCTCAATAGGTACTGGATATATGTAGTCTTCACTTTTTCTAAATCTATTTTCTATACCTACTAATTCACTTTGTAATATCGTTAAAATAGATGGGGTTTTTGCTCTATATTCTGCAACTGACTCCTCGTCTAGTTCCCCTGTAGATAGTACTTCGTCTATTAAAGCCATTGTGTCTTTAAATACTTTTTCTCCTGTCATACTTTACCTCCTCAGAAAAAAGACTCTCGTAAGAGTCCCTTTTATCAAGAGATAAACTCTTGATTTTACTATGCTGATAATGCAGTATAGTGTGCGTAAATTGCGTCTTTTTTACCTTTAAGAACGAATGTGTCGTATCTTACACGACCTTCTACTAAGTTACCATTAATTCCTGGTGGGTCTCTATGAATTTTATAATCAGTTAATTTCTTAGGGTTGATTGTTGCAACTGGGTGAGTAATTATAAATTCACAGTTAGTTGGCATATAAGAACTTGGTACTTTAATTACTGGTACTCCATCTATTTCTCCAACTAAACCTTTATAAGATAATTTAGTAGCCATATCACCAGTTTTAGTGAATGAACTATCTAATTTGATAGCTTTATAGAATGAAGTGTTAACTAATGCAACACGACCTTCAGTTGGTACTAATTTGTTATCTAATACTTCTTGTCCATCTAAGAATTTTTCATAAGCATTTGCTTTAGAAATTGCACCAGTTCCAACTTGTCCATTTGCAACTGCTGCTGCACCAATTACTGAGATAACTTGTTTATCTTGTGTTGGTACAATAACTTGGTCTATTTCTCTCTTTAATGCTCTACCAGCATCTTTTACATTTAATTGGTCTTGGTTATTTCCTTTATCAATTGTAAATGTAAATGATTTATCAGTTGATAATTGGTAAGTGTCTACTTCGTCTTGTAATTCATCAGGATTACCATATCTTGAAGTTCCTGTTCTTGAGTAGTTATTTAATGCTACTGTTGGAATACGATAAACTTTAATTGTATCTACTCCGTCAAAATTATAATCATTGTTTACTAATGGTGTTGTGAATGATGCTTTTTTAAATGCTTCATCAACTTTTCTTTCATATTTTTGTGCTAAATTTACTGCCATTTTAATTCATTCCTTTCTTATCCATCTAAGAACCCTTCTAAGAATGGGTCTCTTTCGTGTTTTTCATTTGTAGGTCCAGTATCAGTTACTCCCCCTACTGATGCTTTGGAATTTTTCTCGTTTTGCTTTGCAACATCTAATTTGGTTTTCATTTCCTTTAGTTGCCATTTCATATAAGCATTACTTAAAGAACTATTCTCAGCATCTTCGAAAACTTCCTTAGGTATTTCTTCAGGGTTCACATCAGGAAATTCTTTTAAAAAGTCTTCATACTCTTTATTTTTTGCTTCTTCCCTCTTTTGTGCTTCCTCTCTTGCCTTTAGTTCGTTTTCTTTTTCTTGTAATTGCTTACGTAATTGACTTGTTGCAATCACTTCTCTTGCTACGTCCTCAGGTATTCCGTTGTCCATCATTTCCTCTAGTCGAGCTTCTTCTTGAGCCTTTTGTTGGTCTCTTTCATATTGCTCTACTCGGTCCATATACTCATCAACTGATATACCTAATTCAGTTGCTTTTTGCTTAGCATACTTTTCTAGTTTGCTATTTTGTAGATTTTCAAGTTCTTGTAATTTCTTATCGTAATTTAACCCCTTTTGGTAGTTTTCGATTAAATCTTCAATAGAATTTACTTCTACTTCTTCTTTGTTATATTTAATCTTGCCTTTTAAAGCATTTAACAAAGGTTTAAAATCTACCTCCCCAGTTTTTGAATTATCCTTAGAAGTCTCACTTGGTAATTCAACTTCATCGGTTTCTTCCCCTTCTGAGCTTTGTACTTCTCCTTCATCAGTTTCCTCAGCAATAACCTCGCTATCAACCTCTGAAAAGAAGTCTTCATCTGAGTCCATTGTGTCTGTTGGTGTACTTTCAACAATTTCTTCATTTTCCATTTAATTTCCTCCTCTGCCTATGGTTGGGCATTTGGTGCTTTTTTGTACCAAAAATAAAAGGAGATATTCTCCCTTCTTTATATAAGCACCATTATAGATAGAACTTGTTTCTACCCATAATGCTGCCTATATGACAGCACGTGTGATTAATTATGAATATTAGTATCTCGCCAACCCTCAACAGCACTATAAATGATACTTGCCTGTTCCCTTTTTACACCCATTTAATTAAGACTGAAGTCCTCCTATATCTTCTAGTTCTTCCATTTTATCTACGGCATTTCTACCTACATTTGTTTGGGGTTCCATTATTGGTATTGCCCCTCCTTCTCCCATTTGTAAGGTACTTGCTAATTCTTCTTGACTTGGTAATGGGTTTTCCATATCTTGTACTGTATTATATCCAGTTCCATCATCTAAAGCCCCCATCATTTCTAACACTCTCATCTCCATTTGTTCAGGGGCTAATTGTGTTAATGATGCTCTCATTTCAGGTGGTAATGTATCTAGGAATTTACCCATTAAGTTATAGATTGCTTGTTTATATATGTCTTGTTGTTCTATTGATGTGATTAGTTCTTGTTTATTTGGTATGATTTCATCAGGAATACGTTTTAAGTATTCTACAAACTCAATCATTCCATTATTTAATAAGTTATCTAATGTTTGTACACTTGCTACTTCTGAGAAGTAAGAAGAATTACCTACATCAGTCTTAATGTGTAACCACATATCTTTTAGTTGTCTAAAGTCGAACATCTCTACTGTACGTTCATTATTTTGTCCTCTTATTACAACAGGTCTTATTCCATAATAAGTTCCCATCATATCTATTATGATACGTCCTGAGTCTTCTACTGTCTCATAAAAAGCAGCCTTTACGTTCTCTAATGGTACAGCAGCACTCTTTTGTATTGCGATAATTGCTGTTGCATTATTCATTGTTACGTTTCCTAAAGAAGCATCTCCTACTCCTAAAGTTTCTTTTGTGTATTGCATAGCTAATTCTATAGCTTGCATTATTTGACTACTCATTGTTGCAGGTTCTAAGTATCCTGCTATATTTCTAATTGAGTCTCCTTGTAAGTTTGTTACAGGTATTTGAGCCCCAATCTCGTTTGTCCAGCCTTCTATTCGGTCAGCATCATATACTGCTGTTGGGAATGCTGTTAACATTAAATGGTATATTACCATCGCAAACATTTTATTTATTGCTATTTGGTTAGGAATAATTCCTGTTGTCTCAGCTCGTCCGTGATAAGTACCTTTAACTTCCTCCCAGTTATTAAATGCTATTGGATAATAAGATAACCCTGTTTCTTTCTTTTCGTAGATATATTGACCTCTTACGGACTTATTTGCGTATATTTTGCCATCTTCTTTATAGTATTTGATTATATAAAGGGCTTTTTCAAATCCTGCTGCATCATTCTCGACTTTTCCATTATCTCCCATTTGATATGTTGTCTCTGAGTCAGGTTTGATTGCATCAGTTTTATTTCCGTTCTTTTTTGCCTCGTCCTTTAGGTTTTTAACTAAATCTCTACCTACTAGGATAATATAAGGTTGTTTCTCTACTACTCGAGTGTTTGGGTTACCAAATAACACGTTAGTTGAGTCTATTATCTCTGCTTTAATCAGCCCTTTTATTTCAGGGTTTGTTTGTTTAAATGGTATTTCGTCCATATCAAAGTACCAATGTATACACCAGTCTCCTGTATCAAATCCATCTGCTAACATTGTTCTACTTTTTGCATCAAAATTAATATTTTCTAATACATTTTTGATTTCAGCGTTTGCTAAGTCTGTATTTTTTACCTTTTGTTGCATTGTAATATCGTTAGTCTGAGGTCTATATTCCATTGGTTCTATTGAAATTGTAATGTTATCAGCCTTTAAAGAAGCTATCTTAAATTGTTTTACTCTCTTTATAATATTAAAAACTGGTTTAGGTAGTCCATCTGCTTGGACATTTCTCCATTGGTCTCCACTTGCAAAGGCTATATTTGCATCTATTACATCATAGTAGTTTTTATCATCACCATACATCGCTTGGTTATACTTAACTCCAGCTTCATATAGTTCCCAATCCTTAGTCTCCATCTACCTCACCCCTCTTTATTGCTTGTTTTTCATCGTAATTCATTAGACTATTAAAGGCTTTTTTTGTCTTTTCATACTGTTTTTTTTCTTCTTCACTCATTTTTGACTTATCTACAGTGCATTTTGAGACATTTTTCTTTAATAACCTGGGCAGTTCTATTGCTAAAACTGTGAGAATTAATGCTATATTTAATAAAATTAACACTATCATATCTATCCTCCATATTTTATATAAGACCTAGTAGCACTTGCACCTGCTATTCCTAAGATGCCTAGTCTTCTTCTCTCTCGTTTAGATTGTTCATATAAAAGTTCGTCCTCAGTCATTATCTTTGTTGCCTTAGTTCTTTCTATACAAAAGGCTCTTAATGCATCAGGTGCGTGTGTTAATTCGTGAGGCTCTTTAGCACAATCATTAGGGTTCTTCTCGTCCCTTTGAATTACAGGTAATGTCCTTAAAAGATGTCTACAAGTATCAAATATTCTTAGTTTACTTAGTCGTATCTCCTCACCTGTTTGTTCATCTTTCTTGGTTTCAATCTTTAAATGTTCTTGTACTGAATACCAACCTAATACACGATTATTTGATGACTTTGTTAAAATAACTCCATTCTCCCTAAAGATGTCATAAGCATTCTTTCCAGTGTCATTTCGTCTATTCCATAAATCAGGAGGTGCATAAGTTATTCGTATCTTATCGTCTCCTGTTACCTCTAAAATTCGTCTTGCTGCATCTGATATTATCAAATCACTTTCGTATAACTCTTTATATACGTATTCGTATCCGTGGGGGTCTATTGCTATCCAATAACAAGCTAACATATCTAGTCCATAGTCTATTGCTCTATATCGGTCCCATTCAGCAGGTATCATAAATGGTTCTATTACGTTTACACTTCGGTCGAAGTCTTTAAAGTATTGTCCATCAAAGATGTCCCAATTACCTTCTTTTAAGGCTTTACGTTCTTTCTCAGGTAATGCGTCCAAACGATGTACATAATCAGGGTCCTTCTCCATTAGGAATTTATTATCCGTTACGAATGATGGAATAAATAGCCTTGTAGTCATTTTGCCTGTCTCTAATCGGCATTCGTGTATCTCTCCATATTTCCCTATGTCTATAAATCGTTCCTTAACCCATACGTGTCCTACTCCTCCTGGGTTTGTTGAGGACTTTATTCTCTTAGGGTAATCATTAGCACCACGGCAACGTGAAATCATATAAGTGTACATATATTCAGTAAAGTGAGTTAACTCATCGAACCTTATTACGTCATACTCAGCAGACTGATATTGGTAAACGTCATTCTCATTATCAATATACCCAAAGTCTATAATCGAACCATTTTGGAAGGTCCACGTATGCTTAGACGAATTATAAGAAGCAATCTCTCTTGGGTACATCTCTAAAGATGTACGAATGATGGACCTCTCTAAATCAGGGAACGTTCTACGGAATATAATCTGCTTAGACTTTTCGTATTTCAATGCGTACACTAAAGCATCTACGAGTTGTCCATAAGACTTTCCTCCTCCAGCAGCTCCACCGAATAATGTCTCAAAAGCCTCAGACTCCATAAATAAGTTTTGCTTCTCAGTTATTCTTAAATCTAAATTCATACTTCCTCCACTAAATTAAGACTCATTAAATAGTCAGCCCTTGCTTCGTCTACTGGAAATGTCTCATTTGGATATACGTCTCTCTTTAATTGGGAGTCAGTATAAATCCCCTTTACTCTTACTCTTACTTTGCCACTAGGTTCATAAGAGGACTTTTTATCATAAAAAATAGACCCATACGAGTCTTCAAATTTCTTAAACTTAAACTTAGGTACATTACGTATTTTCTTTACTACTTCGTCTAAGTTATCTTCGGTTACTATATAAGAGTTTTCTCCATCTTTAACTCCTATCTCCTCTAAATACGGAAGGGTGGTTGTTAGAATAGGAATATTCCTAAATAATGCCTCATTTAACGTATAAGAACAGCATTCAGCTTTAGAGAACAAAGCAACATAAGTAGCCATTGATAAGAACTTATCTACATCTAATCGATTGTCTATAAACACTACATTAGGACTTTCTATAACGTCTTTATCACAAGTTAAGATTATCCATAACCATTTGACTCCACTAGCGTCCATTCGATTAGCAAATTCTTGCATTAGCTTTGTCCCTTTATTCTCATATAACCTTGATGCTGTTACTATTACAATCGGTTTCTCTTCATCTATCGTAAGAGGGTTATAACTCATCATACATTCCGTACCTAAGATTTCACCCATTTTCTTTTGTTGGTATTTCGTAATGGCTATATACCCTTTAATACGAGGGTCTTTCTTTGGCATCTCATATAACCCACTTGAGTAGTCTTGATGGAATACTTGATAAACATCTCCCTCTATATAGTCTAATATGGTTTGGTCGTAATTTATTAAACATACTTTACAACGTATCTTCTCCCCTTGGTGTACATATACAGGACACATTCTCTGAAGTCTCCTCTTTTGACCTCTTTCAATCTTCCTACATACTACAGCGATGTCTAAATCTTTATACTTTTTGATAAGTTCATATACATACGTCTCTATCCCACCTAAGGCTGATATATTCGGCATATACACAATATTTGCGTGTTCTATCATAACTCTCTCACCAACTTATTACAGGCTTCATTATATAGTCGTAAAACATCTAAAAAATATCCTCTTAAATGGAGGTGTTCAAAATCTAATGATTGGATAATTTCATACATCTCCTCACAGAAATTAAACCTATACCATTCGTAGTTATGAGAATTAGATATAGAATTAACATTCTGCCTATTCCATATATGCGTTACCCTACCTAAACACACGAACGTCTTACACTTTAGGCAAAGCCTATAATGATGCCCTTGGTCCTCAAATAAAGTCCCTTCTTTATAAAGAACCTGTTTCAAAATGTCAGTCTTAACTACTCTAGTCCATAAAGCACAACTACAGCCCTTTAAGGCTTCTTCCATATCCTTAAACACAGGCACTAAATTAAAGTTATCAGTTTCACTTCGATATACGTTATATCCTAAAAACATTATGTCCTCTCCGTTTAGGTGAGATACAATATCCTCTAATACACGGTCATCGGCTAACCAATCATCACAGTCTATTGCCATTGTGTACTCTCCTCGAGCCTCTACTATAGCAACATTCCTTGACCCTCCATTTAGTCTTCGACTTTTGTTTATAAAAACACGACACCCTTTGCAGATGTCGTTAAACTTCTTCTCGTATTCTCGTATGATGCCCATTCCTCCATCGGTTGAACAGTCATCAACTATCAATACTTCATAGTCTTTATAAGTTTGGCTTAGTATAGAGTCAAAACATTTTGAAAGCCATTCTCTATTATTATATACTGGTATGACGATGCTTAACACATTACCACCCTTTCTTTTACCTATACCCTTCTTTAGACAGGGGGGACTACTGTCTTTGTAAAGGAGCTTAATATATGAATGCCTTGATTTGTCCCCCAATGTTCGATTTACACTTTTATTTTTGTATCCAGCCCGGGGACGACTAGCACTTTTCCTTTTAAATACGTGCCTTTACTCGAACACTTACTTGACACTTTAGACTTCTTTTATCTTGTAATTACGTGGGTGTATATAGATATAGTATATGATGGAACCATTACCCCCCATATTTTTAGGCATAGTAGTATATAGGAGGGGGTGCTTTGTTGCTTTGCAACAACTCCAAGCGTTCCCTCTCCCTCAGTGCGTAGCACTGGTCTAGCCCTCTCTCTAGGTTATATAATATACTTAATTATATATAATACATATGTTTGCTTCCTATAATAGACATTATGTTAACTTGTCTATTTTTCAATGTTTATATTAATATTAATTGACTTATTCTCAGTTGATAAGTTATTTTCAAGACGTGATTTATCGTAAAGTATTCCTAGTGTGGTGCTTAGTTGTGATAAGGTTGTTTTATCGTCATTTAGTGCTTTTTCTTCTATTCTATCGAGTAAAAGTTTTATTATCTCGTTGGCTCTTTTGGTAAACTCGTTCTTACTTTCAATTATACTCTTTTCTATCTCTTCACTTGTATTTTTTTTTGCTAACTTAAAGATATATTGCTTAGTTATATTATATCTACTACATAGATTATTAATATTCTCTTTAGAATTATCTAATTTGTAAGATAATATTATTTCTTGTCTTTGTTTTTGTGTTAGTTTCTCCAAGTATATCACCCCTACAATATCGGACAAGATAACGCCCTTTGTTGTCCTGGTCTTCTCTACTCTATCAGTATATACCCAAAAACACGGCAAAGAATGGCAAAAAGTAAAATTTTTATATATACGTAGTATATATAATCTGAAGCATTTTAATTTTTTTTGCATTTTCTATTGACATTGTATCCTGTTTTTGATATGCTTATCGTGTCAGTTGAAAAACTAGACCATTTACACTTAACTTATCAATTCAAGTATTATGATTTTTAGTCTTGAATTGTTAGTACTTGCTAAGGAAACAGTATAACGTAAAGTCGATAAAATTGGACTACTTACAAAGAACGCAAAAGAAAAGCAACAAAAAAATCAAAAATAGTACTTGACATTGTATAATGTTTATGTTATGATAATGGTGTCAGTTGAGAAAAGACTGATTTTAAAATAATTATTATTGACAGTGTATCTAGTCAATAAATGCAATAACGGGGTACTTATACCAATTATAAAAATAAGAGTTATGCGATTAATACTTTAATTAATAGTTATTTGACAACTTAAAAACGTAATAGGTCCTGGACCAGGTTAAAGCACGTGCGATATACAGTAAGTGGGTTGAAATCCCCGCCACCTATTAAAGTTATAGTGACAGTATAACATTGGAACGTTTGACTACTTAGGTAGTTTATAGAGTAGAACTGAAGGAGGTTTTATTATGGATAAAAAACAAGTGCAATTATTAAAAGAGGTATTTTTACAAGTAGATAATAGCAGCAAGGGACAAACACAAGTATTTTTAAAATTTTGGGAAATTTTAGATTATTTAAGAGGAAATAAAACACCAGAATTTGTGCATAGATTAGAAAAAGAATATCCAATTTTAAAAGAATTTAATATATATTAAAAATTAAAAAATTCTACTCTATAAAGTGCTTAAGTAGCACTAGAAGGAGATTAGAAAAATGAAAAAATATTTAATTAAAAGTTGTGGAGATTATTTCACAGGTACATTTGAAGTAGGAGGTACTATTATTATGGTTAATTTTTCAAGTGTAAAAAGCGAGGGAAAATTGTTTGACACAAAAGAAGAATGCGAAAAAATGCTACAAAGAATTAATGATGGAAGAATGGAAATTGAGGAGGTCTAATTATGAGATATTTTGAAGGAATAAAAACTATTGAGGATTTAAAGCAAAAATACAAAAAATTTGTAAAAGAATTACACCCTGATTTAAACAAAGAAAAAGACACAACAAAAGAATTTGTTGAAATGAAAAAGCAATATGAAGAAAAATTTAAACAAGTAAAAAATACTTTTATCAATTCACAAGGCGAATATTACGAAAAAGAGAATGAAGAAACACCTGAAGAATATGCTGAAATCATTGAAAAATTAATAATTATTGAAGGACTTACTATTGAGATTATAGGCTCTTGGATATGGGTAACAGGTAACACAAAAGATAATAAAGACTATTTAAAAGAGCTTGGATTTAAGTATAGCTCTAATAAAAAAGCTTGGTATTTTCACACTGGAGCATATAGAAAAAGAAGCAAAAAGAAACATACATTATCTGAAATTAGGGAAATGTTTGACAATACAAAAATAAAAGAGCAAACACAACTAACAATGTCTTAATAAGGAGGTGAAAAAATGAGATATAAAGATTATTACATATCACAAGAAAATAATTATCTAGTGATATATTCAAACACAACAAGAGAAAAATACAAAATAAAAGTAATAGACAACTCAGAATATACATACAAAATAAATAAAAAAACTATTAGTGCAATAAATGGAGCAACAGGGCTTTATACATTCTTAAAAAATTGTATTAATAAAAAATTTGGGTTGTGTTGGGTTGATAAAATACTTACTGAAAGTATTAAAAGAGCATATTAAAAGACTAGAATAAAATCTAGTCTTTTTTCTAGTAAACACTAGAAAGAGATTTAATGAGGGGTACAATATCCCCTCCCCTACATTATAACATAAGGAGATTTAAAAATGAAAGTATATAAAATAGAACAAACTGATTTATTAAATATAACTTTGGCACAATGTCCAACATTGGAAAGTGCTAAAAAATACTTAGAAAAAATTAAAAAGAATGATAAATATTTACAAAAAGTTTATGGGTGGAGAAAACTACCTGAATATAGAATAGTTGAAAGTGAGGAGAATTAAAAATGAATGTAGAAGAATTATATTATAAAAAATTATCTAATTTAGAATTAGAAGCATACACTGAAAGTGAATTAAATTTAATATTTATGGAATGTTTAAAAGAAGTGGAGGGAAAGTAAATGGAAGAATTAGAAGTAATGGAGAAACAAGAAAAACAATGGATAATAGACTCAATAAAAAATAATAGATTATATGATTATATTCGTTCTAATCATTGGAGTATAGATAACACAATTTTATTAGAATTATTACTTGAGTGTATCGCTGTATTAGATACCGAAAAACTAGGAAAACAATTAATAGAAAATTTAATAGAATATAAAGATTGGGAGGTTAAATAATATGAAATATACAAGAATTTATAACATATATGATTTAAAAGAATTAAAATCTAGTGAAAAAAAATTAAATAGTTTATTAAATAAATACCAATATGTAAGAGTAATAAATGTTGGTATGGATAGAATAAAAATTGCTTATATGTAGGAGGTAAAAAAAATGGCAATTAATTTAATCGAACAATTAAAAAATGGTGCAATAATCACAGTAGAAAAAAAAGGTTATACACCTACAAGTTTTAGATATTTTGACAATAAAATATTATACAAAAATAAAGAAATAACAGGTTGTGGTTGGTGTGAACACCCGAGCAACTTAGAAGAAATAAATCAACACTTTGAAAAAATGGAAAATGAAAAATACACAATAAAAATAGAAATGATATGGAGGGATTAAAATGGATAAATTATATGAGATTTTTATGGAATTAACAGGAAATTTGACAAATAAAGAATTGTTAGAATTAGCAAATAATTTAATTGAATATGTAAAAGGAGATGTTTAAAATGAGTTTTGAATTAAAATTACAAAATATGGTATTAGATTTAAAGAAAGTTGAATCAGCTGAAAGCATAGAAGAATTATTAAATTATAATTTTGAAAATAATGAATATACACAAAGAACTGAATTAGCAAATAAAACTTTAGTAGATTATAAAGATTGGTTAGAATATCAATCTATTTTAATATTAAGGCTTGAAAAAGATATTATTAGATATTTAAAGGAGAAATACTAAAATGAGTAAAGAAAAAATACAATTAATTATAGAGCAAAAAGTAAGACAATATACAGCAGCACAAAAAAGATATAATGGAGACAGTGCTTTATCTAAAAGATTAGAAGGAGAAATTGATGCTTTAGAGCAACAATTAAAGGAGGTGAAATAAATGAAATATTATAGAGGCGTTGAAGATTATCAAGGTGGAACTTGGGGAATGTATGTACAGTCTATAAGCGACTGGAGAAAAAGTGCTATGAGTTGGTGCGATAGTGACGAAAATTGGGAATTATACAATGCTTTAAAATATTATAAAATCAAAAATAAAGATTTAATTGAATTTATTGAAGAATTTTGGACTATTAAATTAGTACCAACAAGCAAAGAATTATATCTAAAATACAAAGATAAGTTTTATATTGAAGATTATGAAGAAGATTATTGGAATTATAAGGAGAGTGAATGCAAATGTTAAAACAAACTATAAATAAATTACAAAATGCTAATAATGAACTTGAAAAAAACTTATATATAACTAACTTAAAATATATATTACATAATGAATTTAAAGGAGATATTGAAAAAGTTATAAACAAATATAAATCTAAAACTATTGGAGAAAAGCGAGCAGCCGAAATATCAAAAGAAGTTGCAAAAATAATAAATAAAAACTCTGATAATACTTGTGTTTATAGAGTACCTG
>Ga0326512_10002730_pt1 | contig 13066 bp, 15 predicted proteins | sample 1_2617_0518_D_FD_203652 | JGI IMG/M metagenome (GOLD analysis project Ga0326512, IMG submission 203652) | Bovine rumen microbial communities from UC Davis, California, United States - 1_2617_0518 | ecosystem: Host-associated > Mammals > Digestive system > Stomach > Rumen | place: USA... | reverse complement strand
TTGTATAATTGGTTCTTCAACCCATATAGCATAATATATCTTATCACTATCACCTATTGCATCAATTAACATAGTAGCATGTTCTTCATCAATATGTTCAATGTCTTCTGACCAACCATATAATGTATATCCTTCTTTATTTGCATCTATATCAGAAGTTGAAACAACAGTACCAGTTGGACCTGTTATTGTCTTAAGTACTTCATCACCATCTTTAAATATGATAGTATAAGTTTGTTCAGGTTCTGGTTCTTCTTCTTGAATTGTAATAGTAATATCAAATGATGTTGATGCAGAAGTATGGTAATCATCACCTGCATAAGTTGCTGTTATAGTTGCATTACCTTCACCAATAACTTTTAATTGATTATTAATTACTTTAACAACTTCTTCATTGGAAGATTCATAAGTAATAGTTGCATCTAAGTTATCATCACCAGTAAGAGTAGGAGCTTCAAATTCAATAGTATCACCAACTTTAGCATTAGAAATATTAATATTATAATCTTCTGGGAATTCTAATGTCATGTCAATTTTATCAATAATAACTTGGGCTGCACGAACTCTAAATCTAAGTTGTGTAAATGCATATGTTCCGTAATAATCTGGTTCTGTACATATACAAACATTTACATTAGCATTACCTAAAAGACCGGCATATGTTGTAAAATGTCCTTCTTGATTTATTTGCAATACTTTTTCATTTGTAGAGAACAAGAATACATTATTATTTGTTGAGTTTTCAGGAATCATATGGTGTGGAAAAATATCTCCTTCATCACCGGCTGTTATATCTCCATATAATGTTGTTGGTACACCATTATCTAAGAATTCTATTTGAGTTGGTTGAATTCTAAATCTTTCTTCAACAGTATTATAATGGTCATGAACAGTTGTCCAATTATCATAGTAATATTCTCCTGCATCATCTAAAGCTTCAAAATCCACTTCATCATATCCACCAAGAATATTCTTTTCATAATATTGAACACTACCATCTTTTACTAATTCTGAATTATCTTCGACTTTTATGAATTTTGAACCATCAGGAATATAGCAAGTAGTATTACTAGATAAGTTAGAGAAGAATCTAGGAGGATTAGAAGTATTGAACTTCATTTCTTTAAGAGAGATACATCCATCAAATACATTAGGACCAATATATTCAATTGAACTAGGAACATTGAATTTTGTCAAGTTTGAACAATTCTCAAATGCATTACGCTTAATCATAGTAATTCTTTCTGGAATACTAACTACATTTGTCAAATCTTCACAATCTTTAAATGCATAAGCACAAATTTCATTGGTACTATCTAAACCAATCCTTACATTATGTACACCAGCAGTAGAGAAAGTATATGTGAATGGTAGAACTGTTGACTCATTCAAAGTAATGTTTTGACCATCTACAACTAATTTATTTATCATAATTATTAAAATTTATATTATTTTATGCTTCATATAATTTGATTTCTTTATCATATACATCAACAACTTCTAATACACCTTTATATGTATTAGATTCTTCATCATATGTAGGTTTATCTAAATATATTTCAGTATCATTATAAGTGAAGAATGCTGGTTGATAATCAATCTCTTCTTGTGCTGGTATATATGTTAATACGTTCTTAGAAACATATGTTTTTTTACCAACATATTTAGTTGAAGAAATTTTAGTAATCATATATGTTTTGTCGGTGAATTTTACTTCTTCATTATCGGCATTAATATATGTAAAATATTCAGGAACAGGATTTACACAACCATAATAAGTTAATTGAACCTTTTCTTTATTATGATTGATTTTATTTTGTCTATTAGAGTTATTACTAAATGATAATGTTATAGTTCCCATTTATGTTTCACCAAATCTTTTATTAAAAATAAAACTAAGATATGAATAAAAAAATTATTTTAAAATAAACAATTAAACAAAATGGCATCTAATCTATTCATCAAACATATGAAGCCTCGTAAAAATGGGTTTTATAAACAAGGGATAGTTGATCCAAAATCATGTCATAAATATGCAGACTCTTGTAAATCTGATCCAATCATATATAGAAGTGGATTAGAGTTACAATTTATTCAATATTGTGAAAATAACTCTAATATTGTCAAATGGGCTTCAGAACCAATTAAGATTCCTTATTATTCAAGATTAGATAAAAAGGAATGTAACTATTATCCTGACTATATCTTAGAGAATAAAAAAGGTAATAAAGTTATTGTTGAAGTAAAACCATATAACCAAACATTAAAGCCTGATTTAACTGATAATGCTTGGCTTAAAGAACAATGGATAAAGAATATTGATAAATGGACTGCCGCTAAGAAGTTTGCTGATGAACATGATATGAAATTTATTATTGTTACTGAAAAATTTTTTACATAATTTATGCCTTTCTTAATTACTAAATCAGATAGAAATAATGAAGAAGAACAACAAAGTTCTAAACTAGATAAATTACATAATCTTCATGATATTGATAGATTTATATATGATGCTGATTCGATAGATGCATTTAGAATGGATGAAGCTATTAATGAACACCCACTATCACATAGACCAACCAATATTAGATCTAAGTTAGCTTATGCTGATATTTTGAAGATTTGTAAACCAACAACTAAATATTTGCTTCCTGGACAAATTTCAATATTTGGGTATAGTGAACCTAAATATAAAGAAGAGCTTGAATATTATGACAAGACACCTATGACCATTTTCTTAGGTATATTTAGAACAAAGAATGGTGATATTCGTGAGTTAGGCCTTAATATTCATTATTATCCACCAAGAGTTAGACTTAGAATATTGAATTCTACTTATGAAGTGTTTAAATCTCATTTCCAAAAATATTTCAATGATGCCCCAGAAAAACCTGCCCCATTTATAAACTATAATGCTGTTAAACATATAATGAAGCATAATATTAAAGTTGGTTTTGGCATTAAAGAATATATTCCGGTTCTTCGTGGTAATACATATGTTCTTCCAACTAGATTATTACCTACTGCATTTTTTACTGAGGGTCACTTCAATCGTGCCACACTTGCTCAAATCCAGAAATTTTGGAGACAGTTTTAATTAATAAAAATTAACATTTTACTATTTTAATAAAAATATATCTTTATTAATATGACTGATGAAGAGATAATTAATATTATTAATTCATATAAATATTTTAAATTTAAAACAATATATAATAAATTAAATAAAGAACAATTAGAATATATTTTAAATAGATATAATGATACATCAACATATAAAGAAAATATAATACGTATTTATAATCATATAGACGAACGGCCAAAATGTCCAATATGTGGAAATTATTGTAATTTAACAAATAGAAACGTTTATGGTAAAACATGTGGAAGTAAATATTGTCATAGAAAAATTATATCAAATGAAATAAAAGAAAAATGTATTAAAGAATATGGAGTAAATTCAATATTAGATATACCACATATTAAAGAAAAATTTAAAAATACTTGGAAGTTACATACTAAAAACCAAACAGAAAATATTATTAATAAGCGTAAACAGACATGTTTAGAGCGTTATGGAGTTGATAATAAAGCGAAATTAAATGAAACGAAACAAAAAATGTTTCAAACTAATTTAAATAAATATGGACATATATGTTCTGCTCAAGGTGAAGAACAAAAAATAAAATCAAAAATTACTTGTCAAAAATTATATGGTACAGATTTTGCTGCCCAATCAGATATTGTTAAAAATAAACAATATGAAACAAAAAGAGAAAATGGTACATTAGGTGGTCCACATTCAAAACAGGAAGATCAGTCATATAAGTTATTAAAAGAAAAATATCCAGATGTTATAAGACAATATAGAAGTGAATTATATCCATTTAATTGTGATTTCTATATACCGAGTTTAGATCTTTACATAGAATGTAATTATTATTGGACACACGGTGGAAAATTATATGAAGGAACAACAGAAGATAATAAATTATTACAACATTGGAAAAAACACAATACAAAAGGATATAATGCCGCTATATATAATTGGACATATACAGATATATTAAAATTTAATACGGCAAAAGAAAATAATCTAAATTATAAAGTATTTTATAATCTAGATGAATTGAAAAAATATATAGAGACACAATGAAAAAATTTTGTATAGTAATTCCAATTTATAAAGAAGAATTAGATCCTATTGATAAGTTATCATTAGAAAGGCTTCATAAAGTTATAAAAAATAAGTATGATATTTATTTAGTTAAATCAAAATCATTAGATGCTAAAAACTATTATAAGATATTAAACCAAAAGAATGTTTATGAAGTAATATTTGATGAAAAATATTTTGAAAGTACATCATCTTATTCACAATTATGTATACAATATGATTTCTATGATAAGTTTTCAGATTATGAATATATGTACATTTATCAAACTGATTGCTATTTGGTAGAAGACAAATTAGAAGAATGGTGTGATCAAGGATATGAATATGTTGGGCCTCCAATTATATCAAATAATGCAAATTGGAAAGATTATAAACATAAAGATAAATACGAACCACAAGTTGGTAATGGTGGATTTAGTTTAAGAAAGATAGAAGTCTTCAAGGATATTACTAATCCAGAAGGAGAATTTCGAAAAAAATATAATTTGGGTGATGATAAATTAAGTAAAATTATTTTTGAAGATAAATATTTCTTGAATGATATTTATGATTTTTATGAAATTATAACACCAAATTGGATAGAAGCATTATCATTTGGGATGGATATGAATGTTGATATAATATATGATGTAATGAAATATCAAGGACTTCCAATGGGTATACATGCTTGGGGAAAGAATATTAGATATTGGCAAAATGTATTAGAAGAATTAAAAGATAATAAAGAAGTTATAGATTTTTGTGAAGATAAATATCAAGAATTCTTCAAAGTTTATTATGAACAAGAAAATAACGATAATAAAGAATAATGAGGATTTGTGTATTATGTATGTCATGTAATCAAGATATATATATATAAATATCAAGAAATGGTTGCACGAAATACATGGATAAACCATTTAAAAGAAGAAGATATTGATGTTTTTATTTTCACTTCAGGAAAAGAAAATCTAATAGATGATGATAAAATTTATTGTGATGTTTCTGATGATGTAAATCATACTTATGAAAAAACAATTTGTGCATTAAAACAAATTGATGTTTATAAATATGATTTTATAATAAGAACTAATCTTACTACATATATAAATGCTAAAACATTAATATTATATTGTCAATATTTGAAAGATAATGATTTTGATATATCTAATGGTTGTTTATGTATTAAAGATAATTTAATACATTATAGAGGAAATAGTCTTATAATGAATAAAAAGGTATTTAATTATCTTTTAAATAATATATATGATAATAAAGAATCTAAACAAGATGATTTTATATTTCAAGAGATATTTAAGAATATTCCTTATTTGAAGATACATAGTGCACCGTTTAGATATTATTGTAATGAAGGACATTTCTTAGATCACCCACAATCTATCAAGAATATTGATAAAATAAATTGTGAAGGGATAGTATTTATAAGCTATAGAATTACTGGATTGGATTTAAGATATATTGAGTTAGGAAGATGTTACGAAATAGATTCAATATATAATAAATTAGATAATAATTGCTTTAAAGATAATTTGAATATGATTATGAATATGGATATTTTTAGATTTATAAAAGGAGATAACATCATACAAGAAAATTCTAAAATACAAATATCATGATTTATTTTTATATAAAAATACTAACAAGTATACATGAAAAAATTTAGTAAGTATATTAATGAAGGATGTGTTACAGCTGATGTTAATCAAGGTAATGCATATTCAAATACTGGAGTTACTAATCATCTAACACCTGTTGGAAATATAGTTACACAAATACGTAACTTGTTCTCTCCATTAACTGGTGTTGTTGCATCAGTAGCAGAAGATGGATTCTCTGTTAAGTTGAATTCTTCAAAGTTTGTAAGTCAAGAAGAAGTTAACAAGATATTATATGATACTAATATTATGAGAGGAACATCGTTAGCATCATATATTATGCAACAAGGTTTATCTGTTATGAAGATGATTAATGTTGGCCAATACTTTATCGTTTATTTCTGTCCTAATGATATTAAAGGAGCTGGAAAGACGGATGAAGTACCAACAAATATTCCTTGTAAAGAAATGCAAGAATTAGATATTGAAGAAACAGAGATGTTTTCATTAATCAAAGAATCGGATGATGATGAAGAAATTCAAGATATAACACGTCAAAAGATTTCAGAACTTATTGCTTCTAAAGATAAAGTTAAAGCAGCTAAGCAACTTGAACTTTTATTGACACAAGAATTAGAATTGCCACGTGAATATTATTTTGCCGGTGTTAAATCTAAAGATGGCGATGAATCAATTGCTCTTCGTTGGAAATATACTAAGAATCGCCCACATAATAAGACAGCTGAAAATGTTAGGAGTATCTTGAATATCTATGATATGACTGGTGAAGGTATATGGGTACAAGATTTTGATAAAGATTCTATGGTAACATTACCTGATGAAGTAGACAAACTTATTCATAGTGTTCTTGATTTCTTAGGTGCTGAAGAGACAGATAATCCTGCTGTATGGTCATTAGAAGGTTCAGAACCAGGTAAGAAAAAAGACAAAGATGAAGATGATAAAGATAAGAATAAAGAATCATCTAAAGTTGGTGGCAAAGATTTGAAAGATAATAAAGTTTCTGATGACGATGATGATGAAAATGATGATAGTCGTGGAGACAAATCAGATGATCTTTTATAATATATGAAAAGTTTAACCGATATAATTCAGGAAAAACTCAAAGTCAATTCTAAAACACAAGTTTATAAAGATATATCTGATTGGTGTATAGCAGCACCATATAATGATTTATTTGATATATTTGATAAAGAATTTGGAGATTATAAATTTGAATTTAGGCCAAATGATTATATTTTTGTAATGCAACCTAAGCAATTAGAAAAATATATAGATAATCCAAAACTATTCTTATTTAAAATACCGAATAGATTTAAAAGTATGGATGAATTTATTGATGCATTAAGAAGAAAAGAAATTAAAGTTGATGAATTGAAAGATTGGACTCCTGAAAAATAAATTAAAATTAATAATATAACTAAACTATATTAAATAAATAGCAACGACGACAAAGTCTGGAAACAGATAAATGTCGTATTTAAATCAGAGGAAATTTATATACGGCGCAGTAAAAGTCGAATGAAAATCAATTTTTGAGGCAAAAAATTGGGTATGATTTTTTGAAGACTAAATGTATGTATTGGCCAATTTAGATCCAAGTAATTTAGCATACATGAAAACTAAAAAAATTAAAGTACAATGATTATGAGTAGAAAAAAGAAATTTAAGAGAGTTTTATTATGCGCATTATTAATTTCACTACCTTTTATACAACCATTTATGAGTAATGCGAATGATATAAATGATGATAAAAGTGTAGCAATGTGTATAACTAATGATACTATGAATTTTGACACAGTGGTGTTTGGACAAATGTTAAGTTTTAAAGATAGTATCAAAAATGAACTTATTGGTGAAGTTGAGAATTATATATTCAATAATTATCCTAAGACACATAAAGATGTTCCAACATTAATTGTGGAAAATGGATTAGAAAATGATATTGATATATTATTCATGATGGCTCAAACACAACAAGAGACAGGATATGGAACTCTTGGTGCAGGAAGAGAAAAATCAAGACGTTCACTATTTGGTGTTGCAGTTCGTAAATATACAAATTATGAAAATGCTGTAGTGGATTATATACGAATACTTAAGAAAAGTTATTTGACAAAAGGAAGAACTGAACAACATTTAATGAAGAGATATGTTACAACAAATGGTGGAAGATATGCATCTGATTCAAATTATGAAGCTACATTACGTAAGACTTATAATAATATATCTCGTCAAACTAAAATAAAGGAACTACAGAACAAATATATGGAATCATAGAAATATGGTTGATAAGTTAAAAACATATATTAGTAAATATTTAGATAGAATATTAGTTTTTATTGTATTTCTATTTATGATATCATTATTAATCACAGCTGTAAGAAGTTGTCAAGATTATAAAGATAGAAACAATAATAATGTCGTTGCGCTTACAGATTCTATCAAATATTACAAGACTAAATATGGTGAAGTTTATGTATCTAAGACATTATTAGAAGGTGACTTAAGTACATTGAAAATTGTTAATGATAGTCTTTATCAAACTATCAAAGATATGAAGTTAAATGAACCAACATCTGTAGTTTATATTGATAATACTATTGATAATGGTGCTAAAGATACTTCATGGGTGGTTATTCCTCCAGTCCCATCAGGTGGTGATTCGACAATTATGTTCTACCCAATGATCACTAAAAATTTCGAATTCAACAACAAATTTAGAGAGCTTGAAGGTGACGTAACCATTAAAGATACTACAATGAATCTTAGTATCAAAAAAGATAAAGTTTTCTTAGACTATACATTGGCAATTGAAGACAATAAGGTTTATGTCAAATCTAATAATCCTTATGTACAATATAACAAAATTCAAGGTATTCAATTACCTCAACCTAAGAAAAGATGGACAACTTTAGTAATTGGTCCTTCTGTAAGTTATGGATATGATTTTAGAAGTCAAAAATTTGGCCCATCAATCAATTTAAGTCTAACTTATGGAATTGATTTAGGAAATCTATTTAGAAAATAAATAAATATATTTATGATGACTGATATGAAGTTAACTTCTAAATTTAATGCTGGTGATTTAATTTGGTTTTTTGAACAAGGTCAAGTAAAATTCTTTGAAGGTACTATTAATGATGTACAATCATGGGATAAATGGAGTGGATTCCGTTATGATGTTCAACACATTGATCAATCAGGAAATTCTATGAATTATAATATTGATGAAAGCAGACTTTATAATTCTAAGCAAGAAATTCTTGAAAATCTTTTTGAAGAAAATGGAACAATCCCTTCACCTGACGCACCAGTTGAATCTTAATAATTTAAATTATTATTTACTAAAGGAGTATACATAGTATACTCCTTTTTATTTTGCAAATATTTAATACTTCTGTACACTCAGTTACTATTTTAACTAATAAATGATAAATATTAAACTAAATTATTTTTAATAATCTAGTGTGCTTTAAAATAATTAATTATATTTAACAAAATTTAAATATTATTAATTATTTTTGAATTAAATAAACTATATTATTATATAATTAACTATAAAAATATATTAATTAAATTCTATAGATTATATGATTAATTGGTCTATGAAAGAATTGGTGTCTATCTATTCATATAGTAACATCAATGAAGATCGTAAATGTACAAAATCTGTGAGAATTAACGGGCGACTTTATGATAAGCATGGTGTAGATTGTGCTACTACTGCTGTTGCTTTAATTTATAAAGTATTTGACCCAAGTATTAACCATAGTAAATTTGCCGTATTAGTCGGTATAGCACGTCAAAGTCCTGGTGATACAGTATTGACTTTAGAAATGGGTGAAGAGATTGCAACAGAAAATGCAATGATTAATCCAGTAATGGTAATTGAATACCCAAATGAACCTGATGAGAATGCAATCTATTGTTTAGTACGTTCATATATTGTTGGTTTACCAATCCAATTTGTAAAGACTAAACAAGAAATGGAAGAAGAAGGTCGTGATATGAGTCAATATAATCGTAATATTAGAAAGATAAAATATTATGATGAGTATTATCAAGAGTTCAAAAAAATATTTCTCGATGAATAATGAATGCAGATAATATTCAAGAATTTGGATATACTGAAATGTATGAATGGGCGGTAGTTCCAAATAATGAAGCAAGATTAGGACGTTTTGTAACATTTGACAAAGAGAAACATAATATGATTGTACCTGCACATAATGATGACTTTATTTTAGGAGTTACAACAGTTTGTGCAACTGATACATCAGATGATCCAGAAGAATGGAAATTCTCATATCTTTGTAATGAATATGGTGATTTATATCTTAAAAAAGAACGTTTAGCTGTTGGTACTAAACAATATGACCAATTCAATGAGATGAATTATATTCGTACATATCCTTGGGAACATTATATCAAGATTGAGAATAAATATCTTGAAAAGGACAAGAAATATGTCAAACGTTCAAAACGTGTTGAGTGGATTCGTGTAAATCTTGTTGGTAAGACTATTGTAAAGGATAATGGGGAATGCAAACCAGGTCAATTTTGTACTGTTTATTCAGGTAAATTGAAAGAGAATTGGGGTACAGCAGTTCCTTATGATGAAAAGAAGTCTAAGAACAAGAAATTTTATGTATTAGATCGTCTAAGCGAAAATACTATACTAATCTTAAATAAATAAAATTATTATAAGTATGGCAAAAGTAAGTATAATAACAACATTCTATAATGCACAAAATTTTATCTTAGATGCAATCAATAGTATTAACCAACAAATTATTGAAGATGATGTAGAAGTTGAATATATATTAGTCAATGATAAGACTCCTGATAAGAGTTATGAAGTTGCAAAACAATTTGTAGATCTACATGGTAATCCTAAGATTGATTTTAAGTTTATAGAACCAGAAGAGAATCTTGGTTGTGGTGGAGCAAGAAAATTTGGTATTGATCATGCAACCGGTGATTATTTTATGTTCCTTGATGCAGATGACTATTACATGCATAAAGATTTTGTAAATCGTGCAGTAAAAGATATTATCAATGAAGGTGCAGATATTGTTGAATATGGTATTTTATTTAATCAACCAGATGGGCAAAAAATAAATAATACAGCTCCTCAAAAAGCAGTTATTGAAAACAATCCATCTATTGCAGAAATAGCATTATTCAAGGATAATTTGATTAAATTCAATGTTTGGTCAAAAATATATACTCGACAAATTGTAGAAAGTTTTCCTTATTCTACAGTTCGTACATTTGAAGATGTGAGGACAATTCCTCGTTGGATAGCAAATGCTAAGAAAATTGTGATTATGCCAGTAACTGAAATCAATTATAGAGCGGCACAAGGAAGCATTATTAGAAACAATATGGTAGAAACTAGACTTGGTACTATAACTGCTATTAGTGAACTGTTCCCAATATTTAAAGATGATATGAATGTATTAAAAGCTATGTATACCCGCTCTATGGTTGATTTGGAAGCGATGTTACATAACCACTCTTCTAATGATGAAGGATTTAATGCAATGAGCAGATTAAATACTTATATGCTTTCATTTATCTATCCTACAAAATATAAAGAGATGACATTCCATATTGAAGATGAAGGAAAAGAAAAGGAGGAAGAACAACATGATACTCCGGATAAAGAACTTGATGAACTTGAAATAGTTTAAACTAAATAAATATATATTTAATATTAAATATGATTAAAATGACAACTAACGATGCAATAATTCGTTACAATTTTATTTCAAAAGTATTATTCAAAGATGGTGATGCTACATTATCTAAAGATTTGAAAATCAAGGTAATGAGTATGCGTATTGAATATGGTAAAATTAATAAAGTTTTTGAAGAAGATGTACAAGAATTTACTAAAGGTATTCTTGAAGATCGTTTCAATGAACTTCAAAATAAACCAGAACGTACAGAAGAAGAAAATCAAGAATTAACTGATTTTATTAATAAATATAATGCAGAAACTAACGAATATATCAATAAGAGAGCATTAGATGAAGTTGAAGTTAATGATTATTCATTATCTGAAGAAGAATTTGCAGAAATAATGGAAACTAATGCTGAAAAGGATGTAACAATCAATAATCAAAAACTAAATGCTCCTGATTTCTTGGAAGCAATTCATGATTTATTTGTGAAATAAAAAATGGAACCTCGTAAGGTTCCATTTTTGTTATAATATTTATTTATATTATTATTTAGCTTTAATAATAAAATAAACACCAAAATATGGTGGCATATTATCAACATAAGCAGAATGTTCATGATCAAAAAATGTAGTTGGTTCACTTGTTGTCATTACTTTTCCACCACCAGTACCCTCTGCACTGGTACTATTCTGATAATGTTTATCTTTACAATTATATGAACCATCAGGTGCATTACTATCAGTCCAAAAATAATGTTTATGATATGGTACTTGTGATTGTATAAGATTATACATACTGCTACCACCTTTACTTTCATAGTCAATGAAACTCCATTCCCAATCATAATAATCTTCACCAGTCGGTGATTTTATACTTTCACCAGCTCCTATTGGCATACGTCCAGAGAAATCTGGTACATGAATTCTTCCACCTAATACACTATATAATTCTGGATAATCAGAACTTGAAAAGGATTGACCATTACAAATTAACCAATTTGTAGGAGGCGTTGAACTAGGCCACATCATAATAACACCAACAGGAAGATCTTTACTAGTGATAATTTTTTCCCAAGGATCCCATGCTTGTGTATTTATTCTTTGTCGATAATATATTGGTCCATGATGTATAAAATCTAATTGGGTAACCCAATGATCACTTGTTCCATTTTGAACATAATCTTTATTAGATATTTGGAATATATTACCATATGAATTATAACCATCTTTACCTGATATATTTGGCCTATTTGAAGCATTCTCATTATGAAAATAAATTCTGTTTCTATTTAATGATGTTGAATTTAAATCTAAAATTTCAGTACCTCCATGTAATGCATTTGCAAGATCAGAATAACTTGCATAGTTAACTGATTGAGAACTTATGTTTTCTTGTGTTATAAAATTATACCATTGTGTTACATTTGATGTACTGTCTGTTTGTCGTCTATATTGTGGTACATCCCAAAAAGGAAGTCTTATAGTATAATGATAATATGATGCACCATCTCCATGGTTTGCTATAATATAATGTGCCCAAGAACCTGGTCCTGCTGGTGATCCATCAAAAGAATTTTCTGA
>Ga0326512_10002728_pt1 | contig 13067 bp, 5 predicted proteins | sample 1_2617_0518_D_FD_203652 | JGI IMG/M metagenome (GOLD analysis project Ga0326512, IMG submission 203652) | Bovine rumen microbial communities from UC Davis, California, United States - 1_2617_0518 | ecosystem: Host-associated > Mammals > Digestive system > Stomach > Rumen | place: USA: California... | reverse complement strand
CCAGCTTTTGCGGCCTTCTCGTTATAAAAAGCAGCCTTCTGGAGGTCTGTTTCTGTTCCATGTCCCCAGAAATAGCACATACCAAGGTTATCCATACAATCAGGATCCCCTGCTTTTGCGCCTTTCAGATACATTTCAAAGGCTTGCTTATAATCTTGCGCTACACCATTTCCAGCGAAATAAAGGTTCCCAAGGTCGCAATATGCTTCGGCCACGCCTTCCTTAGCAGCCCTTTCAAAATACTCCTTTGCCTGTGCATAGTCCTCATTATCCATGCATTCCCAAGCCTTTTCAAACCATTCGTTCTCAGCCATATCGTTATTTTTTTGCAAAAATAGGGAAAAATAATCGTACGTCCAAAAAAACTTCGTATATTTGCATAAAATTTCAAGGTTATGGCAAAAAAGGCATCATCTAAGCCCAAGAAACAAGAAGAATCAGAAGATATTGAGCTTTCTGTCTCATTAGGTAATCATGTTGACTATGGTCATGTTCCTGGTCTTAGAACCTACAAAGGCGATATAGAAGCCCAGTCTCCACGCCAAAAAGCTATGCTTGCAAACGTGAAAGCGAACAAGAAAAAATCCGACAAATAGCATGGTGCATATTTCGAATCCAACAACTATTCGCCTCAAACAATAATGGACATATAGCTATTTGTCAGAGAAGAATTGTAAGGCATGTGACATCACATTATGTAAAGAGTCATAGGTGAGAAAAAAGAAGACATCGCATCAAAGGTTGTAGATGAGCTCTTTTTATTATTTCAGACAATACATAAGAGACTTAGAGACTATTAATGATAATCTCTAAGCCCCTTCGATAATAGCAATAACTACAAATCAATATCAGGAACTATTCCATAACTGTCATGTGAAGACGATTCTTGCGTATGTGATGAATTTGATACAAGGACAGTTTCAGAATTGTTTGTTGAAGACGCAGGTCGTGTTGAATTATCACCGATTTTCCCTGAAATCACATTTCCATAGATTTCGTCTTCGCTTACATCAGAACGTAATAGTTTGAATGTATTATACAAGTATATAGACTGAGCATTATTCTCGCTTAAAACTTGATTTTTGACAATATCACGATTCCATAGTGGATGATATATTATTTGACAAGTTTTCTTTAGACGCTGTATTTTATTCCAGTAATACTGGCCTTCTTGACTTTGGTTAAGATTTAACTTTTTTGCGCAAGCTATCACTATATCATTATAATCCATCAATTCTTCATGACCAGTAGTAGAAGTCATTCCAAAGTCGTATTCAACATCAAGCATCAAATTAATAATGCCAACACCTAATCGCCAGTCCAAAACATGATGGAATCCACGGTTTGTGTAGGTTTTTAAACATTTTTGACATGAAGTAAGACATTCTTTTCTATGTTCTTCTGAGAGAAGAGATTTCATAAAGCCTGTTCGGAACTCAGCAATATCACGCAGAACATGTTCAAAGTTGTCGCCTTCGTACAAATAGCTAACAAGTCCAGCTCCATTCGGAAGTGCATCATTTAAATATATTACAGGATAATCTCCATTTATCTTTTCAGATATTTCAATCTCATCGGGTTGTACATCCAATTTATCGGCAAGAGTTCGTTGAATAAGGAAAGCAGCAGAATAGAAAGCTGAACGGATCGCAGATCGATTTCCCGTATTCAAGTTAAGATTCAATCGAGAGTTACAGGTGTTCAGTTCTATTTTAATCATTTCTGTTGGTTTACGTGCGCCAAGAGCAATATCAATAGATCTTGAACTAGCCTCAATACGTTTAAGCTCTCCATTAACTTCGTTATAAAACATAAAATTCCCAAGAGAGTCGCTGTCATCTGTGCTAGACTTCGGTAGCATTTGAGGTCTATATTCTCCCGTAAAGAAGTTATTGTTATTAGTGTTTATGTGCCAAACTTCTGATTCATCATGCAGACTTATACCATATGTAGATACTTTTAAATTTCTTATTACACGAGTGTTTGAACAATTATGATCATCTTTTGCGAAGATAATACTCTGTGAAAAAGCACTTTTTCTTTCATTATTATCAATAGAATGACCATAATTTTTGAATATCTTGCTAGAACGATATGCAAGAGGTACTACTAGCATTTTTTGATTAAGTCCATAATTGGATTTGATCGCCAATGCACTTAATGATTGATCTGTATTCTCAATTCTTTCAATATTAAAGTCCGTGACTCCTTGAACAATATCTTTATCAAAACAAATTGTATATCTGTCAGAAAGAGCATCATTTGTTTCGCTCAGGAAACATAAAGAAGATCTATCTCGATCTTTTTTTACACCCATGGGAAGTGTGAGACCATCGACGTGATAAGTACCTTTGTCTTTTGTTTTTTCACTACCTGGAGCAAATTCATTAATAGACATTTCTAGCTGTCTATCCACACTTCTGACTTCATCCGATTTATTGTTATAGCCATGATAAAACTGTCTTAAGTCGGATGGCAATCCATACATGGGAAGGAAACCTGATTCTGCCATGCATTGAGCTAGCCCTGAAAAACGGTTTGGATATTTAGAAACAGCCTTATCAACTTCGCAAATTAGTTTATTATTAATCCACTCAAATACATTTTGTATTTCCTCCGATATATCAATACCATTTTTGTTAAACTGACCAAAATACAGATTGATAATATGAAGTATTATTTCTTGATTATTATTGATCCAGTTTGAAACGTGTGCTTTGTTACATGTAGGCCAATCACAGATTCTTCCAAATTCTCCAGCATTATCAATAAGTTCATAATCAAAAGCAATTCCTCTTAATGCTTCCCTGAAAATACTTTTAATAATAACACGTTTCATAATAGCCTGTTTCATTTTATAAGAAACGGTTCCATCTATATCAGTATCCTTATAAGGCGCTAGTGATAAAGTTGGTGCTACAGGTATTGCCCCCACCATATCCTCTGTAGCTTTATAATAATAATATACATCATGACTTCGACCTCTACAACAGGTAAATGCTGTGGAATAAGCCTGGCCTCGTCGACCTCCACGACCAACTCGCTGTTGATAATTATAACGAGTTGGTGACATGTTGCCCTGAAAAATAGCCTCTAGACTACCGATATCCACACCTACTTCCATAGTCGTTGTTACGTTGACCATATCAATGGACTTTGTAAGTTCATAGCCTTTTCTAAACATTTCGTGTGAGCTGTCAAGCAGAATGAGGTCTTTAAATTCCAAGAGCCTGTCTTGTATATTGTCTGTTTGTCCTGTCAATTCTTCTGTATGAAGGCGACGGGGCTCTTTCGGTTCTACAATAATGTCGTGAGAAATAAAATGCCTCCACAGTTTTTTTACTGGCGCTTTAATAACAGTCTCATCAAATTTCCGCATACAATTTGTATTCGTGCAGAACCCAAAACCGTCGTGTAAATGCACTCTATGACAAATAGGACATTCATAATAGATGTCTTCTGCATTCACCATCCTAAATGCTAATTGATTAAATTCTAACTTTATGTTTGGACCATTAGAGATGTGGCGAGCTAAAAAATTGAAAAGTGCATCACCAAGCTTATTTTCATCAATAGTATACAACTCTGAGAAACGTTTTATAACAGTCTTCAATTTCCCTGCTTTGGAATATTCAATGACATCATTTAATTCGTAGGCCATACTGGGGTCATCATACCTATAATTATCTCCCATGATTCTTATATATGAATCAACAAAATCATATACAGAATAACCAGAAGGAGAAAGAATCTGTTGCAAGTTCTTGTATGTTGCAGATGCTTCAATGTTTGGATTGCGCCTACAACATATATAGCCAATACCAGAATCAATAGTGCTCAATCCCATGTATTTTCCAAATGAATTTGAGAAAACAGCAGACTTTAAAGAATCTTTAACTCCGTTACTATAATTTAAATCCGTATCATCATTAATTTTACCTTCAAGAAAGTCAAATGCCTCACTCCAATGTTTGGAATGTTCTCCATCGCAAAATTGTTTGTCATAATCTACTCCAGCAGGATTAATACCAAGTTTTACAAGTTTTTGGATCAAAACACCATCGAGTGCATTTGCTTTCCCGATGAAAGATTCAAGAGATACAATCGGGTTTCTGAATTCTGACAGGTCTTTATCTTGCATAACAGCAAGTGCTATATCTTGTGCTTTTGATTCGTTTGGGAAAACTCTAGATGCATTTGTTGGAATAGCAAACATTTCCATGGGAGAACTACATTTCCCCATTTCTTGTCTAACATAATCAACAATCTTATCAACATTCTCACTAGATTCTTTTACACAATCAATAAAAAGCATTCGTACCATGTCACGATATTGTTCGCGTTCAATTCCAAATGCCTGTTTTGCAGCATCTTCTCTACTATCGGAAAAGCCAATAAGCTTACTTGCACCTTCAGAGAGTTGATATATTAATTCTTTGCTTAACAGCTGATTGGTTCTGTCCATACCAGTTCGGAAACTCCTGATAGGTGATTTTGCAAATTTTCTATTTGTATAATTTTGGCCACATTTTGGACAACAGCAAGGCATTGCTTGGATCTTTTCAAAATCAGGCTGCCCTCCATCTGGATTTATATCATAAATAAAGCCATTAATTAGGTTGTCTTCTCCTTCTGTTTTATCCGTAGAAAATTTGCCTGTATTAACATTCAAATATCCGTGTCGCCAATTTGCCCTTGCATGTGTAGTATTAAAACTGGTTTCCCCATTGTTTATAAGCGCAACATGTTGAGATTCTGATTCTAACGCCACAGCTTCTATTTGAGTTGGCCAAAATACAGCATAGTCTTTATATACTTTATTCTGCACCATTGGTGTAGGGTTAAAATTCGGAATACGATTGAGATCAGGATAATTTAACGAAAAGAATATTCCTTCGTTGTCTTCTTTTTTATTCCCTCCGATATATAGTTCTCCACAACATTCACAGCGTAATAATTCAAGCATTTTACGTTTATGAGGACCAACTTCCTGAGATACATAAGATAATTCACCGACCGGAGTTGTATTTCCATTAATAGTAGGGCATAATTCGCCCCACATTCCTTCAATGTATTTGAAAAATTGATGGAAGCGGAATCTTGGGAGACGATGGTGAACATTATGACCTTCTTTGTCTTTAAGATGGTCTACATATCCTCTAAAAATGAGAAAACCCCGCAATGAATTATCGTCAGGGAACATGGCCCCTTGGCCCCCAAACAAATCGGTATAACATATTGGTCTAAGACTATTGTCCTCATTCTTTTTAAGGTGACTGATAAAATCACTAAAGATTGTCTGTTGATATTTTTCAACAAAGTCAATAATATCAATACAACCATGTTGTTTGGCCAGATTATTAAGTATGACTGACTTTTCAACATCATCTTTGAGTACAAAATCTGGTGTGATGGATTTAAATATACTATAATCAACCTTTTCTGTATCTGGTGATGGCCTATAATCTGAACCTTTCTGAATATAGAAGGCCGCAGAACCATCATCATTATATACGCCAAAAAATTCTTCCAAATACTTACGTGTAGCAATTTCGTCACCTAAAGAAGCTGATGATGCTAAAATGCGGAGTTGTGGATTTTGACATTTTTTTCCATTAACATCAATAACTGGGTCAAGTCCAATTTCGTGGAGGAGCATACGCAATAAACATGCGACTTCACTCCCCGAAGTTCCTCGATAAAGATGCAATTCATCAACAATAAGATGGAAGATGTGAGAATTATCTTCTTCCAGCCACTTACGAGTTTGGCTAAAAATGTCTTCTTCTGCGGAACGCATAAGCATTATACTCAGCATCGAAGTATTTGTAATCATTATATCAGGAGGAGTCGTTTGCATGTCCCAGCGAGTAATCATCTCAGATGTACGACTTTGTTTGTTGAGACGAGTACCAACGTACGGAGCATCATTTTTCGCTTTCTTTTCTTCTGGAGAAAGATTTGTATAATAATGCATTATGTTGGAAAATCGTTCGTTAACCTCATGAAGTTTAGTTCCAACAATCTGCTGTTGTTTCCTTAAAATTTTCGGATTCCCTTCGGAATCAGCTTTTTCTTTTATTATTTTGTAACTTTTGCTGCCAATAGAATTGCCAGTATAGCGACCGAAATAGATTCGATTTCCACATAATCCATCTGAAGAATCAAAGAAATCTCGAACTTCATCGGAGTCTAATGCTCTACGTAAGCGTGCCATTTGGTCTTCAACGAGAGCATTCATTGGGTATAAAACTAATGCACGTAAAGCTGCAGTACGTTGTTCTCCATGGCGTTGCATGGGCACGTAGTTCGAAACATCAAACCAATCTGGACCTTTAGTGTAATTAGGAGATGACCAAGTTATAGCTTCTTTAAATAACTCTGCAAAAAGGGGTAATAGAAAAGACTCGGTTTTTCCAGAACCAGTTCCAGATGTTATCACGACATTTTCTTTTTTACAAAATGCATGTTCAAACATCCCTACTTGATGTCCATAAGGAGGATAATTCATTAAACCTACTTTTACAAATTTTGAGAAGAAAGCCTCACTAGTTGACATCCCTGATTCATCGATAGAACTACGGAAAGCGTCAGCAAATACTGGAACCAAATCGTCGACACCAGATACACCTTCTGCAGTATTATATTCAGGAAGAATTTCGAGATATGGTTCTTTGTAGAGATTATTGTCTTTACGCAGTTTTTCCACTCGCTCATTATTAAGATCATCACGATTAATTTTATAACCATGCTGGAAATAGCGGATGTAATCTTCTTTAATCTTCTTAAATGCTCCAATTGGGTCTTTTGAGAGCAAATGTTCATACGATTTTTTTTCCATAATTCAATATCGTTGGATTATTTAATTTCTAATTTTTCAACGTAATAATCATCCTTAGAAGGACAGTTAAATGTATCTTCATAAAAATGAATCCCAAGTTGTTCCCAAGTACCACGATTAGTCATGAGCTTAGTAATAACTTGGTTAGGACTGCCATCAACTCTTGTGAATTTTCCACCTTTATTTATATAGGCTGAAGAACCATAAGCAATAGCTTCATAAATAGATGAAGATTGCTTTAACGCAAGTATATATTTGGGAAGATGACTAAACCTCTCCCTCCTTGTCCATAGCTCAATGCTATAATTCCTTATACTACATGAATGGCGGATTAATGCATTAGCAGAATCGCAACATCCATTTGTTAACATAGTAACAATCCTTTCAAGACGATTTTGCCCTGTTCCTATGCGATATGTTTTAATTCGAGCGTAGAGTGGATTTTCTGCAATATTATTATTACAGATAAATACCTTTTGATATTGTGGTTGACCAATATTCATTATAAAAAGTGCACGTTGAAGTAGATAAGGTAGATGTATGTCTTCTGGGAAAGATACATCGCCTATAGTATTAAAAAGAAGCATTGGACGATTCTGCTTGAATCGACAGAATAGATTCATCCATGCATACTCACGTACTTTAGGCTGTAAATAAGTATTTTCTTTTATTTCAAGCCATTGTGAGCGGTTGTAACCTTCAGTAATAGATGTACGTATACGTGGAAACTTGTTTCCATCAGCTTCTAACAACTTAATATTCATTTCACCTACAATTGGAGAAAGGGTTAGCTGATAATCTTTGATTGAAGGTAATATGTTCAGCATTTCCAATGCTAAGTCTCCTTTATTATATTCGCAGAGATTATGGGTCTCTGATACAAAAAGAGAGGGGTCAAACTTGTTGTCTAACAATATAATTGGAGGGAGCAATGATAATGCACTTGAAGAAATTAAGCTTGACTGTTTTTTTATCTTAATATCTATTTGATGGTTTTCGCAAAAACGCATAAGATCGGAAATAAAGAAACGTGTATAACAACCACCTAACATGTACATAAAGGTTGCTCCTCTTTTCCCTACAAGAATTGGTGGAGCAGGAATCTTGATAAAAGTTGGCGGCATAGCTTGATATAATGTTCTTCCGCTATACGAGGGACATATATATCCAGAATTGACAAGGAGGTTTCTCAAACGGCTAACGAATTTATCATCTGATAAATAGTTTATTTGTGTGCGTGTTGCAGAATAGCGGATACATTTTTCAAGCACTCTTGATGTTATAGAACGCCCTTCATTCATATAGCAGCAAGCGGCTAGCAGGTTGATAAAATAGAAAGAAGTATAATCTTTGTCTACAAAAGGAGATAGATTTAGAAGGTTTGTTGCTACACCTCTTAATGATTCTGTAACACCACCATGAACTACATTACCTGAAATGTATTGATTAGATACATTGCCTTCATTAATTATTTGGCTCCACTTGTCATATTTGAATAAATTCTCATGAGCATATTTGACTTCTTGACCGCATATGGAAAAAGCCGCATGATAATTGCCTTTAAAGAATTCACTCTTATATTCCAATTGTATGTCAATCTCATGTGAATTTCTACTTGAAAGAGTATTGTCAAGTACGTCAATTATCAGTTTGTTCCCATCACTAATAAAAATTTGATAATCTTTGTTTTCATCAGCTATTTCATTGTTAATGTTGACATAAATGGATAACTTATCAATGTCAATTTTAATAGGGAACTCAAAAAAGGGGAGAGCATTTGAAAGATAGACATTCTTTTTATTATTTGGGATAATACCTCCCTTCATTACTATTTGTGATTTATTTACTTGGATTTTTCTTCCATCAACTTCGATGGTATCTTTATAAAAAGGAGTATCAAATCCTGATGAGTTGAATAAATGCCAATTTGCCCCTAAAATGGGAAGAACAATTTCTGGTTCGATTTCAAAATATTGGTTAGAATGTTGTTCTGCCCATGCCTTCCATTTAGATAGTTTCTTGTCCGTAACAGCAATAAATGTATCACCATCACAAAGACTATGAGATTCTATATAGTAAATGTCATTATATCGCTTAAAAAAGACAATGCCATCATTTCCTATAGACCGGATGGAACAAGTGTCAGTTGAAACATGGTGGTTTTCTATATTTACTTTGTCTTTTCCATTTTTTAAAACATGATGGGGGTTATATGGCCCGATAAAATCTATATACTCGGAATGAATGACATAGCCATCTCTATTTAATGGTGTGTTTCTGACATCAGTAAGAAGAATTAGGCGATTGTCATCGTCGCCAAAATAGAGACAATGAACAAATGTTCCAACAATTTTGCGTTGTCCAACGTGAGAGTGGGTAGCGGCATAATCTTCAGGGTCAAAATTGCTGATAATGTCATCTATACGTTTTTGATGCGGTATGCTATTAAGAGATACCTTAAGTAGTTGCTTTATATCATCATCAACATAATCTATAATTCTTAAGACCTTTTCAGAATATGAAGTATCATCATCAAATTCAAAACCATTTCTATATAATGATTCTTTAATTTTTTCTATTTGCTTGTCAGACAAAACGAGTTGATACTTTAGAAGACCAACATAACGTTGAGCAGTCAACGAATAATTTTTGAAAGAAGGATGTAAATCATTTAATGCTTCGAATAGATCTTCTAAAGCATCTCTACTTCCAGAATCTCCTATTTTGTTAATCAAATAAGAACTAAGATGCTTCCCTATTGCAGAAATGTCATTCGATTGGGCCTCACTCACAATAAGTACAGCCAAAATGATGAAATTAAGGAATGCACAAGGAATATGTTTGTTAATATCTTCATCTATAAGACAGGTGGCAAAGCGAAAAATGCTTGAATCTGTATATGGAACTTTGGGAAGTCGGCCTCCTGTTACGTACAGGTGATATAATTCAGAATAAAATGCAGACCGTTGATCTTTTGGCATGCATACAACATTTAAGAAATCACTCACAGTTCCTAACTTCTCTTCAGTACCAATTTTATTAATAACATCCTTGGTAACATATAGGAAGATCTCTTTATCGTCATTCTCATTCGAGAAGAAATGGCGGTACAGTGCAGAATTCCATTTTATATATTCACTTATATCTACCATAACAAATTAGTGTTAGTCAATATTCCATTCTATAAAATCAGGGTAAATATTCGCAAGTTTTTTAAGTAGTAGTCCAATCTTATTCGTAGGATCTGATAGCGTGATAATAAGAGTATCAATTGGGCGAGTCAATGGCATAAGTGACCATAACATAACGTTTCGCCATTTTTTAATATCTTCATCAAATCCAAGTGAATCATTGGGTATTGCAAAATGTTCTAACTGATAGGAAATTAGTTCGTCAAATTTGTCACATACAACACACCACCCTTCAAGTCCTCTGCATGAATGATATTGATAAAGTCTACATTCATTTTTAGTTGGATACGAAGTCCGATTGTTGGGATTAGTACCATCATAAATATTTATATTTGCCCTTTTATATTTATCGGCATTTTTAAAACAGATGCGATCTCCATGCTCAACCATTGTTGGAGGTTCCAATATGAGAATATCATAGTTTTCACACCCATTTCTTATACAATTATCTTTTAATTGAGTGTGAATGTTGGAGTTATATCCTTTATAAATTTTTATTTCTCCACCAGGCAAATTGTCATTGGGTTTAACTTTCCAATCTATTTGAGCTTCTCGTGCATATGCATTCACAAAAGTTACTAGATTTGCTTTCTGTCGGCGTTCTAATTCCATCTCTTTCTGCTTACGGACAAGTGCTTTGTCAATATTGCGTTCCCATATCTGTCGTTGTCCATGACGCATAAACTGATCAACACCATCTGCGACAATCATGCGACTAGAGCCATAGATTTTGAAAAGAACGCCTTTTTCTAAATCTGAAAAATCTTGTGCTTCGTCAATGAGAATTATATCCCAATCAAAGGGACTATCAGGCATGTCTTTTATAGCAGAAATATCCTTACTCTCACACAATTCAGTAACATAATAGTATAATTCCTTAAGGTGTTTTTGGTAATCTTCAGAATATGATTTGTTCGTCGGTATTAGTTTCTTATTCAAAACACCCGTTTCGTGCATTAGAGACTGAAAGAATGAGTCTATCGTTTTAATTGAAACAGTTCGACCATCAACTTTTGAGGGCATCGGAGTATAATCAATAAGTCTTTGGATGTCGCTAACTAGTGCGTTGTTGTAAGTTAATATTAAACAACGTTTTCCGACCTCTTCGCTTGCGAGAGCGAATGCTAATTGAAGTAATTGTACGGTTTTTCCCGTGCCAGCACGACCAGTGACAATTGTTAACTTACTTCCAACGTCTTGCTTTATTTTATCAATATCAAAACTTTTTTGGCTTAACAATTCAAATTTTGTTTTTGTGAGACCTTGAGGTTCTCTTTTGGCAGTAAAAAGCTTAATAATAGTCTCAAATTCATTCTTTCCATTATTGAAGGCATCTAAAAAATATTGTTTTGATTCATCTTTTGAAACATTTGCTTGTAGAAGAATAGCATTTATATATTCTTTAAAAGAGAACCCCCGATGTAATGTGTTATCGTATGAACTACCGTGCATGTTGTACAGATCTGCTCGAGTCAAGCCATTAAACCATAAAATATCACATATAAATGGTTTTAAATTTAACTGGTCTACTAAGTGGTTATACAAAGAAAACTTTGCCTCATTACATTGTTGTGAAGCATTATGTTTTACATTGTTCCCATATGTCACAACATAATCTGTTCCATTACGTGTAACCTTATTAGATGGATGGGACTTTAATTCTATGTTTGTGACAAAACTTTTTATAGATAATTCCTTGACTTCACCATAATTTTTCGTTTTGACACCCTTAATAATTAGGTCATCTAAAAAACCTATTACAAGCATGTCTATATCATTTCGTTTTTGACCGAATATCCTGATACTTGTTAGGATGTAGATGTCACCTTTTGCATTCGGATACGAAGACAAATCATCAATAAACTTTTCTTTAAGAAGTTTTGCTGCCTCGTCTTCTTTCGAAATCAATGAAGCGTCTTGGGCAAGACTCATATGATGAACTTTTATCATATACTAAGAAATCTCTTTTTATACCATTATATTAAGTTCTTCCTTAATCTCCTCATATCTTTTGTCCATATAGCTTATCAGCTTGTAGAACAATGTCTCTTCGTCAAGGTGTTCTGTCCAGTCTTTCAAAATACCAAACCCCGTATTAGCACACTTTTCAGCAAGGTTATACACCTCGTCGCGATTGCAGATATCATCTATTTTATCTGCATCATCCTTCAATTCTTTGTCATAGAATAGACAAGAAAGAAGTGGTTCCACATTGGTGAGGAATTCTGTACGGACAAATGATTTAGACGCTCCAATATTTTGTATCGGAGTAGGTTCCTTTCTTTCCATTTCACCCAAAGCTATGGCGAAGCAGTAAAGATCAGTGCGTGTTGCAGCGCTCTTGTGAAGTTGGAAATACTTTCTCTTTTCGATGTCCTCAATGAAGCCATCGTCGTATGCCTTTGCTATGTTTAATGTTACTCTTGCCATAGTTCTTACTTGATTACTGTTATACCTTCTTCCATTGTTAACTTACTGAATGAAGCGAACTGGTTTTGCAAAGCAGCTGCCACTTTATCGTCATACTCTGCAGGAGTAAAAGTCAGAATTACCTGTTTCGACTTTGCTATCTCGCATAGGGTGTTGACAAAGTTGAGTCGGTTGTCAGGGTCAACACGGCCAATAGGCGTATCGATAAACAGGAGAGAATCGTGCATGGATACCTTCTGTAAAGCCAATGTAAACGACAATGCCAACAAGGCTCGTTCAGCAGCACTACATGAGCCAAGCGTTTGAGAGCCATAAACATCCAGCAAACGGAAGGTGTAATCTTCCAAGATTTCCACCTTAGAGAAAGCATCCTTCTTCCATAATAGTTTAGAGAAAGTGCTGAGTGTTTCTTGTTCCATCTCAAAACGGCTTTCGGCAAGTAATTCCAGACGGGTTTCCTTTAGGATATTTCTGCATTTCTTGCAATATTCAGCCTGAGAGTTTATCTTCTCCAACTGTTTGTTTTTTTCTATGAGAGACTTTAGAATTTTGTCCTGAGCAACAAATTGACTATCTAATTCCTTCTTGTGAGCATCTTCGGCACC
>Ga0326512_10002727_pt1 | contig 13071 bp, 24 predicted proteins | sample 1_2617_0518_D_FD_203652 | JGI IMG/M metagenome (GOLD analysis project Ga0326512, IMG submission 203652) | Bovine rumen microbial communities from UC Davis, California, United States - 1_2617_0518 | ecosystem: Host-associated > Mammals > Digestive system > Stomach > Rumen | place: USA... | reverse complement strand
GTAGGCAAACCACAAAATATCCATCTTTCCATAATGTTTGTTTCAATACCTTGCCTTTACGATTAAGTACACGCCCATTAGAACGAACAAAGGTAAAATCTTTAGAGCGGACATTACCCATGTTACTAACTTCGTAGTTTTCAAAACCATTTATTTGCTTCCAACATTCCATATCTTTTTCAATTTATTGTTATTGTTTGTGCAAAGGTAATCAATATTGTCGAATTATGCAACTTTGTTAGCATTATTTAACAAGAAATAAAAAAAATATTCAAACAACTATTTGACAATAAAATAGTTAGCGAAAACAATTCGGTAAAATAATTATTTTTATTTGGAATTTTGTTGCTTGAAATGCCTATAAACAAATGTGTTTCAAACATTTAATCGGACTTAAAAAAGTTCCGTATTCTTTGCTTTTGTCTTCATTGTACTTTTGCGCTTGTAATCGGTTACACAAGTGAACAAAAGAATTATTTACAAACAAAGAAAACAAAAGAAAAGTTATGGCAGAAATTTATCAATTACCCGACAACAACCAAGGTGGCAACAATAGCGGTCTTGGTAACATTCCATTCTCAATTCCTATTGGCGGCTTTGGTGGAGGCCTCTTCGGTGGCGGCAACTACGGCATGAACGGTATCGCAGACCTTTTTGGACTTGCTATCATTGCATCCATGTTTGGTTGGAACGGCAACGGTGGCTTTGGTGGTTTCGGTGGCAACGGAAACGCAGCCGCAGGCTATCTTGCAAACCAGCTCAACAACGATAGCGGACGTGAATTGATTATGAACGCAATCACCAACCAAGGTGAAGCATCACGCACTGCAATCCAAACACTTTCGACAATGCTCGGACAGGATTTCAATCTTGTCAATAATGCCGTTAGCAACGTTCAAAACGCTTTGCAGACATTGGCATTGCAGCAAGCCGTTAGCGTTCCGCAAATCATCAATTCTATCCAAAGTGGTGACGCAAACATCATTAGCACGTTCCAAAAGTGTTGCTGCGACCAACAGCTCGCTATGTGTCAGCAGACCAACACATTGCAGAACGCCATCAATGGTGTAGGCAATCAAGTGCAGGCAAAAGCCGCTGCAGACCAGTTGGCTATGTGTCAGCAGACATACGCATTGACTGACAACATGAACCGCAATTTCATTGCTATCGACAATAAGCTCGATGCTATGGAGTCGAACCGCAAAGACCGTGAAATCACGTCGCTTACTGCAAAGGTGGCACAATTGGAATCGCAGAACTTTACCGCAGGTGTGATGCAGCAAGCCGTTGCTCCGCTTAACGCATCGTTGAACGCTTTGGCTCGTGAGGTTGATGACATCAAGTGTAAGTTACCGAACACCGTAAACGTTGAATATCCTAATTTGGTAGCCGTGAACGCAAGCCCTTATGTTAGCGGTGGTTTCTACGGGCAGCCTTATGGTGGTTTCTTTGGCGGCAACGGATTTGGCGGTAACGTGGTATTCTAAGAACTATAAAACGGAAATAAATAGGAGGTAAAAGGTATGAATTGTTTCGCAAACGTAACAACTAATGCTGGTGGTATTCCGTATGTAGTTTCCACCAATACAACCGTAGGAACTGAAAGCGTAGATATTGCACTCGGCTTTCGTCGTATTCAACCAGTAGGATATTTCACAGTCCGCATAAACGATGCAATTCCTACTGGTACAACAACGACATTGCCAGTAACATTGACGATGAACGGCACTACACGCTCGCTTACCTTATTTGACGGCACACCCGTAACGGTAGCCGAACTTATAGGCGGCACTGGCACGTTCTTAGTGTTCAATAATCGCTTTGATGGTATCTTACAACTAATGTCACGTACTACGGTGTAAACACAAGGTAAATCAAACATTAACAAAAACAAAGAAAAGATGGATTTTAATAGTCTTGGTAACGGTAATCCGTTCTACATATTACGAAAGGGAGAAAAGCCGACATTAGAGGTTGGTGTAGTAAAGTCAAAATCACAACCAAGGGCAAAGTTCCAAACTCAAACCCCGAACATCATGGCTGGTATGCCTATGCAACAAGTCATTGATGTGGTTGCGACTATCAACGGCAAAGACGAATCGTTTAACGACATACCTATAAACGTTGAAATTGCTGCACGTGGTAACGACACGTTTAGCGGTAGCCGCGAGGCAATGTTACAAGCCGTTGACGCTATGCTTCAAACATCAAGAAAGGCTATTGACCAAATACCTTATCACAAAAGCGTTATTGCAGAAAGTGAAAAGATGTTGGAGGTCTTGAACCCACAATATGCAGACAACAAGCGTCAAGCCCGAACGATTCAATCATTAGAGGAAAAGCAACGGGCAACTGAAGCGAAACTTGCGGCATTGGAAAGTCAAAGTAGCGAAATGCTTACTATCCTACGTTCGTTGAATGGGTCTTCGTCATCAGCGACTTAATTAGAATTTGTCTAAATAACCAAACAAAGAAAGGAACGTAACAATGGGATATATTATTCTGAATACAGACCGTGATGACGAGATGGAGGGCTTGCGCTCTCAGATGCGTCGCAACTATCGTCGTGGTAACTACAGCAACTATGGTGGTTCAAGTGCCAACATGCGTGAGCACTACTACAAAAAGGGTTACGAACACGCAATAGAAGACATGGAAGACGAAGAGATGGAAATGCGCCGTCGTAGAGATTCGATGGGCAGATACATCTAATCTGATTTGAAAAGGAATTGGGGATTGTGTTAAGTTTTCTCCAATTCCTTAACTTATAAAAAAAACAAGTTAAGAAAGAAAGGAAAAATTAACATGAGATATTTAATGACAGAAGAAGAAGCTGCTTACATGGAAATGTATCAAGGGCATTTCAGCAGAAAGTTGGCATCGTGGGCTATTAGCAATATGCAAGCAGAAGACCCAGCAACAGGTAAGGTAAAGAATATTCCAGTAGTGCCTGTAGATGACGTTATGGAGATTCTTAAAGCGAATAACATTAAGATTCCATACGAAAGCAAGTTTGATGCGTGGTATCTTTATATGATGTGCTTAAACGATTACGCAGAGTCGCTTGATACCGACAAACGTCGTGCAAAGTATATTGAAGAAACCATTTGTGACATTGATGGAGAACCAACCAATGTGCTTGCTTGTTTTAAGGCAAAGATGTGTAACGCAGGTATTCCGATTTACTGGCAAGAATTTGTGTGATTATGAAACAAGCGTATTTGAAATTCCCGAACAACGAATGGGGCGTTGTCGTTGCCTATGATTTCGACACAGTGTTTGAACACAATGTATTAGTAGAGCAAATGCGTAGTTTTGGCTTGTCAATTAGGAATGCTGAAAAAGCCTTGCGAATACTATCCAACTACAATACTGGTATGGCTGTAAGCAATGAGACATTAAAGATGTCTGCTATCTACATAAGTGATGCAACAACGCCAAGTCAGTTTTGGGATAGTTGCGCCCATGAACTTGCGCACGTTGTAACAGCTATTATAGATGCCTACGATGTTCCATACTATTCAGAGGATGCAGCATACTTGTCTGGGTTTCTAATGTGCCAACTTGTTGAGGAGATAGGCGAGCCTTGTCGTTAATAACAAACAAAATATTAAAGATTATGGAAAGAGAAAAATTATTGGAAGAGTACAAGGTTACACTTGAAAGCCTTGTATCAAAGACTGAGTTTATTTATAGTGAAGAGTTCTACAAACTTGATGAGTTTGAAAAGCAAAAGTACAACAAGGACAAAATGACCACTGAGGCACATCTTAGTACACTATGCGAATTGCTTTGGGGTAAAAAGGTTCAGTTTGACAACGGTCTTGGGAGCATGTTTGCACTTGGCATTCTTAGCTCTATGTTCAACGGAGGTGGGTTTGGGACAATGCCAATGCCAAAGTTGGAAGAAAAGGATTTTGAAACCGAGATTGAAAATAAAGCCGAATAAGCGCATTTCTTTTATTTGGCGGATAACTACAAAGAAAAGCACAAGAAAAGCCGTTAGCGGGCTTAAAAACGCCGTTAGCGGCTTTCTTTTATAGTTAATCGTACACGTGTAGCCCCCAAAACTCAAGTATTTCCTCGTAAATATACGGGCTACAAGCATTATGTGTGTAATATTTCCACATCATCGAACCAACGGGATATTTGTTCATAAGTCCGAAATAATGCTTGCGTGTCATTCTCACGATGTAGTCTTGTTTCGCTTGAAGACTTCCGACTTTATGGTTGTATATGGGTTCTTCGTTTTCGTCGTAAGTAACGCCTTGATACCAAAGTTTAAGTTGTTTTGCAATTTTACGAACTCTCATACAGACGGATAATAACAATAAACGTTCTTGAATGTTTCCCTAACCATAAGATTGCAAGCCACGCTTGGAACAAAGTTCACAATGGCAAAAGTCTTATCTAAGTCAAAATCCATTTTCGGCAATTCGTTTTTGATAAATTCTTGCCCCGTCATAAACAAAAGTTCTGTATTCGGTGCTTGGAAATACTCGAAATGGAAATCTTTGTCTAACCACTTTGGTTCTATTGCAATATGCCGTTTGTGGCCTTGGAACAAATAACTCTGCGGATTGTATGCGCAGCCAAAGTCTATCACAGTCCAATCTTTCGGAATCATTCGTGAAATGTAATAGTACGTTGCACCGCCGCACATAATGTTATCGGTACAAATCTCAGCACTTGCATCAGACATCATCACCCGTTTCATTTCCTTGTCAGAAATCAGTGACCGAACATAGTGCATATAGTCTGTGCAAACAGGATTAAGAATCATTTCTGGATTAACCCTTTTAACGATTGGTTCACGATTACCAATCCATTCTTTGTACCGTTGCTTAACGTAAGGTATCGCAAGTTTAGCATCCGTTTCAGACGAATAAAACCCCAACAAGTATTGGTCGTCATTGTGGTAGTCTTGCACTACAAGTTTCCAATTCTTTTGTTTCGTTTCCATACTATTCGTTGATGTTAATTTTATAGTTCATTAGCGCATCATACACACGCTTTGTAATTTCTTTGTTATCGTAATACTTTTGGGCAACTGACTTTACGTAATCTTCTTTTGCTTTTTTATAAGCACCGAACGCCTCTTTTTCTGTTTCAAATGAGCCAAGATGAATTATTTTACCATCAATACGCACATGGGAACAAAACTTATTGCCTATTTTAGAAACACCTATAGGATAATCTCCGCGTAGTTTGTTGCACTTTAAAAGAATACTATTAAGTTTGTGAGGAACAAAACAGCACGTATCTGGCGAGTAGTGTTTGTTTTTGTGTGGACTTAAAATGTCTTTGTCAATATCATACCCTTTTATATAATTTTCTTTAAACCATTTCCAAAAATTACTAAACACCAACCACTCGTCGCATACATAACAGTCTTCGTATGTACTATTCTTATCCAACCATTCCTTGTCGTAGCAACGATACAACATATTATGCCATATAACCCTTGCAAGTTTTGTTTCTGGCGTAATTACAATATTTTCAATATCGTAAAGACCTACCCCCAAATTAGTGCTTCTAATTGCAATTCTTTGCCTGTTGGTTGCACAATGCCTGCATCCATACCCGCACAAATGATTTTTTGGTGTTTGTGTAAAAGAACCATGTATCGGACATATAATTTCAACGTAGGTTTTTACGTTTACATATACAACTTTTGAATAGTCGTATTTGTCACCATAAATAGACCTTGCCTTTGCGACAAATTGTTCTTTTGTAAGCTTTTCTGACATATCTTGCTGATGTTAAATTACTGCTGATGAAATTAAAAACGTGGAAAAGGCATCAGCTTCCTCTTGTCGGTGGTCAATTACCTCCACCTATCCACGTTTGCAAAGTTACGAAATAAAGTTGAAATATCCAAAGATTTTAACTAAAATTAAAAAGTAAAAAATTACAGTTCTTTGATTAACTCTATCTCGTTTTCATCCCTTGAAAGTTCCTTGAACCCAAGGCGTTCATACCATTCACGTAGCCAGATATTATTTTTATCAACCCGAAGGCTTGCAAAAGTCATATTGTGGTCTTGACAACACACAAGCGCATATTTTATCATCTTTTCACCGACACCTTTTCTTCTTTCGGTTTCAAGAACGGACAAGTTGCAAATATACCCTTGCGTTGGAAATGATTTCTCATCGAACTTTACGCACACTATTGCTGTGCCGTCATCCTTTACTATGTCAACACTCTTGCCCCAATACCACGAGTTGATGTGAAAAAAAACGTCATTGTATTTTAGTTCCATAAGCGTTAAAGTTTTATGATATTTCTTTTTTATTAAAGTTGATTTGGTTTCGGGTAGAACCGCTTTTCGTTTTCCGACCACTTGAATACTTGTTTGCAACGTGGGCAAATACAATCCACGCCTGCAACAACGTCGAACTCATGATTACATGTCGGACATAGTGCATTGAACTTTGGCATAACCGTAATGAAGTGCTTCTGAAATGTATCTCCCGAATCAAGCGCACCTTGTTCGTACATCATCTTGATTAGCGAAATTACGTCTTTCACACTTGCATCGTCAAGACTGTCATTATCACCAACACGGTTATGCAAAAGGTTAGCCAAAAGTTGTTGAACGTCCGCACCGCTAAACTTATAGTCTTTTAACGTACTTGCGGCATTTTGCACGTCCATTTGGTAATTTTCCCCCAACAATTCCTTTAAGTGTTGACATTCTTGTTGTTGCAACATAACATCCGCATCCCTTGTGAATTGTGCAAGGTATTCTTGTTCTTCCTCTGTTCCCGTTTCACGCACAAAGTTTTCACGGTCGTACACCATAGCGTATGCCGTTGTTTTGTCCTCACCTAATACCACTTGCATAACGAAAAGATATTGTTTCATATCAAACGTTATGCCACGTGTAAAAAGAACATTTTTTGTATCAAGATAGTTTAGCATTACTTATTTTTTTATTTTATTTAGTCATTTATATCTACTTTATAATTCACAAGTGCATTATGCACCTTATCGGTTATCTTTCCTTCTTTATAATATTTATCAGCAACTTGTTTGATGTAATTTTCTTTTGATTCTTTATAAGCATTATATGCCTCTATTTCACTTTTGTAATATCCGAAACGTGAAACATCGAAATTTGGCAACAAAGAAATACCATGCGAAGCGTAGAACATATTACCCCTTTTTGTAACGCCTATTAAATGCTTTCGTTTTTGTGAATTTCCTTTTACCAACATATCGTTTATTTCCCTTGGAACAAAGCAACAAGTATCTGGTGAATACACTTTATTTCCTTTTACAAGTATATCTTTGTCAAGTTGATAACTTTCTTTGAATCCATTTTCTCGTTTAACAGCCCAATTGTAAAAATTAGAAAAAGTTAGCCAATCAGTACAAATATCGCAATCACTATAATCAGCACGACCACCAAAACATCTTGTCAACATTGATTTCCACGCCCTATAAATAAGTTTTGCGTCGCCGTTACAGGTACAATCCATGTCAAAAGTAGCCTTGCCGTAAAATTTCTTTCTTATACCGTTTCTTGCTTTACCTTTTTGAGTTAAATGTGACGTTATATTGGCACAAATAGGACAACCGCTTTTATTGTATAGATGAGAATGAGCATTTTGGTAAAAAATGCCATGCTCTTTACAAATTATTGGCAATTTTTGTAGTTTGTTTGAATATTCTCTTATAAGAGAATAATCATATCTGTTTCCGTGTACTTGCCGAAAATCAGACAAAACCATTTCTAAAGATTTTTTGTTGTGTGGTACTCTCATTTTTACCGAAATTTAATTAGCCGAAAAATTGCAAAGTGGGCAGGGCTTTCGGCTTACCTTTTCGGATGGTTAATTACTCCACCCTATCCCACATTGCAAAGGTACAAAAATTATTTTAATTCGCAAAATATTTAAGATACTTTTAATCAAAAAGCGTCGGTTGTTTACTATCCCTACGTTCAATGCCCTCAACCTCTTTTATCGTAAATTCAATCCTTGGATTGTTCTTGTCAACGAACTTGTTAGCCACAATCTTGACGCAATTACGGTCATTCTTGATAGCCTTACAAGATTGCAGGCAATCCAACAACCCTTTTAACGAATTATCAAGGTCTGGTTGGTTGCTTTGGAAATACACATCGACATACAATTCAAAAAAGCCTTGAATATTGCGATTGCGATACGAGCATTGAAGGAAGAACTTTTCCTCAAACTCTTTCATTGCCTTGGTCTTTGCCAAAGAAAACTTTTTACCAAGTTTTATGATTTGGTATTGGTTGCTTTTGCTTGGCACATGACCGTATATTACCGACTCGTGTTTCATTAGATGACCTCTAAGAACTTAGTCTTTTTAATGGCTAAGATAGTCATGTCAAAGCCTTGCTCAAGATACTTTTTTACCTTTTCGTTAGCGTCATCCCACGATATAGCGTAAAGTGCAACCTTATAGACGATTTCCACCTCCTCTCCGTCATCGTTTGTGCGCACGTCGGCAATATCGGCAACCCAAACCCTATCATCATCGGTATTGCGCTTATTGATGATTTCGCGTACCTTGGAACGCTTGATGGCGACAATTTCCAAATCGGTTTCACCTTTGCAATATTCGTACCCTTGTGTTTCCGCATCACCAAATGCTTCTGCGTTTTCTACCATGTATTTTTCCTTGATAACCTTTTCGTTTCCCTTGTTATCAATCTTTGTGAATTGTGCTTGAATTTCGTAAATCATAATCTTTTTCTATTATTCTTCTTTAAGTTTTATTTCTACATTTTTTGGATGGTGAACCACCACTTTAATCACATCTTGTAAGTCGCTTTTTGCCGTTTCGTCACGTAGTTTTATAATGCGCCTTATAATTACCCAACGTTTAGTCCAAATGGTTTCGTTGGCTATCATATTGCCCATTTTGTTCACGCAATTTGCTATGCTTTGTTCCGTGAATTTCTTTCCGTAACGCGACGTGATATTGGAAATACGTATAAACGGCTCGTTCGTCATATATCTGTAGGCATACCAAAAAAACCAACGCGAATGAATGATACTTAATTCGCTAACATTGGTCATCATATCGTTCTTATCAACGCCACACGTAGCGGCAACACAATCAACAAGATAGTCTTGTATTCGGTGTTCGTGCAAGCGCAATAGACAGCAAATTTCGTCAATATCTGCATTGTCTAACTTGTTCCAATCGTCAATTATTTTTGCGTCACTATTCATCGTCTTATTGCTCTATTATTGTTTCTTATTCCTTTCGTTGATACCATTCAATATCGTTTGGTCTTTCATCGGTAATCTTTCGACATATAGGTTTAGCCTTTGTAGGTCTTTGCCTAATATCTTATCCCATACACCGACAACGGAATAGCGGAAACGTAGGAACGTAAACGTGCCTTTATATGCCACAACATCACCATCAACTTGTTTTTCAAGATAACATTCAAACGAAGGCTTGCGCTTTCGTGTCATGTATTGTTGTTGGTCAAAGTCGTATTGCATGATAGGCTTGCGCTTTATCCAAAGATAATTCTTATGGTCTTGCACGAAATACGTAGCCTCGATACCACCATCCAAGGCAACCCCATCTATTGTGAGGTCGCCTTGGTATTTGCCGCCAGCTTGACGTTGGACGTAACCGTTGATATAATCACAGTAATCAATCATTACAATTCCGATACTTCTAATTCGTCAACCGTCCAACCGTCACACGCATCAAGAATTTCTTTTAATTGCATTTCCTTATGCCGTGAACCCTTGTAACGTTCCAAGTCTTGCTTGACGTATCCTTTTAATATTTCCAACAATTTTGGTATGGTGTAACACTTTTCCTTGTATTCATCATCCCATTCCGTGTTTTCGGTATTGGCATACGTGCGGCCATCTTCTTCATCAAATTCTGGCGAATAGTTGTTCGTGGTGATTTCAACATCACGTGATAATGTAACAATCACGTTAAGGTCAAAATTCCTATCTGGAACTAATGGCTCGTTATACGGTGCGTTCGGGTCGTTGTACGCTCCCGCTGGATAGTAATCTGATTCTCTCATACGCTTAATCTGATAAAAGCATTGGCATAAGTAACGACGTGTATTCGTAAACGTTGTTCGGTGTACCTTCGGTAATCAATCCAGCACGACTTGGGTCTGCAAGTGCAATCTTTACAGTGTCACCGTCAACGTTTTGCAAAAGTTGTAACAATGTACTACCCTTGAAACCAATAGACATCGGTGCGCTTGTAAGCGGATAGTCGCAAGGAATATTCTCACTTGCGGACTTGCTAAAATCAAAGTCTTCGGCTGCTATCGTCATCATGCCGTCGGCAAAAGTCAAAGACACCAATTCGGACGTTGAATTACCCATAGGCAACACACGTTTCATAGCCGAAATGAAAGCGGACTTGTCAACGCTAATAATCTTGTCGTTGGTCTTGGGAATGACGGAATCGTAGTTCGGATAGCGTCCTTCGATAAGCCTTGCTGTCAACTTGAATTGAGTGTTATTAACCGTAAAGCAACGGTCGTTGAATACAACCTTGACATCACCAGCAATAGTGTTAGCCAACACGTTCATAAGCGTATTACATGGCTTTTTTGGCATTGTGAAACCGTAGATTGTTTGGTCTTCGCTATTGTCGTAAGTGATAGTCAAATCCTTGTACTTTGAAAGTTTGTGGCCGTCACTTGCAACTGCAACCATACCGTCCGCAAAGAACTCAAACCTTACGCCGTTCATTACTGGTCGTAATTCGTCATTTGCCGTAGCATATCCAGCACGTTCAATAGCAGTAAGGATTTTCTTGCCGTCAATACGCTTTTCATTGCAGTTATCAACAGTAGACACAGGCATAGGAAATTCGTTCGGTTCATCGTAGGGCAACGAGAATTTACCGTTGTCGTACTTGCACGTGACAATGTGCTTTTCGTCGTTGATTTCCATTGTCACGGATTTGCCGCCAAGATTGCGTAGTGCTTGCAACAAAGACTTTGCCTCGATGCAAATAACGATACCAGTTTCCGCTTCCGTAATGCTTGCTTTCCATTGCAACCACGTTTCGCCATCACTTGCCATAAGTTCGGCAATCACACCACCTTGACCGTCATCTTTCGTTTCGATGCTGACATCATTAAGAATTGGCAATGCGTTTTTTGAAAGGACTACGGAATTAACCAACGCAAGTGCGGGTGTTAATTCGTCGGAATTGAATTTGATAATCTTCATAAGTTTCTCTTATTGATTAAATTAAACTAAAAAAATATTATTACTTTTGTAGGAAATGAGGGAATCGAACCCCCGCTTTTAGAGCCAAATTCTAACGTGACTACCTCTACACCAATCTCCTATTAGTTGCGGTTTGTTGAGTAGAACAACCCTTTTGCCTTATGAGGGCAACGTTCAACCTCTTACACTTACCGCGATGTTAAATCCTACTGCCTTTCACAAGTTTTCGGATTTCATGTCATAAACAAATACAAAATTCATCCAATTATTTCGGTAGTGCAAAGTTAATGCTAATTTTTGAATATACCAAATATTTCGGTGAAAATTTTAGTAAATTAACACTATACCAAGTTTAGTTCAGTTTGTACCGCTTGTTTTAGTACACTTTGGCGTTTGTAATACTTGCTTTCTTGCATAGCGAACATATCTGGATGAACATTCTTTTTGATAGCGTCGCAAGCGTCAACGTAGAAACGCTTAGATATTTCAAATCCGTAAGCCTTACGTCCAAGATTAGCCGCTGCAATAAGCGTAGAGCCACTACCTGCGAACGGGTCAACAACCGTCACATCTTTTGTTGTTAGTTTCATAATATTTCTTTTATATGTTTATCTAATAAATGTTTCTTTAAGTCCTCGATAAGTTTACCTGTTTCTATACCTCTTTCGTGTTGCTTGAACTCACACCAAGTATAAGAATATACATTCTTTTTAATCCACTCACACACCTCATTGATGGTTTCTTTCCTTGCAATCTCAGCCACCCTTCTTGCATCATCTATAGTAAGCCATTCTGTAAAACCTGTTATGTATGGCGCAAGTTCTACATGGTTACTATATCTGTTTGTATGCTCTTGTATAAATTGCTCAACCTTTTCCATAATCCACTTTCTTAATTGATAGTTTAACCTCATAACCAAGGTCATACTTCTGCTCAGTTAAAAAGAAATCCTTGCATCCTGCTTCGCAGTAATTATCAATAGCATTTTGTATTCCCAATGCCAGTTCATTTTCTTTTTTCTTATTCATATTATCTCCTTTCTATCTCCGCCACTATAGCGGATTTGTCTATCAGTTCCATATCTATTCTCCTTCCTGTTTTTTATTTCTATTTTTCATATACTTATCGTAAAACTCTTGCTGAGATTTCTCAAACCTCTCGCGCTCCTCTTTGCTTAATGGATTATAGACCATCTTAATTTTAGCCATTACTATTCTCCTTTCTCTTTATTAAGCCATTCCTTAAAAGTATAATATAGACTACGAGCACAATCTCCGCATATTTCGCAATGAATCCTATCAATATCTTCTTCGCCGCCTAAACTGCCGCCATGCCAGTAATTGGGATTAAGGTTTATGTTATTCAGATAGTGTGGAAAGCCGTTAATGTCATTGGTTATTACCTTTCCGCATCGGTCACATGTAATAGTTGTTTTTCTCATTTCTCTATTCTCCTTTCAATTTTAGTCCAACCAATAAACTGTCATCCATACTCCAGATAACAACCATGTTCTATACCTCCAAGACATCTGTTTCATCTTACTATTTTCCTTTCTGTACTAAATCACGAATCTCTTGTCTACTTGTCTTATAATCACCCTCCTTGAGTTTGTTGAGTATCACTGTGTAATACTCTTCATCAGAAAGATTATCACTCTCACCACTGTTCATAAAATCTTCACCAATCTCAGCAATTTTTCTTATATCTTGCCAAGATAATTGAGAATATAATCCAAGTTCAAAGAAATGCTTGGCGATAGATTCAAAACTCTTATGATTGATAGATATTAAAGAATTGTCGTCCCATCCAAGGTTAAAATGAGGATTCCAAACATTATCTATTTCTTTCTCCAAGTCCA
>Ga0326512_10002726_pt1 | contig 13071 bp, 20 predicted proteins | sample 1_2617_0518_D_FD_203652 | JGI IMG/M metagenome (GOLD analysis project Ga0326512, IMG submission 203652) | Bovine rumen microbial communities from UC Davis, California, United States - 1_2617_0518 | ecosystem: Host-associated > Mammals > Digestive system > Stomach > Rumen | place: USA... | reverse complement strand
GAGAAATAGCGGTGCTGTTGATTTCTTTGAAGGCTATAGTCCAACACCGATATGATTACCGGCTACCGTTACATAATAGATAGGGATAAATGACATGATTATGACCGACAAGAAATATCACGTTTTGCAATGATTACCGACTATTCACACATATTGGCAGGTTTGCCAGTGATGTACCTAATCGTGGTGGTAGCCATGTGCGTCGTCATCGGTGCGATGTGCATGGATGCCGCTTTTGGTTGGCGCAAGGCAAAGTTGAGGGGCGAGGCAAGAACAAGTTACTTGTTCTCACGCAGTATCACCAAGTTTGCCCTATACGAAGGAGTGCTGTTTATATCGGCCGGCATTGACACATTGATACACTTTGTATGGGCGCAGTTTAACCAATCGACGACGCATTGTGTACCTCTTGCGTCTATCCTTGTAGCCATCGTGCTTTGCATCGTTGAGATCTGGAGCATGCACGAAAAAGCCGAAGAAAAGACGAGGAAGAACATTACCCATGCCATTGAAGTGGTTGCCGATGCGATGTCTAAGGAGCAAGCGGTAGAAATCGCCAAGCACATTATCGACAAGGCTGCTGCGACTGGCGGCGACGTGTAACCTTACAAGTTAACCTTACAAGTCTTGTAAGGTTTCCAGTGTTTTCCAATATGGAAAGGACTAAAATCGAACTAAAATCGAACTAAAATCGAACTAAGATGAAACGAATTGAAAAATACGGCATATTCTGCCGCTCATGGGAGGGTGACTGGAGCAATCACCCGAATGACAAGGGCGGCGCAACCATGCGTGGTGTGACCTATGCAACTTTTTGCACTTTCCGCAAGGCAAAAGGCCTGCCCAAGCCAAGCCTATTAGACCTCAAGAATATCAGCGACAAGGAATGGGATGCGGTGCTGCGCTGGCACACATGGGACAAACTGAAACTCGACCAAATCAATGACGAATGGGTGGCGTTCCTCATTGCAGACTGCTGCTGGATGAGCGGGGCAGGCTATGTGAAGCGCATCCAGAAGTCGCTCGGCTTGAAGGATGACGGCATCATCGGGGCTAAGTCTTTGGCAAAAATCAACTCGCTTGACGGCAGCATCCTGTTCTCCGCCCTGTGGAATCAGCGCAGGGCATTCTACATGACCATCGGCAAGGGCAAGAACAGCGTCTTCTTGAAAGGGTGGCTCAGACGGCTGGAATGTGTGCGTCACGGCTACCTGCTGTGCAACGGAGGCAAGTACCTGCGATAAAAGTTAAGGTGATTACATCGACCTTGATGTAACTCTTAAAACAAAAATAAGGCGGTTAAAACCTGCTTAATATGTACAAATCCTACAAAATAAGCGGTTTGAACGCAAAAAAGTTGTTTATATGGATATTAACAAAAATGCAATGGGCGAGGCCATTGGTCGCATCGGGTGTGGTGCGGTGATGGTTGCGGCCATTGCTTTAATATTATCAGTTTTATTATGAAAGACAAAAGACGCTTATTGTATTGCGCCCTTGTGGCACTGGTCCTGCTTGCGGGCATCGGCATCTACAGCCATTGCACACGCAAGCCTGTAATCGAGAGCGTGGAGCGGGACACTGTTGTGGTGTACGACACCATCCCGCATTACTACCCCACCCCGAAGGACAGCGTGCGCACCAAGTGGGTGACGCGCTGGCTCCCGGCAAGCCCCGACACCATCGACCATCTTATTGGCCCCAATAAAATGGATCATCTTGCTGACACCAGCAAAATGATAGCGGTAGAGGTGCCCATCACGTCCAAGCACTACGGATGTAAGGATTACGACGCATGGGTCAGCGGCTACGAGCCGAGCCTGGACAGCATCAAGGTCTATCAAAGGACTGAATATATTACCGAGCGGGTCACCATCAGCAAGCCTCCCAATAAATGGGAACTGGATTTGATTGGAGGGCTTGACTACAACACCGCCAGCCAAGACTTCACCCCATATGCCGGTGGCGAGATACTCTATAAGCCGAACCGGTTGCAGGTGGGTGCGCGTGCAGGAGTTTCCAAAACGGCAAACACTGGAAAGGTCGAGCCGTTCATCGGCGGTGTGGTCAAGATAAGATTATACTGATTGTTCGTTTCATAATTTTTTAGAAAGGGGGTTTTTGTTATTAGTCACTATCGGCTGGCGGGCGTTGGGAAACGGGGAACCAGCCTTCTTTTTTGGTTTTATAGGTTAATTAGATGGCCCGCCACCGTCAGCGATGATCGTGGCGGTTTTTTGCCCTTTTCTGCCCAAAAGCCCACCGAAAACCATAAAAATATATCTTTTTTGATATTTTTTCGTGAAAAAATTTGGTAGTATATAAAATTTGATATATCTTTGCAATGTCAAAATAAAAGTACTAACCTTTGAGGTGGGGGCAACACCATAAATTCCGCAACACCGACAATGACAAACATCTTCGCAAATATCACCATCAACGAGGCCCCCGCCCTCAAGACCTACCGCCTGATGTACTTCTTCGGTACTTGGATCACCAAGAGCATCATCCCCGCTGAGTGTGACAATGAGGCCATCTACGATGCAGATGACGAGTACAGCGAGAGCAACCTCAACAACTGGCAATATCCCGTGGCTCTTTGGTGCGGAAACCGCAAGGTCAAGAGTTACAAGTAAACCAACCAACGGGGGCAGCGATCCTGCCCCCATCACAATAACCAGTCAAAATAAAATTATAACAATTAAAACAACAAGATTATGGCAACGCTTATCGAACTTTTGAAAGAGAACAGGGAACTGGTTATCAGTCGTTACAATGGCGGCAAGCAGCATACCGACCTCAAGAACTTCATGAACCTGGTGATTAAGTTCTTCGATGAGCATCCTGGCATCACCCGCAAGTGTCTGAAAAAGGCCGATGCAGGTGATACTTATGAGTTTATTTATCAACTCAACAAAGCCTGTGACTTCGCAGCAAATATAGCGGCTGCACCCGCACGCCGCCAAAATGCAATGGAAAGATATAACAATGTCGCTGGAGCAGACACCTTGAAACATCAAAATTACCTTTAATATTAACCTAAAAATATATTTGTCATGAGTTTAAGCAGCCCGAAAAACCCTTACAGGGTTGAGATTAATTTTGATAAGGCACTGGAATTTGGCCATGTCAACAGTTATACCGGCATGAGCGTTGATGCAGTTCTGGGTTTAGCGATTGGCGACTTGAAGCGCTATAAGGCTTCTGGCAAAGTACGCATCTGGCATAATGCAGCCACCTATCCAGAGTTTGACTGGCAACTCATCCAGGAATCTTACTACAAAAGTGACGGCACATTGGATGCCAGCCGTAACATCGGTGCCCGCATCTTGGCTATCCGCAAGGAGGCTGGCATGACCCAGACCCAACTCGCAGAGAAATGCGGCATGGCACAGCCCAACATCGCCCGCATAGAGGCAGGAACCTATGCCACAAGCCTCGACGTATTGTCCCGCATCGCCGATGCATTGGGCAAACGCATTGAACTGGTATAAAAGTTAAAGGTTTTTATCCTTGAAAAAAGAAAGTCACTGGTTATCAGTGACTTTTTCTTTTTGGGGATTTTCTCAGCAAATAAAAGTGTTGTTTCAAATAAAATGCCTACCTTTGCCGACATCACGTCGTGATGACGGTTACATAAGTATTTTTATTTTGACCATGCCCCGACCAAAAATCGGGGCATTTTTCATCGGTTTTGGTGCAGTTTTGTTGCTAACTGACAAAAGAAAAACCGCCAACCCGCTATCAATCAGCGGTTTGAGCGGCACAATCATGTTTAACCCTAAAAAACGGGGAATATATAACCAGTGGGTAAGGAATGGGTATTGCAACAGGGTGTTTGCGGGTGTTTTGCTTCGGTCTACTACCCTATCGTTACCATTTAATTATATATATTTTTGTTGCTATTTTGTTGCGATGGATTATCTTTGCAGCCACAAATCAATTTTATCGGTCAAAATGAAACAATCAGTAAAACTCCGGCAGAGGAAGATGCCATCGGGCAACATATCACTATATCTCGACATCTACCATAAAGGTGTCCGCTCCTACGAATACCTGCACCTGTACCTATCGCCAGACAAGAAAGACAAGGAGAAGAACCGCGAGACGATGATGCTGGCAGAGGCGATCTGCGCCAAGCGGCTTGTCGAGGTGCGCAACGGACAATATGGGTTTAAATCGCCTGTGAGCGTTTCATTGCGTGAATATGTGCAACGTATCATCGACACGAAGCATGGCAGCACACAGCGCAGGTATGAGGCTCTAAACAATATTCTGCAAGGCTATTGCCGACCCAGCATGATGCTCACCGACATCACCCCTGCATGGTTTACGGGGTTCTTGACCTACCTCGGCAAGCGTGGGTATGCCAGAAACACCTTAGCCGTGTATGTGGCCACCATGCGCTACATCGTCAATAAGGCATATCGCGAGGGGCTGCTGCAGACTAACCCCATCGCCAATATCAAGGGCGTTGGGTATGAGGAGACCAACCGCACCTACCTCACCATCGAGGAGGTGAGGAGGCTGGCCAAAACACCCTGTCCCAACGAGGTGACCAAACGTGCCTTCCTGTTCGGGTGCCTGACGGGGATGCGCAACAGCGACATCCGTGCCATCACCTGGGACGACGTGCACGATCAGGATGGCTACACCAGAATCATATACCGACAGCGCAAGACACACGGGCAGGAATACCTCGACATCAGCGCACAGGCCGCGTCGCTGATGGGCGACAGGGGCAAGGATAACGAGGTCGTGTTCCCGCTGATGCACTGGAACTCCGTCCGCAACCACATCACCGCATGGGTGAAGCGTGCCAAGATTTCCAAGCACGTCACCTTTCACGCATCAAGACACACATTCGCTGTGATGATGCTATCGGTCACCGACATCTACACCGTGAGCAAACTGCTCGGCCACCGTGAACTCTCCACGACCCAAGTCTATGCCAAGGTGCTGGACAAGGCAAAGCGGGAGGCGGTGGACAACATACCGAATCTGCTCAATCTGCCCGAATAGGGACGTTCACAGGCCCGGTTGGACCTTGCCGAAGTAGAAGTCATGGCCGTCATCATCGTCGGTGGCTTTTCCTATGTACACATAGACATCTATGGAGCCGCCAAGTTCCATGATGGCCTTATGGACATCGACACAGCCAGCAGGTAACCAGCCAACTTGCTTTTTCCCGACAAAGATGGCCACGGCATAAGGGTCATAGTCGTTATCGGTGATCGCTTTTGCGGTCCCGTCATGGCTGCCCAGGTACTTGTCTGTTATGCCGCTCTTGTTGATGCCCTTGATGGAATATTCGCCCTCGATGCCGTACCTCCATACGGGCTTCTTATATGTGGGCTTTTCTTTTGGTTTATCTCCATTGAAGAACAACAAGAACACCACAATCACTCCCATTATAATCCAAAACCATGTAGCCATATCAGTTTCTTATTTTGATGTTCATAATGCCTCCCTCCTCACTGACAGGATTACCCGCCACACCGTGCGGATGATGTCCTTTGCAATCTCTTGCGGCTGATAATCGGGATTGATGCTGACCAGCAGAAAATGGTCGGCATCATTGCCAGCCATGACCGTCTTGATGACCCGCCTGTCATCGACAAGGCCGATTACATAGGTACAGCCAAATTCCAAGTATTCCCGCCAAAGTTCCACCTCACGGATGAGCACCAGCGACCCCGCCTTGTAGGTCGGCTCCATGCTATCGCCATAGATGGGGATAACCACATCGCCATGGTGGGCGATGGACGTGGGGAATGGGAGCCGGCCCGTCATATAGGTCTCGGTTTGCACTTCCTCGTTAAAGGCCATCCCGCCACGGCTGTCGAGGTTTACCACCGGGATGAAGATGGTGGCCTCATTCCCTGGTGGCTTTGTTGGCGGTGCTGCATTGAGCAACATATCTCCATCCCCACTCAACAACCATGAAGGATTAACTTTGGGGAAAGCAGATAATATTTTATCTTGCGCTTGGTAAGATAGCGTTTTTGTGTTCCCCTTTATCAACTCTCGTACCGCTTGCGGTGTCTTAAACCCAACAAATTCAGCGAATTTCGGTATAGATAGTCCCGAATATTCAACTATTTTTTCTATTCTCTTTGATAATTCCATATTATTAAATTTTGTTAATTATTATAATACCATATTGCAGTTTTAAAATATCATATTATCTTTGCGACCGAAAGCGGATAAGATAATATTTTCCGTTTCGGCAAAGATAGAGTAATCGAAATAAAAAACAAAATAAAAAACAAAATAAAATCGGAAAAATATGGATATGCAACCAATTTTGACAGAGGCGCAGCGCAAACGCTCTTTGAGGGACGCGAAACTCTACAAGGAATATCTGGTCCTTACTGCCGTACCAGAGAGCAGCCGCACTGCCATTATGCAGATTCTGATGAAGAAGTACGAAATCGCTTCGACATCAACTTACTATGACATCATCAACCGTATGAAAGGAGGCACAAAATGAAATGGTTTTTACTCATCTGCATTTTCGTCATCATTGGGGCAGGCTGCATCCTGCTCGGGATTGACTACGACAACCTTAGTGACGCTTGGCAGGGCCTTGCGGGTTCATTTACCTGCTTCGGCGCGGCCGGGTGGATGACCTGGTACTGCTCCAAGAAAAACATGCTGCCCGAATGATGACGCTCGAGGACATAGCGCAGCGGCTTGACAGGCTTGAGACCTTGACGGCATTGTCGGCAAAGACCGTGCTGGACATCAACGACACGGCAGAACTGACAGGCTACTCGGTCAAGTATCTGCGTCTGCTGATCGCAAAGCGGGAAATCCCGCACTACCGCCGAGGTAACAGGCTGTACTTTAGCCGCGATGAGATTGAGGACTGGATGATGGGGGTACGCATCCCCACCAAGGAGGAAATGAATATCAAAGCAATGGGTTATCACAAGTAAAACAGACCAGACATCGGGAAAGACCTGCACAACGGGCAAGGCAGGGATAATCCGGAGATGAGCAGTGGTTCGACTCCACACCCGATGACAAAGGCAACGACCGAGCCAAGAGGTCAAAATAAAACTTAACAACTGACTGAAAAATGACAAACGACATCGAGAAAGTAAAGGCTTATGCCGCAGAACTGGAACGCCTCATTGAGGCGGCAGACATCCACCCGCACCAGCGGATCATCATCAACGCACTCATCGGCAGTGCAAAAGAGAAATATGACATGTATAACTGAAAGAATTATGAACATGAATCAGAACGAAGCCAAGATGAACATCCGGCAGAAACTCATCGCCATCCAGGGCGAACTCAAGTCGCCCAAGACGCAGGTGAACACCTTCGGCAAGTACAACTACCGAAAGGCCGAGGACATCCTCGAGGCGGTCAAGCCGCTCTGCAAGAAATACGGCTGCGGCATCGTCATCCGCGACGAGATAGAGGAGTACGGCTCGAGGCTTTTCCTCAAGGCGGTGGCCATCCTCATCGACGGCGACGCGGCCTTCGAGACCTGTGCCTATGCCGAGATCGCCACCGACAAGAAAGGCATGGACGTCGCCCAGGTGACCGGCGCGACTTCCAGTTATGCCAGAAAGTTCGCCCTGAGCGGTCTGCTCGCCATCGACAACAACGCCGATCCCGACGCCTTCGACATCCGTGTCCAACTCGCCAATGCCGAGACCATGGATGACCTGGTGTCTATCTGGGGCTCGCTCTCGGTTAAGGCACAGGCCAAGTACAGCGGAGTTTTCAAGCAACGTAAACATGAACTTAACGAAGAGAAACATGAGAACTGACATCATCAACAACAACATCGAGCAGCGCTCGCTCCAGTGGTACCGCCAACGTCTGGGCAACTTCACAGGCTCGAGCATCCACAAACTCATCAGCAAGAAGAACGAACTGACGAAGACGGCACTGTCCTACATCTTCGAGGTGGCGGCAGAACGGTGCCTCGCGTCGAAGATCGTGAACGGTGACGAGGAGTTCGCCGAGTACCTCGAGACCGTGAGCGTGACCACCAAGGCGATGCAGTTCGGCATCGACATGGAAGACCTTGCCCGTGCCACCTACGAGATGGCCACCGGCGAGAAGGTCATGGAGACGGGAAGCGTGGCACACCGCGACATCATGCACTATGCCGCGTCGCCTGACGGCATCGTACCGGCAGAGGGGATGGTCATCGAAATCAAGGTGCCCAAGCCCGCGACCTACACCGAATACCGCGCCCTGGTGCATGACGCCGCCTCGCTCAAGGCCGTGAAGCCCGAATACTACTGGCAGATGCAGAGCGAGATGGACTGCACCGAGGCTTCGTCAGGGCGTTTCGTCGCCTTCAATCCGTACATGAAGGAGCCCATCCACATCGCCACCATCGAGAGGTGCCAGGAGGATATCGACATCATCCATGAGCGTATCGCACTGGCCGAGGAATATATCACAAACAACATCATCAAGTAAACGACTATGCAGATATCAGGTAAAGTGATTCAGGTGCTCAATCTTGAGCAGGGTGTAGGCAAGGCTTCTGGCAAGGAGTGGCGCAAGCAGACCTTTGTCTTGAGCGTGTTCTACAGCGACAACGAGAGGGAGGCAAGTGTGCCGCTCACGCTCTGGGGCGACAAGTGCGACAACACGCCACAGGTGGGCCAGCAGGTGACCGTCGACTTCGACATCAACGGCAGAGAGTACAACGGCAAGTGGTATGTCGATCTCAAGGCATGGAGGGTGACCAGAAGTGACGAGGGCGCTGCACCCGCCATCATGCAGAACGCCCCGAGTGGCAACCAGTGGCAGACAGTGGCCCAGGCGCAGGCGGCTGGTACCATGCCGCAGCCGGCACAAGGTAATGATCTGCCGTTCTAAATGATTACGAATAAGAAATTTTTTGGAGGAACTGAATAATCAACAGCACTATGAAAAGTTTTACAACCAAACTTTCGCCAGAGCGTCAGGTAATCTTCTGCTCATACGTTGATCACGTCACCGCAAAAGGCGCAGGTTCTTATGACCGCACGATTGGCTATGTGTTCTCATTCCTCTGCGAGGTTGAAGACATCACCAAGAGGGGCTACAACGAATACCGCAAGAAGCACGCCGTTGAAATCATCCAATACAAGCAAGGCAATGCGTTACAGGACTTCATGGCTTATTGCGGTGTTCAGATTGGTAGCTTACAAAAAAAGGTGAAGGCAAAAGCGCTTGACAAGCGTGTAACCCTTGACAAGAAAGCGCAGGAAATCCTTAACGGTTTCGCGATCTGGATTGTCAAGGAGAATGCCTATACACCCAACACAGTCAAAGGTTACCTCGTTGGTGCTAAGGATTTCCTTACATACACCACAACCGTCACCACCGAGACGGCACAGCGTTATAAAGCCTCACTTGAGGAGTTGAACCGTGCCCCTCGCACGATCAACCAAAGACTGAATGCCGTTGACTGCCTCGCCCGGTATTTGGGCAAGCAGATCAAGATTAAGCGTTTGAAGATACCGAGGACGTTGAGCCTTGAGAATGTGCCCACCGAGCGGGAGGTGGCCAAGCTGCTTGAATACTGCAAGGAGCACAGCGAGAAGGTCTATATTTGGATTAGGCTGCTGTCAACAACTGGTGCCCGCGTCCATGAGTTCGCAAAGTTCACCTACGAGATGGTCGCCGCTGGCCATGTTGACCTCAAGGGAAAGGGCAACAAGATAAGACGCTTCTTCTTTTCCCCAAAGGTTCAGCAGGAGTGTGCCGAATTTGCGGAAAAGCATGACCTCAGTGGCATTATTGCATCCAACAGGTTTGGCGGTTTGTGCTCTATGAGAGGTGTTGCCCAGCAGTTGCGTGCCATGGCAGCGAAAGCCGGTGTCCCTGTTGAGAAATGCCATCCTCATGCCTTCCGTCACTTCTTCGCCAAGATGTATCTCAAGCGGAGCAAGACCAAGGACGTGACAGAGCTGGCCGAGCTGCTCGGTCACTCTGGCCTCGACACTACGATGATCTATATCAAGCGCAGCCAGCAGGAGCAGCAGAAATCGTTTAACAAAAATGTTGACTGGTGATATGGACGCGATTAAAGAGATTGACAAGGCTTTAAGCAGGTATGCCCATGGCAAGGGCGCTGACTTCGCACAGGTCTTTGATCAATGGATGGACTGGACCATAGACTGGTTCAGCCTCTCCAGGGTCCAAGAGAAGGCATGCGACTATGCGGCCATCATGGACGAAATGAAGGCCGATAATGAGACCTTCTTCGAATGTTTCAGCCTTGTTGCCAATGACACTGCCTACCACATTGAAAAACAGGGTTGGTATGATGCCTACGGATCGCTCTACGAGGAAAAAGTCAAGAGTGGCTACAAGGCATCCAGCATGGGACAATTCTTCACCCCTGCAGGTCTATGCGATGCCATTGCCATGGTTGGTGCTGAAGGGGAACGTGGAAGGTTCATCTACGATCCAGCATGCGGCAGCGGGCGACTGCCTCTTGCCATGTGGGGTGCAATCGACAAGAACAAGTTCCACTACTTTGTGCTCGGTGACCTCGACCCGCTGTCATGCAAGATGAGCGCGTTAAACATGATGCTCAACGGTATGTTTGGCATCGTCGAAAGACGCAACGCTTTGTCGATGGAATTCTTTGGCGGGTATGTCATCAACGAAATGTGTTACCCGTTCCCTGTTGCTTGCCCGTCCATCCGCGTTGCTGATGAACTGGAGTGCCGCAAGAACCTGGCTTATGCGAGACAGATTGCACCAAAAGATGATGACGGGAAGCAGGAGTGTGTGAAGATTGAGCAACAAGTGGCTGAGCCCATGGTTGCCGAGCCCACGATTGCCGAGCCTGCCGATGCTCCTATTGAGCCAATCAGCCAGCCACAAGCACAGGCGGGGCAGCCGATACAACTTTCACTATTCAACCTCGACGAACTGTAACATGGATTTCATTACCGACATCAAAGGCCCGCTATTGGAGCGGTTCTCTCCAGAGCAGGTCAATGATATTGTTGACATCATCACCCTTGCACTTGTGCGGTATGATGTTGAGCCGAAATCAACCGCACTGGTTGAATACAAGGCCGATGACTTTGAGCTGGTGCAGAAGTTCTTTGTTGCGAAGGCCACCGAGGGCTTGACGCAAAACACACTCCGCTACTACAAGACCGTTTTGCAGAAGGCACTCAAGGCACTTAACAAGCATATCAAAGACATCACGACAAATGATGTAAGGGCTTACATCGTTTCCATGAAATTCCGTGGAAATACCGAGCGCACGCAAAACAATGAGCGCAGGGTGTTATCAAGTTTTTTCAAGTTCCTGCTGGCTGAGGGTGAGATAACAACCAACCCGATGCTGAGGATCAATAAAATCAAGGAGCCGAAGAAGTTGAAAAAGCCCTTGTCGGAAGTGGAACTTGAAACCCTGCGAATACACGCAAGGAGTTTGCGTGATAGAGCGATCATCGAGTTTCTTTATTCAACGGGGTGCCGTGTGTCGGAGATGTGCGCACTTGACATCAAGGACGTGGACTTTGAGAAAGGTGAGGTCGTAGTGTTTGGCAAGGGAAAGAAATACAGGACGGCATACCTCACACCGAGGTGCGCCCTCTACCTCAAAGAGTACCTCAACAAGCGCACCGACAATTTGCCTTACTTATTCACTAACCTTTCACCTGAACGGTTGAAGATGCACAAACACATTCCGATAGACAGACTGAGTACCAGTCTTGTCGAGCAAACGCTTCGTAAACTCGGCAGAAGGCTCGGCATTGATAATGTGCATCCGCACCGCTTTCGCCGTACCTGTGCGACTATGGCCCTGCATCGAGGGATGCCGATTGACCAAGTTCGCCTGATGTTGGGCCACGAAAACCTGGACACAACCACCATCTATGCAGAGGAAAGCAGCGATGTTGTAAAACAATCACATGCTAAGTACCTATAACGAAACTAAATCAACAGCACTATGACACTCAAGAAAATTGAAATAACCACCGTTCGGTTTGTCTTCGAGGATGACGAGCCGAATGAGGAAGCCAAGTCTGGAAATATTTCCCAACCCAACGAGAATATTTCCAAGAAGCGGGAAAATATTTCCGAAAAGCCGAAATCCTTGCGTAAACGCCCGTCAATCTTCACCGATGAGCAGAAGGCCGATATCATCCGCCGCTACAAAGCCGGTGAAGGACCGAAGGCGATCAGCGAGAGCCTGGGCTGTAGTCGCAGCCTCATCACCCACATCATCCACGATGCGGGAGCCGTAGAGGGACGCACAGGTGCCCACCTGAACAAAGGCAGGGAGAAGGCGCCCGCGCAGGAGCCTATTCCCGAGCCCGCCCAGGAGACCACCTCCGAGATCGAGGAGACCGAGAGCGAGCGAGACAAGCGGCTCAAGAAAGAACGCCTCGAGTGGCAGAAGGCCCATCCCAACAAATGGTGACGATCAGCAACAGCCAACGGGACCAGGCGGTGAGGTACTTGCAGGCATTCACCGAACTGGAGAATGACAACCGAGACATCAAGGTTGTGAACCTCTGCCGCCTTGCCCGTAGGCTTGCTAAACAACTGGATAAACGAGAGAAGAAATGAACAACAGGGGCTACACAAAGATTCCAAACGCCATCATCCGCATGGCAACGATTTCGCCTAGCGAGAGGTCTGCATGGTGCCTGATAGCATCATTGCCGAATGGCTATGAGTTGTCGGTTAATGATGCCTGTGCAATGCTTGGCATCAACCAAAAGACATGGAGGCAGTGTGTTGCCGTTCTCGTGAAACGCAACATGGTAACCGTGGAATCCGTCCCCGGCCATGCCAACGTTTACAGTGTGACCCCTGCCGAAAATTGGGATATCACCCCTTCCAAAAATTGGTACTCCCAAAAAACGGAAGGGGTACCAAAAAACGGCACCCCACCCCTGCCAAAAAACGGAAGGGGTACACATTCTTATAATAAAGAACAATTAAATAACATCGACGACGACGCGCGCACGCGCGTACGCGAGGAGGTTATGAGTGACGCGATGGTGGAGATGGGCTGCATGAGCCTCGGCATTGACCGTGGAACATACGAGAACCTCGCCTTCCAGGTGTTCA
>Ga0326512_10002724_pt1 | contig 13072 bp, 3 predicted proteins | sample 1_2617_0518_D_FD_203652 | JGI IMG/M metagenome (GOLD analysis project Ga0326512, IMG submission 203652) | Bovine rumen microbial communities from UC Davis, California, United States - 1_2617_0518 | ecosystem: Host-associated > Mammals > Digestive system > Stomach > Rumen | place: USA: California... | reverse complement strand
GTTATAAACTTTATATCTAAAATCAGCATCATTTTCGAGGTCTTCTGCAAATTTCATAAATGCTTCAAAACCTGCACATTGTCTAGCAATTCTTTTTATACTTTCAACCATAGCTTGGTCGTCAGTAAAATCTCCTTGATGATATAGAACACTAGAGCAAGCTCTAGCATCCATAGTATTAACAAGACCATAAAGATTTTCTTTATCGAGTTGCCATTTCTTATTAGCTTTTTCTGAACTTTTTAATTTATTTAATGTATTAAAATAAGTTTTAATATCTTGGTCAACACCAACCATAAAATCTTTATGTTCTCCACTATGGTCAAAAGCAGCAACAGTGTTACTATCATCTGTATCTGTTGGATTTTCTCCTTGCTCTGAGTCTGTAGTATCATTATCATCAGTAACATCAAGAGCTACAGCTAGTTCATATTCTCCAAAAACATCGTTCCTATCAAATTTAATAGTTCCTAGTTTAGCATGAGCAAATACATTATTAAAAAATTCATTTGCGTAAGTAATACCTGTAGCTTCATTTACCTCATCATTGTATATTTCAGAATACCAAGCAATAAGATTATCATTAACTTCTGAAACACCTTCAAGATTTTCAACAACATAAGGCAAATTACCAGAATAAGTATTAGTCTTTTCATCATAGCCTAATGCTTTTCTAATATCAGTTTTAGTTAAACCTTTTTGATTTGCAAGTCGTATCTCTATGATTCTATTAACTTTAATTTTAATAACATCTTTGAGATAACTTTTCATACTACCTGTTATTCTTTGATTTTCTTGTCTTTGCTTTTCATCTAAAGCTTTAGCAGCAAAAACAGCTGAGTGTAGCACAGCTTCATTTCGCCATGCTACACTTGAATAATGATTAGCTCTAACTTTTTCATTGAGAGTTTCATTAACTTGCTCAATATTTGCTTGAGCATCAACATCCCAATTAGTTCTATCAGTATTTACTTTACGTTGCCTTTTAGCAACACTACAATAAAAACTTCCCATACGTTAATTAATTTATTATTTACACTTAATTGATATTTCACCGTTATTTATTTCTCTAGCAATTTCAACTCTATCTTCAGGAGAATAAGACCAAATATAATCGCCTATAGAAGCTACAGTTTCATATTCTTCAGTAGTAGAACTATATCTAATATCATTATTATCAGTAGAGAAAGTACCAATATTATCAGTAGCTGATTTGATTTGACTTCCTTGTTTTACAAGAAAATGTTCTCCGTCTAAAAGAAATGCACCATCATGTCCATTTTTATATGCTTTATAATTATCAAGTAAATCTTCAGAATGAATTTCTTCTTTGTAAGGATTTTTTATATTAAGAAAAACAGCTTGTATATTATAAGTATATTCTTTTTTATATTTACTTAAATCCTTATTATACTTGTCTAACAATAAAGATAAACGTTTAGTATCTTCTAAATAATACGAATCATCATATTGTCGTGTTAAATCATTTTCACTAGTAAAAGTTGTATTATCTATTAAACGAATTATTTCTAATAGTTCTTTAACTTCTTTATTATTTTCTATTAAGTCTATTGTTTTTTTAGCAGCTTGAATTTCTTCTTTAGAAAATCTAGATTTATAGATTTCTTTATGAGTACCTATAAGTCTTCTTTTAGTTTCAGCAAATGGAAGAAATTCATTTTCTTCTTCGTATTCTTCATAATCATTCACTTCATATTCTTCTCCTTCATGCGCATAATCATAAAGAATACTATCTACATAATCTAAATCTGCATACGGTAAATTATATTTTTCTGCAAGTAATCTATTAACAGCAAATACTATATCTTTATTATTTGCAAAAAAATTACCACCTTTTGTAAGGAGTCCTTTAGCATAAGCTTCTGCATCAACTCTACTATCTGAAAAATAAACAAAACGCTTATTATTGTTAGAATCATTTATACCTCTATATACAATTCTAGGCTCACCATTCTCATCTACTACTTTAGAAGCATTAGCAGGATCATTAATCCAATCACCAAACCATTTCTTAAATGCTTTAGTTCTAACTTGAAGCCACTGCCTTTCAGTAAGATTTGTAGGTCTACCATTAGGAGCTTTCATAAAAGTACCATTAGCAATAGCTTTTGTTTTAATATCAGTCATTTCCTGACTATAATCAGTTTGGCCTTGATATTCTTCAGTAGTACTTGAACCTAATTCATCTTCATCATTTTCTTCTTTCAATTTTAATTGATTATTTACTTTTGTATTATTCTCAGGTTCATTAACTGGCTCTACTTTTTGTTTTGTTTCTTTATTGTCTTTATTTTCATTTTCCTCAAATCGCAAAGTTTGTTCAGCTGTACTATCTATAGCTTTTCTAAGAGCTTCAAATTCTTGAGCATAAAGAGAATCATTTTTAATTCTAATACCCATAATTTTAGCAAGAAGTCGCATAATCTTATTTAAAAGAGTATCACGTTTTCTTTCTCGCATATTAACCTTAGAAAGACTTTTAAGATTATTAAGAAAATTAGCAAGTTCTACAGATGTAAGAGTATCTACTAAAAATTCTTCTAATCTTTCTTCTTCGGTTTGTTTGCTAAGGTACTTATATTTTTTGAAATTCTCATAATAATCATCTAAAGAAATGTTTAAATTGTTCTTTTTTATGTATTTCTCTAAAATAGGTTTAGTAACTTCAGCATTATCCAAAGATTTAGCAAAAGTATCATATATACTTTTAATATCGTTAATATAATGTTCGTTACCATTAGAATGTAATATATCATGAAGTCTTTCATGAATAAGTTTTCTAATAGCTTGTTTTCTGTAAGCTACATTCTGATTACTTAACATAGATAAAAATCTAGGACCAGTAGTAGTAACTTTAGTTTTCTTGTTAAAAGAAGCATTAATGTTTTCTCTATCAGCACCTGTATTAAAATCTTTGTCGTAAACTAAATTGTGAGGTAATAAATCATAAATACTAAGTGTAGTTACCGTATCACCATCAAGTATAAGTCTAGCTAAAGCAGCAGCTTTATCAGTTCTACTACTAGACATTATAGCATTAGCCTGATTAAGTATTTCATTACTACTTAAAGGCATAGAAGAACTAGCTACATTTTCTTCTACGGGGGTGCTAATACCAATTTTATATCTTATATTAGGATTACTAGAACTTCTTGTTACATTATTACCATGTTCGTTTGGTTTTGTATTAACCTTTACTAAATCATTATCTAATATAAAATCATTATAAGAGTCAAATGTCCAAGTTTTATCTCCTAGTTTTACAACAAATTTTCCATCTGCATCTCTAGTAGCAAAACCTGTAACTTGATTTCTTTTGTTATTATCACTATTAATGTAATTAGCAGAAATGTTAAATTGTAATGTATCTGCTAACCAATGTCTAAGTTCTTTTGTAATCTTATCTATATTATCATTTGTAATAGCTATTTTATTTTTTATAGTTTTATTATCTGCTCCTTTTACTCTACTATCTTCGAATTGTATAATATGCCTTCCATCATAATTATTGAAAATTTTCAAATCCATACGAGGACCTCTAAGACCATTAGTTCCGATATGAGTTCCTAAACTACTTCCGTTACCTACTTTTTCACAATTATCCATATGAAATAATGGAGTAGTAGCATTATTATAATTAAATGCTTCAAAAAGAAAGTTTTGTAAATCCTCAAAAAGTTTAGTATCTCTAGGATTATTTGCAATAGCTTTCAAATAATTAGTTATTTGATTAGTAAACTCTGTAACAATTTCAGCAGCAGGAGTATTTGGAGTTAAATACCTAGCAGTTATAGGATAAGCTTGAGCAAATAAAACTCTACCTTTTGAAATAGGTATACCTACAAAAGTACTAGAATACCTAACACCAGGAAAAGAATATGCAGCAGGAACTATAACTTTATCATTTTCTTTTTTAACTACACATTCTACAACACCAGCGTCCCTAGAACCAACAGCTATTGATACTCTACCTTTACTATTTTTACCAATTGCTTTACTAGCTAAAGGAAGTTTATCAACTTGTTCTGGTATAAGTCTTCTATTAACATCTGTTACTTTATCTACAGCTTGAATTAAATATCCATCAGATATATTATCTATACTAACTTTTGTATCTTTATTTTTAGCTAGATAATCAGCTGCGATATATTCTTGGGCAAGAGCATTAAACCAACCATCTATTGCTATATCTGCGGAACCATACTTGATAGCAAAGTTTACCATAGTTCTAACTACAGATAACATATTACTATCAACATTATCGTATTCTTCCTCTGTTTCAGGGTCTATAGTATTAACGCCATAATCGTTTTTTATACTAGCCCATGTTTTATTATCTTTTAAACTTATAGTCTTATCTAAAGCAGCATCACGAATTTCTTTTAAATCACCTGTATTAGCATTAACAATAGCCTTAAATACCTCTGCAAGTTTTGAATAATACTTATCTTTACCGTCAGGACGTATTCTAAATAAAAAGTTCTTATAAGGAGATTCATAAGTACCATTTACAAGATTAGGAATACCTATATATCCAACAGATTTACCATTAAAATTAAAATTAATTCTACTCTTACTTCTATCTTGTGTCATAGTAAGTTCTTGACCTTCTTCAATTTCATCAAAAACTGTTTTATCTACAACATCACTAGTATTAATTCTATGATTTTCTTGCCTAATAGATTTATTAATTCTCTCTTCTAAGGGCGTTTTTACATCATCTAGAAAAGTAGGAGAAGAAATTTCTTCTACAGATTCTATAACAGTGTAAAGATTATTAGCATCTTTAGATTTTAAATAATTAGCAAGAACATTATAAAGTAATTCAGCATTTTCATTATTTTGAAATTCACCATTACAGAAACGAAGAAGATTTTCAAGACTTATAATATATTTACCATTAACTTTTTTCTGACCTATATCTTTAAGATAGGCTTTAACTAAGTTCTCTACAGCGTCAGTAAAAGTTTTATCAAAAACTTGTTTAAACTTAGTATCTCCAACATTTTCTGTTGTACTACTTTGAAGACTTTCAATAACTTTATCTACAACTTCTGGATATTTTTTAGCAAGACGTTGCATATTATTATTCCAATGGACTTTTGCAAGTTTTTCAAAAGTTGTATCATCATTTATAGCAGCTCTTACATCTGCAAGACTAGCCAAATACTCTTCATAAGTAATAGTTTCTCCCTCTTTTAATTTTATAGCAGCAGCGTGTGCTGTACCTGCTATTTTAGGAATATATTCAGCAGGGTCTGCGCCTCTAACTGGAGCTTCAGGAATTTGAGGTACTGTTTTTGCATTATTATCACCACTATTATCTCCTGCGTTAGCATTACCAGCAGTTACAGTACTAGATTGTTCTAGCCCCCCTGTAGAGGAAATGGAGGGATTTTCTATCAAACCCTCACTAATAACTTGAACTTCATTATTATCTCTAAATCTAACAATAGGATTCCTTTTAACAACTCCACCATCCATAGGCTGCTGACGAATGTCAAACAGTTTAGCATTACTTACATCTTCTGCTTTAACATCATCACCTTTACTCACAAAATCAAGTTCATAATTTCCATTTCCTAAATTCTTTACAGGAACAATACCTTTACTAGAAGCATTATCATCTTTTGGAATAGTATAGTTAATAGTATTGCCATTAAGTGATAATTCTATCTGTTGGGGTACGTTTGATTTTTGATTTTCCGATATTTGCCCATTTCCTTGCGCTGTGCTGGCGTTTTCCCCCTCTGCTGATTGATTGATAGGCTGCCCATTTCCTTGCGCTGAAATAGCCTCTTGAGATGTGCTAGAAGTTTGAGTTTCAGCAGGAGCATATTCAGTATTTTGTTTATTATTAGCATCTACTTGCTTTTGAGTAGCTCTAGCGTGCACAAGAGTTTTTGCTAAACGTAACGATAATTCACTATTTTTTACATCAGCTAAATTAAGAACTTTAAGAGCTTCTCTAAGACTATTTCTTTCTTTATCAGATAATCCATTTGTATCAACTAGCCAATCAGAACTATTTTCGTCATAAATCCTATTAGCAATGTTCATTATATCTAAATCAACATGGCTTTTTTGTAAGTCAAAAATAGTATTATATGCTTCATCAATAGCTGCTTTACGAGCTACATTTTGAACATTGTTTATAGCTCCTATATAATGTCTTATTTCATCTTCAGTTTCAGCAATTTTAGAAGTTTCTTTAATTTTTTCTAATTCAATTCTAGCAAGTATATCATAATTTTCTGGAAGTTTAGGGTCAAGATTTTCAAGATATGAATTTTCTTCTTGTCTTTTACCATTACTATCTACTGGAAGAATGTAACGCATATCATGCATTACTTTTTTAAGTTCTCCAACAACAGCATCGTTACTAATATCAGTTCTTCTTTCTTGACCTACTTCATCAAAAATACCAGACAAATCTTTTAAAAGAAATTCATCTAAATTTGCAATTAAATCTGTATCGCTAGCATTAACTTTAAAATCTTTTCCATCAGGACTATATTCTCTAACAGCAGAATTAGCCACTTGAAGAGCATATATTGTTTTAGCAAAATTAGCAGATGTAGATGTATTAAGAGCTTTTCTTTTAATTAGATTAATTTGATTATTTATTTCATCAATGTCAAATTGTCTTGTAATAGTAGGCTTTTCTTTTTGTTTAGCTTCAAGTTCTTTCTTTTCTGCTATTAAATTAGACAATTCTTGAATAGTAACACGAAGATTTACAAGGTCTTGATAATTCATAGTAGAGTCAAATTTATCACCAAGAGTATTTATAATTCTTTGTGTATCATCTTTATACATAGCAGCTAATTCATCATAACGCTCAAGATTTAACTTATGACGAACATTTGCAGAAGCTATCATTTGAATATATTCAGCAGGAAGAGATGTTCCTTCTTTATCGCCTACTCTATCTGCTATATCAGAAGCATGAAGAATTTCATTTTTGTAAAGATTATCTATTTTTTTAACTCTTTCTACAGCTTTATTAGCTGCTTCTTCTGCTTCTTCTTTTGAAATTTTATGCTCTTCATCACCATTTTGATAAGCTGCAACAATAGCCTGTCTAACATTAGAATCTTCAAGATAAGCACTAAGCATATCGAGAGTACCATTGTTTCTAGCAGTTACAATCATTTCATCAAGATACTCTAGATAGGCTTTCTCTCTAAGCATTCTTCCTTCTAAGGGGGAGCTTATATCAGGATTTTTCTTGTCTTTATCCACAATATAAGGATTTTTACCTTCCTTATTTATTTTATGCATCTGCTCACGGAAAGTATTAAGTTTTTGAGGACGACCATTAATTTCAGTAAGCATTCTTTCTGTTTCAGCAGTTTGGTCTAAAGCCCACCAATGAGGAGTAAGTTTAGCTTCTTTTGTAGTATCATTGTCTTTATTAGCTGATTTCTTTGCAGCTTGTCTATTTTTAATAGTTTGAGATATTTGATTTAATTTACTACCACCTGCTTGAAATACAACTCCACCTACTACTCCCCAAAAGGCAGAGTCCCAAAGACCAGTATCATTATAATAATCATTAAGAATTCTACTAGTCATAGGACCAATACTACTAAGTAGATTTAAATCATCAACACTGCCTCCTTCTCCAGTTAAAAGATATTTACCAAGATGAGTACCTTCTTGTTGAGCAATATAGTTTACAGCTTCTTCAATACCTTCTGTAAGTTCAGATTTAATTTGTCTACCATAACCTATAAATCTATCACCAATCCAATGTCCTGCTTTAGTTAAAGTACCATCTTTAGCTAACTCTTTAGCAGCTTGCTCTTCTGTCATACCTGCTGTTCTAATAACATTACGCTGAGCAGCTCTTGTTGCAGCAGATTGATTAAATTTTGGAGCATGAGATAAAAGATTTCTAAGACCATAAATCTGATATATATCAAATACTATATTAGCATAATCTAACTGAAAAGTTCTATCAGCTGCACTTCTAGCTAATTGCTTTGCAACTTCGTCTTTATTTGTAGTATCTACATTATTATCTTTGAGATATTGAGCATTTCTTTGAAGAAAACTATTATATTCTGCATCATCCATCTCATTTAAAGCCTTAGACATATCTATATAATTATCATTATATGTTTGTCTAGCTTCTTGATAATTTTCCATAGTTCTGCTAAGTGCAGCACTCATACCGTTTTCAAAAGCAACTCCCATTTCAGCACTCGAAAATCCAGTTCCACCGATAGCACGCATAGCAGGATTAACTATAGCTCTAGCAGCTCTATTAGTAAATTTAGAAATCTTACTAGCTTTACCAGCCCAAGATAAAGCTTTAGCAATACCCATACTAGGAACAAGAAGAGTTAAACTACTGGCAATAGATGGAAGATTTGAAAACCAATAACCAAGATTAAAGCCTCCATGAAATTGACTATAAAGAGTATTATTATCAGGGTCAACATAAACAGGAGCCCATTCTTCAAACTCTTTTTGTTTTTCTTCAAGATATTGACTAACAGGATTAGAATAATTATGGTCTGATATTCCTATTATATTTTGCCCTATAGCATCAGCTAAATCACTAGCACCTTTTACTATTCCAATACCAATTTCAGAAACCAAAGTTTGGCCTAAAGCATTAACTGCCTTAGACCAATTAGATTGAGCGTCTGCAAGAATATTTGTATAACTATTACTTTTATCTATTTTTTCAGTTGGTACTATATTATAATCTAAAAGTTTAGAAGCTAACGGATTTCTAATAACATAAGTATCAGCTGCTGCTTGCTGCATACTTTTATCAATAGTAGAAGGACTGTAATTAGTATTTACACTCCTAATATATTCAGGTTGTCCGTTACCTTTTCTATAATTAGGATTTGGTACAAGAGTACCGCCTAAAATAATTGAATTATCCATATTATTCATTTAAATTTAATCTATTACAAATATCTAAATATAATTCAGTACATTTAGTAATAAGGTCTGCTTGATTTAATCTATTGCCATATGCTTTTGTTGTTGCCTCTACAGCTCTATTAAAAGCTTCTGCTTGTTGTTGAGTTTTAACTAAACTTAGAGCACTAAAAGTAGCAGATGCTGCATTTTGCCTTACTTGATAATCTTCTATAATATCTTCTTTTGCAAAATTTAATTGTAATATAGCAGTCATTTCAGGCTTATCCACGTGTCTTTTAGTTTTACCATCAGCTGATACAAGAGTAGCTCCATCATTATTAGGCGACACTAATCTAGTGCCATCAGAAAAATGATAATCATACCCATATTTAATCATTTGTCTTTGTTCTCTAGTCGCTCTAAATGATGGATTAGCATTAAGTGCTGCCTGTGTTTCATCCATCATTAAACCTTTAACAAAGATATTTCTACCAGCTAAAGTATTATCTAGTCCAAAATCTTCAGTAAGTTTATTGTTATCTGATTTATCTGCAATAGTAATATAAACTCCTAAATCTCCATTATCATCATATCCAGCTTGATAATGTACTCTTCTACCATCGTTAGTTTGCCCACCTTCAGAAATGGCATTTCTAATAAGACGTTGATATTGAGTAATATCTTCAACGCTAAGAGGTTCAACAACTTGATTAGCCTCTTTATCAACAAACACTTCATAATTTGCTAACGGTGTAGACATTAAAGCTTCATCAGCTCTTCTATATTCTTCATCTAACCAATTTTTATAATATGTTTGTGTATTAGTATCTGCTGAATTATCAAGCCTATCTCTAGCTGCTGCTTCATTTGCTGTTAAGTAACCAAGCAAAGTTACATTACCAAAAGTTTGAACTTCTTGATTGTCATTAAGTACAGCTTTCGCATTCTTATAATCTTCTAATGCTATATCACCTAACGCCTTATAACTTACTCCTATATTACTATCCCAATAAACATCATCTCCTATTTTAACTCCATTTTCATCCCATCCAGACATAGCAACATGAGGACGCTGAATAAAAGCATCTCCTATCAATGCAGCAGGATAAGCACCTAAAGATGCTATATAACCTGCAGCTTTTTCTATAAAATTACTATCTTTAACTAAACCTCTTATTCGTTGTGCTCTTCTGTCAGCTCTAACTACAGTTTTATGAACATACTCTCCAAATGTTGCACTATCGCTAAAGTCATCAAGACTATTAACTCCTTGTAAAATTTTAGAAAATAATTTATTAGTTTTATTTACGTTTATGTAATATCTACCATTATTGTTTTTACCTATTTCTATACCATTATCTTGTAATGTTTTATTGTTATATCCTGTACTTTCAAGAAAATTATTATAGTCATAGTCAGTATCAAAAGTAAACATTAAACTTGTAGCCTCACGAGTAATATTATCATTATCATCTAGTTGACTGCCAAGTTTAGCTATATTTTGTCTATATCTATTCCATTGCTCATAACCATAATCGTCTTCATTGAGAGAGTGTCCGTTATCTACAGCATTTACAAACTTATAAGAATTCTTATATTCATCTGAAGCATATTTAAGTTTTGCTTCTTCTTTTGCTGATTCTGTTCTTAATTTGGCTATATTTATATTTACAAAATTAAGGTCTTGATAATTATCAAGATTAGGCTTTATACTTTCTAAATAATCTATATATTTGTTAGTATTGCCTGATTTTACAAGACTATCAGCATAATCGCTATTATATAGAGATTTTAAATTAGCCATAATGTTATATTTAATTGATATTTCTACTTATTCTTCTCCAGAGGGACGTGCAATATATTTACTAATACCATCTGCTACCTCAGATATAGACGAACTATTTAGAGCGTTTTTATTTCCTGTTATACTTGTCTTGCCTGTAAAGTTACTATGAGGTATAGGTTTGTTATAAGGGTCAGTTGGGTTTGTTGGATTTGTTGGACTAGTAGTCTTAGTTTTTCCACCAGACATACTAACATCAGAATCAGTATTTCTATATGCCATAGTTTTAATACTGCCTTTAGACATTTTATCAAGATATTCTGCTGTAGAAATAATACCTAAACCGTTAGTAGAATAAAGTCTATCTTTGAGTTCTTTAACTTTTTGTCGTTTAGCATATGTATCATTTGCTGTTGGATTAGATGTTATTTCTTGTTCAAGCTTATTTATTTCCCAAGCATCATCTTTTTTCATTTGTTCAAGATAAGCTCCTATTTCAGGGTGTTGTGTAACAAGTTCATTAAATACAACTTTAAGGTCAGATAATCTTTTTTCTCGTACACTGCCTGATAATTTAGTAAAGAAAGTAGCATCGTCACCATATAATCCTGTAGGATTACCATTAGCATCTCTGGCACTATATCCTGCACCACTATGAGCATGTTCAGCAACAATATTATCTACAGCTTGAAATATACTCTCAAGAGAAATTTTATTAACAGCAGTATCCACAGGACCTCCACTTCTACCGCCATTATCTCTCCAGCTATATCCTCCTATAATTTTACCAGTTTCATCTTTTATATCTTCAAAATTATAAGGATTTTCTTCTAAAAGTCTATTAGCTGTTCTTCTATCAATTTTACCACTTGTTGCTCTTTCTTCTATATCGTTACGCCAAGTTTCATACTGTTCATTAGCTCTAACTCTACCAATAACTTCAGGACTAGTTACAGCCTCTCCTGCAAGTCTAGTAGCAGTTTCAAGAGCAGTAGAATAATCTCCAAATTGTGCAGCACTATCTATTTGAGCACCAATTCTATTAGCATAATCAGATTTCCACTTATCTTCTGCTGCATTTAATTTAAGATTACCTAAAGCAGTCATAATAGCAGCTCGTTGCTGGTCAGTCTTTTCTCTACGTTCATCGAGAGTAGCAATAGAACGTTGTAAAAGACTCATATCTTCCTTTTCAGGAGTAAATGCAAAAGCCTCAGTAACAGCAGGAGTAAAACCTGCTGTACTAAGACTAGTTTTAGGCGTTATATTTTGCCTATTTAAATTTCTATAATATCTATCAGATGCACTAACCATAATTTATACCATGTCAAAGCCTCTACCAGCGGCAATAGTATTAATCCTACGTTTAATTATTCTAATAGTATCAGCATCTTCTGGTTTATTAGACGCTAATAAATAATTAAGTTGAGCATTTAAATTATTATATTCTCTTCTAGCTTCGTTGTTACTGCTAAGTTCAGGGTTAGCATAATAACTAGCTTGACTATCTCCACTTGCTCCAAGCATAACCTTAGCAAGGTCCGCTCTACGAGTAGCCATACTAGATAAAGTATTAGCAAATCCTTGACTAGAATTTGTAAGAGCATTAGACCATGCAGTAGCATTAGCTGTTCTAGCCTGAGCTATAGCATTTGCTGCATTAATAGCTCCTTCAGATAAAGCTCCAGCAGAACCAAGAATTCTTTGATTATTAATATCGTTATTATATTGAAGTAAATCAAGATAAGCATCAGTATAATCTCTATTAGCAGCTGTATCAAGTTCAGCGTTCTTCATAGCAGCCTGAGTAACTCTTTCAGCATTAGCCTGACGAATAGCTTGCATTTGCTGTTGGTCAGCAGAATAAACTTGATTACGCATATCCTGAGTAGTTACTTCTGCATCATTCATTCTTTGTAATGCTGAAGCACCACTAGCAGAATAACGACCAGCATTAGCTAATCTACGCTGCAGTTGTCTATTTAATCCAGAAATTCTACTAGCAGCAAAACTTACAGGAGCTTGAAGAGCAGGCATTGCATGAGCAGCAGCAAAATCTTCTCTACGCAAACTATTCATATCAATACCTGTAAGAGAACGATAAGCATTAGCTAACATACCTGCCGCTTGATTTTGAGCATTAGCTATTGACCTAGCAGCTGAACGATTTGCACCAGATGTAATAAGAGCTCCTCCTATATTACCTAAAGCTCCAATACCTGCACCAATAAGATTAGCAGTATCAGTAGAATTCCAATTAAAACCACCACCTCTAGTAGTTGAACTTCCTGAATTATATAAATTAGGAAGATTTATTCTACCTGTAATATTAGTGTTAGTTATAGGAGGAGTAATAAGTTTTTGAGATACACTAGTATTAGG
>Ga0326512_10002723_pt1 | contig 13073 bp, 8 predicted proteins | sample 1_2617_0518_D_FD_203652 | JGI IMG/M metagenome (GOLD analysis project Ga0326512, IMG submission 203652) | Bovine rumen microbial communities from UC Davis, California, United States - 1_2617_0518 | ecosystem: Host-associated > Mammals > Digestive system > Stomach > Rumen | place: USA: California... | reverse complement strand
GATTCCGCTTCCCGCTCCGGAAATCTACACCTACACCTTCTATGTGGACGGCGTTTCCGTGAACGATCCCCAGAACGTGCTTGTGCAGCGTGACGGTACCCGTTACCTCCCCATGCTTCTGGTTCCCGGCGAGCGCACGGAAAACTACGGCGAAGCCCATCAGCACGGCACCGTGAGTCATCCCTGGTACACCAGCAAAATCCTGGGCATGGACCGCCGCCTGACGGTATATACCCCTTACGGCTACGAGAACAATCCCAAGAAGAAGTATCCGGTGCTTTACCTCCTGCACGGCGCAGGCGGTGACGAGGAAGCCTGGACCTCCATGGGCCGTACCGCCCAGATCCTGGACAACCTGATTGAGAAAGGTCTGGCCGAGCCCATGATTGTGGTCATGCCCAACGGCAATGCCAACCAGGCGGCCGCCCGCACCCTCAACATCCCCGAGAAGCCCATGGGCAACCGCTGGGACCGCGAGGCTTTTGAAAAGATGTCAGATGCCGAAAAAGACCTGGTGATGAACGGTTATGTGCGGAGCCTCTGCACGGAAATCGTCCCCTTCATCGAGAAGAACTTCCGCGCCATCGCCAAACCTTCTTCCCGTGCTATCGCCGGCCTTTCCATGGGTGGCGGTCATACCATCCAGGCCAGCATCCTGTATCCCGAACTGTTCGACTACATTTGCCCCCTGTCTGCAGCCGGCAGTGCCACGCCCGAGCAGATAGCCGCCCTCAAGAAGGCGGGCGTGAAGCTCTACTTCCTGGCATGCGGCAACACCGACTTCCTGTTCAAGGGCGCCGAGGAAATGCACGCCAAACTGCTGGAGCAGGGCCTGGAGCACGAGTACTTTGTCTCTGACGGCGGCCATGTGTGGAGCAATTGGCGCCTGTACCTGAATACCTTTGCACAAAAACTCTTCAAGTAATGAAAAAGCTTGTTATTGCCATTGCAGCCCTGTGCATCGGCCTTTCCGCCCATGCCCAGCAGGCCCTCTGGGGCGGCCCTTCCGTGGAGTCGCCCGTTATCAATGCCGACGGTACCGTTACCTTCCGTTTTATGGCTCCCAAGGCCGTGAAGGTGGAAGTAACCGGTGATTTCCTGCCCACCGTGAAGCAGGAGGTGGAATTTGGCGGCAACAAAATGACCGTGGACCTTCCCGGCGTAGGTGAATTCAAAGAAGGAAAGGGCGGCGTTTGGGAGTACACCACTCCTTTTGTGGTAGCCCCCGACCTGTACAACTATACCTTCCGCGTAGACGGCGTGAGCCAGATAGACCCGCATAACATGTGGGTGAATCGCGACGTGGCCAGCCTCACCAGCGTGCTGCTGGTGGCCAAGGAAGGGGAGCGCAGTGACCTCTATGCTATTCACGATGTACCTCACGGCACCGTTTCCAAAGTATGGTATCATAGCCACTTCGAGGGCATCAACCGCCGCCTCACCGTGTACACTCCTGCCGGCTACGAGACCTCCAAGGCCAAGTATCCCGTGCTCTATGTGCTTCACGGCATCGGTGGAGACGAAGATGCCTGGGTTACCCAGGGCCGTGCCACGCAAATTCTTGACAACCTGATTGCCCGCGGTGAGGCCAAACCCATGATTGTGGTGTTCACCAACGGCAACATCTCCCAGGAAGCCGCTCCGCTGGAGAATTCCACGGGTTATGTGAATCCCACCATGTCGCTGCCCAAGACCATGGAGGGTAGCTTCGAGACCGCTTTCCCCGAGATTGTGAAATTCATCGACGGCCGTTACCGCACCATCGCCAAGAAACAGAGCCGTGCCGTTTGCGGCTTGTCCATGGGTGGTTTCCACACGCTGTACCTGAGCCTCAACTATCCGGACTACTTCAACTATTCCGGTATGTTCAGTGCGGCTATCGGCGTGAGCGATCCTTCTGTGAGCCCCATGTATCAGGATTTTGACGCCAAGCTGGCCAAATACTATGCTTCCAAGCCCAAACTCCTGTGGATTGGCTGCGGCAAGACCGACTTCCTGTATCAGGCCAATATCGACTTCATGAAGAAACTGGACCAGAATGGTTTCAAGTACACTTACATGGAAACCGACGGCGGTCACATCTGGAAAAATTGGAGAATTTATCTCACCGAGTTCGTTCCGCTGCTGTTCAAATAGTTGTCAAAAAAGAGCGCTGTGGCAAAAGCCGCAGCGCTCTTTTTAGAATTGACTCACTAGCCAGTCCATCGGACTGCCATCAGAGTAGTCGTCCAGGAGGGGGACCCAGGAGAAGTGGGCCATCATGGGAGCTACACCCCAGGAGATAAGGTCTTCGTCGCTGTAAATCAGCACCTTGTCTGATGTGGCGCCCAGGCGTTTGCGGGCTTCGGAGTAGGCGTAAGTGCTGGCCACTTTGCAGGTTTTGTCGGTTTCGGCGTGCACGAAGTACATGGGGAGTTTAACAAAAGCGTCTACGTCCATCGCCGAAAGGACCATATCGGAACCGTCCCACTTGTATACGCAGTCTCCTTTCCATACCTTCTCCACGTCATCGGTATATTGGCCGGGATACTTCTCGTCCACCTTGTGGATGGGCACGATGGGGTCCATGGCGCAGCAGGGAATGGCGGCCTTGAAGCGGTTTGCAAATTGCATCATGAAGCGCATGGTGCAGCCGCCGCCGGAAGAGGCGCCGGCGCAGAAGAGGCGGCTCCCGTCCACGGTGCCGTCGGCAATCAAGGTGTCGATGAAAGCCATCTGGAGGGCGTTATTGCGGTCGATAAGCTCAATCTTTTCCGGATAGAGGGAGGCACTGTAGTGGTAGTTGGGATTGGCCAGGGCGAAGACCAGGGCGGCGCAGGGAACGCCCTCGGTGGCCAGGGAAACCAGGCAGCGGTTGGCCGTAGCTACCGTCATCATGTCCTTGTCATATTCACCGCCACCGATCTGCCACACCAGTAGCGGAACATTCTTAAGGATATTTCCCTTGCTGTCCTTGGGGAGGTGCAGCATGTACTCGCGGGTGAGTCCGCCAAAGCTGAACGTCCCGTGGATGCAGTCATCCAGTACGGCAATATGCTCCGCCAAAACCTTGTTCGGCGTGACGTTCAGGGCCGAATCGGCTGTGCAGTGCAGTTCCCAGGGAAGCCGTTTGAGCCAGCCTTCCATGCGGCCGTTCTTGTTGAAGGGTGTGGCCTCGATGCGGAGAACCTTTCCCTTGCGCGAGACGCGGATACCGTCATCCTCATAAGGCTGGGAGGGTTTCCCGGTCGCGGCGTCCACAAAGGCGCCGGAAACGTTGTTTACCAAGTCGAAATCGGCCGATGTGAGCCCTTTGATGGCCCGGGGATTGGACACAGTGATTTCAATGGCATCTACCAGGAGGCCATAGTCGCCCACTTCGGTGCAAATTTCGACCTTCTCCACCCGGGCGGAAGGCCTGGGGCCGCAAGCGGCTGCCAGCAGTGCGGCCCCAAGTACCAGAAGCTTTTTCATATCAGATAGTTACCTCTGCCGTTGTACGGATATCGTTGGAAGCGGAACCCACCAGGATGTTCAGCTTTCCGTGCTCCAGGTCCCAGGCATGCTTGGACTCGTTCCAGTAGCGGAGTTCCTTCATGGGGACGGTGAGGGTAACGGTCTTGCTTTCGCCGGCGTTCAGGGAAACGCGCTGGAAGGCTTTGAGTTCCTTCTCGGGCCATTCCACCTTGGCGTCCACGCGGTGCACATAGAGCTGGACCACCTCGTCGGCCGGCATGGCGCCCTCGTTCTTGAGCGTGAAGCTCACTTTAACGGCATCCTTGGCGGCTTGGGCTTTCAGCTCACCATAAGCGAAGTTTACGTAACTGAGGCCGTGGCCGAAGGCGTACATGGGGGTAATCTCCCGGGTGTCAAACCAGCGGTAACCCACGTAGAAACGCTCGGTGTACTTGGAAACGGGCTTGGGAAGAGAGTCGATAAACTTCTGGCGCTCCTCCGGGCTCATCTTGATGACATCGGGACGGAACATGAGGCTGAAGAGGTCTCCGCCGGCACCGTTGGGGTCCGGGAAATTACCCAGCGCAAAGGCCGGGGAGTCCTCCAGTTTCCTCGGGAAGGTGAAGGGGAGTTTCCCGGAAGGGGCGATGTCGCCGAACAGGACCTCGGCCAGGGCCGTACCGCCCTCGGTCCCGTTCCACCAGCCCTGGACGATGGCCGGGGAAGCAGGTTCCAGAATCTGGAGGTCGGTGGGACCGCCGCTGATGAGCACGGTGGCCAGGTTCGGGTTGGCTGCATAGAGGGCCTTTACCAGTTCGTTCTGGCCGCAGGGAAGGTCAATGTTCTTGCGGTCGCTTCCTTCCGTCTCGATACTCTTGTTGGTACCGCCGAAGAAGAGCACGAGGTCGGCGTCTTTAGCCAGGGCTACGGCCTCTGCCACCAGGGCGGGATCGGCGGGCTCATCGTTGGAGCGGGCTTCCAGCGGGTCCAGGTTGGCGGGAGCCGGTCCCCAGCGGAACGCGATGGTCTTATATCCGGGGGCATAGCTTACTTCCACTCCTTCGCCAGCGCGTTTGCGGATACCCTCCAGCGGAGTAATCTCATAGAGGGCCTTTACACCGGCACCCATGCCGCCGCTCTGGGTTTTCAGTACGGCATTCTGGCCAATCACGGCAATCTTTTTCACATCGGCCTTGATGGGCAGGACCCCGTCGTTCTTGAGAAGGACGATGCTCTTTTCTGCTACTTCCTTGGCGATGGCCTGGCACTCGGGCCGGGAGGTCATGACGGTGTTGGCAACGTCGGAGGGAACCGCCTCGATGGCCATGCGGACGCGCAGGATCTGGCGCACTTTCTCGTCCACCAGGTCTTCGGTGAGGGCACCGGTGGCGATGGAGTCAATGACGGGCTGGCCCAGGTAGTTGGAGCCGGTCATCTGTACGTTGAGGCCGTGCAGCATGGCGCCCATGGTGCTGTGCGTGCCGCCCCAGTCGGAAACGGTGAAGCCCTTGAAACCCCATTCTCCGCGCAGAATTTCGTTCAGGAGGTGCTCGTTCTCGGAGCAGTAGTCGCCGTTCACTTTGTTATAGGCGGGCATCACGCTCATGGCGCCGCCTTCGATGATGGCGCGCTCAAAGGGCTTGAGGTAAATTTCACGCAGGGTGCGCTCGTCCAGCTGGGCATCTACGCTACCGCGGTTGGTCTCCTGGTTGTTTACGGCGAAGTGCTTGATGCACACGGCGGTACCCTGGTCCTGACAGCCCTTGGTGTATTCCAAGGCCAGCGCAGCAGAGAGGATGGGGTCTTCGCTCAGGTACTCGTAGGTGCGACCGCCCACAGGCAGGCGCTGGATGTTCACGGCCGGGCCCAGGATCACGTCCTTGCCCCTCAGACGGGCTTCCTTACCCATGCCGGTGCCGTACTTGTAGGCCAGTTCTTCGCTCCAGGTGGCGGCGAGGGCGCTGCCGGTGGGGAAGTAGGTGGCGCTGTCCAGGGTCCAGCCGGCGCTCTGGAAGCTATGGGGCTGGCCTTCTTCGCGGATGCCAAAGGGACCGTCGGCGTAGTTCATGTCGGCAATACCCAGGCGCTCTACACCGGCCGATGACATATTGGTCTTGCTGTGGAGCATATTCACTTTCTCCTCCAGCGTCATCTGGGCGATGAGTTCGTTGATCTTCTGGTCATTCGCGGTGAGGCGGTCCTGCGGGGATACCGGGCCGTTGCAGGCCGATGCCACCAGCACGGCCGATGCAATAAACAAAAATACTTTCTTCATATGCTTGGTTTATTTAAAGAGCGTGGGAACCAGGGTCTGGAGGTCGGCGCGCCAGGTGGTCCAGCTGTGGCCGGCCTGGGCGTTTTCCAGATAATTGTAGCGGACGCCGGCTTCTTTCAGGTAGCCCAGGGCTTCCTGGCAGTTCTTATAGGCGATGTCGGCGGGTCCGCCCTGGGTGAAGTACAGGGCCTTGAAGTTCTTGTTCAAAGCCGGGGCGATCTTATTCAATTGAATCTCTGCTACATATTCCTTCTGCTTGCCGGGGGCGAAGCTGGAGCTGAGCACCCACACGTGGGAGAAGAGCTCCGGATGCTTGAAGGCGGTTTCGATGGTTTCCATACCGCCCATGGAGAGGCCGGCCATGGCGCGGTGGGCTTGATCGGCCTGAACGGGATAATTGGCTTCGATGAAGGGGATGATGCTGCGCACCATATCCTGGACGAAGAGCGGCACCTCACCCATCATGTCGGGGGTCTGGATGGTGCCATTGGGCATTACCACGATCATAGGAACCATCTTGCCTTCGGCCAGCAGGTTGTCCAGAATCCAGCCTGCGGCGCCTACGCCGGGCCAGGAGGCGTCGTTGTCGCCGCCACCGTGGATCAGGTAGAGCACGGGCAGTTTTTCCCGGGACTGCTCAAAGCCGACGGGCGTCCAGACGTGCAGGCGGCGCATCTCTCCCAGGGTTTCGGACCAATACCAGCGCTGGGCTACGGCGCCGTGGGGAACGTCCTTCACATACCCTTCACCTACCGTGAGGATGGACGCTTGTTCGGCGCTTAGCGGGGCCTTGGGGTCCTGCACCCGTACGCCGTCCACCAGGAAGCTGTAGCGGAAGCAGCCTTCGCCCAGGCCTTCGCAGAGACCTTTCCACACGCCGTTATCGGCCTTGACAAACTGCACGGGCTTGTCCCAGGGAAGGTCGCCGGTCACGGCAACCTGGGTGGCCTGGGGGGCATAAATCTGGAACAGGACCTTTCCGCCGGGGAGAACGCGGGTGCTCTTAAGGGTGTCGTTGGGGGTGGGCTGACGGAACCAGCCCTGGGCCGATGCGGCTACGCCGAGGGTCAGAAGGAAGACCAGGGAAAGGATTTTTTTCATGGTTGTTAGCTTTGTACAAAGGTACGCTTTTCCCCGCTCGAATACCTGCTTCTGAGGTTCAAATGTTTTTTCTTTTGTTCAAAGTACTTGAACATCGGAGGGAAATGCTTATTTTTGAGGAAACAACACTTCTGATCATGAAACGTTTCCTTCCTGTCATCCTGTTCCTGGGCCTGTCCCTGGCAGCATCGGCCCAGCAGGCCCTGGGCCCCGGCTCCGGCCTTGTTTCCCCGGAAATCAACCCGGACCATAGCGTTACCTTCCGTTATCAGAACCCCAAGGCCAAGGTGGTGCAGGTCACCGGCGACTTTCTGCCCACCCGGCCCATTGAAATCGATTTGGGCGAAAGGGTCATCATCTATGACGCCCCCGGCGTGGCCGACCTCAAAGAAGGCCCGGACGGCGTGTGGACCTATACCTCGGCCCCGCTGGAAGGGGAACTGTATTCCTACAGTTTCCTGGTGGATGGCAAAAAGGCGATGGACCCTTCCAATGTGCACCAGAACCGGGATGTGGCCACCTGGACTAATATTTTCATCCTGAGTGCCCAGCCCGGTGACAAAGGCTGGTACTATGGCGTGCACAATGTACCGCACGGTACCGTATCCCACGTGTGGTACGAAAGCGCCACCCTCAACAGCCAGCGCCGTATGACCATTTATACCCCTGCCGGTTATGAAACGGGCACTCAGCACTATCCTGTGCTGTATCTGCTGCATGGCTCCGGCGGCGACGAAGATGCCTGGAGCGACTTAGGCCGCACCGCCCAGATTATGGATAATCTCATTGCGGAGGGCAAGGCCAAACCCATGATCGTGGTCATGCCCAACGGGGTCTGGTTCAACCAGGCCGCTCCCGGGGCCGCCGTGGACAACTTCCAGCCCACTATGGCCAACAGCCGCAGCCAGAGCACCATTGAAATCGAAGAGAGTTTTCCGGATGTGATGAATTTCGTCCAAAAGCATTACCGCGTTTCCAAGGGCTATGCCCATACGGCTGTGGCCGGCCTGTCCATGGGCGGCCGCCAGAGTTGCATGCTCTCGCTGCGCTATCCCGATACCTTCGGCTATGTGGGCCTGTTCTCGGGTGTGGGCACCATTGAGGGCAACGAACAAGCCTTTGCCAAGGTATTCGCCTATGAACCCAAACTATACTGGATTGGCTGCGGCAAGGCCGATGGCATCATGGAAAACTCCCGCCGCCTGAAAAAGTGGTGCGATTTCCAAGGTTTCCCCGTTACGCTGTATGAGAGCGAGGGCGGCCACATCTGGCGCAACTGGCGTGAATACCTCACCATCTTTGCCCAGCAGCTCTTCCGTGCGCCCCAGCAGCGCAAGCAGCCCGTTCGCCGCTACACCTCCGCCGTGACAGAGGTAGATTAATGTGTGGTCGTAAACGGCTGATTATTAGTATTTTAAGTAATTGACTCCCCTCCGTATAGGTGGGGAGTCAAGTAGATAAGTACGAAGAGTCAGGCACTTGTGTCCACGCACAAAAATCGCTATCTTTGTCAACATGAAAAAGATAGCGATTCTGGCAGCCGCTGTTCTTCTGGTGTGCTGCGCCCAACAGCCGGTGCTCACGGTGAGCGGCGGGCAGATTCAGGGTGTTCCCTCGGAGGCGCCCGGCGTGACGGTTTTCAGAGGCATCCCCTATGCCGCTCCGCCGGTGGGCGAATTCCGCTGGCAGGCACCGCAGCCGGTGGTGCCCTGGGAGGGGGTCAAGGTCTGTGACAGCTTCGGTCCCATTGCGCCGCAGCCCGGCAACAAGCCCGGCACGTTCTACGGAGATGAATTCTACTGGCAGGGTACGCCGGAAGAAAGTGAGGACTGCCTGTACCTGAATGTATGGGCTCCCAGCAAGACGCTGGGAAAAAAGGCCGATTTACCCGTTGCCCTGTGGATCCACGGCGGCGCCTATATGAACGGATATGGCTATGAAGTAACCATGGACGGAGATGAGTGGGCCAAGCGGGGTGTAATCCTGGTTACCATCAACTACCGTCTGGGCACGCTGGGTTTCCTGAGCCATCCGGAACTCACGGCCCAGCAGGGCCAGAGCGGCAACTATGGCACTATGGATCAGGCGGCGGCTCTCCGGTGGGTGCACGACAACATCGGCCAGTTTGGCGGGGACCCTTCGCGGATTACCATCTTCGGCCAGAGTGCCGGTGCCATGAGCGTAAAGACGCTGCTGGTTTCTCCGCTGTCACGGAATCTGATGGCCGGCGCCATCATCCAGAGCGGCGGCGGACTCAATACACGCGGCCTGTCCCCGGACGGTTCGCAGGAGCAGTTTGATGCCGTGGGCAAAGCCGCAATGGACAACGCCGGGTTCACGAATCTGGCCGATATGCGGGCGGCTACCACGGAACAGATTCGCACTGTCCAAGCTTGGTTTATGCCCCATCCGGACGGCAAAGTGGTCACCGGAAGCTTTGAGGAGGCGTTTTTTGACGGTTCTATTGCGCAGGTGCCCATCCTCATCGGCTATAACAAGGACGATATGGGCGCCCTGGGCGGCGAGGTAGTGGACCGCTTCTGCGCCCTGCGCGATTCCCTGGGCTGTACCGTATATGAGTACGAATTCCTCCGGGAACTTCCCACCGATGAGTCGCATCCCGCATCGGCCGCCGGGGCCTTCCATTCGGCCGAACTCTGGTATATGTTCGGGACGCTGGACCGCAGCTGGCGCCCCTTCACCCAGGCCGACCACGCCCTCAGCGTCCGTATGCTGGACGCCTGGACAGACTTTTGCAAGTCCGGCAACCCCGGCTGGCCTGCCTATAAGCAGGATAAACCGTACAAAGAATGTTTTAACGTAGAGTAAGTATGAATAAAATATCCATTATGGCTTTGTTTTCCCTCCTGAGTCTGTTTTCCTGCAAAGGCTATGATAACCTGTCCGTAGAGGCCTTCCGGCAAAGGCTTTCCGACGACGGAACGGTGCAACTGCTGGATGTCCGCACGCCTTCGGAGTATGCCGAAGGCCGGATTCCCGGTGCCATCAACATAGACTGGAAGGCCGATGGCTTCGTGGCGGCGGCCCAGGTAAAACTGGATACCACCCGTCCCGTGCTGGTGTACTGCCGCAGCGGGCGTCGCAGCGCAGAAGCAGCAGAGGCTCTCGCCAAAGCCGGCTTCAAGGTAAGGAACCTGCTGGGCGGTATCCTGGCCTGGCAGGAGGCCGGACTTCCCGTAACCACTTATGAAGTAGAGCGTTTCTGCACGCCTTCCGGTGCGCCGCTGGAAATCTGGCTCATTAAGCACGGCAGCCTGGCCATCGCCTACAAAGGCCTTTCTATCCAGGTGGACCCGGTGGCCGGATATGGCAAACCCACGGACTATGCGGCAGATTTTCCCAAGGCCGATTTTGTGTTGGTCACCCACGAACACGGGGATCATTTTGACCCGGAGGCTCTTTCCATCCTGGGCGGGCAGGTCATCACCAATGCCCGCTGTGCCCAGATGCTGGGGCGGGGAAGTGTCCTTGTCAATGGGGAAGGGATGGATGTCTCTGAGGGCATCCATGTGGATGCCGTTCCCGCCTACAACACCACCGAAGGCCATCTTCAGTTCCACCCCCGGGGGCGGGACAACGGTTATATCCTAAGCGTGGATGGATTCCGTATCTACATTGCCGGAGACACGGAGGACATTCCGGAAATGGCGGCCATCAAAGACATTGACGTGGCGTTCCTGCCCTGCAACCAGCCCTACACCATGACCGTGTCCCAGTGTATTGCCGCCGCCCGGATGGTGCAGCCCAAAGTGCTCATCCCTTACCACTTTGGCCAAACGGATATCTCCGGTATCCCTGCCGCCCTCCCGGAAATAGACGTTCGCCTCCGCCAAATGCAGTAATCGCGTGGATGCAAATCACTGACTCTTAGCTTGTTAGGAAATTGATTGCTTCCGTAGCTAATTGTAGCGCCGGGTGCGGGCATCACGGATGACACCGGACCAGTTGAGGCCGAAGGCAAAGTCCCAGACGTTGCCTTCGGTATCTTTCAGGCAGCGCATGTCCTGGGGAACATCCTCGAACTGCTCCTCCACGGTGCGCATGTCGGCGGGCATCTGCATGGGCAGCAGGCCGGAGGGTTCGGCCGCGCCGCTCACCAAATCCAGCACGGCCTGGTTCTGTACGCCGAAGGTAAGGAGGATGGCATCGGCCCAGGGCTCCAACTCTGAAAGCACGGCAGGGCGGGTGAGGTTCACTACCACCACCACGGGCTTGTCACCCATTTCCTTGCGGGTTTTCATGACCAGGTCCAGATCGCTTTCGTTATAGGTGGTCACCGTCTTTCCCTTGTAGGAACGGTTGGTAAAGGCTTCCTTCGGGTCTCCGCCTGCGAGGGATACTTCCCGCGCATACAAAGCGGTGTATGGCCGATACTGCAGGCTGATGGGCACATAGCCATTGCCGCCCTTCGCCCTGTCTTTCACGTCATAGCCGCTGCCGGGATAAGGCTCCTGGATAAGCACCAGGGCGAAATCGGCTTCCTCGGGGGTATCGGCCCAGTCATAGTATTTCTCCACCAGGGTGCGGTCAACGGGATAGTCCCAGTGGGCCGGGGCGCCCATGAACAGGCCGAACATGCCGGGCGTCTGGGGGTATAAGCGCTGGGGAACGTACACTTTCGCGTGCTGACGGGGCAGGGCGGAGGCGTGGTTTTTCACCATCACCACGGACTTGAGCTGGGCCTGGTAGCCGGCTTGCATGAAGGCAGGATTGCCTACCACCTCGGTGGCCTTGGCGGGGGAAGTGTAGGGATTTTCGAACAGGCCGGTACGGAAAGAGTTCAGCAGCAGGCGTACGGCCGATGCTTCAAAGCGCTCCCGGGCGGCAGTTTTCCCGAAATCGGCTACCCACATCTGATAGGCTTCCAGGACGGGGCCTTTGTCGTTGTTGCCGCCAAACTGGTCTACGCCGGCCTGAAGCGCCTGATAGTGCCGCTGGGCCACCGTGAGGCCTTCCACGCCCCAGCACTTGCCGTCGAAGGACTCGATGGCGGCGTTGTCGTAGGTGATGTTCCAGTCGGTGCACACGACGCCGTCGTAGCCATATTCTCCGCGAAGCAAATCGCTGATAATATACTTGCTATAGCTGTTCCCCACATTCTTCCACGAAGGATCTATGCCGTAGGAAATGGTGTAGTAGGGCATGACGGCCGATGCTTTCCCGGTGCCGCCTTCCAGCCGGAACGCGCCCTCGGTGAAAGCTTTCAGGTGCTCTTTCAGCTTGTTTCCGGGGTACACGGCGTACTTACCATAATTGAAGTGGGCGTCACGCCCGCCTTCTTCCGGGCCGCCGGAGGGCCAGTGCTTTACCATGGCGTTTACGCTCTCGTTTCCCCAGCCGGCGTCACCAGTGGTCTGGAAACCGTCTACATAGGCACGCGCCATGTCCGTGTCCAAGGCAGGATTCTCCCCGAAAGTGCCCCCGAAGCGGCTCCAGCGGGGCTCTGTGGCCAGGTCGATCTGCGGGGAAAGGGCCGTTGCGATACCCAGCGCGCGGTATTCCTGCGAGGCAATTTCGCCAAACTGCCGCACCAGTGCAGGGTCAAAGCTGGCGGCCAGTCCCAGCGGGGTGGGCCAGAGGGAGATTTGCCCGCCGGCGCCCATGTTGAATTCGGCCGTAGCTGCGGTTTCGTTGCGCGGATCAGAGGAATTGTTGGCGGGGATGCCCAGGCCGATTGCTTCCACAAAGGCCTGTACGTTGTTGTTCCAGCGGGCAGCTACTTCCGGGCTCTCCACGCTGGTTACCAGCACGGCGCGGAGGTTGTCCTCTGCCAGGAATTTCTTCTGTTGATCCGTCAGGTCCCAGGATTTGTGCCCGGGATCACTGTAAGTGGCGGCGCCAAAGCCGTAAGCGCTGCCGGGTATAGCCTGGTGGCTGCTGTACAGCATGAGCCCGGCGATTTGCTCTATACTGAGCCGGGTGGCAAGGTCGCGGGCGCGGACATCGGAGGGAAGCCTCCAGTCTTCATAGGGGTCCAGCTGGCCGTTGCGGCTGAGATCTTTGAATGCATAGCCGTCATCGTACAGGATAGCGGCCGATGTATACCCGAGCGTGGGGCCGTCTTTCTGGGTGATGTAAAGGTACCCGTCGCCTTCGTGGGCTTCCCATTTGGGGCCGCAGGCGAAAGCAAGAATGAGCAGGAGGGGAAGAAGCAGTCTGGTTTTCATCAGGGTGGTTATTTAATAGGCTAAATATACGGATAATTTCCCGCAAGTCCAAAGACGAGAACCATCGAAGCGTG
>Ga0326512_10002721_pt1 | contig 13078 bp, 17 predicted proteins | sample 1_2617_0518_D_FD_203652 | JGI IMG/M metagenome (GOLD analysis project Ga0326512, IMG submission 203652) | Bovine rumen microbial communities from UC Davis, California, United States - 1_2617_0518 | ecosystem: Host-associated > Mammals > Digestive system > Stomach > Rumen | place: USA... | reverse complement strand
CACTGGACAGCGTAGAATCCAAAATGATGGCAGCCTATCAAGACAAGTATCTGGAGCTGACCGGCAAACGGGTAGACCTCGAACGGGCAGATCCGGAGACACTGATCCTGTACGCCTGCGCAACGATGATCTATCAGGGTCTGCTGTATGTGGATTTTGCGGGCAAGCAGAACTTGCTGAAATACGCCACCGGCGATTATCTGGACAACGTGGCGGCCCTGAAAAAGGTCACCAGGAGCGAGGCGGACCCTGCGAAATGCACGGTCCGGTTCACCCTGTCCGAACTCAAGAGCTTTGTTACACCGATTCCTGCCGGGACACGCGTAACGGACGGCGAGACCTATTTTGCCACCACGGAATACGCAGAGGTCCCGTCAGGCCAGCTGTATCTCGACGTGGAATGCACCGCCCTGGAAGGCGGCGCAGACCATAACGGAATCATTCCCGGGCGCATAAACATTCTCGTCGATCCGATTCCATACATGGACAGCGTGGCGAACACGGACACAACCTCAGGCGGCTCAGATGCGGAGAGCGACGAGAGCCTTGCGTATCGTACTTTCCTGGCTCCATCCAGCTACTCGGTTGCCGGTCCGCATGACGCGTATGTGTATTGGACAAAGGCTTACAGCTCCGGCATTTCCGACGTGTATGTCTATTCTCCGCAGCCAACGGAGGTCGTGGTGGAGTTCCTGGTGGATGGAGAGCAGCCGTCTGAAACAATGGTTGAAGCTGTGGCGGATTTTCTTTCGGATGGCAATATCCGGCCGCTGACTGACCAGGTGACCGTTCAGGCGCCTCCGACAACGTCATTCGACCTGGATGTGACATACTATATCGCAGAGAGCGACTCTGCCAGGGCCAGCGCCATTCAGACTGCGGTCACCACTGCGATCGACGATTACGTGGAGTGGCAGTGCAGCACGATCGGAAGGGACATCAATCCGGATGTACTCGTGGAGAAAGTCCGCGCAGCCGGCGGCAAACGCGTGGCAATCACCAGCCCGTCGTTCACGGCGGTATTGGACGGATCTGTCCCGTATTGCGCCTCTAAGCTGGTAACGTATGGAGGCATAGAGAATGATTGATCTGCGGAACGGCACGCTGCTTGATCTGTTCGGGGTCGCAGGCGTCAACGCGGATCCGGCGCTGCGTTCGCTGAGTTATGCGCTTCGACGCGGTATGGATCTGCTGATGAGCGCGGCCGGACAGATCGGGATCTATTACAGAATAGATGCCCTGAACGAGGCAACGCTGGATTACCTGGCACAGGAACTGCGGTCCATGTACTACAGTGAGGACCTCCCGATTGACCAGAAGCGGACAATTGTTCGGAATACAATCCTCTGGTACATGAAAGCCGGCACAACATCAGCGGTTGAGGAAATGCTGACAGTGATTTTCGGCGGCGGCTCGGTAACGGAGTGGTACAACACCACGGGGCTGGATGCCGGTGAGTTTACAGTCGAGGCTGACGTCCTGCAGGCGGGATCCAGCGCGGATATGATCAGCAGCCTCCGGTCGATCCTGTACAAGGTCAAAAACGAGCGGTCACATCTGGGCAAGATCACAGTGGTCACGGATGCGGAAACCTACCCGGCGCCGTATGGCACAGTTGACGCGACATGCTCTTATACGCAAACGATCCGCTCGGGTGTGGGCAGAGGGTATCAGGAAACCGCGATCCCGTTTCTCGGGTCCGGCTCCGGTATCTTTTATGGCGCAAACACGCTGCATATCTCACGGATTAACTCGTTCAGCCTGACGGATACCACACTGACGGCTGGAACGGATTACAGTTCCGTGGACGATGCCACATTAAATATAACCTATTAGGAGGTGCGGTTTTGTTTGGCGGAGTAATCACGACAGCAGGCGTAAATCTGCTGGCTGAAACCATTGCAAACAACGTGGATCTGACCATCAACCGGGTCGTGTTTGGATCCGGAATCGTGGACAGCTCCACAGACCTCTACGATCTGACGGCTCTGGTCAGTCCTGTCGCAGAGGGTACATCCTCAACGCCATCGGTAGATGGCAGTACATTGACCATGACGGTCGAATACCGCAACGACTTAAACGGCGGTCTGGATGCGCCGTTTACGATCAATGAGTTCGGCATCTACGCTGTCGACGCAGACGGCGGTGAGGTGCTGCTTTATTATGCAACGCTGGAAGACTATCCGCAGTACGCTCTGGCCTATGAGGCGGGTGTGGTGGATATACACCGTTTCCCGGTGGCGTTTACGTTTACGGACGGCGGTCAGGTGACGCTGGTTTATACAGCCGGCGCGTTTGTGACATCGTCGGAGCTGCAGACATTCTGCACAGAGGTCTGCCTGCCGAAAGTGCAGGAGATGATCAACGCGTCCATTGCCGAGCATGACAAGGATGCGGATGCCCATGCCGATCTGCGGTCTGCTCTGGCGCAGTTGACCGCGAGAGTCAGAGTGCTGGAGCTGTCCGGCGGCAGCGGCAGCTATGATGGAACTTATGAGACTACATTCAGCGATCTGGATGACGCGGATGTCACCGGCGTCTGGAATGTAGCCCAGGCCCGCGTTGAGTTTTAAGGGGGTGACATAGTGAGTACACTTCTAAAAAAAGCTGCGATCGGTACATCGCTGACAGCCACAATTCTTCCCGTCACCTATTCTCGGAATTACTCCTCACAATACGACATTTATCTGCCTGCGGCAACAATCCTCCAATACGGCAAAAAAAATATGAGGTTTAAGGTCGTTCACAACGATGGCTCCAATATCTATCTCATGGCAGACGATGTAGTAGCGCACGGCAACGAGGTCAGTGTAGACAGCAGGTATAATCTGGATTTTTGCCCAGAATATACTTATTCGCCTTGCAACGACTATGACAGCTACATTAGGTCATCGATCAGTCAATATTTATTCTTCGCCTTTGCGCCAACCTATGCGGGTATCACCGGCGGCTGGGATTATTTCTCGACCGATTATTATACTGCGTCAGAAGTCGCGGCGCACAGGGCAACCGGCACTGTTTACAATGTCATCCGCTCCAGCTCTTCGACGATGTATGTAAATGCAGGCGGAGATATCACAAGTTCCGGTACCGATAACATCCGGCTATGTATCCGCCTGGGGGTGGGACTCGGCGCCTATATCGGTGATGACGGTTTCCTTCGGTTTGGTACAGCACCATCTACACCTGCAAGCATTGCGGTGACCGGCTATGTGAACGGCGATACGAACTATTTCACCACCGGCTCGACCGCAGGCATTACGTGGAGCGCGTCTACAGATCAGGACGGCCACTCCATCAACTATGTGCTGGAGGTCTCCGGCGACGGCAGCACATGGAAACAGATCTATTCCGGCACCAGCACGTCGACTACGTTTGCAATCACATCGTCCTATTCAACGGTCGCATTCCGAGTCAAGGCCGTTGACGCGACGGAGATGGAGTCCGGCTATGTGACATCGAGCACATACACAGTACAGCCCAATACAGCACCGACGACACCGGAGAGTATCACGGTTCCGTCAACCATCATGACAGGGACAAATTTCACGGTGTCCTGGGGCGCTTCCGCGGATGCAGACGGCAACCTGTCAGGGTATCAGCTGCAGCGATCCGTAGACGGCGCCGTCTACGAAACCGTGTACACGGGTGCCTCGACAGCTTACGTTGACAATCTGGCGTCGGCATACAATGTATCGTATCGAGTCAGAGCGTTTGACAGTTACGGCGCGTATTCCGGCTACATCACATCGAACACCTACACGGTATCGTCCAACTATGCGCCTGTCATCACCTGCTCCACCGCGTCCGGCGGTTCTCTGGGGACGCTGACCGCTGCGACGGATATCACATATACCGTATCAGATCAGGATGGCGATACCGTAACAGTCGCCGAATACCTGGACGGCACACAGCTCAGAAGCTACACGGCCACACTGGACGCGGAAAACACGCTGTCGATCACCACGTTGATGCTGCTCAAGTGCCTCAATGGCACACACACGATTAAACTTGCGGCAACAGACGGAACAGCCACAACAACTTACACGATCTATTTCACGAAGGACGTCAAAACCTGTTCCATCACGCTGACAAACATGATTGCCACCGAGAGCCTGGTAGCTGCTGTCTCGATCAACACGGTCGGATCCATTCCGGCAGATGCGACGGTCAGCTTGTTGGTGTCCAACAACGCAAGCGATGCGTCTCCCGTCTGGGAGAATGCGACGTCCTATCTCAACAGTGGCAGCAACTATGTTTTCTCAAATTCCACTGCCTCCGCCTACGCGTACGGATATATCCTCACGATTACAGAGGGATCCTCCGGCACCGGCGGCTATATCAACTCGGTCTATGGGGGGTATAAATTTTGAGCAGGATTGAGTATATCGACCTCAACGGAACCACCTATGACGTCGGGAAAATCATCGCAAGCAGTACAGAGATCACGATTTATACGGCGACCTGGACAGCAAACACGGACACGACAACGGCCAACGCCGGCTTTGCATACAGGGCCGCCGTCACGGTGCCCGGCGTTACAGCTGACCACACTGCAATCGTATCCATCTGGCCTGCCTATCTGCCAGTGGCTTCGGACGCGGGTGTTGCGGCAGTGAACGAGACCACAACGGACGCTGTGGTTTTTTATGCCGCCAGGCTGCCGTCTGACAAAATCTGCGCAACCGTGCAGCTAATTGAAAATCTGGAATAACCAATCAACAGCAGTGGAGGGGGGATATGAATGATACGAGGCACCACACTGCCGATTACCCTGACTGTGGATGATGCCGACATTGATTTCACGGCAGCGGACAGCGTATACGCAACCATTGCGCAGGGAAAGATCGAGACAACAAAATCGGACGACGAACTGGAGATCTCGGCTCAGTCTGTGGTCATGACACTGACGCAGGCCGAGTCGCTATCCTACAAATTTGGGGTCCCGGCCTATGCTCAGATCAACTGGCTGTATACCGATGAAAAAAATATCCAGCACAGGGCGGCAACAGAGGTCGGTACGGTCATCATTGGACAACAGATCTGCGATGAGGTGATCTCATGAGATGCGGAGCCAAACTGACCGTCCTGGATCCGACCACGATCTCGCTGTCCACCAGCAGGGAAACAGCCGCCTCCTTGAGCCTGTCGAGCAGCATCACATGGGCATCCGCGTCGGGAGCGGCAGTGTACTATGACTTGACGGCAACGTGGGACGCACAGCCGACGCTGGTCGCGGAACAGGGCGTGATCTATGTCTACAGCGACCATGTCACACAGACTGTGGCCGGCGCCACGGTCTTTGTGCCTGGAATAAAAATCGGAGACGGCACAAGCTATCTGATTGATATGCCGTTTTTGGATCAGGCCGTTGTGGATCAGATCACGGAGCACGCAGAGGACGGAACCATACACATCACGGCCGCCGAGAGGGATTTCTGGAACAACAAGGTCTCAGCCGAGTATTCGGATGAGGCCTTAATTTTATCCACAGACTGAGGAGGGTGAAAACATATGGCTGACATCAGCAAAATTACACTGCCGTCTGGCACAACATATGACATTAAGGACGAAGAAGCACGGTCAAGTATTGCCGCCATCGAGGCGAGCATCACAGGTGGTTTGTCTCTGTTGGGCACAACCACCACAGAACTGACCGATGGATCCACAACGAACCCAATCACCGTTAACGGCAACAGCATGACTGCCATCTCCGGCAACATGGTTTTCTATGATTCCAAAGAGTTTGTTTTTGACGGCACGCACTGGATTGAGTTTGGTGACCTGAGCACTCTGGGAGAACTGGCCTATCAGGATACGGCAACCATGACCTACACACCTGCAGGCACCGTCTCACAGCCTACGTTCACCGGCACCGCAGGATCCGTTTCTGTGACCGGCACGCCGGCCGGCACCATAGCAATGGATGCCTACACTCCCGCCGGTACCGTTTCAAAACCCACATTCACAGGCACGACAAGCTCCGCATCCGGTTCGTTCACACCTGCCGGGACTGTTGCGATTTCCACCGGCTCCGGTGATACAAACTACCAGCCGGAGGGGACTGTCAGCACGCCAACGTTTACCGGCATTGCGAACACCTCTACCGGAACGTTTACGCCTGCGGGCACCATCGAGATCGGCACAGGGTCCGGCACCGCGAACTATACGCCGGCCGGGACGGTCAGCAAACCGAATATCACAGTGACCCCATCGACCACAACGGTCAACAGCATCACGGATGTGGGATCTCTGCCCACACTCTCCTGCACCGTGGCAAGTGAGACACTGACCATCGGATTCTCGCAGGGCACGCTGCCAACTATGGGCGCTGATACCAGCGTTATGACTGCGGCATCTGCTGCACTTGCCTCTGCTCCCACATTCACGGGCACCGGGGCAGAACTTACCGCGACATTCTCCGGAACGGCTGGAAGCGTGTCAGTCAGCGGTACAGCGGCAGGCACGATCTCCAAACCCACATTCACCGGAACGGCGGTCGATCTGGAGGCGGCGTTTACCGGCACGGCTGGCACAGTATCAGTCAGCGGCAAAGCATCCGGTACTGTAAGCCAGCCTACGTTTACCGGCACTGAGGCGACGTTGACCGGTGACTTTACCGGCACACAGATGACCAGCACGGGAGAATTTACGCCAGGCGGCACGGTGAGCAAACCCACATTCGCAGGTACTCAGACGACGATCACGGTATCTTAATGGGAGGTGACAGCACATGGCTGATATTTCTGCCATTACTCTCCCTAATGGTAACACATACTCTTTGAAGGACAGCACTGCCAGAGCAACAGCGACAGGGTCAACCAATGGCCTTGTGCTGTTATCTGACAGCACGTCAGGATCTGAGACGGCGGCAAGCGGCGGCACAGCGGCGACACCGGCAGCGGTCAAGGCCGCCTACGACCACGGCGGCGTCACGTCAGTAAACGGCAGCACCGGGGCGGTAAAGATCTCCAAAGCGGACCTGACTTCGGTGTCAATTTCCGTAGCGACGTCGGCGTGGGCCGCGTCGTCGGACAGCACCATCACGGGGATGGGCTTCGGATATTATGCCGATGTCACTGTTTCCGGGCTCGGGGCCTCGGATTCGGTCTCGGTCAATTTCGACAAGGCCAGCATTGCCGTGGGACGGACCGCAGGCGTCGCGGGATTCTGCGATATCAGCGCAAACACGGTCCGGATCTATTCGTTCGACAAGCCATCTGCCGCCATGACCGGCACGGTGGAATATATTCATGAAAACTAAGGGGGAAACAAGATGGCAACAGGAATTGTTAATGTTCCGGGCATCACGAGGCCGGAGCTATTGGCCCTGGACCCGTCCGACATCGGGGCGGCGGCAGAAAGCCACGGCCATGCGGCAAGCGACATCACGTCCGGCACCCTGGCAGTCGCCAGAGGCGGCACAGGAAAATCTACTGTAACATCCGGCAGCTATCTGGTCGGCAACGGGACAAGCGCCATGACAGAAAAAACCCCGGCACAGGTTTTAAGCGACATCGGGGCGGCAACCGTAACCTCCGGCAGCGCAACCTGCCCGGCGTCCAGCTCCTGGTCCGGGCCGACCAACGGCCTGTACTACACCACGGTTTCCATTGCGAAGTTCACGACCAGTACCCGGGTGCATATCACGCCCGTGATTTCCACCTCCGACACATCCACAGGAGAGGCCCAGCAGGAAGCATGGGACACGCACTACTACGCAGAGACGGTTTCAGGCGGCATCAAATTCTACGCGGAGGAAGCGCCCACCGTGGCGGTGACATTTAACTGGGAGGTTGTTGCGTAATGGGAGGCGTGTTCGATCACAAGGCGTGGGCGGGTGATAAAATCAGCAGCGTTTTATCCGATAATACTCCAGCAGTAATACAAAAAGTGGCAGCGGCTGGGAAAGGCGAACTGTATTGGAGCGTTGGGGATGTGTACCCGATTGCGCTGAGTGGAACGGTAGGCTCGCTTTCTCTGAGCGGCACCTACTATGCCTTTATCATCGGTTTCAATCACAACAGCAGCAAAGAGGGCAACGGCATCCACTTCCAGTTTGGTAAAACCAGCAGCGGAGCGGACATTGCCTTTGCAGATCGCGGCTACAACAGCAATAAAACCAGCGGCACATGGTTCAACATGAACAATAGCCAGAGCAATTCCGGCGGCTGGAACAACTCCCGAATGCGGACGGTTGTGTGCCAGGCGTTCCTGAGCGCCATGCCGTCTGACTGGCAAAGCGTGATTGCGAGCTGCACCAAGTATAGCGACAATACCGGCGGCGGCAGCGACACCGCTTCCTACGTCACCAGCACATCGGATAAAATCTGGCTGCTGTCCGAGTTCGAGGTGCAAGGCACCCGCACCTATGCCAACAGCGCGGAGAAGAACTACCAGGCACAGTATGCCTACTACGCCAACGGCAACAGCAAGATTAAATACCAACACAGCAATACATCAACCAGTTGCGCATGGTGGGTGCGATCTCCGAATGCGGGGAACGCGAGAGAATTCTGCGCAGTCCGCTATAATGGTGGGGCGTATTTCAACCTCGCATACCATTCATACGGCTTTGCGCCCGGCTTTAAGGTGGCCTGATGGACTACATTGTACATCGCCGTCTCAGGCGCACCGCGATCTGCGGTGACGTCAACCTCCCATACGGGACAGTACTGGAAGAAGCGGAAGGATACCTGTATTACGATGGAATGCCGATCTGTGCGGCCCGGAGCCAAACCGCGAAAGAGTACATCGCATGGAACGGCGACGGGAGGGGACTGGAGCGAGGCAAATTGACCTATGCCATCGCCTTTCGGGGCGCAGACCGTCCGGGGTGTCGCTTTGATCCAAAACAGCGGGAGATCATCTGCGAGAAGTACAGCCGCTATCTGCGGCCTGAGCATGACGTGATCCTGTTTAACGACGAATTTTTTATGGCGGACATCGAGGCCCTTACAGAAATGGCGAGGGACCTGCACATCCGGCCATAGAAGAAGGAGGGAAACTATGTACATCACAATCAACGGCACGAACTACAACGCCAGAAAGCCGCAGCAGTCCATCGGAACCTGGTGGAGAATCCGGCTGACGGACGAGCCGGAGCTGACGCTTCCGGTGTCCGGGGTTCTTCCGGTCTGCGGGAACGACGGATTTGAGCTCTGCACGGTGGACACGACAAAATACAGCCGCCAGACATACGAAGCGGGGCTGCTGACGCTGACCAACGAGGCGGAGCCGGAGCCAGACCCGGAACCGGACCCGGCAGAGGCGCTGGCGGCAGCAAAAGCCGGACGGATCGCAGAATCCAAAACGCTGCTCAGTACATACCTGATGGAGCATCCGCTCCAGTGGGTGGACGGAGAATATTACAACGTCACCGAGGAAAAACAGGCCCTGCTGACCAGCCAGCTTGCCCTGCAGTCCATCGCGGACGCGGCAGGCGTGGAACGGGAGCTGAAGTGGAACACCACCGGCGGCGTCTGCACGGTATGGACCTATGAAAATCTGGCGGCGCTGGCCCTTGCCATCGGCGCGTATGTCCAGCCGCTGGTCACGCGGCAACAAACAATCGAAGTCACCATTCAGGCCTGTCAGACCGTCGAGGACGTGGAAGCAGTCGAGATCGACTACTCTACCGTCTACGTGACAGAGTAGGATATGAAAAACCTGATACTCGCAGCCTTCGGCGGCATCACATACGCGGCGCTGGAGCTTCTCTGCCGGGGCCACACGCACTGGACCATGATCCTGATGGGCGGAATCTGCTTCCTGATGATCGGCGGCATCAACGAGTACATCCCGTGGGAAATGCCGCTGCTGAAGCAGAGCCTGATCGGGGCGGCGCTGGTCACTGCTGCGGAATTTGTGGCCGGATGTATCCTGAATCTCTGGCTGGGGCTGGGGATCTGGGACTACGGCGGTCAGTGGGGCAACATTTTCGGACAGATTTGTCCGCTGTTTTCCCTGATCTGGATCGGGGTCAGCATGGCGGCCATCGTCCTGGATGACTGGCTGAGGTATCTGCTGTGGGGAGAAGAATGGCCGCATTATAAATTTCTGTAAGGGGAGATACAAATGACAATCTGGGAGTTTTTAGCCGCTGCCGCACTGGCCGCGATCGGCGGCGGCGCTGGCGCGGCACTGGTAACTGGTCTGCACGACAGATGGCGATTTCGTGCGGAACGCAAAGCAAAGCGAGAAGATCGGGAGGAAGCGCGGTCTGACCAGACAGCGGCCATTGCAGAACAGAACAAACTGCAGGAAGAACGGCTGATGAGACTGGAAAAGCAAGTGGACGCACTGGTCAATGGACAACGATCCATTATGTTGGACCGGGTAATTTATCTGGGGCAGGCGTATGTCTGCCGAGGCAACATCACATACGAGGAGCGCAAGCGCTTGCGAGACATGCACTCCGTCTACCACAACGATCTCGGGGGCAACGGAGATGCTGATCTGATCATGGCATCTGTGGACGCGCTCCCATTGAGCGGTTCAGTCAGCAGCACGACCTAGTGCTGCCAGAGTAACGTTTTAGGAGGTTTAGAACATGAGAACATTTTTTCAGGCGGCGTGCGTCCGTGCCCTGAAGACATTCTGCCAGACGGCAGTTGCCATGATTCCGGTAGCGGTGACCATTACCGCGGTTGACTGGGTGACGGTACTCGGCACGGCGGCGCTTGCCGGGGTGTGCAGCATTCTGACCAGCGTGGCCACAGGTCTGCCGGAGGTGGAGTGACAAATGAACGCAGATAGAGTGATTCAAATCGCAAAATCCCAGGTGGGATACCTGGAGAAGGCCAGCAACTACAATCTGGACAGCTTCACGGGCAACGCCGGCACCAACAACTATACCAAGTACGCCCGGGATCTGTACAACGCCGGATACTACAACGGCAACAAAAACGGCTATGCCTGGTGCGACGTGTTTGTGGACTGGTGCTTTTTCAAGGCCTACGGGAGCAAAGCCGCTGCCGAGGCTGTCCAGTGCCAGACCGGGCTGTATGGCGCCGGGTGTGAGTTCTCCGCCCAGTATTACAAAAATGCCAGGCAGTTCAGCCCCATCCCCCAGGTTGGCGACCAGATCTTCTTCCTGGATTCCTCCGGCGACGTTGGACATACCGGCCTCGTGTACGCGGTGACAAGCTCCACAGTGTATACCATCGAGGGCAACACATCCGGGGCCAGCGGCGTGGTCAGCAACGGCGGCGGGGTGGCCATGAAATTCTATCCCAGGAACTACAGCCGGATCTATGGCTATGGTCATCCCAGATACGCGGAAGCGCCCCAGACCACCACGGAGACGGAGACCGAGACCGAGACCACCGGGAAAGAGGTCAAATACTTCTGGCCCTACCGGAAATGGCAGAACGGCAGCACCCGGGAGACGGTCTACGCTGACACGGATTTCGCCCAGCAGATCGGGAGCCTGGACAGCTATGAAAGCTGCTACTGCATGGGCCGGTACGGCGGGGCCTATGCCGTGCTGTACCAGGTGGACGGATTCGCGGACCGGTGGAAAATCGGGTATGTGGCGTATCATGGCGGCGTGACAGACTGATAGAACAAAGTGACCGGGGAGGCGATGGCCTCCCCGGTTTTTTGTTAGCATTTTCGTTAGCATTTTGTATCAGAGAAGTGCTAACAAAGTGCTAATGACGTGCCTGTTCTGTTAATACAATTTGACAGGCAAAACGGTGAAAACCGTTGCAGCATAAAGAAATCCCGGAATCTCAATGGATTCCGGGACTCGTTTGCTTGGTGCGGATGGCGGGACTTGAACCCGCTGGAACAGAGCGTATGACCGTTGAAAAGACAGGCGGAATTAAACCTAGTTAGCATTTTTGTTAGCATTTTCTTCTGCCGGATTGAAAAAGCCGGACAACGCGGCCACATGATCTTCCCGGTCCCGCTGGGAAATATGGGTGTAGATTTTCCGCATGGTTGTGAAGTCTGACCACCCGCCAATGCTCATAGCTGTCTCCTCAGGCAGTCCCAGATGGACGCACAGGCTGGCAAAACTGTGGCGGAGACCGTGCACGCCGACCAAAGGCAACCCCGAGTCCGCGCAGACGCCGTTTATTGCCTTCAGGAGACCGCTCTCCGTTTGGTAGTGTACCACGTTGCCTTCGGGCTGTTTGGCGACGTCGAGCGCATCGTGGAGCTGCTGGATAAAGATTGGAACAAACCTCCTGGACTCCGCTGTTTTGTTGGTGGCCTTCTTCACTAACTTATTGTGCTCATCCATGACGGCGGCACCGTGGACCGCCAGCCGGTCCCGGTCAAGGTCCACGTCCTGCCATTCTAAGCCCAGGATCTCAGAACAGCGGAGAGAGGAGAGCGCCAGCAACGCGCCAATCTCGCATTTCTGGCCTTTGACCGATTCCAGAAACGTCGTGATCTGATCGGCGTCAAAGAAATCCCGTTCGTTCCGCGCCACCTGGAGCATATCAATTTCCGGCACTGTGCAGCCGGTTTGGTCCTTGTAGACACTCTTCAGGAAGGCGAAGCTGTTCTTCAGGGTCTTGGGTGACAGCCGGCCCTTCTCGGAGTCATAGACCGCCTGCCAGTCCTTGATGTCCTTCATGGGCAGGTCCATGTGCGCCTGGAACTGATTCTTCTGGATGATCTTATAGCCTCGGATCGTGGAAGGGGACAGGCTGTTTCCTCTGGCCTTGATGTATGCATCGATTCCCTGCCGCAGGGTCAACGGGGTCTTAGCAACCGCCTCCATGCGTTTCCCGGCCCTGTGCTCGGCTTTTATCAGCTGGGCGGCATGGATACACTCTTTCCGTGTGGAGGCCGTCACGGGCACGCTCTGGCCTCCCAGACGAAGCTGGATAAACCAGGTGCCGGATTTCAGCTTTCGCGGCTCTGGAACCTTCATAAAAATACCACCTTCCCGTAAAAATGGTTGCAAAACCTCCGGGGCAGGTGGTATAATCGTCATGTAGAGTGAGCGAGTATACCGCTTGCCTCGTTTCTCGGAACCCGTCCTGGTGTTGGTAGCGCCAGGGCGGGATTTTTTATTGACCAGATTGTAACATGATGATACAATCTCTATAGAACAACCACA
>Ga0326512_10002720_pt1 | contig 13079 bp, 34 predicted proteins | sample 1_2617_0518_D_FD_203652 | JGI IMG/M metagenome (GOLD analysis project Ga0326512, IMG submission 203652) | Bovine rumen microbial communities from UC Davis, California, United States - 1_2617_0518 | ecosystem: Host-associated > Mammals > Digestive system > Stomach > Rumen | place: USA... | reverse complement strand
TTATGGATATGTGTAAATGATAAAACTGGAAATCAAGTTAAAAAGATAAAATGAAAGGTGGTAATTCCTCTATAATACACTTACTTTAATTTGATTTAGGTATATTTATATACATATATAGTAAAAGTTGCTAAAAAGTACCTTAAAATGATTTTAGAGGTATAAATGAATAAATTAGAAAAAAATAGATTTAGTATCTTTACTAAAGATTTATCACATTGCATTATTTGTGGTGCATCTAATCCAGATATTAATGAGATATTCATGGGTAGGAATAGAAAGAATAGTATGATATATGGAATGTGTATACCATTATGTAGATTACACCACTTACAATATCATATTGATAGGGGTATGCAATTATTCTGGATGAATAAAGGTAAAGAAGAATTTATTAAAAAATATGATGAAGATAGATGGCATAGTACATTTAGATATATAAAAGGCTAGAGTGTTTTACTCTAGCTCTTTTTTTATTCTTTAAATAAATCTTTTATACCTTCATTGATATATGGGTAAAGTTGTTCCAAATCATCAACTCTACATTTCCACATTGATTCATTCTTTTTTTCTTGTTCGTTGAATAATGGATTGTCTAATTCCTCTTTAAGCATTCTATTAGAACAACGTATTCTAATCCATTGTGCTAAATCAGTATATTTAATTCTTATAATATCTATTTGCTTATATTGTAATGTTGTATATGCTGATGAATTAGCAACAATTTTAAGTGCTTGAGGATATTTAACCACAATGTTAGGTATAATTTGCTTTAGTATAGTGGCTTCTACATTATTAACCTCTTTATCTGGTGTACCAATTATTTCACCTTTATTAAAATCAAATCCTATATTCATATTAATCCCATCCTTTTAACTACAATAATACATATTTGCTAAATTGTAAATATAATGTTATACTACTCTACCAAAAAAGAGAGGAGAGTATATGTATAGATATATAGTGGTATATCGTAAAAGTAATGGTGATATCATTTATAGAGCTAGAACTAGTAAACCACAATATACAACAGGACAGTATACATCTATGGGGTGGCAAGTATTAGATATTAAGAGATTACATAAAGGTAGATCATTAAGTTATGATGAATATGATAATCTTTTAAATAAGAAACGTACAATAAGTAGTACACTAGCAAAAATAAAAACAATAAGTTTAATAGATACTTTTAAAATAGTATTATTAATAATGGCAATTGTATACTTTATTGTAAAGTTAAATAAATGATAAAAAAATTATTTACAAAATAATAATGTTATGTTAAATTGTAATTACAAACATAGAGAGAGAATAGTAAAAATTGCTATTCGTATTATTGGGATTAACAAGTTAACATAATATATATTAAAACAATTTACGAGTTAAACCTAATGAACGAAACGAGTAGCAATACTCGTTTTTTTGTTTGTTAGAGAGGTGTGATTAAATGAAAAATATTTATCCAAACCTAGCTGCTGAAATGGCAAGAAAAAAGATAACACAAAAAAAGTTAGGTGAAATACTTGGATTAAATCCAGTAGCCATTCATTCAAGGCTAAAAGGAAAAACTGATTTTAAATTAGTTGAAATATGTAAGATTATGAATTTCTTTAATTCAACTTTTGATTACATATTTGATACAGATGTAATACCAAATAAAAAATAGAAAGTGAGATATATATGAAAAAATTAGTATTTAAAAAGTGGGTTGAGGTTTTAGTAATAGTTATGTTAAGTGTTGGAATTGTTGGATTTTTGTTTAGTTGTTTAGGTGGTTTAAGAACATCAGCTATTGTGTTTAATGGTTTAACTTTATTCAACATGATTTTATTAGGTAAATATGGTAGAAAATGTGAGGAATAATATGAGTGATTTAGATTTAGATATTAAAGATGGAAACATAACTTATACAACAATAGAAGCAGTTAATCAAACATTAAATAAAACTGATATCAAAGGTAAAGATTATGTAGAAGTAAACGAACGTATTAAAGCATTTAGAATGTTATATCCACAAGGATCAATTCAAACTGAAATGATAAGTAATGCTGATGGTGTTTGTGTATTTAAAGCAATTGTTGGTTATTACAATGATGATGCAACGATTCTTAAAGTATTAGGAACAGGATATGCTTACGAAAAAGAGGGAAGTACATACATCAATAAAACAAGTTATATAGAGAATGCTGAAACATCAGCAGTAGGTAGAGCTTTAGGTATGTGTGGTTTAGGAATAGATAAAAGTTTAGCAAGTGCAGAAGAAGTTGAAAATGCAAAACAAATGCAAGATGAACTAGCAACACAAAAAATAGAACAAATGCAAGTTATTTTAAAACTGATTGAAGAAACTGGTGTTGATTTAGAAAAGATTAAAAACAAATATGAAATACCAAGTTTAGATAAAGCAAATGATAAACAACTTGCTGAAATAGAAAAAACATTAAAAAAACATAAAGAAATATTAGATAAGGTGGCTTAAATGGAAGAATATGCAAAAAATTATTATAGAACAATATACAACCTAGAAGATAAAGACACCATTATAGAACTTTTATTAAATGAAATGGAAAAGGTTAATACTCAAAGAGCTGTTGAAGTAGAAGCACAATGGATAAGTAAATATGATGAAATTAATAAGAGTTGTTATTTATTTAGTGCAGCATTAAAAGAAGAAAACCAGCAATTATTAAGAGATAATTTAGAACTACAAAAAACAATTAGTAAATTATTGAAAGAGAGAGATGAAGATGAATGTAAGTAATGAATATCCAGTAATGATATTTAAAAATGATAATGGCTACTATTCAGTTGGATTAAGTAAAAAAAATCAAGATGGAACAAGAGCAAATGGATATATGCCATGCCAATTTAAAAAAGGTGTAGAACTAGAAAATCAAACAAGAATATATATAAAAAGTGCTTGGTTAAACTTTTATATCAAAGATAACAAAACAATGCCTTATGTATTTATAAATGATTATCAATTAGTAGCTGATGTAATAGAAGAAAGTAAAACATCATTAAAACAAGATGAAATAGTGCTTGATGAGTGTGATTTGCCCTTTTAGTTATGGATATATATTTAGAACTACAAAAGAAACAGGAACAACTTAATACTTCTATTAAATCATTGAGGAATACATCACTAGAATATGCTGAAGCATATAAATTATATAGAGTTGCTCTAGCAAAAGAACTTGTAAGACTAAAAGAACAAGGTACACCAGCAACACTAACTTATGATATAGCACGTGGCAATGAGAATATAGCACAATTAAAGTTTAATGAGATAACCACAGAGGCAATTTATAAAGCAAATATGGAATCTATAAATGTATTAAAACTAGAAATAAAAATCCTAGATAATCAAATAACTAGGGAATATGGAAGAGGTGAATAATATGGAAAAATCAAAAACAAATGATGTAATAATGCATCTAATGAAATATGGAACAATTACACCAAAAGAAGCAGTAAATAGATATAACTTGTATAGATTAGGAAGTGTAATATTTGAATTAAGAAAAAGGGGAATGATGATAACAACTGAAAAGATACCATTCACAAGTAAGTATGGTACTAAAAGCTCTTATGCTAAATATCATTTAATAGGTGATTAATATGAGTAAAAAAAGGATGTTTAGTGCTGAAATAATTGATAGTGATGCATTTATGGATATGCCTTTATCAGCACAAGCTCTATACTTCCATCTAAATATGAGAGCTGATGATGATGGATTTGTAAATAATCCTAAAACAATACAAAAGTTAATTGGTGCATCACCAGATGATTTAACAATACTGAAAGCAAAGAATTTCATAATAGAATTTGAATCTGGAATAGTTGTTATCAAACATTGGTTAATGAATAATACCATAAGAAAAGATAGGTATAAGATTACTAATTATTTAGAAGAAAGAGCATTATTACAAGTAAAAGAAAATGGTGCTTATACACTTGGTATACCAAATGGCAACCAAATGGCAACCAATGGTAAACCCAGTATAGATAAGTATAGTATAGATAAGTATAGATTAGATAATAAAGAAATAAATAAAAAGGGTGAAGATGAAAACATTGAGTTGTTTGAATACGATTGGATAGGTGATACTAATGAAACACAAAGAAGAATTTAATATACAAAATAGTGTTAAACGTACACACTGCTTTATACATACTGATATAGATGTAATGAGATTAATGGAAGAAACAGCAGTATTAAAAGTTGAATGTAAGTGTGGAACAAAACATATGATGCCAGTATGGATGCATACAGCAATATGTAGAAATTGTGGTAAGAAGATAAGAAACAATACAAAAGAATACTTTAAATATCAAGCAAGAAAGAAAATAAAAGAATTGGAGGATACATATGATAAGTAGAACAAAATATTTAAAAATAAAAAATGGATTAAGAACATTTAGATATATTACAACAAGTTTATTATTAGTTGAATTAGTTGTTGTATCTGGAATAGTATTGGCTGGGTGGTTAGTATGAAAGAATTAACAAGAGATGAAATACTAAATCTACCAAGTGGAATAGATTTTGTTATTTATAATCCATTAACAAAACAATTAAAGGTAGAAACAACAAGCCCAATAGATATAGCACATAATAAGCATTGTTATAGTGGTTTGAAGTTTTATGTTAAGGATGATCTAAATGAATAAAAAACAACAAGAACTATTAGATAAATGTGTAAGAGTAAATGTTAATGATGATATACCACTTTTAGATGGAATACTAATTATACAACAAAGAAGATTACATGATAGTGGTTATAGAATGATGTATGTTATAGGACAAACATTTGAAGATGATAAATATTACTTATTATCAACATATAGTGATGTTATAGATATTGGTAATATGTTTTCTAATCCAGCACATTATGATGTTCATTTAGATATTAACTCTAATGGAATAATTCGTATATGGAGTAATGGCAAGAAGTTTAAATCAACATTTAGAGTATCAAGTTGTTGCTTTGATGTTTTTTAAGGGGATGTTTTAAATGAGTAATACACTTATTAAAGATATTCAAAAATATTGTAAAGAGCAATACAATTTAGATTTTAAAACTAATAAAGAGTTAAATTGTATAACTTATAAAAAAGGTAAAGAAAAATATAGTTTCTACTGTCAATTTATTCAATATCCAGAGGATGAATTAATGTGGTGGAGTATTTGTGCTGAATATGAAACATCTTTATATGGATTTGATACACACTATAAAGACAATGGAACTGAAACAATTGATTATATCTTAAAGAATGAGTTTCATTTGATTAAAGATAAGTTTGATAAGCAATTAAGTTTATTTTAGGAGGATTAATGATAAATACAATAGGAATAATAATTGGAATAATAATTATGATAGCAATGGTGGTTATGATAATAATTTGTTTAGTAATAATGTATAAAGATACACAAGAAGATTTAATACCACCATATAGCCATTATCAAGAAATATTACAAATGAATACTGATTTACAAAATAGAATTTATAAAGCAATTATGTTTGTAGAAAAAGTAAACGTACAAGATGATAAGAACTTTGAAAAAGATTTAATAGATATTTTAAGAGGTAAAGATGAATAAAGAAGATTTAGGTAAACATTTTATAAAAGATGATGTTGTATATGAAGCAATAGGTTATACTGATGAGCCTACAATGGAATTAATTAATAGAGAAACTGGAAATAGGTTATCAGTAGTTATTGGTAGTGATTATGCTGGTGAATTTGAATTAGTACCAGAAGATAAGAAATTAAATTTAGATCATACACAATATTCATTAATACCAAATTGGTTTAGAGATGAAGAATTGATTAAAGTAATAAATAACAACTTTGAAAGACATAAACAAGCATTAAAAAGAATAGTTGATTATATAAATAATATGGAAAATATGAGGTAAAAATGAATAAAAAAATATGTATAGCAATAATACTGGGTTTAGTTGGTATAAGTTTATTAGTAAATAATTATTACAATGGTAGGCAACAAAGTGTAGAGATACATATAAAAGAAAATGAGATACAAAACACAACAAAGAATATTACACCTAGTACAACAACTACTACAACAACAAAAACAACTAAAAAGACTACAAAGAAAAAAGTAAGTGCAATGAATGTTAAAGCCAGTAAAAGTGAAATGCAAGAATATGCTAAAAGTTATATTGGCAATGATAAAGAATATGAAGCATTTGATTTTATAATTACACATGAATCTGGATGGAATCCAAATAGTGTTAATAAGAAATCTAATGCCACAGGTTTATGCCAAGCATTACCCGGTAGCAAAATGAAAAGTGAAGGTGCTGATTGGAAAACAAATTATAAAACACAAGTTAGATGGTGTGTTAAATATTGCCAAGTTAGATATGGTAGTATTCAAAAAGCAAAACAATTTTGGTTAAAACATCATTGGTTTTAGGAGGTTAATATGTTAGAAATAGAAGAAGCATTTAATATTTTAGAAGAAGAATATAAAAAGCAAAAAACACTATTAAATAAAATTCATACAATAAAAGAATATTTATTTGATTTAGAAGCTGATTTAGAAGAAGAAAAAGCTGAAAACAATGAAAAGGCTGAAATAATAAAAAAAGCATTAGATTATATAGAAAAAGATTGTTTAGAGTTTAATGTTAAATATGCTTGTCAAGGTTTAAACAATGATAAGGTAGATGTTTTATTAGATATATTAAGAGGTGAAGATAATGAATAAAGAAATAGGAAATGTTGCAGGTGTAAGTATAATGGTAAATCCTGAAACTTACGAAGATATAAAAAAACGAAAAACTATATATGAAAATGAAATATTAACTGAATTACAACATAGAATAGATAAAGCAATAGAATATATAGAAGAACATAACATAATAGGAACAAATAAAGAATATCTACCTAGTGGAATTGAAAAATGTTATAGTTTAGAACTTATGGATATATTAAGAGGTGAAGATAATGAATAAAGAAAAAAGATTTAAACAATGGTTAGAAGATAGAAACAAAGTAGCAATAAGTGGTAAATATGAAGATTACGAAAAGTTTTGTAAAAAGTATAATACACTACAAGCACCAAATAATGAAGTATTTGAAATAATGATCCATAAGATAAGAGCAAACATAACAAAAGGAATACCAAAAGAAATGCAAGAAGAAAGCAAAAAATGGCTATTAGAACATAACTATACATTATTTTAAGAGGTGAAGATAATGAATAAAACAAATAAAAAAGAAGTATTAACTGATGAAGTATTGACTACTAACAAAGATAACATAAGAGTTCAATATATAGGTATTTACAAGGTATTAGATAATATTTGCGATAGGATTAAAGCAACACCACATTTAAGTGAGTTAGAAAAATTAGTTGATTTTTATATAAAGGTATATGAATTATTATTAAGAGGTGAAATAGATGAAAACAATTCGTGTAATTGACTTACTTAATATGATTAGTAAAGATGAAGATGTACCTAAAAGAATTAAGTATTGTGGTGTAAATTATAAATATGATGTGTATGATTATTTTAACGAAGATGAAGATGATGAGCCATTAAGTTCTTGGATTGATTTTAGCAAAAAAGACTTAAATGATGAATTAGAAATAATAGAAGATAATGAAATAGAAATAATAGGAGATATACCAAAAGAAGATAAGAAGATAGAAAAGATAGAAGAAAGAATAGATACAGGTTTAGTTGGTAAAGAAATATTAGATGAATTTAAAGTTGCAGGTGCAATTAATAAACAAGCAGGTTATACATTTGATATTGCAAAGAAAATAAATGAAATAATAGATATGTTAAATGGTGAAGATAATGATAGTATATAATACAAAAAAATTTTATGAAATAGAATTACCTGATGGTAAAAAGATAAATCTATGGTTTATAGGTAAACAACTAGAATTACTTTTAAAAGAATATAATATACCATATAAAATAAAAAAGATAAAAAGAGGTTAAGATGAAATTAAAAGATATAGTCAATATGGCATTAACATATACTTACATTGATAAAAGAACTGGTATAGAACACATGGTTAAACCAGATTACAAGCTTGAGGGTGATAATTTAAGAATACTTACACCAGTTATTACTTATAAAATTGTTGTTTTACGAAGATTACTTTATATTGCTAAATTAAAATACAATATTATTGTGGGGTATCCAGATGATAACTTATAAAATACGATTTAATCCAACAACTAAAACATGGTGCTTATTTAAACATATTGAAAAAGATAGATCATACAATTTTTATGCAATATTTGAAAGTACAAACAAAAAAGAATGTATAACAAAATTAAAAGAGGTGAAAGAATGAGTGATGCAATTGTAATAACCATCATTATATGTTTAGCATTAATTATTTTTAAATTAATTGATAAATGGGGTGAATAGTATGAATGAAAAAGAATTAAGTAAATACTATTGGTTAAAACAAGAGATAGAGAACTTGGATATGAGAATTAAAGAATTTGATGTAGGAATATCAAGTGTTAATCTGGATAAATTAAACGTAGATGGCACAGCACAATATAAAAGTATTCAAGAGAAACGTATGGAACTGATAGAAAAGTTTATGAATAAAAGATTAGAGGCATTAGAGGAATACCTAAAAATAGAAAGTTATATAGATAGTATAAATGATAGTGAAATAAGACAATTATTAAGGTTTAGATTTTTAGATTTAAAAAAATGGGATGATATAGATATTTTAATGAATAATGGAACTGAATATAGTAAGAAAAAGTATTATAAATGGAAAAAACAAAATATATCCCTTTTTATCCCACACTAATGTGTTATTATGGTATTGTAAGAGATTATAGAAAAAACAAGACATCTTTAGAGGTGTCTTTTTTAGTGGTAGAAAGCAGCAATATTTTGAAGGTATCCTCTTTATATTGTTGCTTTGTGCTACTAAAAGCACATATGGAACTGAATGCACCATAAATACAATGGTGGTACTGAATATGTATTCTTACACTACACATCAAAATAAAGTACATTCCATAGTTGAGTTTTTTCATATAATCACTGCTACCTATAAGGTAGCTTTAAGCCATTAATAGTTTTTATGTTAGTCCCAGTAAGTTAATGGCTTAAAGGTGCTTTATAAGTACCATTGTTGGTGATTTGTTGCATCATAAAAAGAACTCCTTTCTATTAAAATCCATATGCTAGTATGGTAGGAAATTGCAATCCTTAACTTGCATAATATACAAGTAGGGCTGATATGTTTAATATCAGCCTAGAGTAGATATATAAAATAGTTGTGGTAAAGAGTAAAAATTGTGGTCTTATACATTTCGAAATATAAAGGGTACAAGTAATTCCTCAAAGGTAGTAGTTAATATTAGTTGCAAATAATATTAGCATTAAAAACTCTTATATCTATTCTAGGGTGCTATTAAGCATTAGAAAGAAAGAGGATACCAATGGAAAAAACAATTAGAATTGATGGTAAAGATTACAAAATGAAATCATCAGCTTACACACAATTTGCTTACAAAAATGAAACAGGAAGAAGTATGTTGAAAGACATAACTGATTTACAATATGTTGATTTAAAAAATATAAAAGATAATTTAGATATTTTAGATAGTTTAAATTATACAATATTGCAAATTGCTTATGTAATGATTAAAGAAGCTGATGATAAACAAGTAGGAAGTTTTGAAGAGTTTGTTAAAGGCATTAGTGATATCTATGGTGATATACAATGGATAAATGATACTATTGAAGTTGCCATATCTCCCTTATCAAAAGGGTTGTCTAAAAAAAGTGAAGCCAACTAATTCTAGTGATGAAGAATTAGATGAGTATGGTGTATATGCATTAGCAAAAAGGTTGGGAATAACCAAAGATGAAATGTTAGATATGAGTTATATAAGTTTAATGAATATCTTAATATCAAGTGTTGGTGCAGAAGATGATACTAAAATGGCAACTCAAGAAGATATTGATAGGTGGTTTAAATGATTTATATGAAATTAAGTATTGTAATACCTAACTACAATAGTGAAAAATGGATTGATAAATTATTAAATAGTATAATAACTCAAACATATAATAATTATGAAGTAATAATAGTAGATGATATGAGTAATGATAATAGTGTAGATATTATCAAAAAGTATTGTAAAAACTATAAACAATTTAGATTAATAGAAAATAAAAGTAAAAGATTATCTGGTGGAACAAGAAATGTTGGAATAACTGAATCTACTGGTGATTATATTATGTGTATTGATAGTGATGATTGGTTAAAAGATGATAATGTATTACAAGACATAGTAAATAAGTTTAATGGTGAAGATATAATGTTTCTAGGTTATGAAATGTATGGTGGTGATAATGCTACTTGTATATTAAATATTCATAACAAAGATGAAGCAATAAAATGTGGAATGGGTGCTAATTGGTTAAAAGTAGTAAAAAGAGAACTATATTTAGATCATTTACTACCAGAGGGAACATTATTTGAAGATAGATTTAATCATTTAGAGTTATGTATATATGCAAATACATTTACAAGTTTAGGAAGAGCTACACATATATGGAATAGAACAAATGAGAATTGTACTACATTAAGTAATAAATGGTGTTGGTATAGATTTGAATATTGTGGTGAATTATATAAGTTGATTCAAAGAGTACATGATGCTGATATAAGAGATATGTTAATTAAAGAATTAGTTATGTATATGAATTCGTGTGTAGAAATGGTGAATGAATTATGATTAAACACACAAACGTAATTTATATGCAAAATATAAGTGCATTAGGTGGAATAGAAACATATGTATATGAACTTGTAAAAAAGTACAAGGATTTAGATATATGTGTTATTTCAAAGAATGTAGACATTAACCAATTAAAAAGATTAAAACAATATTGCCCTGTATACATCTGGAAAAATGAAATAATAGAATGTGATGTAGCAATTATTAATTATGATATTTCAATAATAGATTACATAAGCAGTAATGCAAAAATATATCAAGTAGTACATTACGATTTTACTAGCCCAGTATATCCAGATTATGATAAACCTAAATCGCATCCTAGAATAACTAATTATATAGGTATAACAAAGTATTTAACTGATGAACTAGGTAAGTTATTTGGTAAATCAATGTTATGTTATAATCCACTAACAATTGAAGAAGATAAACCTATTATCATAGTAAGTGCTACAAGACTACACAAGCACAAAGGTGTAGATAGAATGATTAAGTTAATCAATGCATTAGATAAATCAAGAGTAAACTACTTATGGTTTTGTTTAACTAATGATCTAAATGTAATTGATAAACCAAATGTAATAATGATAAAGAATAGGTTAGATATAAGTAAATGGTTAAATATAGCAACTTATGTATGTTTATTAAGTGATAGTGAAGCATGTAGTTATACATTAAATGAAGCATTATATAGAAACATACCAATAATAACAACACCACTTCCTTATCTGGAAGAGTTAGGTGTAAAAGATGGTATAAATGCATACATAATGAATTATGATTGTAGCAACGTAGATGAAATAGTAAATAAGATAACTAATGTACCAAAGTTTAATTTTAAAAGATTAGATGATGGATACAATAAAATATTCAAGAATATAAAAAGTAAATATGAGGAGGAATTGAATATGAAAGTTAAAGTAAAAGCAATTGTAGAATATGATGATTGTGAATTAAACAAAAGAGTTAAGATAGGTGAAGAATGGATTACTACTAGAGAAAGAGCTGATAGATTATTAGAATATCCAGCATTAGTTGAAGTAGTAGAAGTTATTAAAGAAGATAAAAAGGAAGATAAGAAAGTACCTACTAAAAAAGTAGAAAAGAAAAATGGTAAGTAGTCAAAGGTTATCATTCTATAAGAGTAAACTATGGAAACAAGTTAAGAACAATGTATGGTTAAAACAATATTGTTTATGTGCTGAATGTAATAGACCAGTATATGTTGATGGTATAACTGATTGGATACCTAAAGATAAAAGGTTAAAAGGAATAGTACATCACAAAGAACACTTACATAGTTATAACCTTAATGATGATAACATAGCAATTAATGAAGATAATTTAGTTGGTTTATGTATTGATTGCCATAACAAAGAACATTTTAGTGGTAGCAGTACAAGAAACGATTATTTATTTGATGATAATGGGAACTTAATTAAGAAGTGAGTAAACACTATAAAATCACACACTATCAGTTGCAAATGATAAGAGAGGAATAATCCACCTCTCTTTTTAAGTGTGTTAGCAAAAGGATATGGAGGAAATATGAATAAGAAATATACTGATGAAGAAATCAAGTTTATTCTTACATTGAATGAAAACGAAATACATTTTATTAAAGAACTAAATGATAAGCTACCAGATTTAAGATATATTGGTGGTTATATTAATAGTGATGAAAAAGTAATACTACAATGTAAAAAGTGTGGTGATATTTTTAAACGTAGTGCATCTATAATAAGAACACCACATTATATTAAATTTAAATGTATTGAATGTAATAAAAGAGAAACACAAAAGAAAACACAAGAAAGATTATTTACTAAAAGAATTAATAGTTATTTAAATAAATTGATAAGAGATTATTACAATGGTATTAAAAAACAATATAAAGAATTATATAACTATTTTAAAAAGAATACATTATATATATCCAAGTGTAAGTATTGTAATGAAGATATATTAAGTAATAATAAAAGAAAAATAGTATGTGATAAATGTTGTAAAAAATATAAATTAAAATGCCATAGTAATAAATCATTAAAAGATTTATACATAAGAGATAAAGGAATATGCCATATATGTAATAAAAAATGTGATTATAATGATTACATAGTAAGAGGTAAGACAATTATATGTGGAAATAATTATCCTAGCATAGATCATATAATTCCATTAAGTAAAGGTGGAACTGATGAATGGAATAACATTAAATTAGCACATAGATGGTGCAATAGTGTAAAAAGAGATTCAACCGCTTACTAGGGGGTGCTAGGAGCAATATTAAAAAACACCTTGGGGAA
>Ga0326512_10002719_pt1 | contig 13080 bp, 9 predicted proteins | sample 1_2617_0518_D_FD_203652 | JGI IMG/M metagenome (GOLD analysis project Ga0326512, IMG submission 203652) | Bovine rumen microbial communities from UC Davis, California, United States - 1_2617_0518 | ecosystem: Host-associated > Mammals > Digestive system > Stomach > Rumen | place: USA: California... | reverse complement strand
CGTTGTCCTCGTCGTTGTTGACAGAAGCCCATCTGTGTTTCAGACTGCTAAAGCCTGCAATCACTTTAATCTTGTACTCATTCCACATATCCTCCAATTCGTCAGCATTGGTGATGCTTGCCTCTGTCAGTAGGACTCCGTACACATCCATTTCGTACCCGCTGTTCGTCAAACGATTCTTGATTATGTGTGTCGTCTCAAGCAATTTCCACACCATGCTCTCACGCAGTTCAAAGCCAGAACTGTAAATCAGCATGTCAACCTGTTCAGATTCCTCATAAATCTGTTCGTCGCTGTGCCCGCAACTATCAACGCACACAACAACCACATTCTTTGTGTTGGCATAAATATAAACGTCTTTGTCAGTTAGAAACGGAGCAAAGCCCCTCAAATGATTAGAATAGACAGCGTAGTTCACTGCCATAGCGTCCATGTGTTTCCAGATAGTAGTCTTGGTCTGTTTCCAAAAATCGTCAATCAATCTGTTCTCATTCATCATAATCAACATCAATCACTATATAATTTACATAATTAAGGTATATGCCCCTTTTTAGCAGGGCGCAAGAGTTATCGGGCAAAGCACCGAAATGCCATGCCCTTACTATCATAGAGTCTTCTTATTCGATTTCTCTATCACAAAACAGACAATTGTAGCAATAAGTCAAAGAGCGCTTTCTTCATTTCTTTTCATTACTTCAATTTGTTCATTTTGTGATTAAAAGATGATTCCGGATGCAAAATTACGAAAAGATTTCAGAAAGCCCAAAGTTTTATGTATTAATTGTCGGGACAAATCTATGAAATATGTCTTGATTAGTATCTACCAGATGAAAAGATTCTCAAACACACTCTTGACAACATACCAAAATGCGGTAAATACGTTTTTTGAACTCCAATAGGAAACAATCAGTACACATAGATTAAACAGAAGAGCGGTAGCTATATATGTATATGAAAAGTAAAGGGGGCGTTTGTTTATATCTGTCTGATAACTACCTATTTGATTCTTAAATGTATTAACATGAAAGGCAACAGACAATCCTATGATTAAGTCTATAAACCACAAAAATTGCAAAGAACAGATTGCTCGGAATACCAATAGAATATATGTATATAATGGAAGACAATAGGGCGCAAGATCTATAAACACAAGTGTTTTGTCGCTACCACTGGACATAATCTGCCCACTATTGTCATTAGCTTCAAAAGAATGTATCCTTCTGAAGAACAAAATGGCTACAATGGTATGAGTCAGTTCGTGTGTAAAAGTCTCAAACCATTTCAGATTCTCCTTTAGAAGCTTCTTAATTGCAAAGAAGATAATTATACCTATCGCTATCCACTGGTACAATTGCATATTGCCTATCCATGATCCACGCTTTGGGAAAAGAATGCACCTTATGACATCCCATTCAGTAGCAAGAATACCCATGGAAACCACTACAAGTAGCAGAGTCGGTATAATGTATTGTACCTTCTTCACAACATTCATTGTTCATTCAACTTTCTTAATATCTCAGCAACGATAAGAGCTGGACAATCTACATAATCACCATTTTTCTTCATGACAATCTTGACTGTCTCTTTGGATTTTTGAATGGAAAAGCCCTTCACTTGAGCATTTTCAAGGACCTCCCTGGCCTCTTTCATCTTGTTGTTATTTGCATGAAGAAGAATAAAAGCATTGGGGTTATACTCAATTACAAATTTGCTACTTTTATTATCAGTCTTTAGTCCCCCTCTGTTAAAGTAAGTTTTGAGATAAACGTCAAGCGTATCAGCGTGGATGGGAACAAAAAGTTCTTGCGCAGGAAGTATCGGATATTCCTTATCTTCCTTGGCAATTTCCATAGGTTTATTATGTAAAAACACGTAGCTTGCCAGTATCACAAAAACGACTATAGCAAACAGGATGTATGCTATCGGATTATATTGCTTTTTCATATTATCTCATAAAATTCTTAAAACTGTTACTATGCATTATCTCATTCAAAATGGATTTTATCATATTCTGATATTTAACCACTTCCATTTCACATTGTTTGAACCTGAAATAAACTACCATAAATTTATAATCATCAGGCGACTCAACTCTACCGTCATTTATGATATCTTTATTGCAGATTATTACAGCCAGCATTCTGTCGTCACTAACACCTTCTCGCAGGCTTAACGTACCAGTCTTTGCATACAGATAATAACCATTTCTTACCTTGCCGAGATAATCAGCCGTACCTTTCTGAACACAACTTGCCATTCCATTAAACAAATTCTCTCTGTAGAAAGAAAAATAATTATTAGTAGCATCACCATTTCTATCCAACCATGGCTCTATAAATTTTTCACGATGAGGTATCACTGTAGCATGAAAATCCGGGTGTAAAGAATAGAGTTTTCCATACATTTCTGCCATTTTCACAGGAGTCACTTTTACAGGAGACGCTCCTAATGTATATTGTCTCAAGCGTTCTGCTGGCGTCAACTCTGAGTTTCTCATCTCATAATCATAGATGGTCGACGCTTGCGGGAACACCCACGGGAAATTATTCGAGAGTTTTAATTTGCTCTCAACATTATTCTTACGATAATACGAGGGACTCACGAATTCATATCGCAGTGTATCAAGAAATCCTGTAAAGGTTGGCATTCTGAAATTCTTTGTGAGGCCATCAAATAATATCTGATTAGCTGCGGTTTTTGGCGCCCCCTTAAACGTATATATCTGTCCTCCTTTTTCCATTCTAAAACGTGGATAATCATTGATATCTGTCGACACAACAAATATATTGTTTATAGCGTTCCCCAAATTATCATAATGCCCTAAATAAGTAATAAGAGCATTATAATAATTACTAGATTTGTATAGGTAAAAATCATTATTAATCCAATGCTCTTTACCTCCTTCTTCATCGCTAGTCAATGACTTAAAAGGTCTCTTGGCACTATATTTATATTTAGGACCGTATTTTCTCAAATGATAGTATTTACCAACAACTTTCGAAACGGTCGTATCTTTTATTAACATCGGACTCATCAGTTCAAGTCTTGCCCATTCAATATCCTGACTCTGTGATGTCACGGCCGCATAGGTGATTGGTTTCAAAGAAGAGCCTGGACCAGGCTTCAAATAACAAAGATTGAGGTTGCCAAACAAGTTCTGATCTGTTTCGGAATTAGGATTCATATAGCTTTGAACAGCCAACTCATTAAGTAAATCCTCGTCATTGGGGTCTATAGAGCCTGATAACTTATTGTCCACCATAAGTCTGACATTCCCCCATCCGTCTATCGCAACAACAGAACACTCAACACCCAAAAGTTTCAGTGAATCAGACAAGGATTCAGTGAGTTTACTATCCAAAGTTACAAATACGGAATCTCTTTTACCGGCACCCCGTTTACTAAAAGCAACCAAGTTTGAAAAGTCTCTTAGCCAAAGACATTTTTCTTTCAATGGATAGAAGAATTTATGCTTTCCGTTTATCATCATATTTTTTACAAGCAAACTCTGTTCCTCCCTACCATATTGATAGGTTAAGACATCTTTGGTTTTCTTATCGTTAAGTTCTAAGAGATCTTGTGGTGATACTGGGAATACCGCTACGGATGCACGATAATCATCCATCTCTTTATGAACCACTTTATCATAGTTTTCACCAATATGCCCATCTTTTACGCGACAATCTACAACAGCATAATCAATGTTCGACGGAAGCCACAAACGTGGAATAGAATACACGACTAGTCCCGGCAATGAAGCAATCTGGAATGTCTTGTTCTCCACTGGCGATGCAACGTCTGAATAGACACTACCCTTCCAAGCCTTTTTATCAAGATCAGGACTTTGCAAATTAAAGAAAGTTTTATTGAGTGCCAATTCATAGCTGTCCATATCCTCATGGCGCAGATGGATAATATTTCCATTAGAATTCTTACGCTTTAGGTTTGTAATAAACGCTTGATAGAGTGAATAGGTAAAATCGTTAATTCTACCATCTTCCTTCATCTTTTCAACATATTGAGATAAGTGTATCTTGTCTTCAATATTTTGTACTAAAGAACTGATGTCTTCACCATTCTCAAGCTTCCTGTCATCAGCTGGATACTCAGAAAGACGGACGTTTATTTCAGAAAGCTGATAGTTGCTTTTATTCATGGCTGTTGCCACATTAAACTCCTCCGCATTTGATTTATCTCCTTCCACTACGTCATCTGCATACAATTTCTCATAGTTATTTCCGATGGCAAAGACTACGCCAACCACTAAAGCAAAAAATCCAAAGAAAAATCTCCGTGGAAAGGGCTTTACAAATTCTTCCAAGCCCTCTTCAAGTTCTTCATTGAACTCTTTCTTGGGAACATAACAAGCGAAGAAGACCAATAGCATCAGCCAAATTCCGAACATGTACAGTGTAAATCGAGCATTTTGACTCATGAACGGGAAATCTTGACCAAAGAAGACCGTTCTATTTGTAACTGCCATCCACTCAAAAGTACTTTGTACCAAAAACAGCAATGCTATAGCAAAGGTCAGTGCCCTGCCTGCTGGAGATTTATTTTCATTCAGGAAAACAATCCATAAGAATACCACAGACAGCAAAATCATGAACAGTGGAACCAGTCCGGATAATTCACCAATTATATATCTGGAAAGGATAACATCACTAATTTGCGTATTCCATGTTACACCTTTCTTAAAGTGAGGCGACAAAGACATGATACCATTCTCTGTAATACGTTCTTCACCTTTGTTTATATGGTACTGTAAGAACCATTGATTCTGAGCTGCGTTCAATAAGCGCTGGGCATCGTCTTCGCCATACCTCTCATCTTGCATGATTTCTCCCACTTTCTGTGTATGGATGATAGCCCTATACTTAAAGTGCAGATTGTGAGTCTGATAATAATCATATCCCCATATAGCAGAAGCTATTGTAACAGCCAGCAAAAATGGCAAAGCAACACATAAAAACCCCTTCGTAAATTTAAACTCATGCCACCGCCAAATAACAAAAAGCAAGATTCCTCCGACCACCAAAGGCAACACAAAGAATAACAGCCGTGAGGTGCTGACAAATCCCAAGATTGACGGGTTACTACTATATGACCACGACACAAATATAGGTAATAAAACAACCGTTGCTCCGATGGCCAATAGCAGTACCCAGAAAAAATAAAAACCTGCAGCCTTTCGTGAGCTATACTCTCTCCAGCGGCTTTTCAAAAAAGCATAGAGAATGATAGCATAATATACACATTCAAAGATAAAGAACATAATAGCATATCCTGGATCACTCAAGAATAATGCCGCCAAGGCAATAACAGCATTAGTTATACGATAACCTACAGACAGCCATCTTGCAACAACATACTCATTGATCAGGAACAAAATGACGGGTACCAGGATATTGAGTCCGACAATATTTGTGTGTGTAAACTTGATTCCAGCAACTGTCACAACAGATACTAATAGAATCAGGAAGAAGAGTATATGATGTCCCCAATCCTGGAAAAAGTTATGTATCTTTTGAGGTACAATCTTCACTACTACGGATTGCACCTGTGTTCCATCTTTTACAATTACATGCTTTATCAATAAACCTATTATTAGGATTATCAAAGCAATTAGCCATAGTCCAAACATCACCAATTCAGGATTCTCTAACAAATTGGGCAGTTCCATTCTATACCTCAGGAATTCGTCTAGGGTGATATCTGTGACAGGCGGGAATACCGCTATTCTCCATAATAAGTATATGCGCATGACTAATAGTGGGATGGCAAAAAGCCAAACCATCATCATTATCATAGAAGTATGTCCACGAGTTAGCAACATAGAGCATACAAAAGCCAAAAGAAGCAATATGAATACAAGACCAATAATTGTGGTATCTTTAACGTATATATTGTCTTCACCCGTAATTGGACTAACTTGACGAAGATTACATACCCTAAAATGCCACACTGCACCATTATTTGTTGTCAGTGTATTAGGGGCCGGCAAAACTATTTGGTGATCGTCTGTAAGTGCGGCCTTAAATGCTGTAAGACTATTGTTAATGCGATAATTAACATTACCATTAAAGTGATATTCGTTCTTCTCATTTTCAAACAACGGATAATAAAATGCCTCATTGACATTAGCTTTCAACAGCGATGCCGTCTTCGACGTAACAGCAACTATTTTCTGCTCGTTTTCTTTAATTATAGAACCACCCGACGCACTAGGGAAATTATTAATATAAGGGAAACGATATCTTAGACAGACATTGCCATATTCATACGATGCCCTCATAGGCCGCGTAGCTTTGCTTCCTAAACCAATATAAAAATAGGTATCTTGGTCAAGTGTTACTGTTTGTAATCCTTTCTTTGGCAGGAATGGGCTACCATCACAAACTAGTTGCAGCTTTTCCATACTATGAGGATATGTCATATAATAGACATCTTTTTCGTCATAGTCACGTACAATAACAACATCACGCAGTACACTCAGCAGATTATCTTCCGACTCTTCATAGGACACAGCACTATGAAGCATATCATAGAGATTGTACCCTATACGAATAGGCTGTTTAAACGATGGGCGATAATTAGTGCTTAAATCATTTTTCAGGTGGCTGAACGAGACATCAACATGAATAGAATCCTTAGGAAATGCTGTTATTAAAACGTCACATCGTACAGAATCGTTCTCTATTGAAAAACTATTCCTAAAAGAAGGCAATTGCATCTTATTCAGCAGCCTGCCTGTCCTACTTTTTTCTACTACAGAGAAAAGTGGTGTCCCCTGAAGGTCAAAATGCAAAAGGCAGTTAGCATTATCCCTATTTTGATGAGTAATACTGGCATAGCCCTCCAATTTTTCATTGTCAAAGAATGACTTTGCCTTGTTTTTGCCGATTAACAAGACAGAATCCTTCTTATCCACACCTTGCATGACCAATGTGTGATAATCTGCATTAGTATATACAGAAATGTCTGGATGCAGATAGTTAAGTGTTATGATGACAGATGCCACGGCAGTAATTGTCCATGGTATGACTAAGGTATTATTGTCTCCAACCAGCTTACACATAAGAAGTGACAATATACATATTAGGAAGTAGGCAGAGAAAGTAAGAGGGAAGAGAATATTCAACCCAATCGCAATGGCAATAATAATTATACAAAGAAGAATGATTCTCTTAAAATCCTTTGTTTCAAATTTCATGCTTTTTTAGAATTTTAGTTGATATCCAAATGCAGTAGTATCTTCATTCACGCCTTGCTCCTTCAGCCACTCAAAAACAGCAATGGCATTTTCGTCAATTGTATTGGGGTCTATACGAAATTTTTCGAGCTTGATGTCACTCTGTGACAAGTTTTCCATAATCATCTTCACACTATCCTCGTCATACCATACACTATTTGGATCAGAATTACTTTCCTTCAAGAAGCTGATAGTCATAGAGGAGATTTCCCATAACATCAAACTGATTCGAGCTTTATCCTCTTGCACCAAAGGACGTTTCATATGTTTAAACAAATCATCCCACAGAGCACAGTAACGTTGATACATAGCTTTACTCCATTTCTGTTCAAGGCATTCCTCTATCTTCGGTTTTGAATCCTCTTCAACTTCTGACTTAGGTATTGTTTGAGAATCGTCCTGTTCCACTACCTCAAGTGGTTTTTCTTCTATTACTAGTTTTTCTGTTTCCTTCTGAAAAGCATTGTTATTCCTATATTCCACACCCAAAACGACCAATGCCAACAAAGGAACACCTAATATTACACTGAGCAACATGGCCCAACAATCCGCATAAAGGACTGGGTATGCAAAAGGAAGCACTATGGTGATAAGTAGTGCAAGAGACTCTATTGCAATCGCGAAATAATAACCTACATTCTTCATTGTCTTCACTGCTTTAGTAATTGTTACTATTAATGTCTGGAATATCATAATTCTCATCCAATATTCTATATGGATAAGGGAAAAGGCTCTCATACAGCATATCCTTATTGAGCATCTCCACGCTCGGTGTAAGTTTTATGCTGCCTTTTTTATCCCTGACATAGAAATCATTCCCATCAAAAAATAAAGTGTATTTACTATGATTGTCAAACGTATAGTCATTCTCCGTTTCATATTTGTCATCTGAAATATAAAAACAGGTATTCTCATCACATTCTTCAATCTCCAGTTCTCCACGCATAATACTTCTGATATCATCGTTATCTGCATCAAGATTCACAGTCTGGCTACCTTTTTTCTCCTGTCGCGCACTTTCTGATATTTCCAATCCACAAAAAGCCAAGGATTTCCACCATAGCTTTTTTGTCTTTTGTTTCCAAGATTGTTCATCACTTTCTCTTAAGGCAACTTCTCTATTATCTTGGACATTCTTTATCAAATCATCTATTGCTTTCTCAATAGCTGCCCTTTCGTTATTACGCCTAGTTACATCCACTGCAATGGGAATGCCAATCATGTCTGATTGCTTACTTATCTGAATGGGATTCAGAGGGCCATAAAGACATCCCTTCTTTAGTTGCTCTTTGTCAAGTGCTATAACATTGCCTTCTAGATGATAGAACTTTTCTAGGATACTGATTGTCGCTTCCCGGAATGGCCTATACCTGAAAGCTCTTCCGCTTAGGATAACCTTTTTGAATCTGGTCTCTTTCACATTGACAACAATCTTCTTGATAATCCTATAAATAGTCGATTGAATAATATGACTATCGTCACCAATATCTCCACGACGCATTATATTGGAAATGATTGTCTTCACTTCTGTCTTATCAGAAAATGAATACTCATTATCACTACTGCTAATCACAGGATTATCCTTCCTCTTATAATTTTCAAGTGTGTTCTCTAAAAGATATAATTCAGAATCTTTTGCTTCTGTGAGTACCTTTCTGATAATATCTTCAGCATGTACTAAACCCCACATGCTCACAACATAGTTGACAAACATTGCATACGTCAATGCATTTCCTGCGCCCACAAATCCCGAACGATATATACTGACTGCATTACTTCCATTTTCCACCTTGATAATAGAAAAGTCGGTTGTACCTTTTCCTACATCAATAATCAGGTAATTACCTTTTTCTACACGTCTCCCATCGAACCAAGAAACAAACGATGCATCACTCTCAGAATATGAATGTATGTCAAAAACCACATTTTTCATTGATTCTGGCAATAATTGACGGAATTCTTGGTCATCAGTATATTTACGAATGGCCTGAATAAAATCAGAAAGTTGCTCTTGTCCCATCACATTTGGAACCAATAAGAATAAACGGATACCACATTGTCCTTCTCCGTCTCTTTCTTTATCTTCTACTTCCTTAACCACCTCATGGATAAATCGCATCACAATACCTTGATGCAGTTTTTCAGGATCAATACCTACTGGACGTTCACCTGAGAGATTGGATATCTTGATATTAGGAAGTCTTTGACCTTTATCTGGATCATCACGTTTAGTAATAAAATCCAAAAGAGGGTCATCGTCGTCAGGCCTGGCTATTATGGCCTTTTTTATATTTATTCTTTCCTTTGCTTGTTTCGGCAGAAAATAAATACTTCTAAATAGTTCGTTATCATCATCCTCCTGTTGATCATATGTCCCATCAGCAATTTGCTGGGGATCCAACTCGTAAAAATGTCGTGCACATTCGTTGAACAGCTCTGAATTATGAGCATCGTCCGATTCTCTAACAAGCATCTGACTGGCCTCCGACCCGAAATCCAACACTACCTCATAAATCTTATCGCCAGGAATACAACTTACGATAAACATACCCTGAAAATCATTATCGCCCTCCTTATAATGAAAAACGATGTTGAATGTTTCCGCATCAACGCTTCCCTGACTTTTTATTTTTAGGATACCACCATCTTTAAGCACCTTGAATTGACAATTATTCGGAGGAACTATCTTATTATCCTTTTCTGACAGGTATATATGCAACACTTTACCATCCGCTTCAAACTTCTCAATATAAACCCACTTATCTTCCTCCGAACTTTGATAGGATACGAGTTTAATATCATCACACCTGAGTTTGAGCAGCTCAACGCCTCCTCTGGTATTGGCGAAAAGCTGTCTTTCAGAAATCGTCTCTTTTTCATATTGGTCATACAACTTCAAGTTGCACGCACGCTCACCGCTTTTAAAATATAGATGATAAATCATAGTATTGCAATGTCTTTTGTTTATTATTTCTGAATTGTGATTTTGGATAATTTAGGATAATGCTTATTTGTTGGATTAAGATTGCTGCCTATTGTCTTCAAAGCAGTAACCCGATAGCCTTTCTTAATATATTCTACCAATTCTGCAGACTTGTAATATGATGCTTGTTGGGGGATACCATCAACCAAGAATATTGTATTGCCAAAAGGAGAAGAACTCGTGGTAACAAGCATTGACCTCATCAAAGGATCCTGGGTAACAAGCAATTCTGTGATGAAGTCATAATAGCTGACATTGATGACCTGTATTTCTGAAGCTATATTATCTCTTTCTCCACGTAAGTAAATCGTACAGTTATCCTTTAGGAACAGCGTATCCTTACTATTAATACTGCTTGACTGCAGTCGCCAGTTAATATCGCCAACATTCTTGACTTTCTTTTGGTAATCAATATAGTATTCGATGGTTTCAAATTTGGAATCGCTGAAATAGATTGTACAGGTCTTGGGATCATAGACCGCATTCATTTTCAGTTTGGGAGCCATCTTCTGAACAGTTGAACTGTTATTATTACTTTTTACTTCTTGGGATATATAAGAATGGCTCATCCATGAAGGAATCAAGGCAATGAATAGTCCTATCAGAATACCCAATGCGATTGCACCACCCACATATAACCATTTCTTGTCAATACGAGTCGAACGAGCTGTAGATGGTGTCTCATCTGCACAATAGGCCTCCCACATTATAATTGTGTCAGGATTTGTTATATTATTCTTAAATAACACTTTCCCATTGTGACAGTCTGCCACATATAAAGAACTGAGTAATGTACTACAAAGGTCTGAAGCAGGTCCAGAGCCTAACGCATCCTTAATTATTTCTTTGATTTCATCATAGACACAGTTGCTGTCCTTGTTCGTATAGTCCAATTTAAGAAGAACGCCAAAGAGCTTCTCATGGATATAGTTCTTATAGAAATTATAAACCATGATGTGGTTCTCGTCATCTCTGTCAACCAAGAACAACACAAGCCTTTTGCCATCGTCTTTGCAAACAAATTCGTCCTCTGGAACAAGTATCTTATATTTCATCATACTTATATCTACATTACTATTTTTCAATGGGCATTACCCGATAGACATCCCCTAATAGAATCATGGTCTGATTACCCATGTCTTTAGGCTGTTTGATAAGATATACGCGATAATCCTTTTGGTCTTTCTCGGTGGCAACATGTTTCCTTTCTACAGAGCCATAGAGCGTTACACTTTGATACTCCTGCATTAGGCTGACAGTCGATTCGTAAACTTCACAGCCATCTGACAAAGTTTCTGTTTTCTTCCAATTATGAGGATCAGCAAGCTTTCCATTAATATAACCATTCATGATGCCAATCTTATATGACCTGTGCTTTATACCATTCATTGCTTGGTTCTTCAGTGATACAAAATAAGCAGGCATCATTGAGGTACGAAATTTATAACTTTTTGAACTCCTATCATACCAACTGGTCTTCATCTTTCTTTTGTCATAATCGCGAAACAGAGGCGGTACATCATTCTCCAAGATACTTTGCTTCTCGTAATGAGCCTTGAGCAATGCCTGCTTGGTTCTAGTAGCAGGAGTATTACCTACGGCACTGATATACTTGCATAGTTGAGATAGCTTATGATTAAGTTCTGTCTGAACAGGTTTTAAATCTGCTCTTGTCAATTTGATATCTTGAGCCCAAACCTGACAGAAACATGTAAAAAGCAATATGCTTGTAATAGTAAACCAGTTCTTCATAACAACTATTATTTCTTCTTACCTGCTTGGTAAATGCAATGTCCCACGCTTTTCCCACTCTCTTTCTGTTCTATTATTATCAGATAGCCTCTTGACGTTTTTTGTTTGTTGGGTTTAATATATCCGCTAAATGTTGATCCTTTTATATGAATATCAATGTCGTCTACATTGGTGTATAAAGTACTTACCGGTTGTTTATCAACACACGTTCTTTCTTCTCCATCAAATCCTTCCATCGATTTCACATAACTATTTTGTGTGAATTCCCAATTTCCTCCATCTGCAGGTATATACGACCAAGTATAGTCTAAATACAGTTCATACTCTTTGACTATATCAGGTTTAAGAAGAGTAAACTTTAAATTCCAATCGATACTTTGAATCGACACATTATTTAATTCCTGCCCAAGCCATATCACCTTCAATGTAATGTTCTCATCCCTGATATGTCGCTTTTGTGGGTCGTCTTCTATTTTACGATGCAACACAGCCTTAACTTCATATCTGTTTTTCTCAGGGAGCTTTCGTATACTCGTAATCTGTACTTGATGACTTACACTATAGTTCTCCAATACATTCTGCTTATACCAAGAGAGGAAATAGGACATCTTCAATGTTCCATTATTTACCTGAAAAACATTAATACCTTTTTGGTAGGCAGAGGCAAAATCTTCTGGACGCATCGGTTCTACGGGACTGTTCATCTCAGAAATCTTATAGAAGAAATCCTTAACAGCACGTTCAATGTCTGCCTCTACATTATATTTGTTATGGGCAGTCGTTACCATTGGAATTAGTAACAAGAATAATATGTATCGAAATGTTTTTCTCATCGTTTTCTCTACATTACTCAATAGTAAAGCCCATCTTCCTCTTGTTCCACTTGAAATGGGCGACATCACTCTTGGTCACAGACTGGCTACCTCCTGATCTCACAATACGAAGTTGAGCGATATGAGCAACGGTCTGAGCCAAATGCAGTATTGTTCGAAGATTGACGGGTGTCTTTGGGGTTTCACTCGCCTTGATATTCTCTATATACTTTAATATCTTAGCCTCTGCAGCTGGTTTCATGTCAAGCTGATAATCTCTA
>Ga0326512_10002716_pt1 | contig 13086 bp, 12 predicted proteins | sample 1_2617_0518_D_FD_203652 | JGI IMG/M metagenome (GOLD analysis project Ga0326512, IMG submission 203652) | Bovine rumen microbial communities from UC Davis, California, United States - 1_2617_0518 | ecosystem: Host-associated > Mammals > Digestive system > Stomach > Rumen | place: USA... | reverse complement strand
TTAACCTCTCGTGATTATTATTGTGCTTTCTCCCTTTTTGAAACCATCGGCGTAGTTGGCGACAGCTACGCTAATGGGTATTGTGGTGAAGACCCAACCGCAACCACGGGAATTAATCACCTCAATCTCTCATGGCCCCAAGTGCTTGCCCGCCGCCATGGCGTTGATGTAAAGAATTATGCTTGGGGCGGTATGAGCACAGCAACATTCATAACTAATACTTCATACGGCTTACCTGTATTAACCGCCGATGCGCCACGTTGTCTTTATATTTTGGCGCTTGAACGCAACGACTATAACCGTGAAAATAGCGGCGAAACCGGTTATATTGGTTCTATTACTGATATTACCAGCCATTCCCTAGGCTCTTATCCCGATACTTTTTATGGCAATTACGCAACCATAATCGAAACAATACAAAACCATGCTCCAAAAGCAAGAATCGTAATGATGTCCGGCGACTACTCTGAAAGTAACGCACTTGGCCATGCCTACAATCTTGCGGTTATTGAAATTGCCGAACACTATGGCCTACCATGTATGGTTCAGCGGGAAGATATTTACTTCCAAGGCGATAATGCTTACTATCGTGAAAAGCCCGCTGGCGGCCATCCCTCTGCGGTTGCCTATACCGGCATGGAAATGGCAATTGAGCGCCTTTTTAATAAATGCGTAAAGGATAATGTAGCCTACTTTGAATATTATACAGGTGTGCCTACCACATAAGGAGGACGCTTATGGCCACAATTATGACAAAACGAGGACAGCAAGATAATGTTGTTACTTATGAGCATGTTTGTGATACAGCCGCGGATATGGCAGACATTGACCCGCAGTATATTACACTCGGGTCAATCTGTCTTGTTCTAACCGGAGAAACTGGCGGCTTAGAAGTCTATATCGCAAATAGTTCCCGTGAATGGAAACTCTTATCAGCCAAGTAAGGAGGAATTATTATGAATCAGTATTACATTATTGAAATTCAACAGTATGAATCTGGCGACTACGGCCATACCGTTCACTTCGCATATGACGAAGATGCCGCTATGGCTCGTCTCAAAGCCGAGTCCAAGTATCATGAGGTTCTCGCGGCCGCAGCTATTTCTAACCTACAATCTCACTCAGCAACCCTTTTGACCGCAGATGGCCGTGCTATTATGAATCAATGCTATAAGCATGCTATTGTCGCTCCTGAACCAGAAGAAGAAGTGACCCCTGATGAACAAGCTTAATTGGAATAAAGAAAGATGGCGCACTAGGGATAGGCTTTTAGAGTATGATGTTTCAATTGTGCCAGCTCATCCCCATAGTGCGGGATTACCTTATGTTTATCCATGGGAAGATACTTCCCTCTCTGTGATGGCACATCAACTTTATTTAATCGCGCAGCAAAATGGATACGATGGCACTGAACCTGATTTCTTAACTCGTTTTGCGTTAGGTGATGAAGGTAAAGTTGTTGTTGGAACCCTTATGACTTTCCCAATGCCCGGCGATATTGATAAGCTTTACTTAGATGAGGAAACCGGTATTCTTTATTATTTTAAAGAGACTTCTGAACCGATTTCCGAGGCTGCCGCCAAAGCCATGGGTATTATTCGTATTGAGCCTAATGATAATATAACTTATTTATATATACCAGTAAGAGCATTACCAATTGAGAATTTAATCTACGATTGCGGCGATGCTTCCGATTACATTGGCTGAAATTGATGCCAAGGTGGTGATTTAATGGCGATAAATACCGTTAAAACACGTATTCAGTTGAAAAATGATACTGAGGCGAACTGGGCACTCGCAACTAATTTTGTGCCGTTAAAGGGTGAGCTCATCATATATTCAATTGATGCGGCTCACCCTTTTTGTCGTTTAAAGGTAGGTGACGGTGTGACTACGGTCGGTAACTTACCTTTCTTAAATTCTACAAACTTCACAGTTTATGTTGATACAACCGCAAACTATCGAGCCAATCCAACTTTTATCCCGCATAAGGGTGATATAGTAATTTTTCTTGATAAAGAAGTAATTACCGAACATGGCGTAGCCGTTAATGTTCCTGGCATTAAAATTGGCGATGGATTGGCTTACAATTTGGATTTGCCTTTTGTAGGTGATGAAATTTTGGATAAGCTAAATGAACACATAAACGATGAAGTTCGACATATTACTGCCGCCGAGCGGCAATTCTGGAACAATAAACTCAACCTATCAGAGGCGGTTGAGGAAGAGACTCTAATATTAAATAGGAAGTGAATATTATGCCTGATATTAGTAAAATTCAACTACCGTCTGGTGGGATATATGACATAAAAGATACAGTCGCTCGTGACATGATTAGCGCGGGCGTTAGTTTTATTGTTGCTTGGGATGGCTCTTCCGCTCCCGTCGCGGCAAACATCCCTGCGGGAGTTGCCGTCACCTATAATTCAACCACTACGACAGGTACATTAGCGGTTACTGCCGCAACCCCTGGTGCGTTCTATCTAGTTCGCTCTAAGACGCTACCTGCATCAGAAACTTTTGATGGTTATGATGAATACGTAGTAATTAAACCCGATACCACGGATGATACTACATGGTACTGGGAAAAAATTGGTGATACCAAATTAGACCTATCCGATGTAGTAACTAATGTATCTTTAAACAAAGATACTACCCAAGTAATTGGCCCCAATTCTACTCTTTCTGCCACACAACCAAACGTCAGTTTGACAACTTCCACTTCTGCTTCAACTGGTGCGGCAGAAATTTATGCTGGCTTTACTACAACAGATACAACCGTTAGTGTTGTTAAAAGTTTAGGTACACCAACGACCACAAAAGTATTAGGCACTAGTGCTACATTAACTAATACTCAACCAACAATTACAATAACTGGTTCAAGTTCTAGTGGTGATGGTGCTTACTCGGTTGTTACTGGTGTAGCTGCGAGTAATACAAATGTAAAAGCAACTGCTTCCGGTGCTAATACTGCGTGGAAGAGTAAAGACGCAGTTAATGCTGTAACGGGCTATGCTAATCCTAATATGGATACATTTGTAAAAACAGTCAGTACCACCTCCAAAAAACTCAAAACCACTTCAATTACTGGCGTAAGCGGCTCTACGACTGCTTCAAAAGCCACCGCGGCAACAGCCAAGACCGCCGCTACTGGTTCTGGTACAGCTTCTACCAATAATACTGATTGGCTTAAAAACGTAAGCGTATCTAATGAAGTGTTAGTTATTGGCGCGGCAACTATGGATACTGAATCTATTCCTCAATATACCTTCTCCAATGTTACCGTACCTACTGCCGCAACCGCAACAACTGTTGCCACTGGCGCAGTTGCTGATAGTGATACCGCCGGTGCCACCATAGTTACAGATACAAGTGTCGGCACCTCTGCGCAAGCTATTACAGGATTAGGCACCGCTACAACCAAATCTGTTATCGGTGCTAGTTCAACCTTCACCGTAACTCAGCCTACTATTGCCCTAGCAACTAACGCAACCGCAGGCACTGGCACTGTTTCCTTGACTTATGGTGTAGGCACCACTGATGAATACTTAAAAGCTACTGCAAGTGGCGGCGGGGCTGCATTTGATTCTACTGATGAACAAACTGTTGTTACCGGTTATAATAACGCTGAATCTGGCTTAGCTATACGTAGTATTACTTATACACCCAAGAGTAAATTTCTTTCTGCTACTGCTTCAACGCCTACAATTAGTTGGAATCAGAAAGACCTTACTTCTGTGCTTGCGCCTGGTACTGATGTGGTTGTCACCAAAGGTCAGGAATAAAAAGGTGGGATGAGTAATGAGTTATATAAGTAAAATTACTCTACCCGATGGAAGCTCATATGATATAAAAGATAGTCTAAATAACTTATATGCGGTATGCTCCTCTACGGGAGCATCCGCATATAAGGATATTACTCTACCTGACGCATTTGGTTGGCAAGAAGGCACAACTATCCATGTATTGTTTGCTAATGCCAATTCAAATGCCGCACCTTCATTACGAATTAACAACACAACTTCGGCCCTAATTGATTTGCCCAATGGTAATATAACTCCATGGGAAGCAGGTGAAGTTGTTAGTTTTACATATAATGGTTCCGTATGGAAAATAAATGATTATGGAAAAGTTGAGGTGATACGTCTATGAGTTTATATTTGGGAAGAGATAAAGTGGGCGTATCACATACGATTACAAAATCATCTGATGATGATGTACATATCACACAAGAGCAATTTGAAGATTTACAAGATGCCATTGCGTTTCGTGTGGGTGATTATGTTGAAAGAACTGTGCCGCAAATGATTACCGCGGCAAAGAATGACTTTTTTCAAACCCGTAACTACGAAATCATGTCCGATTATCATGAATCGTCATGGGTTCGGCCGCAAGGCTGGCCAGACCTCGATAGTCTAAACCTTCAAATGGCCGGCGATGACTTTATTTACATGACCTATGACAATACACGCGGCCGAGCCGCAGTAGCGTGGCATATAGAGAAAGCAGCTGGTGGTGTCAACATTTTAGTAGAAATTGGCCATATTGCTAATGGTGTATTTACGGCTTATGATACAATAAGCGGTTCCAGTAATAATTACGTAAGATGGCTAGATAATAGTATTGATGGAGATTATCCTGTTGTAAAAATTACAGGGTCAATTTCGCTGTGTTATAGTTATAGTGTTTCAGCAAATGGTGCCACACAGCATTACCGTAAGCAACCGGTGCTAGAAAGAATTGCGTGGGTGCCCCATTTGATACGATTCGTTCCTAATTATAGTTCTAGCGCTTGGGGCCTTTTCACATTACAGCGTGAAAAAATAGCAAACGGTGAAGGTACGGCTTTGGTTAGTTTATATTATGCTTGGGCATATAGTCGTGACCTAGAAGAATTAGACCTTAGTGGTCTACATACTCCTAACGTCACTAACATGAACTATACATTTGCCGCATTATTAAAAATTCGTAAACTCGATTTGCGGCACTTTAACGTTAAAAAAGTTACTACACTTGCTAACTGTTTTGATAGTTCACGTAATTTAAAAGAAATTGATATAACTGGATGGGAGACACCCGCCCTTACTAATATTGCCGCAGCATTTGGAACATGTTTAAGTCTAAAAGTCATAAAGGGTATTGAAGATTTAAATGTGGCTAAGGTAACATCTTTTGCTTCTACTTTCGTTAATTGCCGCAGCCTAGAATCATTAGATTTAACAAAATGGGTAACAACTAGTGTAACTAATTTGTCAAGCTGTTTTGCAAGTTGTTATAATTTACAAGAACTAGATTTATCGTCATGGACAGTTAATAAAGTAACTAACGTAGTTAATTTATTTAATGCTTGCTATTCTTTAAAACGAATCAATACCAACGGATGGGAAGTTGGTACTTTAACTACAATTGGCAATATTTTTTCTAACTGTCAATCATTAGAAAAAGTGGACGTAAGTTGGTTGAAAGTAACTTCTTCTTGTACTAATATTTATCAAGCATTTTATCAATGTTATGCTTTAACAGAAATAAACTTACCAGCTTGGGATGTAAGCGGATTAAGTAGCAGTAATAATACAGCTAACAGCGTATTCTACGCTTGCTACTCTTTAAAGAAAATTACTGGTATTTCTAATTGGAATTTCCAATTAACTAATTCACTTACTAATATGTTTGCGAATTGTTATTCATTACAAGAACTTGATGTAAGTAATTGGAACGTAAGCACAGTAACCAACTTATCATCTACATTTGCTGGCTGTTCCTCTTTAAAGACCCTAGACCTTACTAACTGGGACCCCACAAATTGTACCACATTCGCTTCTATGTTTAGTGGATGTTCAAGTCTATTATCTGTTGGTGATATTAGTGGATGGACAACAAGTAAATGTGCCAGTATGGCGACAATGTTTCGTTATTGTTATTCTTTAAAAGAATTTCCTAATATCTCTAATTGGAATTTTTCATCAATCACTACATTGGATAATATGTTTTCTGAATGTTATTCCATTGAAGAGATTAATTGGCAAAATGCGAATTTACCAAAATGTACGATTCTACATAATTTATTCCGCTATTGCTATAATCTTAAAAAAGTTAATGTAGGTGGTTGGTCTATTCCCGCAGTAACTAATAATACTAATTACTATCCATTATTAGGTGACTGTTGGTGCTTACGTGATGTAGAAGGCATTATTATTCCATCAACATACACTCGTATGGGTTTTAGTGGTGACGAAAATTTATCCCACGAATCCTTACTATTCATTCTAAACGCCTTACCAACTACAACTTCTGGTCATACATTATATCTAAGCAACCTTAACATAAATTCCCTAACCGCAGAAGAAAAAGCTATTGCAACAAATAAAAATTGGACACTTGCCAATTAAGGAGGTAACGCATGACTATCATACAAGGCCCAATCGTTGAAGTTATTGCTGACGAGGGAAAATACTTAACCAACGATGATATAAACTATTCAACCCATTTATATCTCGGCAAAGATGATTCCCCCTCTAATTGGCATGAAGTCCCAATAGAGGAGGTGCCGCAAGATGAACTTACAGAGAATTATCTACCTCTCGGAGGCTGAATACGAAACCTTAGTGTCTGATGGCACCATTACGAAAGATAATCGTACTATCGTTTATAGTGAAAACGATTTATATATAACCCCATCAACCGATGCTGTTCAATTTTATCCAACAGCAGACTTTCCCGCAATTGGAGAAGAAGGTAAATTATACTACGATACTGACCTATCCAAACTTTACGTTTGGTCTAACACGGATGGTTATACCGAGTTATTTGTTCCAGTATATACTTCTGCCTCCGAAATTACATCATGGAGCGCAGGCGCAACAACGCAACTCGCGGTTGACTCTTCTGCTCCTACTTTAAATGTTACTGCGGGAACACTCCCCTCCTTACAATACACCAACAAAAATGTTGTTTCTAATTTGACTACGCAACTAAGAGGTGAATAATTCTTATGGCATCTTATATTGGACAAGTTAAAATTGGTTCTACTACTTATCCAGTAGGCTCAATGCTTTATGGCACTAGCACAACTGATGCTGGAACCGCGGCAAAAGTAGCAACCCTAGCTGCTTTTGATACACTCGCTACTGGTGTAACAGTTCATATCAGCTTTTCCAAAGCGAATACTGCGGCAAATCCTACTTTAAAAGTAGGTAGCACCACAGCCAAAAGCATTACTAATCCAAACGGCGAAACCATTTGGAACGCAGGCAGTATTATTGCTTTTACGTATGATGGAACCAATTGGGTCATGAATAGTGCTCAACCCACTATTCCCACAGGAGCAAACGTAGAAGATACTGCCGTTAGCGGAGAGTTCGTTAGTGAAGTAGACCAAACCAACGGTGCTATTTCTGTAAGCCGTGTAGCATTTTCTCCTAGTATTTCTATTACCGCAGGCACTGGTTCCGCAACACCGAAGGTAAACGTAACTGTAAATGGCAAAAGCGGCACCGCACAAGCTATTACAACCGCATCAACTAGTGCTTATGGTGCGACCAAACTAAGTTCTGCCACTAATAGCACTGTTGAAAACTTAGCAGCAACACCCAAGGCCGTTAATGCCGCATATACTTTGGCTGCTGGTAAACAAGACCCTATAACCTTCAATACAGCTTATAATGCTTCCACTAATAAAGCCGCTACAATGTCGGATATTACAACTGCTGTTGCTGGCTTAACTGGGGCCATGCACTTCATAGGCACTTCTACTACCGCTATTACCGATGGCGGCACAGAAAACCCAACAATTAGTGGCAGCACAGTCTCAACTAAAAATGCCGGTGATGTGGTTCTTTACGGTAATCAAGAGTATGTATGGGACGGAAGCGCTTGGGAGCTTTTAGGTGATGAAGGTTCTTACGCCTTAAAGAGCAATACTGCTTCCGTAATTAAGACCGCAACCCTAACCAAGAATACCTTACCAACCCTTACTATTACCGATAAGAGTATTCCTAACGTAACTGCGGCAGGAACCGCCGCTTCACTAACTACCACCACATATACTGTGCCTAATGTAACTGCGGCCGGTAGCCCTTCTTCGTTTAGCGTTGCGTCCGGCACCCTAACCTTAACTGCGGGTTCCGCCCCAACACTAGGAACTGCTTTCTCAATTAAAGGCGTTAATGTCTTTACTGCGAATACACCGGCTACTCTTGGAACCGCAATTTCTGTGGGCTCTGCTTCGGGTTGGAACGCAGGTTCTCAGGCTTCACTATCAACCTCTAATGAAACCGTAGTAATCCCCTAATGGGAGGTAGGAGTTAATGGCGAGTTCTTATATTTCTAGGGTAAAAATAGGTAATGATACCCATTTAATTGAGCCTACAATTTATGCTGCTACTGCTGGTACTGCTGCGGCTATAACCGCAGCAGTATCTAATTTTGAATTAGTAACAGGTGTAATTGTTACTTTAAAAATTACAACAGCTAACGCCGCAGGAGCAACTTTAAATGTTAATAATACTGGCGCAAAAACAATACAATATAATAATGCTAATCTTAGTGCAGAGGCATTAAAAGCAAATAAGTTTTATTCTTTTATTTATGATGGAGCGTATTGGCAACTAATTGGGGAATTAGATACAAACACAACTTATTCTGCTGGAACAGGAATTGGGATTTCTGGGACAACTATTAATAATAGTGGTGTTACTGGTATTAAAGGGGCCGCGGAAAGCACATATAGAACAGGACAAGTAAGTTTAAGTGCGGCTGATGTTGGAGCTTATAAAGTTGGTAGTGCAGTATCACATAGAAATCCTAATAATATAGCTGCTGAACCAGCAAGCACGATTTTAACTACTGAAAAAAATGCTCTCGATTATCAGATTCTTAGAGTTGTTGCCGGAGTTGGCGATTGGTTTTATGCTCTTTATAACAATCCAGACTATACAGTTACATGCAATTATAGTGGAAAAAATGGAACCAAAGGAAACTTTGCAATTAGTACTTTGTTTAATCCATCGGCAGCGATGACTGTGTTACTTGACAAAGATGCAATATCCGAAACGCCATTTGTATTAACTATACAAAAAAATAGTGGAAGCATAACGGCGACCGATGTTGTTCATCTTGAATTATTTGGGCACACATTAGATGATACTGGCTCATACATGACTGATTATAAGGTTGAACTATATACAACTGGTAGTACAGCATCAAGCGGTACTTATTCTTGGCAGACAGTGTATGAACGTCATAATGTGCAAGATAGGCCACATGGGCTTGCCATTACGCTTAATCCAACAGAATACCCATATTTATATTTTAGTGGTTTACGATTTACCATTGAAGGAATAGGTGGAGTTTCCACTAATACAAATGCGTGGAACTATAATTGTTTGGATTTATCGTTGTTTAGATTAATGGACCAACGGCCTGCCTTTTCAGCCGCTCGTGCGATTGGCGCATTAGACATTAATGGGGGCGAGGTTTATGGTGCTGCATATTTTAGGCATGGCTTATACGGTAATTTAACAGGAAATGTAACAGGTAATGTCAGTGGAACAGCCGCAAATGTAACTGGCACAGTTGCAATTGGACATGGTGGCACAGGCACTTCAACTTCCCCAACTCAATATGGAATTATTTATGCTTCTACCACTTCCGCTTACGCATCAACTGGCGCAGGAAGTTCTGGACAGTATCTAAAATCTAACGGCACTTCTGCTCCAACTTGGGCCACTTTTGAGGCTGCAACTGTTGGCTTAGGAAATGTTAGTAATAATGCCAATTTAAACAGCACGACCGGCGCAAAAGGTGATATAATTTATTGGTCCGCGGCTAATACTCCCGCACACTTAACTAATACTTCTTCTACCACTAAAAAATTCTTATCTATTACTAGTCAAGTTCCTTCTTGGGTAACTTTATCAAATAGTGATGTTGGTTTAGGCAATGTTGAAAATACTAAACTTAGCACCTGGACTGGTTCTACATATATTAAAACCATAGGAACAATTACGAGCGGTACTTGGAACGGAACCGCGATTGGGGTTGGGTATGGTGGCACCGGCGCAACGACCACAGCCGCGGCAAAAGTAAATCTTGGCATTAATGTTACTGGGCAAGATATTGCTTTCTGGAACCCTAATGGAGAAACACAGCATTGGGGAATTGGCGCAACAGTTTTAGCTTCTGAAACTAGTGGTGTCACTAAACCGTCCGAAGGACACCGTACCTCATTGGTTGTGCGCGATGATGGCATTAACGTGTGGGATTCTACCACTAGTAGCACTACATGGAATATAAATGTTAATACTGGCACAAATTATGGTATATTTTATAGAAATGGGATAAGCGCAACAGTTGCTAATAATTTATACCTTATAGATAATGGATATGTTCTTGACAATAAAAACGCTAATGGTGGCGCTGACGTAGGTTATCGTACCACAGGTTCTTCTCAATCTATATTTTTCGGCGTTGATGCTGGCAACAGTAACCGCGGTATTTCCGATACGTCATTAGACGGTTGGGCGTTTATGTTAGATGCGAATAATAACGTGACTATAAATGCATCATCTGCCATTACTTTGGGCGCAGGCACCAGCGTTAGCGGTTATCTTCAAACAACAGCTAACATGTTTGCCGGGTGGACGACTAACACTGCTTCCGTTTATAATGGCGCTCGCGGTCAAGGCGGACAAATTGCGTTCTGGATTGATAACACCAGCACTACGGGCAATAAAGGAATTTGGGCTAAAAACGCTTCCGGCACTGAAACAGCCGTTCTTGAAGTAAATCAAAGTGGAACAGTAACCTTAAATGGTCGCGCTAATGCTATTCGCGATAACGCAAATGTTAATCGTTGGATTTATGCGGATTACGCAAACACCGCAACCGCATCAGATTGGGCTTGTATGTGGGTTAATCCAAGCGGTACATCTTCCGTAACTATTGGCGCTGTTTCTGTTGTCTCTATGGTCAATAAAGCCATCATCTATTCTTCAACCCAGCCTACCGTTGTAAATGGTAAAATTTGGTTAAAACCAGTATAAAGGAGTGAATCACAATGGCAAGTAGTAGCGTATATGTTTCTGCTGTTGGTAGCGGCACCTCCAACTATACTGGTTATTCCTCAACAATATATTGCGGCTACGGCAGTGGCACCAGCGCCTACAAAGCGCGGCTCACCCTGCCGTCGCTTTCTTCTTATAAAAACTATGGTGTTAGTAGTTTACTTCTATCTGTTACTAACATCTATACATCCTCAACTTCTTACAGCACAGGCGCGGAAGCAGTCCGTTTTGTATTCGACCCAAGCAGTAATGCTTTTGATATAAATTTTAATGACAGTTGTACTCGTGCCACAAATAATGGCGGCTTTTACACTGATGCTATAACATCCGTTAATGTAGGCACTGTTACAATTGAAAATGCTAATCGTAAACGGTATACTTTTGACCTAACACCCTATGCTCCGCAGTTAGCCGCATTGACATCTTCTACCATATACTGTAAAATGTGGGACAATCAAGGCTCCGGTATGGATAGCCTGCCCCACGTTTACTATGGGCCTAGCGCAAGCGTAGCACTCGCTCGACCGCAGCTTACCGTTACTTATTCAGATATGAAGACAGTCCAATACGGTGTAAATGGTAGTTGGGTAAAGTGTCAGGTATATTATGGAGTAAATGGTGTATGGGTGCCTTGTAATGCCTATTATGGTAGCGGCGGAACTTGGCATGAGATTAATAACACCTAATAAGGGGTGATTATGTGAATAGTTATTTTGGAACATGCGTAACTGATGGAGATATTGCCATTAAAGATGTTGTATTATCTCAAACTTGGCCAGAAGATGGTGATGCTGAGCCATATTTATTAAGTGTATTATTTGATAAAGAAAATATTACCATCACACCACAAATTCAATTAAAAAATCCTGATGGAACTAATATTGGAAGCGTAACTAATATTAGTCTATTTAATTATGAAGGCGGTAGTGCGGGCGTAGGCGAAGCAAAGTCTTGGGCGCGTGGCACTATGGTAACATTTATTTATAATGGTAGTGTGTATTTTATTACAAACTATCATAACTATTTAATGTCAAAAGATTTAGAGGGGTATGTAAATACTGATAATTTTAAAACAGTTGCAGGAAATAGTTTATTAAGCGGCACCGCAAGCAACGCAATTAATGCTAATACAGCTATTATTACCGCTAATGAAAATAATTTATATTATAAACGACCTGCAAGCACTCTTATACCTTATGTTCATCAACTAGCTCGTATCGGTTATAACATGGAATACGCAGATGAAGATTATTGGTATTGCGTAGCTAGTACAACACTTTCGGCCATGAATGAAGATAGGCATATTATTTTCCATGTTTCTGATAAAATGGAAAATAGTAAATCGGGTATATTAAATGTTCGTGCTAGAAGCCAGGGTACTTCCGATTCTCTTGCGATATTTGTGAATTTAGATTGGGAATACAATAATAATTATACGACCTCTGATTTTATGGTATTAACTAATGGTAATATAGAAGGCTATGACCCTCGGGCTGGGAAAACTTGTTCTATCCAATTATGGACACGAGTAACAGCCAATTGGACACCTCGTGTATTTGAAGTTCTTTCACAAGGAACTCGGTCTGGTATTTATTATTCAGATACGTGGACATTATACACTAATTTTACAGATGTTCATTATAAAAGATATGCATCTCCCCAAGAAGGCTTTTGGGATATGATTGGAGAAAGCCCAGTTACTACACCATTAACGTATCGTGAAAGTTCTAATTTAAATCTAAACGCAGGAGCAATTACAGCAACCACTGGGACCATAAATGGTCTTTCTATTTTAGGAAGAACTATTACCGCGCAAGCCGCAGCAAATAGCACATCTCACAGTTATATTTTTTGTAACGGCGCAAATAGTTCTACAAATTATAATCCTTCAATCTATTTATGGGCCCGTAACTTTAATGGAACCTCAGAAACTTATAATATAGGCATTTGGGGACATGATACCGCAGGCAACGCTTTTGGTATCTTAGATGCCACTAATTCATCCAATATGCGTTTTTATGGA
>Ga0326512_10002713_pt1 | contig 13092 bp, 31 predicted proteins | sample 1_2617_0518_D_FD_203652 | JGI IMG/M metagenome (GOLD analysis project Ga0326512, IMG submission 203652) | Bovine rumen microbial communities from UC Davis, California, United States - 1_2617_0518 | ecosystem: Host-associated > Mammals > Digestive system > Stomach > Rumen | place: USA... | reverse complement strand
ATACTTCTCCAGCTTTATTAAGACCACAAGCATTAGGAAGTGCTGCATAAATTGTTCCATTATTATTACGACCAACCAACTTCAGATTAGTTTCTACTTTATCTTTGCCAGAGAGAGCTTTAATAATTAAATCAATAAATTGATCAATAGTCTTAATCTTAGAAGCATTAGCCTTAATCTTTTCTTCACCAGTAGGATTAAGAGCATGAACAATTTGCATTAGTGTAAATTGGAAATTCTCAAAACGAGAAGGTCTCTCATACTCATGTCCTTCATTATTCTTATAAGTAGGACGTTGCATATCTTCATCTGTAGTAGGAATAAACAGATTAGCACTAAATGTTCCTTTATTATCTCCAGTACCAGTAAATTCAAGTGCTACTACAGGATATTCTGCATTTGGGTCTTTGGAACCCTTTAAAACAGTTTTTTCGATCTTTGTAAGATTTACAGTATAAATGTCATAAGGACGAAGGTAAGCACCAGCATTTGAAGTGAAATTTTGTTCACTAAGATTTGAAAAATTAAACATATAATATATTCATTAACATAAAGAATTTAAAAATTATCTAATTAATATTAAAAATATCTATTTCAGAAATATATTTTATTTTAAAGTTCTAATTCAAAGTCGTCAGCGTCTACTCCAGATTCATCGTCTACATCAAATTCTTCTGGATTAGCTATTTCTTCAGGGACATCGATAATGTCATCCTCAGCTTGAGGAACATTGCCAATCAACTTAAAATAACCTTCCTTACCATCATAAGGAACTACTTCAAATGTATCACCATACCCTGCAAGATTATCATGCTTAGAACCACGACATGAAACAGTATATGTCTTAGTAAGACGATTACCAGCTTTATCATCCTGACAAAGAACAGGAGTAGTTAATCTTCCTTTCTTTTCGAACTTAATATCCAACTTCATTTCTGGCTCAAAACCAGTTAATTCAACTGCCTTGGTATTAAGTTGCCATTTACCTTCAAGAAGATGAATCATTGGTGTAGGCTCATCATCTGTTTTAGCTTTACGAGTTCTTGTTGTAGTAGCTTTCTTAGTTACTTCTTTAAAATCTCCAAAGGTAGCTTCCTTTGTAAACAATTCTCCTGTCTCAGTATCAACAAGAGTCAAAACAATTTTAGATGATTGAATTTCTAACATTATTCTTCATTATATTCCTTAATTACTTTAAGTATCTCGTTTAAATCATTATCGATTTCTAACTCTTCAAACATTCCCATTGGAGTTTTAGCAAGACATTTACCGTCATTATTAGTAACTAATTTATATTGCATCCTACCATCATCTCCTTCTTCAGCTTTTGCGAAAAATATATAAGTAAATAATCCTTCAAGAGTAACTTTTTCACTAAGAAGTTTACCTATAGTCTTAATAACATATCGAGGATCGATTTCAGTTCCAACATTTTCACTATGAGTCAAGAAACACATTGTACAATCATCACGCATTTGCTCGGAATATCTTAAAATTTCCATCATATGTTGAGCAATTTCACTAAATCGGCTATATCCTATTTCTGTAGCTCTATCCACAAACTCATAACTCATAATATACTGCATGTCATCTACTACCACAGCTGTAATATGAGGCATTTTAGAGTTTATAATTTTAAGGATTTTAAGAATTTGATCAGAGTTAGAACTTACATAATAATTTCCACTAACCTCTTTTGTTTCTTTATCAATCTTAAAAGGAACATACTTCTTTTTCCATCCTCTAAAACTAAGAGGTTTACCGGTTGTACTAATAATAAATGTTGTTTCGGGATTCATATTACGAAGAGATGTTGTTTTTCCCATTCCCGATTCTCCATAAATACATAATGCTTCACAAGCCATTATAAAATCAATTTAAAGCCGTTTGTTGATTCTTTGTTAGAATCATTTGAATTATCTTCTTCTTTTTCTTTATCTGCCTTTAATATATAATCAGGTGTTAAATATTTGTTATAATCATAAATTTCATTAGGATATGGAATTTCTCCAAACATATTTATATTACCATAGAAGGTAGATGCAAATTCTTTATCAACTTCTCCATATCTGTGTTTAAGAGTTGTAATTGTTCTGAAATTTCCACCTAATTTCTTTATATCATATCCTTTATAAGTATTAAGTCTGTCTTTATTTGGATTATATGCAGCTATTACAATATCACAATCCTGTGATGGATTAGCACTATCCTTTAGGTCTCCTAAAACAAAGTTTGTCATACCTTGTTGTCTTCGATCCATTGAACCTTGAGTTCTATTAGTTTGTTGTAATGCTACAATATATGGTCCATAATTACGAACAGTTTTAAGATAATTAGAAGCTAAGTCTATTTCTTCTTTAATAGAATGTCCGTTTGCTTGATAGAGTAAGGATACATGGTCTATACCTATAACATAAATCATTTCTGGATCATTCCATATAAAAACTTTTCTATTTTCAGATTCTTCAAAATGTCCATATTTTTCTAAATCTTCTAATATCCTTTTATAAAGACCTCCAGCACTTACGTTCTTATCATAAATAGTCCAAACTTGTTCTACTTTTTCATACCATTTTAGAGCTTCTTGAACATATTCATAATTCTTTCCAGATAAAATATATCCTTTTTTACTAGAAAATATTTGATCAGATGAAAGTTCTACATGATAAGTATCAAATATGTACATAGACAACATTCTTCCAACAACTTGTTCAGCTGACATATCCATAGAAAAGAAATATCCACGATATTTTCCATCTTCTAAATGATTTTTTAAAGGAGAATAGACATAAGAATATAAATATAGAGCAGTTTTACCTCCTCCTGGATTAGATGTTAGTACAAGATACCTGCTATGTACTATACCACCAGTAACTAAATCTAGTTTATCAAGTCCAGTAGTAAAACCTTGGTTTTTTCCTTCGATTCCTAACTGAATTTGATTTTTTACAGATTCAGTTATTGTCATTTTTCCAAACTATTGATTTCCAACTTTTATGATTCGAATCTTCTATTTCGTATTTCTCTGTATTAATTTCAGAATACTCCTCTTCATTGGTAAATAACTTTAAATCTCCATGTTTAGATTTAATTTCCTCTAATTGCTTAATTAATTCAGTTATTGTCATAATCTACAATTTTACTTGGAAGACGTTTTTTACCTTTCTTTTTAAGATATTCATCTATTTTATCAGAATCATCTTCCATTATAATATAACAATATTTGAAATCTTGAAATACTCCAGTATCAGAATAGACTTCAACTTTATCTATCCAATGTTCCTGAAATAATATTGGTCTACTGTTATCTTCAACACACACCATTAGATCTCCATGAATAGATTTTAACTCTTGAAGTCTATCAATTAATTCAGTTATTGTCATAATTCATTAACCATATCAATAGATGCTATATTCCAATGTTCATTTTGGATATTTTGTGCTGCTTCTTCTTCTGAATCGGCATAACACCACTCTTTGTCATAATCACCACTTTTAGTAGTGAATCTTACTAAATATTTTTTCATTCTTCCCAAAAATTAACAATACTTTTACAATCAGGAATTGTTTCCATTAACTGCTGTGCAATTTTTCCATTACTATCAGCAGGATTCTTTAATTCAACATGAGTACTTATACAAGTACCTACTAATTCATTAGTATGTATAAAACAAGTTACTAAATACTTTTTCATAAATTCTTATATTTATTAATTGCAGTTTGATAATCCTGCCTATATTTCTTACTAATAGGACTAAAATCAATCATTTTATCCCAATTATCATATAATTGGTCTTCAATTAATCCTACTATATTATATTCAATATCATCATCAGAATCATAATCATCATAATAAATATAATGTCCAACTTGTTCTCCAAATTGAGTTCCCGAATCTGGAATTTCAACTTCTAAAGAAAGTTTTAATTTCATTTTTTATTAAATTATTGAATTTTTCTTCACTTATAATTAACCATCCAGTATCTATTTGAATAGTAATATAATTATTATCAATTGATATAATAGGTGATTTATATTTTAAAGTTTTAAAAGCATTTTCTATATCACTCAATTTTATTGTCATATCAGTTGAGTTGCTTCATTCCTCTAAAATTTCTAAATCAGAATAATAAATATTTCCAACTTTCTCACCATCCCAAAATGGACATGACATACCATCTACACAACTAATATAATCTTTAATTTTAAAGACTTCTTTTATATCATTGCAATCTTCTACTTCATATTCAAATATTTCTCTTATTTTCATATTAACAATTCTTTAGGACTATTTTCATAAGTTAATTCTGGATATAAATCATAATCAAGAATATCTTTTAAATGACTACTTCCGAAAGCCCAATATCCTTTTTTATATTTATCTCTAACTGGTTTAGAAGTTCCTATTCTTAACCAATGATCAATATCCCTAGCAATCCACAAGTGCTTCATTCTTTTTCTCCAAAATAATGAATATTTATATACTTAGAATCTTCTAATTGATTCTCAAAAATTTCTCTTTCTTCTTCATTAAGATTTTTTACAGAAGAAGCAAGTCTTTTAATATATAATAACCTTTTTCCTAACATGTTAAATTAATTGTGTTGCTTCGAGATTAATATTAATTGAATCACCCTCTTTAAAGGCTTTTAACGCTTCTCCACCTCTATCAATTATAAATCTATCAAGAGTAGTAAAGTTATATCCATTTTCAATTCCCCATTTAATATTATCTATTATTTCTTGGTGAATTTCTGGATTATTCTTTATCGATTTAGCATATTTCTGAAAAGCTTGTTCAAGAGAATCGAAGTGCTTTGACACTGTCCTTAGATTAAAAACTTGTCCTTGAACTGTACAGGATTGAGGATATGTATAAAACAATTCTTCTCCCATTTCAAAAGCACTTCTATAATATTTCTTTAAGAAATTCTGATTAAATTGAACATCTTCTGGAATAAATAGAGTACCTTCTTTTGGAATTTTATATGATTTAACAATAACTCCTTTAGATTGAATAGATTCTAATACTAATCTTAATTGTCCGTTAAAAATTTCATTAAATTGTTGGAGATATGTATAATCTCCATCTTGTGCTAATAATATAACCTTGATAACAAATAATTCTGTTGGATTTAATTTATAATCTCTCATTAAAATTAATTCATTATCAAGGTTATGATTTAAATATTTCACAGCATACTAATAAATATTAGCTGCTAAAGATTTTCCTCAGATTTCTCTGTTTTATTCAATGCATATTCGTTTAAAAACTCTTTTCCAAGTTCAGTATATCTATTTTGAATTTTATAACTATCATAATTTTTTCTTATAAATTCTCTATAGACATCATCTTTATCATAATCTTCTAATACCTTACAAAGTAATAAAAGTTCTAACATTTTATTTGTCGTCATATTTAAAATCTAAACATTATTTCTCCTAATTTGGGTTTATATAAATTAGGTTGTTCTCCTCTAAGAACTTGTTCTAGTCCTTTTTCATCAATGGTAATATAATTACTATTCTTATGAGAGTCTTTGTACCACTTCTCTTCTTGACTATGACGTATTACAATATTAAATATTTCAGCTTGTTTATTAGTAGAAGTTTTACGAATTACTCTACCTCTTGTTTGTACTGCTCTACGTTCACTGCTATCCATTCCAAGAATAATTGCTACACTAGTAGATGGATCATTAAATCCTTCAATAAGTTTTTTTACAGAATGAAGATGATTTATTTGTCCAGAAAGGTACTTTTCAATCATATCAGAAGCACGTTTCTTGCTAGTTTTTCCAGTATAAACATATTCCCCGTTTTCTAATGCTTCTGCCATTTTAACATTATTACTAAATGTTATAATTTTAGCATTAGGACGTGCTTCCATTATTTTTTTAGCGATTTCTACCTTTTTTGGATGATTATTAATGAAAGCTTTGCGTTTAGTCATAGTTCTCATAAATCCGGCTGAATGATAGTTTATAGCTTGAAGAATTTCTTTCTTTTTAGTTTCATCATTTCCTTTATAGAGTTCATCACGATATGCTAATTTAGCTTTCCAACCTTCTGGACCTGCCATTCTCATAGCAATATCAAATGAAAATTGAAAGAATTCAAAATGTTGCATCCATTCTTTTTGTAAAGCTTTATATTCTTCAATATCATCAACTTCTATGAGTACTTGATATTCTTTAAACTCAGAAATCCATCCATTAGCTAATGCTTCTATAGTAGATACTACATCTATTATTGGACAGTATTTTTCTATAAGAATATGTTTTCCGTCAAGTCTTTCAAAAGTAGCAGTTAAACCTAAAATAAGTTTATATTTTACTTTATCAAACACTTGTGACATTTGATCTGCTCCAGAAACATGAATTTCATCAATAATAAGCATATCACATGTCCATTCGTGTTTAATTACACTATTTATAACTTGAACTTCTATATTAAAATATAAATCGTGTTTATTTAATTCATCATACCATTGATCTTTAAGAGTTAAAGTTGGAACAACAACAAGAACTCTTAAATTAGGATATTTTTTACGAACAGCTTTAATAGCTGTTATTGCTGTATACGTTTTTCCTTAGTTAGCCAAAGGCAGTGGGAAATTCCCAACTGCCTTTACCTTTATTCTTAATCCACTTTTTAACAGCTTCTTGTTGTCGTTCTGTTCTAGTCATAATGTTTAGTCATTCAAATCAATATTTTTAGATTTAGCTACTAATTCAATTTGCCTTTGAAGCCTTTTCCAACTAAATATATGTCCATCAATTTCTTTTTGAAATCTGGGAAGAACCTTAGTACTTAAAGTAACTAACTGTTCAGTAGTCATTTCTGAATACTTTTGTTTTTTAGGTAGAAGTAACATAGCTCTCATTTCATGATATGAGAGTCCCTTTTCATTAATTCTCAATACTAACTCATCGGGCAAATGAAATTTAGCTTTAATTGTTTTAATTTTATCTGCATTAGAAATATTTTTAAATTCACTTTCTTCTGCTTTAGTAAACCATAATCCTTTTTTAGTAATAAAGGCCATAGTAAGATGTTGTTTTGAAAATCCCAGTCATGTTATCGTATAAGCTTTTTATCCTATACTTCTGGGAGTTACCTCCATTATACAGATTCAATCATCTGCCAGCTCAGCATACATTTTCATCCTAATTATTTCTAAATGAGGATGTCGGACACTCTTGGGTCTATTATATTCTCTAGTTATTAGAGGTTCAAGACCTATGCGTTACAATACTAAAGATTCTTTACTTTCTTCAGTTATCTCGGTATTGTCCAATGAGGGAGTTTCACCGATTTTGCCCGATTGTTCACTACTTTTTTTCAAAAGTAGGGAGCTATAAATGTTAAATTTTCTATCTAAATAAATATTACAGTCTTTATATATATAATTTAAGAAAATCATAGCTTTATTTGAAGCCCAACTAACATTATATAGAATACTATTGGAACACTTTAAAGGAATTCTGTAATTAATTTCATTCGGCAAATAGGTCATAAGTTTTTGTAAAAAATTTTCTAACCCAATAATTTGAACTGCAGGACTGGTGTGTTCTTTGTTACTCCAACTTAAACACCCGTCTCCATCAAAATACCCTCTAATAAAATGTTTTACTAAAGAATTATCCTTAAATGTATTTTCATATGGAAATCTTTCATCATAAGTTTTTCTAGGAACCATTCCATAAGAAAATAGTGTTTTCCACATATGAATACTAGAAAGTTGAACTCTACTAACATAAGTAGTTTTGTTAACAAGCTTTTTAGGTAAACATACTTTATCTTTTATTCTCTCTTCTGATAATGATAAAAAGTTACAATATTTTACTAAATGATTTCTATCTTTTGAAGCTAATCCTAATTCTATAGCATAATTAGGTTTTTCTGGATTTATTGACACAATACATCCATCTGCCCATAAAAATCCTAACCAATATGCTTTTTCTTCGGTATCGATAGAATCAAATACATGTTCATTAAATTTTAAAACCCTTTTAACTTCAATATTATTTTCTTTAAGTACTTTAGATATAGTTTTCTCAGTACTTTTAAACATTTCAGCTATTTTATGAATAGGTATTTTATCTTGAACATATAATTTAATAACTTCTTCTATTTCAAATTTTCCTGCATGAGGATGTGAAACAATCTCAACCCCTAATTTTCTTAAATTTCTTATAACTGTGGAAGCTCCTATTCCAAGCTTCTTTGCTATTTGTTCACAAGAGATATGTTGATTAACATACATATCTTTTGCTTTTAAAATAATAGATTCATCAATTCTTTTTCCCATAATTTATTGTTTTAATTTTATTTTTATTAAAACTAAATTATCGGTTAAAGAATCAACTCAAATTAATTTAACATTTTTTAACCCAAATAATCAATACAACCATCTAATACATCTGCTATAGAAATATCTTGAAATTCTTCTGGAAGATGACTTGCGGCTTCAGAAATAGGAATTGTATTCCAATCTTCAATTTCCTTTTTTCCTTCCTCTTTAAGACGTTTATTTGTATTTTCCATAAATTGTCTTAAATTGATTCTCAGAGTATTTCTAGAAAGTGAATTTCTTTCTGTCTTTTTATAACTATTTTCACAATATCTTAAAAATAGTTCTATATTACATTTTTCAATTTGTGAATTGACTTCTTCTAGAACTTTATACCTTCCTAAATTTTTAGGATTATCATTGTATAACATTTTTAAGCAATGATTATAACATTCACGAAGTCTTTCTTCTGACATATCTTCTATTTTTTCATCTTTTTGAACAAATTTATTTCCTTCCTTATATTTTTCTCCTTTCCAAATAAAAGAAGAAAAATTAGTTTTCTTAATAGAATTTGGCGTAATATTAGCCTTTTTTAGGGCTTCTCCTAATACAGTATTCATTAATCTTTATCATATTATAATATCTTTTTTAGAATTATCTACTTCTTTAACAAATTTTTTAAATATAAAATTGCTATAGTTATATTTTACAATAGAATCAGTATTTCTATCATAATAAGTATCTATACCTCCTATTACTTCGTCATACATTAAATATCCTATTTCTCCAATAAGAGGAATAGAAGATTGCCAATTAGGAAAAACAGTAACCATACAATAATTATGTCCGAAAGGAGGATTATTTTCTATTATTTTAAATACTAGAGTATGATAATCTAGTATATCATTTTCTAATGCTATTAATTCACATTTTACAACAAATGTTTCCAATTAGAATTTAAGCTTTTTAATTGGAATGGTATCAAATTCTGTTGGAATTGCATACCATCTCATCAAATCTTTTATATGATCATCATATAATGTTTGTATATCAAGTCCTGTTATCTCAGCTTCTTTAGAAATTTGACTAAAAGAAGGAATACCATATTTTCCTTCATTTTTATAATAATAAGTTTCAGCGCACTTTTTTGCTATTTTTAGAGCATCCTCGTCTGATTTACAAGTTTTAGTAAATAAATATTTAACATTATTTGGAATTTTTCCACTATAAATATTATATTGTTGACTCATAATAATAAACCTATAATAAATAATACAATGCCACCTACTGAAGAACCTATAATAGTTTTCTTCTGAGTGGATTTAAGTTTTTTAATATTTTTATTAGCATTAGCTAACCCTTCCTAGTAAATATTAATCTCTTCTCTTAAAAGAGAATCTTTACGTTCATACGTGTTTGTAAGTTCCTTATAATATTTAATTTCTTCTTTAAGAAGGGGATTTTCAACACTTAATTTTTGATGTTCCGCAAAAATCATACTAATTATAGTAGTATCACTTACTGTATTTAAGTCTATACTCTTCTATATACTTTTTTGCCCAAATATAGTTAGCGGAATCATCATTATTAAGAATAGTATTAACTACTTTTTCATAATTTTTATTATTTTTATCAATTGTTTTTTCTATCTCTATTATGATAGTTTGAATACTATCTTTCTTTTGAGATAAAGAATCTATTTTAGACTCTATATTATTAATCTTATTAAATAATTCATTATCTTTTTTTGGCGGACTATTCCATATTAAAAAATATTGCTGAATACCTAATAGTATTACTATTATAGCTATTGGTATTATTATAATAAAATTATCTTTTTTCATTCTCCAGTATCAAATTTTTCTGGAAGAGTTTCTTTACATAATTTAATTAACTCCTTATATTGTTTTTGAAACTCTTTTATAAATTCTTTTAAAGTAATATTATCTTCTTCCCATTTCTTTGCTGTTCTATGATGAACTATTTTATTTAAAGCATGGGAAAATGTTAATCCATATAGAGTATTTCCTGGTTCTATAGCATACTCCCCAGTATCACGCTTTTTAACACGTTTCATAAATGTTAAATCTAGTCGATCACTATCAGAACTAGAATATTCCATGATGAAATCAGGTTCTACTATTTTCATATTTTTTAAATAGTGCTTTAATTCTAGTAGAAACTATTAAATTCCATTTTTTATTATACATTTTATTCCAACTATTATTATAATAAATAGAATATATATCTTTAGATTTCCAATCATGTATATCTGTTATTTCTTTTTTTCTATAATCAGATCTATTTAAATATCTATCAGATACCTTAATAGCATAATGACATGAATACAGATCATAATGTATAACTTTAAATGGAATATTAATATTTTCTAAATTTTCTGCTAATACAGCAGCTACATAACAGCACCCTCCACAATTAATATTATAAGAAATACACATTTCATTACATAATTGATTAAGTGCCTTAAATAATTGATTCTTAGTCATTTCTTTTCAGAACCTGGTCTTACATATGATCCTTGAATTGATTTTGGAAGCGAGTCCCACCATTTTCTTCTGGCTTCTAATGTTTTAAGCTTTTTCTTGTATTTCATTATTCTCAAATTTACCTTTAAAATATTCTGGATTAAATTCTCTTACTCCATCAATATCTAAATCTATATAAGTAAGAATCTTATCCATTTCGTTTCCGATTTTTACTAAAGCATCAACATAGTTATTATAAATTCTTCTGACAACATTATACTTTTTAATGTTTGCATTCAATTTAGCCTTCATAAAAGCTATGTCCATACCTGTTTGCTCATCGAATTTGTCATTATCACAAGGTTCTGAAATTCCTGTCCCCACAATTAAATATCCTTCATAATAAGTATTTGGCTCTACTCCAGACCAATACTTTTTCTTAACAGATTCTAGAATATTTTCAGATTCATTATAAGCCTTGTTTATAGAATCATAAACTCTATTAATCATCTTGTAGACATCTTCTACACATACCTTGGTGATTTTATCACCTTCCCGAGTAGTCTCAATCGGGAGTCTTACATTGTCATTCATAATATAAAATTGTTTTTAAAATATTAATATCCTGTTGACCAGGTAGTTGTTTTAATATAAAAATATTATATTTTTTACAATAATAATCCACAATTTTTGGAATTGCTCCCTGAATTAATTGAGGATTTTGTATTACTAAATTTATTAATTTATCAGAATTTTCAATGTTATTTTCTGTTAAATATTCTGAATATAAAGGAAGTAACTTTTCTTTAAAAGAAATAGGAGTTCCTCTAATCATAGCATTAAAGACCAATATACAGTCATTTTTTGTTACCATAGATACATTCTTTTATCAGATTTAATAATTTTAATAAGTTCCTCTAATTTAGAATTCACTTCTTTCCAAATTTCATTTCCTGGATAAGTTATTTCAACAAATTCTGCTTTCTTTTTAACATTTTCTAACTCTTTTAATAATTCAACACCTGTAATCATAACAATTTTAATCTTTTTAAATAACTAATTTCTTTTTCATCAGTAGCTGTTTGAATTTGATAATTAAGAAGATTATTAGCTACATTTAATAGATATTCTTTTTCTTCTTCAGAGCAAGCATCATTTACATGAACATCTTTAATAAAATTTCTAAATCGAACAGCAAATGTTTCATTAGATACAATACGGTTATTTTTAATAGGACTAACAAAATTCCAAACTGATAACCAATCTTTATTAATTAAAACTCTAGCTCTGCAAGTATTACCAAGATTTACTTTAACATAATTCTCTTTATAATTAGGATCTACTACATAAGCTGTTATTCCATTACATTCAATAATGTCTCCTTTTTTAAGTTGTTCTTTATTCATAATATCATACTACTTTCAGATTGAGCAAGTTTATCACACATATTATTCCAAACCATATCAGAATCACCTTCTTTTTGATGTCCATAAACATGACGATATTTGATAGGTTCTTTAACAAGAGATTGAGTAATTTCTAATTGTTTTTTAATTTTAGAAATTAACTCTTTATTCTTTTTAGGATTCCATTTTTCATTAAATATACATCCTAAAGCATATTCAGAATCAGATATTATTTCTAAAGAATCTATTTCTTTTTTGATAGAACGTAAAGCAATATATATAGCGGAAAGCTCCATAATATTATTAGTGACGTTCTTATATCCTTTAGAATATTCAAATATTTTCTTTCCATTCTTTAACCATACTATTCCAACTCCTCCATTTCCATTAGTTCTACAGCTTCCGTCTGTGAATATTTGATAGTTAATCATTTACTTTTTCTTTAATTATAGCTCTCATTAAACCTGTATCATTTTCTGGAATAACAAATCCTTGATATATTTCATTAGTAATAGGAGATTTCCAAGGATTAGTGAATTCTATTAAATCTCTAAGAAGATGTTCAAATTCTTCAAGATCAACACCATACTCTGCATAAAACATATCTTCTATAGTATCTTCTTCATCTTCATAATTATCTACTATAGAATCATAATCTTTTCCAAGCATTAAACATGCTAATTCTTCAATTTCATTCCAAGTCATTTTAATAAATGTCTATAATAATAATTTCTCCAAGTATTAGTTCCATTCCTACTTATCCAATCAGCAAGACAATTAAATTTATATTTAAGTCCATCTCTATTAGGACAATGTCCTTTTATATAAAGTATTTTTATATCATTGAGATATATTTTTTCTTTTCTACTAAATTTAACTGTAGAAGCATCTGTATATACTA
>Ga0326512_10002712_pt1 | contig 13097 bp, 11 predicted proteins | sample 1_2617_0518_D_FD_203652 | JGI IMG/M metagenome (GOLD analysis project Ga0326512, IMG submission 203652) | Bovine rumen microbial communities from UC Davis, California, United States - 1_2617_0518 | ecosystem: Host-associated > Mammals > Digestive system > Stomach > Rumen | place: USA... | reverse complement strand
GTTTTTGAAGAGGTCGGGTCGCCCCGACAGGCATAATACGATACTTTTGTGATAATTTATAACTTTGTGTATAAAGTATAGTTATTATGGGAGCGCAGGCTCTGCGCCGCCCTGGGAAAGAGGGCGTTCCCTTGTAGCGGGCTTAAAAGAAGTTTACTGCTGCCGCAAGGCAGCAATAATATTTTACGGGATGCTAATACAAATTGCACCTATTGGGTGATAATGTTTTTTCAAAAAAACGTCATTCTGATGCGATATAAATGCATATTTAAAATCGAATTTCACGGATTCGGGCTGTATTAAAAAATCACTGAATAAACAGGATTTTTAGGTGTTAAGTTTATCGGAAGCGGCTGTATATGGGGATTATATAAATTTCTGCTTTGCCGGCAGTTTTATTACCTGATCTCCGTTCCAGCCTTTATAGTCCTGAACATTCTGACAGCCGCTTTGTAATACAACGTTTCCGCATTGGTCATGGCATATTCAAGCGTCATCGGTCTGTCAACAATGCAGTGCAGCGAGGAAATGCCAAAGTCAGATATCTTTTCCGCACCGTCACCCAGCGAGCCTGACAGCCCGATACATGGTATACCGTGCCTTTTTGCGTGCAGACCCACACCCTGCATGACCTTTCCGCAGACGCTCTGACTGTCGGTGCAGCCTTCACCGGTAATGACAAGATCGGTGCCTTTCAGCTTTTCATCAAAGTCGATAAGCTGCAGGACTGTTTCAATTCCCGACTGCATTTTCCCGCCGAGAAAGACCCTCAGCGCCGCACCAAGACCTCCGGCAGCGCCTGAGCCTTCAACGGTATCGCAGTCAATGCCGAATTCCTTTTTTATAATATCACGGAAATTGCACATTCCGTTTTCAAGCTGTTCAATGATTTCAGGATCAGCACCCTTCTGCTTTGCAAATGTGCGAGTAGCGCCAGACTGACCGCAAAGCGGATTTTTTACATCACATATAACGGTGATGCTGCACTCGGAAAGACGCTTGTCAAGGCTGCCTGCATCAATATGTGCGACCTCCGACAGTTCCCTGCCAAAGCCTGAAAGCTCCCGTCCGTCCTTGTCGAGAAAGCGCACGCCGAGCGCCCTCATACAGCCCATGCCGCCGTCATTGGTAGCCGAGCAGCCGATGGCTGTGGATATATCACGGCAGCCACGATCAAGAGCATCAAGTATAAGCTCACCTGTGCCAAAGGTAGTTGTGTTCATAGGGTTGCGAAGCTTTTCCGGCACAAGCGGCAGACCTGATGCCGCAGACATTTCTATAATTGCCTTGCTGCCGTCTGTTATCCCATAGGCAGCATTTATTTTGTTCATCAAAGGGTCATGTACATCCGCAGTTACAAGCTTTCCGTCTGTTGCAGAAATAACGGCATTGACCGTACCCTCGCCTCCGTCAGCAACAGGCACGCCGATACATTCGCAGCCGGGAAAGACCTCTTCTGCGGCTTTTGTCAGTAATTCTATTGTCTGTGAGCATTTAAGACTTCCTTTGAATGAATCAGATGCAAAAAGAAATTTCATTTTGTTTCCCTCCGGATATTTTTCTGTGAACCTCTGAAAACCCTTTCAAGCAGTCATTAAGGAGATGCTGATTAATTCATTAATAAGCATTTGGGGCGTGGGGCGAAGCCCCACATTCCGCCGTTTTCGGTTGGCTCCAGATCTGCTTTGTCGTTTCGTTATATTTAAACATATTATACATTCCTCATTTTTTAATGTCAAAGTATTTTTATGATGTTCACATATTTTTTAGTGCATAGAGAATCGCACAGTCTGCTTTAATATTGTTATTGAAAAATTGGATTTATCATGATATATTATTATTACAACTTACATGTATGCTATACTGTAAGAAAAATTACAGAGAAGGAATAATATAATATGAAACGTATTGAAGAAAGGATCCTGCTTGATCATGCAGGGGTCGATCAAATCTCAGAAAGGATAGAAAATTGGCTCGGACAGATCGGTACGGAAAAAAAAGATATTGTCCGTACCCGATTGGTGATAGAGAGTGAAATTCTGAATATCAGCGACCATTTTGATCAGAAACAGGAAGGAATTCTGATACTTGGAAAAAGGTTCGGCACACCTTTTATCTGCTTCCGTTATGAAGGCGAAAGCTATAACCCCGTTTCTGATGAGAATATGTCAAATCTGCTTATGGCGAATCTCGGTCTGACGCCGCAGTGGAATTATCATAAGGGCGTCAACCAGCTATATCTGCGTGCGCCTCGTCAGACGATCAAAAGTGAATTTATTCTTCTCGGCGCCGTATTTCTGGCTATCCTGATAGGTCTGTTCCGCTTTGCGATGCCGCCAGAAGTCATTGACGGAATATCGCAGTATGCGCTGACGCCTGTTTCGGATGCTTTTATGAATGTACTGAATACATTTGTGCGCTTGATGATATTTTTCTCGGTTGTGACAGGTATTTGCTCTATTGATTCCCTGTCCGACCTGAGTAAAATGGGAAAGCTTATCGTCAGCCGTATGGTAGTGCTTACCTTTTTAGGCACAGGTCTGTGTGTACTTATAATTCTTCCTTTTTACCGGTTTGGTCAGGGGGATGCAGGAGAGGGCGTCTCACAGATAGATAAGCTTGTCGAGCTGATTTTTTCGGCTTTCCCAAAGGATATGTTTTCGCCGTTTATAGAAGGCAGTATGCTTCAGATAGTATTTATTGCCGTTGTCATAGGCGGTGTTCTTCTTGTACTGGAAAATAAGGTAGAGCTTGTAAAAAAACTGTGTGAAGAGATGACTCTGCTGTTTATGCAGATCATTGAAACTATCTGCCGTCTGCTGCCGCTGTATATCTTTACTTCACTTCTGGAACTTGTTTGGAAAAACGGCGGGGATATCTTTGTTAAGCTATGGAAACCGCTTCTGACCTGTCTGATCGTATGTTTACTGCTGATGATAATCAAATTGATATATGTTTGTATCCGTTTCCGGATTTCACCTATACTGCTGCTTTCAAAAACAAAAAGTACTATACTTATCGGACTGGTAACAGCATCTTCCTCGGCAGCTTTCAGCGATATGGTAAACGTTAATGAAAAAAAGCTTGGCATATCACCAAAGCTGAACCGGTTCGGTATGCCTTTTGCTAATCTTCTTGTCGGCTCTACATCAGGAGTATTACTTGTTGTTATACTGTATTATCTTGCCGAATATTATGCAGTTCCTGTAAATATCGGCTGGTTCCTGACATTATGGGTCATGTGCTCCATTATGTGCATGGCAGCGCCTCCTGTTTCAGGCGGTATGCTTGTTGTTACAGGTATGCTGATGCTTCAGCTCAATATTCCCTCGGAGGGGCTTGCTGTTGCCGGTCTGCTGAGTATCATTATGGATTTCATTTCCACAGCGACTAAGATAGGTATTTCTCACTATGAAATGATGATTGAAGCTGATAAGCTTAAAATGCTTGACAGATCTGTTTTATTGTCCCCGTCCGACAATTGTAACGATGCATGATCCGCAAAGTATTATGATTTCCGGGAAAACGGGACTATTCAAAAGCAGTTTCAAAAAAGAAAAATAAAATTATATGATTGTCAAGTTGATGGCATTGCCCGGTGAGGGGGCTTTGCTTTAAGAATAATGAAGCGGTCTGAGAGGTCAATTCCTGAAGTTGTTTGCAGGGATTATATACGATCTCTCAGACCGCTTGCTTTTAGTAAATATAACAGGCATTTCTGAACTTTACACCCTTGATTCATGAGGTGTTATTTTTTTGCCGTCTGAGTTCATACAATTATATATTTTCATAGCTTTTTTGTTGAAAAAAACAATAAAGAGTGTTACAATATAATCGTGACATTCTACAAAAAGCATAATGTTATATCTGACTTTTTGTATCATCGGCGTAAAATTAAGAATAAACGATACTATAAATGAATATTATAAATTATGATTATGAGGTGACGGATAATGATCGTAGTAGAAAGCGGAGAAATAAAAAACATGGAAAGGGCAGCGCAGAGAAAAGGTACGTCTCTGGCAACTCTGATGGAACAGGCGGGCGCAGCAGTGGCGGAGCTTGCCGCAACTATAATTACAAGGGATAAACTCAGGAAAATCACCGTTTTTTGCGGAAACGGCAATAACGGCGGAGACGGATTTGTTATTGCAAGATTTCTTTCACTGATGTGTGATGTGACTGTCATTCTTGCAAACGGTGACCCTCAGAGTGATCTTGCAAAGCTCAATTATAATATTCTTCCAGATAAGATCGAGGTCGTAGATCACCATGAGAACCGTGAAAGCTGTGCTGAGATCATCAATGAATCTGATATGATAATAGATGCGATATATGGCATAGGCTTTCATGATGTGCTTGACCCGTATTGTACGGAGCTTGTTGTCTTTGCAAACCGCAGCAAGGCTGTAAAGATCGCTGTCGATATACCCAGCGGCATTATCAGCGATTCAGGCGAGGTTCCGGGCGAATGTTTCCATGCCGATTATACGGTATCATTCACTGCGCTAAAACCTGCCCATGTGCTGTATCCGTCAATGGATTACTGCGGAGAGGTGTCTGTGGCAAAGGTCGGTATACCTAAAATGATAGTGGATACCTGTACTTATGCAATGCGTACAACCGATGAATTCCTTGAAAAGCACCCGCTTAAACACAGCAAAAAATCAGCTCACAAAGGCTCTAACGGAACTCTGCTGTCTGTTTGCGGAAGCTACGGCATGGCGGGGGCGGCAATACTTTCGGGTGAGGCTGCGCTGAGATGCGGAGTAGGACTTCTGAGAGTAGCTTTGCCTGAATATATTTATCCTATAGCAGCAGGAAGGCTTACAGAGGCTGTTTTTCTTCCGCTTGAACAGTCTGCCCACGGTCTTATCAGCATGAGGGCTTTTGACAGGCTGCAAATTGAAATAATGAATAACTGTTCGGCTGTACTGCTTGGCTGCGGTCTTGGTCAGGGAGATGATATTGCGGAGCTTGTCGCCGCGCTCATTTCAACAACGACAAAGCCTATGGTGCTTGACGCTGACGGAATCAATGCCATAACTGCCGACCCGACAATACTGCGTACATCTATGGCGCCGATCATTATAACTCCTCATCCCGGAGAGATGGCAAGGCTTACGGGAAAGCCCACTATAGAAGTACAGAAGAACCGTTACCGCACCGCAAGGGATTTTGCGTCCGAATACGGCGTTACTGTTGTTCTGAAGGGTGCAAATACAATAATAGCCCTGCCTGACGGAAATGTATATGTGAATCTTACGGGTAATAACGGCATGGCTAAGGGCGGCAGCGGAGATGTTCTTGCGGGCATGATGGCATCCTTCCTGTCACAGGGAATGAACCCTGATGAGGCCGCTATAAATGCCGTTTATTATCACGGTGTACTCGGGGACAAGTGCATGGAGAAATATTCCGCCCGCACAATGCTGCCGTCCGATATGATAGAAGAAATGAAATTTGTTTTTTGATCTGAACCTTTCTGTATTACTGGGGGTCTTTGGTTGAAGAGAATGTTTTCGGTGATTATTGCAGGTCTTATGCTGTCTGCGGGAGCTTCCTGTCAGCAGGAGGAAAAAACGCCGCTGCCTGTTCTGCCTGAGGACGGGAACTGCGCCGTCATTGCAGGAAAGCAGAAATATGACCTCAATATCCGCTTTCTGGGAAAGGATGTTGAAAAGATTACCGTTTGCAGTCCTGAAAATGTAAAGGGCATATCCTTCTGCCGTGAAAAGGGAAAATATACCATTGCTTACAATGGTCTTTTATGCCGCAGAAGTGATGATCCCCTGCCAGATGTTTCTCTGCCGTCAATGACAGCCAGAGCAGTGCGCTGTCTGCGGGATTCACCCGAAAAGCTCCGACCTGAAAAGACTGACAGCGGTTATACCTTTACGGCGGCAGCTTTTTCTCTCAGAACCGATAATAACGGCACTGTCAGCGAAATGCTTCTCAACTGTAATTAGTGGTTAGTGGATAGTGGTTAGTGGATAGTGGTTTTGAGCTTTGGATTTTGAGCTTAGAGCTATAAAAAAAGCCTGTCATCCTGAGCGCAGCGAAGGATCTTTTCCACAAAAGCGGCTTTATCAGAAAGATTCCTCACTGCGTCCGGAATGACATGGGACGTTCGGAATGACAGAACGGTAACTTTAATGACGTTTACTAATAAGAATTGAATTATGGGCATCTCTACAAACTTGTTTTTAGAGATTGGGGTGTGGGGAAACGCCCCACGAACCCTCACTTTCCTATTCCATTGTTGATTGTATGGAAAGGTTTTTTAGAGGTTGCCTTATGTATTGATAATGAAAGATAAAAAGATAGTGGAAAAACTTATACCGCAGATATGCAGCGTAAAATATGACGGCAGCTGCGGTGAGGGAATAACAAATAAACTCATAGGCGGCACACCTAATATCCGTATGCTGCGTCTCGGGCTTCGTGACCGCAGACATAAAAATGTTGTCGTAAAGAAAAAATCGGATATGATAATTCTTAAAGGCAGTATGCTTCTTAGCAGAGGAGATCCCTTTATACTTACGGGTCTTATCATGCACCATAAAATAATGGGCTACAGGGGCAGCTATATCAGGGAAAGCTGTATCTATGAGAATATCTCGGATGAATTCAGAAAATATATGGTTCCCTATTTCGGCAGCCTGAAAAGACCGCTGCGAAGGGAATGTTATCTTTGTATGGAAAAATTTTCGGGCGGCAGGCTTGAAGGTATGAATGATTATACCGGGCTTATTGATATCATTTCAGGCATAGCCGCCTATTATTATATGAATCCCGATAAGACCAAAAACATGATGCTCAACCGCTACAGCAAAGAGGATTACAGCAGGGGAAAAAGGATCCTGCGTAAATTGTATGACAGGCTTGACAACAGTGTTTTCGGGGAGCTTGAAAGTGTGCTTGATGATTTTATCAGCAATCTTGATACAGAGTTTTCAAAAAACAGGGGCGTAAAGACATTTTCACATAATGATCTCTCGGACAGGAATATCGTCAGGGACGGGAATATCCGCATTTATGACTGGGAGCTTGCCTGTTTGCAGAATCCCGAGCATGATCTGGCGGAGTTCCTTATCTCTGTTTTACATAAAATAAGCGATGATGAGATAACACAGCTTATTGACCGTTTTCGCTCTGATTTTTACGGCAGTATCGGCAAAAGCATTTCCGATGAGGAATTCATGGATATCATGAGATATGATCTGCTGGAATTTGCCGCTAATAAACTGACGCTTCTCAGGACTGCTGCTTTAAGCATGGAGCTTGGTTTTACAAAAGACTATGAAAAGAATGTTTGCAGACTTTACCGTCTGCTTGAAAAGGAATGAATAAATTATGGATCAGGAGCTTGCAATACTAAAATATGCCGATCACTATGAAAAGCTTACAGCTGGCGGCTATTCTCTCTATATGATGATAAACGATCAGATAGGAAGGGATGAATGTCTTTTCGGCTTTTGTGAGCTTGGGGATGATCTTGAGAAGTGGAAGGAATTGTTTTCGCTTCTGGAAAAGAAAGCGGCTGAAATGGGCTGCAGGATAATAACGGGACCTGTTAATTATACATCATGGATGAGCTACCGATGGACAATATCGGATTCGCCTCTCCATCCCTTTCCCGACTGCAGCAATCCGCTTTATTATCCCGAATATATTAAAAAGCTCGGCTACAGCGAAAGATATACCTACCGCAGTGCAGATATCAGAATAGATAATCCGCTTTATACCGTTGGACGGGGAATATATGAACAGAAGCTTCGTGAGGGAGTGAAGTTCTGCCATTTCAAGGGTCAGCAGGTGTATGAGCATTGCAGGGAAGTATATGATATATCAATTGACGCCTTTGCGGGGGGATATCTGTACTCGGAGATACCCTTTGAGGCGTTCGATAAGATCTATACCGTATGGACAAGACAGGTCGATGTTGACCTTATAATCGCATATGTAGGCGGAAGGGCTGTCGGTTATGTCATGGGATATGAATATGAGGGACAGTATATTTCAAAGACAAGCGCAGTTCTGAGGGAAATGCAGCACAATAAAATATATCTTGCGCTGCTGTACGAGGGCTGCCGCTATGTCAAGGAAGAACTGGGATATGACAATATGATATACCATTTCCAGTGCGAGCAGAGGTCGACCTTCAAACGCTTTGACAGTACGATAGAAAGCAATGAAAAGAGATATGCAGTTTTCAGTAAGGAGCTGTGAACAATGATATGTAAAATATGTCTGAATGATGATTCCGTCAGAAATATAAGCTTCAATAAGGACGGTATATGCTGCTTCTGCGAAAAATACGGGCTTATAAAGGATAAACTCAGTGACCGCAAAACGCTTGAAGACCTGTTCATGCAGCGCATTGAAAGGGTGCGGGGCAGATATGATTATGATGCGGCAGTCGGAATATCCGGCGGAAAGGACAGCGTATATGTCCTGTACCGTCTTGTAAAGGATTACGGTCTTAAAGTCAGGGCGTTTACCATGAATAACGGTTTCCTCAGCAGTAAGGCAAGGGAAAATATCGAAAATACGGTAAGCAGGCTCGGTGTGGAGCATGAATACATAGAATTTGATATGAAAAGGCTGCAAAGGTTCTATCATTATTCAATGAAAAAATGGCTTGTGCCTTGTATCGCCTGCTCATATATTGGTTATGCCTCGATGGTGAATTATGCGTCAAGGATAAATGCGGGTATGGTCATACACGGAAGAAGTCCGGCGCAGATGATACGCTATTATGACAAGGATGTTTATTCGGAGCTGATAAAGCCGGGACTGCTGCCGCCGGAGGATACGGATATAAGCGCATTGTACAGCGGTCTGCTTGAAAGTATAGAGAAAAAAATTGACAAGGATATTATGCTTGATGTCCGTGAAATGCTTATGAAGGATACGGATAAAAACGACCTGCGGGAATTTGTCGCTTTCTTTCTGTATCATCCGTACAATGAAAGGAATATAGTTGAGTTCCTGAAAAAGGAGATAGGCTGGAACCCGCCGGAGGATTATGACCATTATGACTGCACGATACATAATGCGGCAAGATACATATATCAGAAAGCCGAAGGACGTCCTCACAGTCTGCCCGAAATAAGTGCGCTTATCCGCATGGGAGAGATCACAAGAGAAGAGGGCAGCGATATACTCAGTTCGCTTGTTATAAAGGAAAAGCCGAAGGAGGAGCTTGACAGACTTCTGGAATTTGCGGATGTAAGCGGGACGGCGCTTTTCCTCAAGGCAAAAGCCTACTGTAAATTGGTAAAGATATGATAAAATACCTGATGTATAAAAAGAGACTTTTTATATATACGGCAGTTTCCGCAGCTGCAGCATTTGCTGTTGTGCTTATATCGGGGATGATGTCCGCCGGGGCTGTGTGTAAGGCTGCGGTATATTTCTGGCTGCTGATACATCTGTCAAGGGCAGTCGATGACCTGTCTGATTTCGATAAGGACGGGAGAAATATCATCAGCAAAAAAACACTTGCCGTTTATACTGCGGCTCTGATAATACTTTTTGTCGGCAGCAGTACTGTTCTTTATGGGCTGAAGGGTCTTCTGTCTGCGGGCGTAGCCGGATATCTGTTCCTTATGGAAAAATTTGATATCCTTACGCTTCTGTCAGTGCTTGCGTGCTGCGGATGCTGGTTTTTCATGAGCGGGGGTATGGAGTGCTTTGCAAGTATCCCGGTGATAGTGTTTCTCGCCTTTACGATACTGTCGGAAACGGTTTTTTATGTATATAAAAGGAGCAAAAGAAAATGATCGTTACATACAGGGATGGATCCTGCGATATAAATAAAACGGGCGGGAAGGCTTACGGTCTGTGGCAGCTGAGCCATGCAGGCTTCAATGTTCCTGAATGGATAGCCCTGCCGGCAGATATGTTCTTTGAGTTTCTCGGTGATAAGCTTTCCCTTTACAGATCTCTGCTTGATGATTACAAGGATGAAAACAGGGAAATGATAACCGGTCTTATAGATAAATGCAGCTTTACAGGGGAAATGAAGAAGGAGATAATTTCCGCTGTAAAAAAAGAAACAGGCGGGTTCCCCGTTGCTGTGCGTTCAAGCGCAGCTGATGAGGACGGGGAGGATCATTCCTTTGCGGGTATGATGGAATCCTTTCTTGATGTTGACCAGGACGGGCTTTTTGAAAGCATAAAGAAATGCTGGAAGTCATGCTTTTCCGAAAGAGCAATGAAATACCGCATGAGAAACGGCGCTGAGCTTGCAGGGCTTGGAATGGCTGTTGTGATACAGAAAATGATAGAGCCTGACCTTGCGGGCGTAATGTTCACGACTAACCCTAAGACAAACGATACCGATGAGGTACTTATAAGCCTTGTAAAGGGCAGCGGGGAAAAGCTTGTATCGGGAGAGTGCAGCAGTGAAGATCATACTGTCGATACCTGCGGGAATATTACGGACAAGGAAGAAATGATACTTGCAAGTGAGGATATCCTTCACCGCCTTGCCGATACTGCTTTAAAGATAGAAAATATGTATGCTTCCCGAAAATCCGCAGATATTGAGTTCTGCATAAAAGACGGCGAGATATTTATTCTCCAATCAAGAATGATAGCGGCATACAGCCATATCGACAAGAACAAGCCGAGGACTATTCTTGACAATTCAAATATAATAGAAAGCTACAGCGGAGCAGTCACAGATCTTACATTTACCTTTGCACAGGAGGTATATTCAAAGATATATAAACAGGTGCTGAGGTATTTCGGAGTGCCCGAAAGCTCAATATCTGCTATAGGATCAGACCTTGACAATATGCTCAGCTTTTACGAAAATAAAGTTTATTACAGGATGAACAGCTGGTACAGGATGACTGCCCTTTATCCCGGTTATGAGACAAACAGAAAATATATGGAAAATATGATGGGAGTGAAAAAGGGCAACGACGGTGAACAGGATGTGAAGTCTGTTTCCAAGGGGAGGATATATTTTCGCCTTTTCAGAAAATATCTTACCCTGAAAAAGGACAGCGATCATTTCCGCAGACGCTTTGACGAGGTGACCCATGATCTTTATGCTAACGATTTTGAAGGGCTGAATAACAGGGAGCTTCTCAGGGTCTATGACAAGCTTGAAAAAGAGATACTTGACGATTTCATAACGCCCATAGCAAATGATATGTTTGCAATGGTATTTTACGGTATACTTACGGATAAGCTGAAAAAGAAAAACATCCCCGGAAGCGACGGCATGATAAGCGATCTTCTGGGCAGACAGGGGAATGTGGAAAGCGCCGCCCAGAGCAGTGTGCTTATCGGTATCGTGAACCGCATTAAAAGCGATGAGGGACTTGAAAGGCTGTTCCGTGAATCTGATAACGATACCCTTAAAGACCTTATCTCAAAAAGCGATGACGATGTATTTGTGCAGCTGAGGGATTATATACATGATTACGGCTGCCGCACAATGAACGAGCTGAAGCTTGAAACGGTGACAATGCTTGAGGACAGCACATATCTTATTGATACGATAAAGCGTTATCTTACAGTGGAGCTGCCCTCTGTCGATCAGAAGCCGAAGGAAAAGGATATCAGCGGGATATACAAGGCTTATGGCATATTCACAAGACCGTTTATCCGCTTTCTTGTGGAAAAAACGAAATATCTTATACGGAACCGTGAATCGTTGAGACTTAGACGTACATATATTTACTCTATTGTCAGGAAGATTTATATAAGGATAGGACTGAATTTTGCATCGGACGGAATAATAAAGGATCCCCGTGATATATTCTTTCTTGAAAAGCCGTATATATCCGATCTGATCGAGGGCAGACGGACGGATATTGCCGGAGCGCAGAAAAGAGTTGAAAAGAACAGGAAAAAATACATTGAAAACAGGGAAAAGGAAACCTATGAGCGCATATATTTTTACGGTGATATGAAAGCGGAAAATGCCGTGCCTGTTTATTCGGCTCAGGAGTTAAGCGAGGAAAATGGTATCCTTCACGGTGTTGCAGGCGGAGGAAAGACGGTCGAGGGACAGGTCAGGCTTGTTTTGTCGCCGGATGACGCTGATGTACGGGGGAAGATACTTATGGCGAAAAGAACAGACCCCGGCTGGACTATACTTTTCCCTATGGTCAAGGGTATAATAATAGAAAGAGGCAGTATTCTTTCCCATTCCGCTGTTATCGCAAGGGAAATGGGCATACCGCTTGTTGCAGGTATAAGGGGACTTACCGATAAGATACATGACGGGGATATGGTAGAGCTTGACGGCATTAACGGTACTGTCAGAGTATTGGACAGTAAATGATCGGATATATGGCATCTCTAAAAACTTGTTTTTAGAGATTGGGGTGTGGGGGTGCGGGTGTCCGGTGGACACCTCTCAGCCGAAGGCTGAGAAGCACCGACCGAGCCGGCAGGCGAGACAGCCCCACGAATCCTAACTTTCCTGTTCACTATTTGACTGCGTGAAAGGGTTTTTTAGAGGTTCCCTATATTCACAAATGTTATAAGAAGGTGAAAACTGTGGAGAATAAAGTGTTCAGTGAAATAATTAGATATGCGTCCTGCTGGGAGGATACGGAAAATCTTTTGCAGGCGGGAGAAATAAAGGGCAAGACCTGTGTATCAATAATTTCGGGAGGGGATAATACGCTTTCTCTTCTGACAAAGGATCCTGCCCATGTTGTCGGGTTTGATCTTAACCCCGTACAGATAAATGTTCTCAAGCTTAAAATGGCTGCATTCAGAACTCTGTCATACGGGGAACTGCTTGGCTTTTTAGGGATAACGCCCTGTCCTAACAGGCTTGCGCTTTTTGATATACTCCCGCTTGAGGATGAGGTAAGAAAGGCATTTCTTGCGTCTCCCGCAGTCATTATAAAGGGTGTCATTCATACGGGAAAATTCGAGCATTATTTTCAGATGTTTCGTGACAGCATTATTCCGTTGTTCTCCACACAGGAGCAGTTCAGGCAGTTTGCGATGCTTGACAATACTGCCGACCAGAAGGAATTTTTCCAGCGTTATATAAATACAAAGCGTTTCAAGATTGTATGCAGAATGTTTTTCGGTGCAAAGTCAATGGGGAAATT
>Ga0326512_10002711_pt1 | contig 13098 bp, 21 predicted proteins | sample 1_2617_0518_D_FD_203652 | JGI IMG/M metagenome (GOLD analysis project Ga0326512, IMG submission 203652) | Bovine rumen microbial communities from UC Davis, California, United States - 1_2617_0518 | ecosystem: Host-associated > Mammals > Digestive system > Stomach > Rumen | place: USA... | reverse complement strand
ACCCTTAACCACAGTTAGATACCCTTAACCACAGGCCACACGCAAGCCATACCATAGGCATACCATACGGAACCATACGCAACTATCACGCAATAGTTAGATGTGTCTAACAAAGGTTAAGTGGATTGTTACTATATATAGTTGTATAATTATGGGTAAGGGCATACCATGCCCTAAACCACAATACAATAGAAGAAAGGTAGGTACAAAGGTATGAAAAGAAGATGTAGTAGAAACAGGGGTTTTATAGCCCTTCATGTATACAGGGATGAATACACCCTGTATGTAGGTGAATTGCGTATGTACTGTAGACGTAATGATAAAGAAGTACTGGAAAGAATCTGGAATAAATTTCATCTATTATATCCAAATGGATATATAGTGGGTGAGATTGATACATACAATATTGATATAGAAGAAAGGATGTGAAAGCATGGGTGGAAATGTTGAATATTATCTAAATGCAGAAGCAAAAGAAGAATATGACAGGTTGCGGATGATCATACTTGACCATCTGTACAGGACCAACAAAGAAATTGTATTAGTCCCTAATGAAGCAACAGATGAAGGGCATAGACAGGCTGTGAATCTGTACAATGATCAGTGGTATCTATTGCAGAATAGTAAGTATTATGAAGATTACCGCAAGCGTAGAAAATCATTTATAGAAGGAAGGTGAAAAGATGGATTGCCCAAAATGTCAAGGAAAGCTGAAAACAGTACAAACTATACAATATGATGAAGATGTTACACTACGTAGGAAGAAGTGTACCCTGTGTGATATGATCTACCACACAAAGGAAATAATAATGAAAGAAGGTGGTAAAGTTGAAGATAAGTAAGAGGGTAGATATTACGGATGTTATGGAAGATTTAAATATCATAGCAAGGGCTTATAAAGATTATCAGGAATGTATCATTGATGCAGATACATATGTATCAATAAGCACCTACAGAAGAAAGCACATTAAAGCAATCATAAGAAAGGTGGAAAAGGAACATGAAAATATATAGATGTGATTTATGCGGTGAATTGATCAAGGATAAGCAGGACGAAAAGAAAGCAACAGCTACAATCAGGTATACAGAAGGGGATAAACACAAGGTAACTACCCTTGACCTGTGTAATGATTGCGTATTTTACCTTGAAGAGAAGAAGTGGACAAACAGCGGTATTACAGGGATTGCAAAGAAAGGAGTTAATTGCTAATGACAGTAGAAGATATGTTAAAATTCACCCTTAACAAGAAAGGTGAAAGAATATATGATGTTAAGCCTTCTAAGATGAGTAAGAAGGATATTCAGAAGCTTGCAAAACGTGTGAATGATTCATTATATAGACTGGAAAAGCGAGGATTACAAGAAGATTCCCGTGAATATCAAATGATAGAATATTATGCAGTTAAGAAAAATGCTAAAATGTATAATGTTGATCTAACTTTTGGTACAATCCGAGTAACAAAGGATATATCAAGATTTCAAAATGCAAAAGAATTGCGTGAATATGTAAATCGCATGCGTGAAATATTGCAAACGCAAACTATTACCGTAACAGGCACTAAAAAAGCCTTGAAGAAAAGCAAAGATATTTTTGAAAAGTCACACCCAAATTTAAAAAAGAAGCTTAATTTTGATGAATATAGAAATGTGTGGAAAACGTGGCGTACACAAGTATCAAAAGATAAACGTGACAAGTTAGGAAGTACAATAATTATTGATCTATTAAATTATACAAGCTTTTATACACTCACAGCAAACCAAATGAAAGAAGCCTTGAAATATTTTAATGATAAGAATAGTGAATATGAAGCAATACAGGCTATGCGTGCAGATTATCCAAAAATTTTTGAGGATGAAGAAAAGGAAGAATATTTACCCTTTACATAGGAAGGAATGTATTACATGCAAACTGGTTGGAATTATAAAGCCTATTACGGGGACAAAACAGTTTATTATCTTGATGATTTTGTTACACTGGATATAGAAACAAGTCATAATGATAATATTGCATGGATTGTGTCTATTCAGCTATACTTTCAAGGGGTATACACGCTTTTACGTACACCCCTTGAATTTATCCAGTATTATCAAAAATTGATAAATGACTTTAGCCTTGATAATCAACATAGGCTTGTTACCATAATTCATAATGCTTCATATGATCTTTCATATCTGATTCCATATATTCAATTATATCTTCCTGAAAAAGAAGATAGAAACGGGATATATGCAAGTGAACATAAAATAAAAATGTATAGGCAAGGTGGACTTGAATTTTTAGACACTTTATCAATATCAGGCGGACAATCCCTTGACACATGGTCTAAAAACTTAAATACGGAGCATAGAAAAGAAGTAGGCCTGTATGATTATACAAAGGTTTTATATCAAGACAGTATATTGAATGATCAAGAAAAACTGTATGATATGAATGATGTGTTGACACTGTATGATTGCTTTATGAAGCAATTAGAAATTGAAGAAGATGCTACATCATCCATACCCCGTACATCTACGGGATATGTTAGACGTGATTTTAGACGTGAATGTAGAAAAGATAAGTATTTCAGGCAAGACTATTTTGTTAAAAACAAAATGACCTTAGATGTATACAAGTTAGCTGTTAAAGCTTTTGCAGGTGGTTACACTCACAATAACCGCTTCTATGCAGATAAGATTATACGGGGTCATATTAAACATAGGGACTTTAGAAGCATGTACCCAACAGAAATACGCTGTTACCCTATGCCATGGGGCAAGGCTGAAACAGTATACGATATTACAAAAGGAAGATATAAAGCGTTAAACATACCAGAACCTACTATTGAAGAAATACTGGGTATGATGCCTGATTACAGCACTATTACAGAATTATATATCACAAAAGCAACACTAAAAGATAAAAAAATCAGTATGCCCTTTATGCAATTCAGCAAGCTGTATAATGATGAATCTGTAACATGCAGATGTATCAAGGATAATGGACGTGTACTATATTTTAAGGGTGGTGCTTCAATCTGTCTGGATAATTACACACTAAAAATCATACAGGAACAATACAATATTGAATATCATGTACTAAAATGTATCAGGATGAAGAATAAACCCTTGCCAAAACCCATAAAAGAAACTGTAGACAAATTTTTTAAGTTGAAAACTGATCTGAAGTACAAAGCAAAAGAAGCAGAAAATAAGTATGGGGAATTCTCAAATGAAGCCATAGAAGCCCGTAATGAATTAATGCGCATGAAAGGTAGGCTGAATGGTATTTACGGTATGATGGTTACAAATTGTATACAAGCTGAATATGACATAGACTATGCACAAGATGAAATTGAAAATGTATTTATAAAAGAAGAGAAGATTACTGATCAGCAGAAACAAGAAGCAATAGACAAGTACTATAAAAGCCGTAACAGTTTCTTATATTACATAGCAGGTACTTTTGTTACAGCTTTAGCACGTTATGAATTGTATGAATATATCAAAGTTATAGGATATGATAAAGTGTTATATTGTGATACTGACAGTATTTTCTATCTTTCAGATGATTCTACAGAAAAGGCTATAAATGACTTGCAAGCAGAAAAGGCAAAACATGCAGAATATATCATAGATGAAAAGGGCAATAGAATATATTATGATGTTTTTGAAGAAGAAAATGATATAACTGCCTTTAAGGGTCTACATTCTAAGTGTTATGCTTATATAGATTGCAATAATGATTTTATAGCTACAATAGCAGGCGTACCCTCAAGGACTTTAATAGGCATGAAGGATGGTAAACCTGTATACTTGACAAGGGAAGAAGAATTATCAGGTATTTCAGCAAAGCAAAAAATGAAAGGGGATGTTAAAGTTGATAATGAAAAAGCATTAAAAAATGTTAAGGACGGTTTTATATTTTATGTAAACACAGGTACCACATGTGATTATAGTACAATGTGTAAGCCGTGTGAAATGATCATAGACGGTCACAAGATACATACCGCAAGTGGTGCTATAATTAAGAAGTTAGATAGTAAAGAAATCAAGGATACTGAAAGACCAGATGAAGAATTGATTGAATATGAGATAATATGAAAGGAAGGTGCTATTATGTGTATTATGGATGGTGTTGTTGTTTTTGCATGTTATGGGCTGTTATGTGCAATCGGTTTTGGTTTATCCTATGTGATAGAAAGAATTGAAGATATTACTGAAGAAAGGAAGGAAGAAGAGGAATGATAAATTATTTGTATATCGGTAAAACATCTTTTAGAATGGCTCATTTACGACAGTTGGAAAGAATAAAGAAGTATATTAAAAATGAAAAAGTGGTATACTGTGACAGTGACAGTATTTTCACCCTGCAAGAAGATACAGAAAGGAAGGAAGAAGAAAATGAATAGAAGGGCATTATTTAAGAAGTGGTATAAGCATAAAGAGCATGATTATGAAATCACTGAAACCTTGCAATATACCGATGAAACAGGCCGAAAACCTGATATCTGTTGGATATATTCAGGTAGAAACAGGGGTAAATCTTTTGAAGTAGATACTAATGTTATAGCAGATGCCTATTATGATAACAGGCTTTTTGCCTATGTAAGAAGGCATGAAACAACAAATTATGATGTAGAAGCATATTTTGAAGATAAGAAAGCCTTTGTGCGTGATATGACAGATGGTGCAAGGGATGGTATCACAAAAGACACAAGAAAGATATATCTGTACCATATAGAACATAATGAAAGTACTGGAAAGTATAAAAGGGTATTAGATGAGTGCATCGGGTATTTCTTCCCACTTGAAAATGAATCTGACCTACGATCTTTACAATATCCCGATATTTACAATATGATATATGAAGAAGTACTTACTAATAAGCGTTATTTACCAGCTGAGCCTGATCTACTTATGAACCTTATAAGCACCCTTAAACGTAATAAGAAAGATTTTAGGGTGTGGCTTATAAGTAACACAGTATCTATTGTGAATCCTTATAGTAATGCATGGGGCTTAAATTTAGCACGTAATAAAGCAGGTGAAGTGCATCTATCAAAGCTATATCTAAGAAGATATGATGAAAATGGTGAAGAAGAATATTTACTCATCGCAAGTCATTATCTTGTTAACAAGGATGAATTATCTGAAGAAGATAAGAAGAAAGACAGAAACAGGATTAAAACAGGTATATCTTCTAATACATGGGATGAACTGTTTTTATATAAGACTGTACCCCTTTCTTTTATAAGAAGGTATGAAATCATAGACACTGTTGTTTTTGAGTATGAAGATATCATGATGCAGGTTGATCTATTAGAAGTACCTGTAAATATGATGGATGTATACAGATACTGTGATGAAGAAGAATATGATGAAGCAGAATCCGACAAAACTATAATAATCGGATATGTGAGAAGAAAAACAACAGAACCGCATGAAGGCACAAGGGTGTATACAAATAATAATAAACGCTTTAATGATTATACTACAATAGGTTTTCAGATGATATATAAAATTGATAGAATTATCTATGATCTGAAAAAAGTAGGATGGTTAGTAGGTGCTGATAATCTGACAATGAACGATTTTTATCGTATATGGGATAATCTAAGAAATCCGTTTGCATATTAGAAAGGAAGGTGTGAGTATGAATTATATTATTGAATTTTACGGTAAACAAGCTATTGAAAAAGCTGTATATGATGCTTTAGTGCATTATGTAAATGATAGATGGTAATTGCAAAAAGCACATGAGCATATACATGAAATAGTAGATAATACGATTGAAGAATTTTCAACAAAATTATTAAAAGATTCTTTACGTATAAAAAATATTAAATGGGATGAATGAAGCATGATATAGTAGAAGGCAGGTAAATACCTGCCTTCTTTATACCATAATTAAGAATGTTTATAATAACGTGATGTAATATATATTGTATAGGGTAAACTTGATGATTGATTACTACCAGTGCGGAAGTGTGCTGTATAATATCCATTAGAAGCATCAAGCCACCACCATAAACCATCGGCCAAATTATATGGACCTTGATAAGGTAATGATAATTCTGTTATAAGGGTATTAGGATTAACCGCCACTGCTATCTGTGATATAATGGTGGCTGTATCAGGTACTGATAAAGTGATATTTTCATTAAGCCCTGATAATGTAATAACATCTGTAATTTGATATATTTCCGATGTTCCGTCTATCCATTTCAATCCTGTATCCTGTTCTGTAAGTGAATAATCAACACCACCTGAAGGTGGTAAATCTTTCCATGTACCACCACCTGAAAGGTATTTTTCTTGATCACCTTGTAGGGGCTGTGGTACAAGTCCATGTACACCATCTGTTGAAGCTGTAGCACCTTGCATATCTCCGGCACCTGTAACATCTACAGTAAGTGTACCACCACCTGCCATACCACCTTCTATGCCTTCTGCAATCCTTTGTAATTGATAATTCAAAAATGCGTTTCCCATTATAAATACACCCCACTTTCAAATAATGAAATAATCATATTCTTTTCTTCTTCTGAAGCTATATTTATTTCATCTGTAATAATACTTCCTATTGTATAGCCTGAAAAATCTGATACTTTCCCTGATACAGATAAGGGATAACCATCGGTTTTACCGTAATATTCTGGTAATACCTGACCTTGCCTATTGATCAGAATGTAAGCAATAAACGAGCCGTTAAGACCTGCACTACCTGAAATACCACCACTTCTTTCTGTGTGTACTTTAGGTGATGCTACACTATTTGCAAGCCCTATAACATTAGCACTGCCTGCATTTGCAAGGGTGGACAATACACCCTGATACATCCCTGTATAGTTGGTACTGGTCAAGGGTACATTTATACTGCAATTACCTTTTACACAGTCAATATTTCTATTAAGTCCATCAATGGTGGTAATTTCTGCTAATACGTCCCCATTGAGAAAGTCCACATTATAATCTAGTTTGATCTTTGTAGATGTAATATCTTTTACATTAAGCTGTTTAAAACCGATGAAGGGAAGAAATATAGTTACTTCTGTAATAGGTGTATAATCCTGAAATGTGCCATAATATTCAGGGAAGTTTATTGTACCAAATGAATACTTGAATGATGTATAATCACCTGTAACACGGGTACTATTGACATGTGTATCAATACCACCTAACATAATATTTCCTGAAGTGGTAGAAGATGCAGGTGGCTTACAGGGAAACAGGGAAAGGGAAATGATACTTTCCATGGGGTCAGACCATGTTTTCTTTAAGCTTTCAAAAAAATTATCTGTATTAAGATAATTACCTAACTGTTGTAAGTGCTGTTTAGTTGGATTCCACATTGTGACAAGACCGCAATCAAGTACACCACTTCCATAAGGGGCTGAATCACCTACAGAATCCCCATACCAGTTAAATTGTCCGTTACCAAAATTATCGCCAGTAGAAAAACCACCTTCATAGTTAACAGGATACCCCTGACTTGCCCCACCATTACCACCTGTAACATCATATGGTAATATATTAGATAAAAACGGTGAACCACGCCAGCACCAAAAATCAGTTACAGTAGGCTGGTGTAATAAATCTTCATATATTTGTACATCTGTTACTGTACAGTCAAAAAATGGTGTGTACTCGCCTTCTTCACCTTCAAAATGATTATAATAAGGATGTGTAAAATGATATCCTTTTCCTGTACCATCATCAATAAAATATGCAAAAAGAGGTATATTGTTAGTATCATCATCATATTGTGTGTATCCAAAATAGATTGCATTTTTAAGCCGTACACCATCGCCAATCTGTCTATATAATGGGTGCTGTACTGTACTAATGCCTGTTGGCGGTACCCCATGTGGTGTGACATATACTCCAAATGTACTTTCACTATCCCTATATATACCAATATCAGAAAATACACCAGATTGTGATACATTAGATAACACTTCTACATATGAACCTATAGTAGTAAGTCTATTGTAGGGTATAAGCCTTGATGAATCATCAAAAAAGTCATCACTTCTTACAAGGGTTACTGCACTACTACTTGTAACATTAGCAAAACCATCTATCCACCATTTATAAGATATACGGGGCAATTTTAATTGACCAGATGGAAAGAATAAACTATCAAAATATAACATTAGATATCACCCCCTGAAGTAAGTAAAATGAATTCCAAATAGCTTTTATAACCTGCAAAAGGCTGAGAAGGGAATTTTGCTAAATCCCTTAGTGCTTTTTCTTCTACAGGAAAATTTGTATCATTAAGATAAGGGCTTTTTGCATTTTCATTTCTATTTACTGTTATTTTACATTTTAAAATATCACTTTTGAAGGTCTGCAAAACATCCAAATGACCCCGTATGATCATTCTCTGACCTTCTTCTACAATAGGTTCATCCATCCAATAATATCGCCCACTATCCCTTAAATAAAAATAGTTTGCCTGACCTATTTTACTATTATAATGTAGGATAAATTCAGGGTTTATCAGGTCTATTTGTGCGCCTTTTGGTGCCATGGTAATTTCACCAAAATCTGTAATAGCTGAAAGTGTTTTATTTAATTCCCGTGGATCATTTTTGGTATGGTAAAATTGTATATACATATGATCACCACCTTTACACCAGTACTAAATGATGAAGTGCAAAATCGCGTACAATATAATAAGGGATATTGTTAGCCGTGTTATCAGTAAGTGAAATCTGACTTTCAATCATTTGCTGTGATGTAGTAACACCTATATTACCTGTAGTGTGTTCATTTACTTCATCCTGTCTACTTGTGAATTCTTTTTCTTCTTCTGTTTTCCTGTTAGTAAAAGATGTAGTTGTGGTATCTGTATACTGCAAAGTACCTTCTACAGATTTTCCTGTTTCATATTCAGAAGATGAATCATACGTTGTAGCACTATCTGTGGTTGTGTTAGTTTCAGCACCTTTCACAAAAGTATCTTTCTCTTCGCCTGTGGGCGTGGTTGTGGTTTTTTCCTTGCCTTTATAATCTGTAGTAATTTTTGAAGTTTTATCATAATTGCTTATAGGGTCATAATCTGCATTAAGTGCCTGATACAATTTAATAAATGCAGGCAGTCTATCTTTTTTCCACCTTGTGAAAATCCCGTGTACATAATTGATAGCATCTGATAAAGTCTGAAATGTTACAACTTCTTGATCATCCCATACAGAATAAAATACAGGATTGATAATTTGAAAATCTGTAAAATGTGTCTGTATATTTGACTTAAAATCATTAGCACTGCATAATACAACATTTACACCTTCAATAGTTGCACTTATACTATAATCAAAACTACTGTTATCATGGAATAAAATATCATAAAAATTATAGTACTTCCTTGTCATTCTCAGCACCCCTTTCTTCACTCATATACTTATTATATGCCCTTTTTCCATGCATCGGAAAAGTCTACAGATGCATTTCTTCCGAAAACTGCATTATATTTTTCAATAAACTTCTTTCTTTCTTCACTCATATACTTATTATATGCCCTTTTCCATGCATCGGAAAAGTCTACAGATGCATTTCTTCCGAAAACTGCATTATATTTTTCAATAAACTTCTTTCTTTCTTCAAGTCGATCAAGGGGAACAATCCATGAAACAATAGTATCACTATGTATTTCTTCAATACTCTGCTGAGCCTGTTTCATGCTCTGCGAATAACTCATACCATACATACTATAGAACCTTCTAAGCAGGTCATTATAATAAGTAGAAAGATATTGTAATTTATCAACAGCTGTAAAATCCCCTAAATGAGTGATTTTTAATGATGGTTCATTGTCTGTAGACATCCGAGTAAGTCCCCTTGTTTTATATGTGAATGGTTCCCCATTGTCTGCATTTTCAAGGGCTGATGTAAGCTGATCAAGTACCTGTTGATTTTCTACTTCATACACTGGGAAAAGGCGCGCATATTTCAATAAACACTTCTGTGACGTATCACACAGGTTAAATAATTCAGTATACTGCATAAGCTTTACTAAATCGGGCGTGTGAGTAGAATTATTCCAACAAATAGCACCGTTACCACCATCAATAACATGTTCTTTATGGGCTTCTGAAAGTGTATTGATATTGAATTCATTTGGGATTCCATAAGGGTCTATAAATCCACCTTGTGTAACATACCCAACATATTCATTACCGTTATATTCAAAAACCCCTGAAGATGCATAAGGATTCAGGATATTGTAAAACTCGATAAAATCAGTGTTTACTGTTTCCGATAAACCGTCATATGTGAACATATCAGTTAGAAAGTTAAGCATATGCACGAAAATATCACTTTCCCTTAGCCACTTTTTTGCTTTAGCAGGAAGTGTATTCCAGTTATTCATAAAACATAAATTTGTAGTATTCATTTATTCACCTTCCTTTTATAAAAATAAGGGGTACATTGTACCCCTTATCCTGTAATACCTTTAGTCGTTAAGGTACATTACTGCATTTTCTGTCTGATCACAGCAATATCTTCTTTCTGCTGTAAGCTTGAAAACATTTCTTTCATTCCATTCATCATACTTGCTGATAAATCTTTCACGGGCCATAGTAGCAACTACAGCATCTTTATCATACATAAAGCCAATAATAGGATTAATAGTGATTGTGGTATTACCACCATCATTAGACACTGTTACCTTTTCAGGGTCTGTAGCAAGTCCCCAATTAACTACACTGTTATGTGGCGGAAGCTGTACATACTTTTCATTGTACGTATCACCCCAATACTTGCTATATGACATACTGAAGTCAAGTGATATATCAAGTTTAATATCCTTTTCAAGTGTTCTACGATCAATAGGAATTGAAGTACCGCCGAAATCTACAGTATTATACAGATGCGCTAATCTCATGAAGTTTTTACGATCAATCAAAATCTGCTTTCTTACATATTCAAGATATTTAGGCTCTTCACGGGATGTGGCATTTGTTAAGCTTGTACCATAGGTTGTATTATATTCAGTAAGCAGATGCCTTACACGTCTTGCACCGTTACTATCCGGCGTTGTTGCGGTTGCTTCAGTGTAAATTTCACCCATAAGCGCTCCAATAGCTGTATCTTCAAGACCACGCTTGCTTACTTTGTATGCATTTCTCATTCTGATATAAAGTCCATCAATAAAACCTGCAAGTGCCTGTTCATTCCTAAAGGATTCCCTAAGCTGATAATCATATGCAACATCTACCCATGCAAAAGCAGGGATATCATTCTCAAAATATCTAGGAACAATACCTTTTTTACCAGTTACTGCATAGGGGTTTTGCGGTGTGTTGATATCCCATGTACTTGCAGTCTCTGCATCTTGTGTCTGGTAACTGATCTTCTGCAAAATACTACCATATTCAAAATCATCTACAATGATTCCCCTTCCTGTATCTTCTGCTTCATCAATCGCGAAAATTGTACGCGCAATAATATCATAAAGTGCATTATACACGCCTTCTCTGTTCAATTTCTGTAAAGCAGAAGTGCCAAATGCTACAAATGATGTAGTATCTACTACATTACTTCCTGTATAGGTAATATTGCTTTTAATCTGATTACAAATAGCATAAATCTGGTTATATGACATAATTATTCACCTTCCTTTTCTGTGATAATTGATTTTGTATTTTCTTCAGGTTGCTTTATAACTTCATCGGGCTTTTCGTCCGTTTTTACAATTACATGATCATTGTGCAATTCCTTAATTTCAGAAGCTTCTTTCATGCTTTTCAGTACTTCCTTAATCAGCTGTGCTTTCATACTTTCAAAATACTGTTTCACATTATCAGATGTTACAGCTTCTTCTATTTTCTGTTCCTGTTTAGGTGCTTCTGCTTCTTTCCCTATGGTTTTTGAGTAAGCATCATAAAATTTCATTTTGTCTTACCTTCCTTTCTTTCATGCAATAATTCTTCAATATTTCGATTGAGTAAAATTATTGTTTCTTTTAAATCTTCTAGAACCTGCGTTTGTTCTTTTGTTCCTTGTGATCTTTCCCAAAGCAGGTACACAGTTACTGCAATCGGGAAAGCATAACTTCCTAATATCTGTAAAAATGTATCCATCACTTTTTACCTGACTTTCTAAAATTGCATTTTCCCTTGTAGCTAAAAATGATATGACCATCTGGACAAGTTGCAATCACTACACCCCATGATGTAGGCTTCAAGATATCCAGTACTTCTATCAATTCACCTTCCTTAATAATGTAATCTTGTTTACCTTCTGTATTGTAATGATTGCAATCTTTCAATGCTTTGTATTTCATAATCACCACCCTTTCTAACATAAGTTAAGTATATCTAACTTGACTATAGCAGAAAAGCTACACCTTTTCAAGTGTAGCTTTTCCTTTTCATATGGAGGTTTATAGAAATAATAGAAGTAGCCATTACTCATAAATTGAAATATTGTATGAAGGCTTGTTGTACTTTGTCTTGAACATACTTATTTCACGTATAAAAGCATTTTCAAAAAATTCTTCTGCACTCTGCCTACTTTCCTTGAAATCTTCTTCAATACTCGCACCATACCATGAAGGTACATTAATCAAGTAATCATTATTATCTTTATGAATGAAAAGGCTGTACTGATCTTTATCATACATAGAAGAATGTGTCTTGATGAATCCGAGTACCGCACATGTACAGGGTGGAAACATTACAGGATTATCAAGTGATAATGTGGGGAATAAATCAGTGATTTTCTGGAATTTTACAGAATCAGGGATTTTACGTACTGTTGTTGATGTGGTTGCATTGTGATAGTTTTTCATGTGTTTTTCCTTCCTTTCTTTAAGTGGTTGGGCATATGGGTGATCAGGTCATACACCCCCACAGGATTTAATATGATTCATACCCATCTTACTACATGTGGTTTTCAGGGGTCAAACTATATATAGTACTCACAACTTAACCTTTGTTAGACACATCTAACTATTGCGTGATAGTTGCGTATGGTTCCGTATGGTATGCCTATGGTATGGCTTGCGTGTGGCCTGTGGTTAAGGGTATCTAACTGTGGTTAAGGGTATCTAACTAAGCGCAACAAAAAAATCTTCTATGAATGTGTAGTGATGCCGGGGACTGG
>Ga0326512_10002710_pt1 | contig 13099 bp, 9 predicted proteins | sample 1_2617_0518_D_FD_203652 | JGI IMG/M metagenome (GOLD analysis project Ga0326512, IMG submission 203652) | Bovine rumen microbial communities from UC Davis, California, United States - 1_2617_0518 | ecosystem: Host-associated > Mammals > Digestive system > Stomach > Rumen | place: USA: California... | reverse complement strand
GCGAATGTGGTGCAAAGACAGTCCCTTTGGGGACAACACATTTATCCGCCCCAGTGAATGGAGCCGCAAAATGTACCAGATATTCCAGTTCTGTATCCTCTACCAGTTCAAAGACGTTTTCATCGATCTTCAGCGCTTCAATTTGTTCTTGCGTAGCCATATTGTCCGTTTTTCGGCAAAGATATTCATTTTATTTCATATACCCAAATATATTTCCTTCCACAAGCCTTGTGAAAGTAAATTTTTTCTGACTATTAAGCATTTAATTACAAAATTATTTGTATCTTTGTAGACAGAAATTAACAATACGGAATTTATACACCTAAAATTGAAAAATATGACCAAAAAACGGCGGATGGCAATTGCTCGAATTATCAGCGATATGGTAAAAGCTGACAATATCATTGAGGAGAGCGGAATCAAGGATATGAAACTTTGGAGGGATAATTATAAAATATAACAAGATTATAATTGTATTTATCTGTAATACTGATATTATGGAGTATAGTAAAGAACAAAAAATGGCTATGTCCAAAATCTTATTAGACATAGTAAGTGTTGACGAGCATATTGATGCGCGCGAGACCGCGTACTTTGAGACTATTAAGAAGGCTCTTCAGTTAACGACACAGGATCATTTTGAAGTTTTACACCTTAACACTCTGAAAAGCTTGAGCATCATTAAATTAATGAGCATAGAACAAAAAACGGAGTTTGCTTCAATGATGCGTAATATGATTATAGTGGATAAGTATATTGACCCTAATGAAGCTGCATCTTTCTACGATATATGCGAATTTATTCATATTAATGGAATAGGTTTAACTATGGAATGATAAAGTGATTTTGTTATGAATTATATCTCAAACACAAACGAAGACTTCATCAAGAAGTTACAAAGAGAGCGCACAGAATACAACCATGCCTCCCAAGTTAGAATGCAAGCAAAGTCGCTTATGCAACTATCTGTTGGAATATATACAGAGCCAGAGCGATTTGTATATGAACTTCTTCAGAATGCTGTCGATGCTTTTACAGACACAGGGGGAGATACATTAAATATTCTCATTAGAGAAGAAGAGAATCAGTTTGTGTTTATGCACAATGGAAAGGCTTTCGATTCAAAGGACGTTGAAGGTATAAGTGACGTAGGAAATGGTACAAAATCAAAGGACAGTAAGAAAATTGGTTATAAAGGCATTGGTTTTAAGTCAGTTTTCATGCCATCCGTAGATCATGTAGGGATAATCAGTGGACCATTCTGTTTTGAATTTGATAAACAAAAGGCTCGTTCGCTTATGCCTAGTTTTCCTCCTAGCGAGGGTGTACTTGGGCCAAATGATATCCCGTGGCAAGTAATTCCTATTTATGCGCCACAACTGCAAAAGTATAGCATTCCGGGGTTTAATGTTATCACAATAGTACATACAAAAGATTCCCAAAAGATTGGAGCTCGAATAGAAAGTTTGTTCTCAGACTTACAGTTCTTATTGTTTTTGAGTAGCAATAACGTTAACATCCATTTTGAACGAAATGGGCAGTTCGTTTTTAGCGTGGGTAAGAAACTGTCTAATGAGATAAGTGGTTCAATGCCCAAAGTGACATTGTTTAAGAACAATGAACCTCAGAGCACTTGGATGCTCTATACTAAGGGGGTCCCCGTACCGACAGAAGTAAAGGTCGCTCTTGAACATGACTTCAATACTCCTGATAAACTTAAGGGAGCTGAAAGCGTCGAGATTTCATTTGCCATACAAATAAATGACAATAAGGTCGTCCCTTTGAAGAATACATCAGTATTTACATTCTTGCCAACTTCTTACCGTGGGTTACGGCAACCTTTCCTTATTAACTCAAACTTCATAACAGATGCTGGTCGCCAACAACTCCATCAGGAAAGTGAATGGAATAAACTTATTTTTAGTAAGATTCCAGAGCTTTATCTTGATTTTGTATCAAAGATATCTTTAAGATATGCTAACTATACCGAAGTCTTACCAACTATCTACCCAGACTATGATACTCTAGTCAACGTTTATCGTAGTGCGTTACAGAAAGCTTTTAATGCGATTGCTTTTGTGCCAAACCGCGACAATAATCGTCTTCTAAGAATCAGAGAAGTATTGATGGATAAGACCGGTGTCTCTAAGGGCATCATATCTCTTGACCGGATGTTGAATCATCTTAACAGCAAAAGAAACACTCATTTTTCCAAAGATAGTTTTGTTGACGATAATGGCATTTTGGAGTATGCACATAATCTGATATACTTATTTGACAGTAATGAGTTGATTCACCTTCTTGCTGATAAAGAAACAATCAGCGGCATTTCTATACAGGAAGATATCAAATTAATCCGGTTTTTATCCGAATATTTCAAACAGCCGCTGAATAATCTTGATTCATATAAAAGCTCACTTGCTGATATAGGCATGCTATATGACGTAAATGGAGAAATTCGTCGCCCTAGTGAGCTCTTCTTTCCTTCGAAATTTCAAGAGCAAAACGAGGAAGCCTCTAATGTATACATTTTGAATGAAGAGATATTTGAAAAAATTAAGAACGACTCTTTGGTAATTGAGTGGTTATCATCTCTTGGAATGCGGGATTTATCAAATATGTCCTTTGTTGAGTACCTGCTTTCACATCCAGACTACATTACTACCAATAATGCTCTTTCGATAGGTAGATTCCTCTTTAATGTATGGCAACAAGAAAATTTTATAGAACAAGACTCTTATTCTGAGAAAATTAAAAACCTTAAATTTTTAGCTAAGGATGGTCAGTTAAGACCTATTTGCAATCTGTATCTTGGGACTAAATATAGTCCTGATGATGATATGGAAACAGTTAATCCTCAAGCGGATCTCTATGTGTCTGATGATTATCCAGAAGGCAAAATTATTGAAGACTGGTCATTTTTCTTGAAAAAGTGTGGGGCAATATATAAAATAGGAATATCAGAAAAAGATTATTCTGCTAATGAATTGAATTTCGATTTTTTAAAAGAGACAGCTATCAAATTTAGAGATTTTCCTCACGCTCGAAGAAATTACTATAATTACATTAACAACATTATAAATATTCATTTTAGAGTCAATTATTTTACCTTCATAGACTTCAATAGCCCCCAATACGAATTAGACAAGTTCGTCTTTTCTAAAGTATTATCAAAGGATCGTAAAGAGTGGGGTACAATCGATAAGGTGTATGGAGTAGTTAATTGGTGGGGCAATAGAATTGAACAACTTTTGAATGATATTGCACCGTATGAATATACAAGTAAGTATAATTCGTTCCTTGAATATGTTATAGCAACGGAACAAAAGTTTCCTACCACACAAGGAACTTCTGAACTTCCAACAAATGTTTTCATCAACAACCCTAAAATGGTTGAATTGGCTGGGAAATATTTGCCAATCTTAGCTGTTGACTCAAAGGTACATGAAAGTTGGCGAGCGATTCTTCCTTTTAAGCAGGATTTGAAAACAGAAGATTTGCTGTTAATCCTCGAAAGAATATCACTAGATAATGATGCTGAAAAAGAGGATAGGAAGGAAAGAATTTCAAAGATTTATCGTGAGATTATCGAAAGAGATGAACAATGTTCTCCTGAAATAAATGAATGGGCAAAAACTCATAAAATTCTATCTCACTCTGACGAGTTTCTTCCTGCATCAGACCTAACTTACATTACCGTTGATGGTTTTAAGAATAGAGACAATAAGGTCTATTGTGAGAGAGTTGGCCAAAGTAATAGGGAAAAATTGCTCCAATTATTAAAAAATCTTGGAGTACAAGTAATCACTCAAAAAGACGTAACGACAAGCTTTGCAAATTCTGTAGAGAACGACGAACTTAAAGAACGTCTGTTAAACAAGTTACAATACCTCGCTTTATTGCAGAATAAAGGTGCATCAGATTTTAATGTGAGAAAAGCCGAGTTGGTAGAAAAGCTAAAAACAGCCCATTTCTACAAATGTGATTCAATATCTTTGACTTACGGGGAAGAAAATGACACCATCTCGAAATCCACATATTCCAAAGGTGACAGCTTCTATTATATAGGAAGAATAACTCCTGCATTAATGGAACCATTACTTTCTCCCTTATGCAGTTTCTTAAATCTCGGTAGCAATAATGATAGCAAATTGATGGTCATTCTTATAACAGATGACCACCAGTCTCTTTCCGATTACCTCAAAGATTGTGGTTATGACGTAAATCTACTCGTGGCGCCAGAATCGAAAGCAATAGAAACGCCTATTAATAACAGTGCAGATAATCCAAGCAATGGTAAGACTAATTCTGACGAAAAGACTACATCAGAAGAAGAGGACGCACCCAAAATCAAAAAAGGTGAAGAGGCTTCATTGTCAAAGTCTGAGCAGATTAGAGCTCAAATTGAAGCACAATTATTCCTTATGCAGGAAGAACCATTATGGCACTTTCCCCCACATTACGGAGAGTATCAAGAAGATGGCACGCCATACTACTATTCAACGGTGGAATTGGAAGATGCAGATGAGAATCCCATCTTAATTGTACTGAAGAGCTACAAAAAACAAGATGAGCCATTCAAGATGAATCCAGAAGAATTGGATTATATCTTCAAGGATTCTGCCTATTTACTGATATACACGGGTGATGATATCAAGAGAATAGAAAAGGAAGATCTCGTTAGGAATCAGGCCAATATCTCACTCTCCTTTAGCACTGAGAATCTTGATATTGAGGAGCGTATTGATGCATTCTGCTCAACCCTGCATTATTTCAAAGAACTGCATTTTGATTTTAGTAGTTTCAATATTGCAGAGAATGCCGAGTCCATAAGAAGAATATTCAATAGGAACAAAGGAACCCAGAATAGTAATACAGAGGAGGACTTATAATGAAGTATACAAGGGAAGAGTACGTAAAGTTTCTCTGCACTGAGTTAGAGGCTCAAGAGAAAAGCTATGAGCAGATAGTCAAAACAAAGGCCACTGTTCTAAAAGACAATGGTGAGGTATTTGTTGGCATGTTCCAGAGAATCAATGAAGCAGGATTCGCTATTTTTAAAGTGCGGAATTCAGAAAATATGCCTCGAAAGAACTCGTTTTGGTCTGCCATATATCTGAACGGAGAAATGGGGAAGTTCAGGAATTGGGGAGATTTGTCGTGGAACAAATTGCGAGAAGATTATCAAAGAGACTTCTCTGACTGTTTGTGTGCATGGATATCCAAGTCGGATGATGATGCTTTTTGTTTGGTGGGAATAAAGAACCTAACCATTCAGTTCACAGAATTATTGGAACAAGGAAAGACGATAATTGCGTTTGGCCCAAAAGATCCACCATTGCAATACTTGTTGAATCTTATCCAAATTGTCAAGGATGAACAGAATCAAGAGACAAAACCTATTCTGGATTTCACCGAGAGTACCAACCAATGGAATCCCAGAAAGATAGAGGCAAAAGAAGACTTGATATCTATTATCCTAAACAATCACTCAAATGAAAAATGCGTTGTTGTGCAAGGTCCTCCAGGAACAGGTAAAACGACAAGAATGGCACAGTTGGCAGCAAGCCTATTAAAAGAAAACAAAAGCGTACTGGTTACTGCCTTAACAAATCAAGCTCTTATAGAACTTGCTAAGAAAGATAAGTTGCAGGAATATATCGAGAAAGGAAAAGTTTCAAAGACCAGCCTCACTGTTGATGAAAAGCGCGAGCAGCCGCATTTACAGGAAATTAAGGAGAATAAATGTAACGCTTCTTCTGGTTTCCTTTCTCTCGCCACGTTCTATTTGTCAAGTGGATGGGCTGTAGATATCACAGATATTCCCTTTGATTATGTCATCATGGATGAAGCAAGTCAAGCACTGCTCCCAATGATTGCAGCATCAATGAAATTGGGTAGAAAGGTTGTCTTGATAGGTGATCAGAAACAGCTACCGCCAATTGTGCTTACAAACGAAGACATCATCAACAGATTTAATTGGTCTGATATTATTAAGGGATTCCAAACGGTATGCAGCTATTTCAGTTACAATTCGTTTATGTTGAAAGATACATATCGTATGACAGCGCGAGGAGCTGAATGCACTGGAGCTTTCTATAATAATGAACTGCGCTCCGTTTCTGAGAATCAAAAAGTACTGACTACTATTCCTGAGTTGAACCCATTGGGCGGTGCTGTGATAAAAGAAATGGAGATGAAAGTGGGAGATAAAAATCCCCAGAATGCGTTTGAGTATGTTTTTACCCTGACAAAAAAAATACTTTTGGAAACTCCAAAAGCAGAAATTGCGATACTGTCAAAGTTTAGAGAAACGACTCGCCAATTACAAAAATACTTCACTTTACAATGGAATGGGAAAGACTACCCAGATAACATCAAGATAGATACTATCGACAGAGTACAGGGTCTTACGGTGCATTATTGCTTTTTCCTCATACCTAATGCATCATTAAGATATTCATTAGAATCTGAGTTGTTTAATGTGGCCACCTCAAGAGCGATGAACAACACCATTATAGTTCTGCCCACCACAATATACAAGGAACTTATACCTGAAGAGGTTAAGAACTATCTTAATAAGGCTAAGGAGGGATGTGAAATGAATGATGTTTCACAAACAAAGGTTTTGTCTTCGGGTAAACTTCAGATCAAGGTTGTTGACAAGATTGATTTGTCTCAGTTTGAGACTCTTAAGCAAAGAGCAGTTAAGTCAAGTACCAAACGTAACGTTTATATCATCGACACAAATGTGTTTGTCAATTTTCCAGACATTATCTCAAAGATTGACGAGCAATATATGGTAGTGTTGTCTGCAAAAGTCATCGATGAACTTGATAAACTTAAGATAAAACTGGATGCAACTGGAAAACAAAATGTCGAGAAAGCATTGCGAAGCATCAATCGGGCTATGGATAAGCGCCATATTAAAATGGAACTTTCCGATATCGAATTATTACCAGATGACTTCAACAAGAAATCGCCAGACAATAATATCTTGACGGTTGCCCTAAAGTTTAAGAACGATAATCCTATACTATTAACTTCGGACAATGGACTACAAGTCAAGGCAAAAGGATTGGGAATCTCTACGATTTCATTAAAAGATTTTCTTAGAAGATGAGGGAAAATGTTGCAACGAATCAAAATGTTATCGAAAATGATTGAAGATTACGAGATATGAAACGAAGACACGATTATTGTCATTCTATATGGGTGTTGATGATGCTAATAACCTACACCTCATGTGAACACATTCCCACAAAACCTATTGTGGAGTATGATTCAGACAAAGCTGTGATACAGGTAATTCAAACGGATACAGCAGCACATGATTCTGCCTTTATCTCTATCGGGAGCATATATCAAAGTGTGATACCCATAAAAGATACTGTCAGCCTATCTATTACGAGGACTATCAAGAAATTGAACCAAATTGAAGTCGCATATAAACTGGCGACACATGACAACACGTTTGATGTAACTGTTCGTACTTCGCGAACAAGCGACACGACCTTTCAGTACAGATTTAACACCTTTGATATTAAGCCGATTAATGTTGTTGAAGTTGTTTCGGGGCCATGCAGAGGTTTTTATGACGTTAATAATAAAAGGGATTATCATGGAAAAATAAGACAATGGATTTTCAAAAACGACATATCGCCAGATAGTTCAGTCATAGAGGCTGCCAATTCTATCTTACGACAGTTCAACTATTCTGGTAAGAATGAATATAGTGCTTTAAGCAATTCAGTACCTGTGGTTAAGAGTTTATCTGGTTTGAAATTCCGATTCAATGCGCAATTGGAGGGCGATTTCTTTTATCTATACGCATACTCTTGCAGTTCTGGGAAACCAATTAAATCTTTCGTAGAGTCTAAAATAACGAGAGGGCTAAGCGATGCACATCACTCAGTAAGAGACGAATTTGCATGCAGCAATAGTAGCGGTTCTGGGCCCAATGTGCTTTTCCTTGTTGGTATTGATAAAAACTGGAAATACGAAGCCCTTCCTGTTGGCATAATTGTCGTTGATGATATTGCACCAGAGATAAGTGCAAGGGGGCATATGCCAACTCGATATAGAGGTTTGTACAACTCATATTATGACTATGGAAATGGATCATCGTTATCTTGGTCAAAAACAATTACTTTGCCAAGACAAAATATGGTTATCAATATTCCAGACCTCTCTTCAAGTATTACTTCGTCTGTGTCCGTGTCATACGGTAGTTTTGAAGGGAATGACTACTTTGGTTATAACATACCATTTTATGTTTCTGTATATGGAGATGTTCAATCACTAACAATTGGATCGCATCGGTTAAACGGGAGTTCCATTAAAAATGGGGAATGTATACGACTTCACATAAGAGGTCTTCATACTGGTGACAATTCTCTGCCACTAACAGCAGTTGATTCAAGAGGGAACAAATCAACAAGTTCGTTATCTATCCCATTAGTCACGATTCAAAACAACCAATCATATCAAGATGATGATTACGATGACTTAGAAGACAGAATAAGTGATTTGGAAAGCAGGCTGGATGATCTAGATGATTAGAAAGTAGCATGTGGCAGAAATAGCAGTGGACAACAATTGAAATTGTGATGAAATACCGCAAGAATCAATGACGGCATACCCTAGCCATAGTGTGGGCACACTCTAGCCATACTCGAAGCTACTTCTATGCTTACTCATGAGTATGCCAGGAGTATGAGAAGAAGGATACTAGAAGCAGGGTAGAAGGAGTCTAAAGGCTGACTAAAGAGGTAAGAACAATAATAATGCAACGGACAAAAACGTTTTGGAAATATATCATACAAGATATGACGAAAGAAGATATAATGAGTCTAAAAGATACGGCTGAGCAGACACGAGTACAGTTCAAGGAGCGGGTGACTCGTGACAACAGGTATGACGTGAGTTGCGAGGTGATGTTAAACAAAAGGATATGAAATAATACTGTTATAAATTTATGGCAAAACGAAGAGAAATACGAAATAGTACAGCGGAATTCCTCATCTTCCAGATAGAAGGGAAGGAACAGGGAATCGAAGTGTATTATAAAGACAAGACGGTATGGTGTACTCAAAAAGCAATGGGTATGTTGTTTGACTGTTCAACAGACAACATCGGACTGCATCTGAAGAATATCTTTGCTAGTGGAGAACTGGTAAAAGATTCAGTTACCGAGAAAATCTCGGCAACTGCCTCAGATGGCAAGAAGTATATGACGCAGTTCTACAATCTCGATGCAGTTATCAGCGTTGGCTATCGTGTCAACAGTATCCGTGCCACTCAGTTCCGGCAATGGGCTACGAGTGTACTGCGAGAATATGCCATTCGTGGGTATGTGTTGGACAGAAAACGCATGGAGAATGGTACATTTTTGAATGAGGACTACTTCGAGCATCTGTTGGCAGAGATACGAGAGATTCGTCTTTCTGAGCGTCGCTTCTATCAGAAACTGACGGATATCTATGCCACTGCTATTGACTACAATCGGGATGCTCCTACAACAAGGTTGTTCTTCAAGATGATGCAGAATAAGATGCACTATGCCGTTCATGGGCGTACTGCTGCAGAACTGATAGTGGAACGGGCAAATGCAGAACAGGAGCACATGGGACTGACGACTTGGGAGAATGCACCTGATGGAAAGATCGTGAAGACTGATGTGACGATTGCAAAGAATTATCTGAAGGAGTTGGAACTGGCAGACATGGGACAGTTGGTGAATGGTGTGCTTGAATTGGCAGAACGGATGGCGAAGCGTCATATCCCTATGACCATGGAGGATTGGGCAAAGCAGATTGACACGATTCTTGCTGCAGGTGGTAACGATGTGCTACAGACTGCGGGTAGTGTGAGTGCAGAAGAAGCCAAGGAACATGCAGAGACCGAGTTCGAGAAATACCGCATCATTCAAGACCGTCTATTCCAAAGTGATTTCGATAAGTTTTTGGGAGAATTACCTTTGTTAGACAATAACGACGACCAATGACTATCATACAAATTATTCTTATAATCTGTGGGGCTATTACTGTAATAGCATTCCTTTTTGTGCTAATTGGGCTATTATTGGACGATAAACACTTTATGGATAGAGAGTGGTATATGCTTTGGGCTGCCCTTTTAATTATTCCAATTATTATTCTCTATTGTGGCTATGTTTTGTCTGAGTATCTCTCTGTTGTCTGGAAAGATGGCGGTTTTATAAAGCATTACAGAAAGTTGAGGTACGAGAAGATGAGGGATATTATTACTCAACGTTGGCGAGAAATAGAAAAGGCTGAATATGACAGAATCACTAATGCTTACATGGATGGACTGTTGACCAGAGAGGAACTGCCCAGGGCGACGGATGGGGTAAATAGTTTTGAGTTTAATTGGGAAATGGGCATCAGAACCTTTTGGGGGCAAGAGGTAAGTGAGATAGTCTATGTGGAGCGCAAGTACAATGAGCGACTGAACAGATTCTTTCAAGAACACAGGGATTTGCGATTAAATAAGATGTATAAGTTCGTCTATCTGCCTGATTATTGTAAAGAATTGGAGGATGGTGAGCTGTTCCATTATTTATATCCAAATGCAAAACCAGACGAAGTGGAAACGCTATCTCTTTCCTCTTCTTATCCGTTGGATTATCTTGCCTATTCGGAAGATGCGTTCAAGATAGAACAAGGCATGTTCTACTTCGGAGGGGGGAGTTATAATCATGGTGCTGGTTTTATTCCTGGTGATTACCATCCACTGTACGAAGGCAGTGATAAAGAAATCATAGACCAGTTGGATGCCATTGTTAAGAAAGTTCATGACAAGCATGGTCTTACTGGACTATTCTCAAAAGCCAGAAAGCCTGTTATCAAGCAAGGTGAGACAGAAGACTATGCCGATAAAATGTTCTACTGGGAGACCTTCAATCCTGCTGTTGCAAAGCTGGTGAAAGAGGTGAAAGAAAGAATGGAAAAGCTAAGGGAATACGGATTGGCGGAAAAAATGCTCCTTGCTCTACTGAAGACAGAACAGAAATTGAGTAAGTTAGTGGTGACGCGTGATTTTCGCATCATACTGCCTGACTATAACAATATGGAAATAAAAATGGAGCCGTTGGTGAAGGCAGTCTATCTGTTGTTCTTGCGCCATCCAGAGGGTATTGTCTTCAAAAATTTACCAGATTATAGACAAGAATTGACTCAGATTTATGTAAAGTTGAAGCCTTATGGTATTAATGATAGGGTGATACGTAGCATTGAGGATGTAACCAATCCGCTTCTTAATTCAATTAATGAAAAGTGTGCGCGCATTCGGGGGGCTTTTATCGCCCAATTTAGTGATTATTTGACTAGATATTACTATATTGATGGTGAACGTGGTGAAGAAAAGAAGATTTCTCTTCCTCGTGACTTGGTTATTTGGGAAACCGATTAAAATCACTTCGCTTGTCGAAGCATAAATTCACATTTCCACAAGCCTTGTGAAGTAAAATCGTTTGGTGGCAAAGATATAAGTAAGTATCTTTGCCACCAAACGATTAATTTTATGAATATGAAAGATTTCGAGTACATTTTAAAACAAGCAAGGAAGTTCCACTATACAAAGTGGAGCGATGAAGAGTTGAGAAAGTGTGTTGACATGCTGATAGGTTTGGAGCGTCAAGAATTGGTGTCCCTATACATGTGTAAGTGGATTTCCGGAGAGAAAATTCTGAAAGAAGAGATTTTCAAGATTCTATATGCAGACAAACTTGGAAAGCGTGAAGAACGAATTAAAGAGATGGAATTAGGCAAGTTGATAGAAGAATTCCGAGATAAGAAGAGCGGGAACGTTTCGCTCATACGAAATGAACTGAAACATAGATATAAAGAAGGGTCAGACGATGAAAGAATGATAATTGCTAATGCATTTAAAGAGTCACACTCGAAAAGTGACCAGCAGTGGGTTGAGTTGCAGCAACGTAGGGAATTGTATGAAGGGAAATAATAATCTGTTGCTATGCCAGGACAAAGATACTCAAATCGACGTGGCCAGACTGCAAATGGTCAGTTACCATTAGACTTCGCATATGGTCATGTTCAGCCTCAGGCTCTTGAGGTTGAAAAGGCCGTGCTAGGAGCATTGATGATTGACCGCGATGCATATATGGAAGTATGTGAGGTGCTGCATGTGGAAAGTTTCTACGAACCTCGTAATCAGAAAATATATGCAGCTATCCAACAGTTGAACATGGAAGAGAAGCCAGTTGATGTGCTGACTGTAACTGAGCAACTGGCAAAACTGGGAACGCTTGAAGAAGTTGGTGGTCCTGGGTATGTGGCTGAACTTAGTTCGAGAGTTGCCACATCAGCCAACATTGGGTATCATGCCAATATCGTGGCAGAGAAGTATCTGTCGAGGCAACTGATTTCATACACCAGCACTATCGGCACCAAGGCATTCGATGAGACCTGCGATGTGAATGATGTCATTCAGGAGGCAGAGAGTATTCTGTTCGACATAGCTCACAAAAACATGAAGAAGGACTACACCTCAGTAGACCCTTTGATTGAAGAAGCTACAAAGATCATGCAGGCATCTGCTGGCAATAATGGTGGCGTGACAGGCATCTCAACAGGTTACTACCGCCTTGATGACGTAACGAGCGGATGGCAAAATTCAGATCTGGTCATCATTGCAGGAAGACCGGCAATGGGTAAAACAGCCTTTGCATTATCGATGGCGAAGAATATTGCAGCAGACCAGCACATCCCTATGGCATTCTTCTCTTTGGAGATGTCTGGAGTTCAGCTGACAAATCGTCTTATATCCAATGCCTGTGAAATTGGCGGAAAGAAGATTTTGAACGGCAATCTTGACCGAACAGACTGGGAAAGGTTTGACAAGAGGATCAATAATCTGATAGGTGCGCCCCTCTATATTGACGACACCCCTGGCTTGTCTGTTTTTGAACTGAAGACAAAGGCACGTCGCTTGGTCAACGAGCATCAGATAAAGTTGATTATGATAGACTACCTGCAATTGATGAACGCCAATGGTATGCGGTTCAATAATCGTCAAGAAGAGGTGTCAAATATCTCACGTTCGCTAAAGGGACTGG
>Ga0326512_10002709_pt1 | contig 13104 bp, 23 predicted proteins | sample 1_2617_0518_D_FD_203652 | JGI IMG/M metagenome (GOLD analysis project Ga0326512, IMG submission 203652) | Bovine rumen microbial communities from UC Davis, California, United States - 1_2617_0518 | ecosystem: Host-associated > Mammals > Digestive system > Stomach > Rumen | place: USA... | reverse complement strand
TAACGAATTCCAACGTGTAGCTATAATAATTATTTTGCCGCCTTGCTCTAAACGAGAAAGGATTGTGTTAGTAAACCATGACCAGTGTTCTTCCAGAACATTGGCGTTATATGCTTCCTTTGCATCCTTGATTAAGTCATCGACAATAATTAAAGAAGCACCAAAACCAGTGGATGTACCAGATGGTGTTGTTGCTAAGTAGGAGTCATAGGCTCCTTCTAATGACCAAAGATTAGCAGCCGCGTCACCGCGTTTAACTCTGACATGAGGGAAGATATCGGAATAAACAATAATATGTTCATCTGCTTTTTCTTCCATTATGCGGTTTCTGACGCTCTTACTAAATTTTGTACTTAGTTTCTCATTGTATGAGCCTGTCATTATCTTTTCATTAATGTCTTGAAACATCCAAGCAGTGAAATTCTGTACCGTATAAGATTTTCCATGTCTTGGTGGTTCATTGATGACTAAAAACTCTTTATCCGAGTTATATATGAAGTTTTGCAAGACACCGCATAATTCCTTCAAATGCGGTCTGTCGTCTCTGTAGAACTTAGGGTCAATCAATTTGCAGAATTCCCAGAAGTTCTTTCTGGCTAAAGCACAGTTTATTCTTTGGAGAGCTCTTTCTTCTGCTTGCATAGGAGCTGCTCCTTCATAGCCTGCAATACTTCCTCGGATTCATCATCTAATGGGTCTGTCTGAATTGTTTGTGTAATCTGTTTGTCTACTGGCTTCTGACCAATCGTATCTCTTAACAATTCAATTGCTCTGAGGTCGCCATTCTTCGCCTTCTTTACCAATGCAACTGCTATCTCTTCTTGTACTGTTAGTCCAGATTTCAGTTCTGAGAGGGCAGCCGCGTCGGAAATATCCTTTGGTGTACTCTTCGTTGCTGGCAGTGTTAGTAGTTCTAACAGTGTGTCTTTTAATAGTTTCTGTTCTTTTCTTTTTTTGCCTGAAGCTTGACCACCTTTTCGAGCTATTTCTCTTCGTTCACTCGTTGTTCGCTGGTCAAGTGGGATTAAATTTTTCTCGTTTGCCATAGCAGTCACCTCCTTACTTTCTAATTAATAAAAAGAAATGAAGAGCAGGAGCTTCGTCGCTGCTCTCCATTTCGAAAGAAGAGTTAGAAAATAATAAGAAGACGTGGACCTCGAAAAATGATATAAAAAATCGACTGACTGCCTATAGGCATCAATCGACACTATCATTATATAACGCTAATATACCGTTAGCGGCCCAAAGTGGCCCAATTGCTTATTTACAAATCACCGTTAGCGGTTTATAATAGTCCGTGCACTATAGTTCACAAAAAGGAGGGTTCCGCCATGAATCGCGTCAAGGAGATTCGGAAGGAACGCGGTTTCACACAAGAAGCCCTAGCTAAAGCATCAGGTATCTCTCGTAAATATCTATCTTCCATCGAAAATCAATCTGTAAATCCATCTGTTGAAATTGCCCTTGCTATATCAAATGCATTAAACGTCTCGGTTGATAAACTCTTTATCAATGATAATGTTCAGGAAGAGTGTGTGTATCCGAGACCATTACGCTATATAGACCTGTTCTGTGGTATTGGCGGTTTCAGGTACGCGTCTGCACAAGCTTTTTCAAGATTAGGGATTGAAGGAGAGTGTGTATTTAGTAGCGATATCGATAAATACGCTCAGAAAGCCTATGCAGCCAATTTCGGAGAGGTACCTGTTGGAGATATAACCAAGGTAGATGAGAAAACCATCCCTGATTTTGATTTACTCTTTGCAGGGTTTCCGTGTCAGGCGTTTAGTATATGCGGACTCATGGAAGGATTCCAAGATAAAACAAGGGGTACGTTGTTTTTCGATATTGCCAGAATTTTAAAAGAAAAGCAGCCTCAGGCATTCGTCTTGGAGAATGTAAAAAATCTTGCAGGCCATGATGGAGGCCATACAATACAGGTTATCTTGAACGTTCTTAGGGATGACTTAGGATATCATGTAGATTATAAGGTTTTGAATGCACTGGATTTTGGATTACCTCAGAAAAGAGAAAGAGTCCTTATTTTAGGCAGTAAAAAGCCGTTTAAGATGGACTGGGAATTTAAGATTGAAAATCATAAAACTCTTAGTGATATTTTAGAGAAGGACGTTCCGAAGAATTACTATGCATCCGAGGAGATTGTAGCTAAGAGGAAGGCAATGCACACCAGCAAGTACAAGCCTGCTGTGTGGCATGAGAATAAATCAGGCAATATAAGCAGCTATCCTTATTCTTGTGCTCTCCGTGCTGGTGCTTCTTATAATTACCTGCTTGTTGATGGCGAGCGTAGACTGATGCCAAGGGAGATGCTTCGCTTGCAGGGGTTCCCTGACAGCTTTAAAATAGTTGTTTCTGACCAGCAGGCAAGGAAGCAGGCAGGCAATGCAATTCCTGTAGATATGGTAGGGTATGTTATCGAGCGGTTTTTGCCCCTGGCATTTTGAGTGCTTCTGTGCTATGATATCTCTATATATGCTTATATGGAGGTGTCGTTATGAGTGGCCCGAGACTCAGAACGGTAAACAAGGCAGTGCCCCCATATCCTCTCAATCGATTTCCTAGGGATTTTATAGAAACATTCGCTCAGGAAATCGTCTATATGCTGGCTACTAAGTCAACCATGAGCTTAGAGGGTGACGAGTGGGAGCAAATCTTTGCCAATTGTATTAATGCCGAATGGAAACCATCCAATGTAGGGTTGGATGATGTGCAGCTGGATAATTGCTGCTGGTCTGCTAAAACCGTGTACGGAACAAGCAATATAGCAAGGCAGCAAGCAGTACGATTGATTTCTGGAAGAAATAGTCCTGTCTTCAGTTATGGAGAAGCACAGACAAATGATACTGACCCTGACGAAATGGGCAGGATGATTCTGGAAATCTGGAATGAGCGTGTAAGCGGTATTCGTCAATATTTTAAGTTTGCACGCACCGTCGTTCTTGTCAAGAGTAAGGATTTCTCAGAGTATCTGATATTTGAAACCGAGACAATCAGATATGACCCCGACATGTACTTCTTCGAATGGAACAGACGGGGTAATCTGGAAGGATACGACAAGAGAGATAATCGCCACTGCTTCACATGGCAGCCTTCAGGTGGTCAATTCACCATAATTGAAGAAATTCCTGAAGACAGGCTGCATATACAAATTAGGCATCCTGACAAGCTGGATAAAGACTCAGTACTGGCAGCTGTGGGATACAATAGCGACTGGTATTACATAGTGTAAAAGTCCAACGAGGATGTGGTTTAGAGGAAGGATAGGGATTGTAAGAGTCCGAGTAGTTGGATTTTTATATAAAAAATTGACGGAGAGGCAACATTACTGCTTCTCCGTCTTCTTATTATTTAAAAACCTTCTATTGTTTGTATTTCGACTGACAAGAAAGGATGGTCCTTTCTGTATTTCTTATATCCGAGAACCTTTGCTCTCTTCCATAAGTAGCCGTCAGCATAAATGTTGATTCGCTCGCTAAATTGATTATCTAAAAACCATACAATATCTTGTAGGGATAATTTCTCGGTGTCATGATAAATAAACCAGAGATGAGGAATATTTTCAAAATTCTCTTCATCAGTAAGCTCACATTCCACCTGTTCAGGAACAACCAATTCAGGCCAGCAATCCATCTCAAGTGATAATTCAATTCCAAATGTTTGTAATCTCATAATTTCTCCTCTAAACAATGTTAGAAACCTATATCGTTCGGATTGTTGAATATGTAGCTTGTATCATACATGAAGTCCGAGCTAAACGTCTCGGTTTCAGGAATATCAACAGCAATTACATCAACAAATTCACTGTTATTCAGTAATTCAAGCAATTCCTTCAGGGCGTCATATTTACCGCCGTAGTAATCCTTCGATTTCTCGGTTTCAAAATTATCAACGAATTCGCTGTTGTTGTTCATTTCCTTTTGGATGTATTCTTTCAAAGTCATGGTTGTCTCCTTTCTAACTCTTCGTAAAGTTCAAGCAATGCCTTGGCAGCATCGAAGAATGCTCTCATAGCTTGCTTACCGTCATCATCTAATTCTAATTTTGAAGCTCTATCATAGGCTTCAATAAGGTTTGTTTTGGTTTTATCTATATTGAGTTCTGTTTCGTAAACTAGCAATCCCATGATTAAGCCTCCTTTGTTCTATTAAATCTAATTTATCGGTATAAAATTTTAAGCTGCGTTCTTTTGTTGTTCCATCCATGTTATTGATTTCAATAAACAATTCTTTACCTCGTAAATTACGTTTTTTAGGATAGGCAACATCAAGATAAGAACAGGCAGCAACAAGTTGAGTTGTAGGTGTAATCACAACATCGTTATACTTGACATGAAAAATAGCGTTTCTTTCTCCATTAATGTATTCATAAATAATGCCTTCCATTCTAATTCTCCTTTTCTAATTCTTCTTTCAATTTTTCTAAAGCTGCTGCATGGATACGCTTGAATGTAGATAAGCCGATTTCCATGTCGGAGCAGACATCAATTCTTCTTTGCTTCTCGAAATAGTATTGTTCTACTAATTCTCTTTCTCTATCTGTTAAGGTTTCTAATACGTAAGAAATCTTATTGTATGTTTCAAGCATCCGAGCAATGTTTTTTTGTTCTGACTGAATAAGCCTGTTTAGTTTTGAAATCTCTTTATCTTTGCGTTCTATGAGTTTTAGAATCTTATCTTCAAAGTTGGGAGTTCCTTTGGGCATATCCGAAAGAACTGGACTTGCTGGGGATGCAAATGATTCTTCTATCGTTTTTATAATGTCGTTATACTCTTTTATCCTGCTTCGGCTCTTTTCTATTCGGGCCTGAGTGTCGGGATAAGAATATAAGAGATGCTGTATTTGGTCTCTGCTGATTAATACTTATCCTCCTTTCGTGTTCTAAGGCCTCTAGGAGCCTCTAGGAACGATTTTATAACGCTAAAGGTATAAATACTTACCTTGAGTGTTCAAACGTCTACAAGGGGAAATAACGCGGTTTCAGAGATACACCTACTTCCAATCTCACGTATTGTGTTAAACCGTTTTCTAATAAGCTTAGGAGGAGCTCGTACTGAAGTAAAAATATTTCTTTTAAGTTGATTTACATTTTGCGTAGTATAGTGTTTTGCTTCATAGATTGGCAGATGAAGCTATAAATGATTATCCCCGAAATCATTCATTGTCAAAAGTCACTTTCCATTAAATTCGCAGATGTATCTCTGAAACCGCGTTATTCCATTAACATTAGGTTATTATTGTTTTAGTGTTGAGTAATAGTAATCACTCTTGATTTTAAAATCATTTTCTTTAGCCACTTTTCTTATTACTGAAGGCTGAATTGAAAATTTTTCTGCTATGACTGTTACTTTCTCATCGCCTTGCAGCATCTGGTGAATTGACTTGCCGTAAAGATTGTTTTTACTGTCCCAGAATTTACGTGCTTGTTGTAGTTCCCATAGTGCCTGACAAACATCAAGGACGATTCCGACCGTAACATCATACTTAGCAGCAATCTCTTCTTCACTTAGTCCTTGTAAATAATCCTGCTCTATCAATTCTTTTACTGTTTCTTTTTTTGCTTGCAATTTAGTGTTTTCTGCTCTGATTACTGCGTCAACCTTTCTAGATTTAGCATTGTAATAATCCTTGTGTTTTCGCTGATAATCAATCTGACAACATTTTTCTGAACAGAACCTTTTATTGTATCTAAGCCTGATAAAAGTTGAGCCACAGACAGGACATGTTAACTCTTCGTTCATTTCTTCTCTTCCTTCTTTCTCTGTTTCCATTGTTTGTCATAAGCAATCACTCGGTCACGATATTCTTTCTCTTCTTTATATCTTTGTTTATTACGCTCATTCATTTGCTTTAAGTGATTCTTATAAGCACATTCTCTGGAACAGTATTTAAATCTGTTGTGTTTCGCCTCGAATAGCTTTCCGCAACCGAGGCATATTTTTTTAATCATTTTTCGCGTTCGTCCTCTCTTATAAAATTGTAATTTCAACCTCGGTGCGAGGGTTCTCCTTGTCATAGTAGACAGTTGAACCATCCATGAAGGAGACAATGTTGTAGTTGTCATCTTCAATGATTTCTGCATCCACAAGAAGGTCAAGCAGAGCTTCTTGTAAATTTGACAAGTCACATCTTCTTTTGTCGCCTCGATAGAAAACCATCTTAATGTTGCATGCGTCAGTAATCGTTTTTATCTTCTGCTTCTTTTTAATGGCTCTCAGCTGAGGCATGACTACCTTTTTGTAGTCTAAGTATGACTGAGAAGGAATTATGATTGTTCTGTTGCCTTTGCGTACCATTTGCATGTTATTCTTTTTTGGTTTGGGGTTTCCTGAGATAGTAAAGCTGATTAAAGCCTCCTTTCTTCAGGTCCTCGTCTCTTCTGGTTCTGCATTTACACGGGCTTACCACCGTCATCACTACCCATTACAAAGAGGAATTTTTTACCCATTATTTTTTCTTCTTTTGTGATGGCTGCATTGGGAAGAGCCTGTAGGCTCAATCCCCGATAAGCTGTGAATAGTCTTCAATGACTGACCACATGAACTTATCTTTCATCTTGTTGAAGTTTTTCCTGTCGTCGATATTCTCTTGGCACCAACCGACTAAATCCTCACTAAGCGAGGCCAACATGTCGGCTGATAAAAAGCGTTTAGACGCTGTTCGAGAAAATCGGCGGTTCAGGACTCCGAGTACGCTGTAATACATAATCGAAGATTCAACAATGATGTCTTCTGCTTTGGTTCTGGTACACATGGTACTAAATCCTCCTCTTTAAAAGTAGATTCTTAACTTTGGTTACACTTACTTATAAAAAAGACATCTTCACTCCCATAGATAGAATGAAAGAAAACACAAGACCGAGAAAGGAGTATCTCTAAATGAAAGGTGATTTCCTATGGGAGTGTTGATGTCTTAAAGACTAAATTCATCTACTTTCTATTAACATTATACTACTTTAAGATATCATTGTCAATACTTTGTGTTAATAGTTATACGCTCTTAGTGGATGTTTTGAGTATAAAAAAAGAAGGAGTTTTATACTCCTTCTTCAAGTAAATCTATTTCAGATTTTTTCATGTTTGTTTTTTCAATCCATTTGATGTTATCGGCAATTACTCTTACATGTAGTATGTAAAATCTTTTATTTTCTGTCTGGATGAATTCGCAATTAGTAATATCATTCAGGAACAAAAGATTTCCAGCGTGATTTTCTACTCGGATTAAACCATTATCTTTAAAATACTTCACGGCTCCATACACAGTTCCAAGACTAACTCCAGTGTTCTTTTTGATAGCCTCGGCTGTTGTGCTCAGGCCATCTTTCCACATGTTTGCCTTTATCCAGTCGTAAATCATTTGATATGAATTATTCATTGCAAATTCCTCCTTTCAACGCCAAGTATGATACCTGATTTATTGTCTGTAGGATTGTTTGTTCTTGATGATAGGTATTCGTCTACGGTAAATCCGAGAGCCTTACCCCTTTTGAAAGCATAGATGAAATCATTATTTACCAGATAGCTTAGACATCTGCTGATTGTTTTCTCGGAAACATTTAATGCATCCGCGATATCTTTCCTGCTTACTTCAAGGTTTCTATTGTAGTCCATCGTTATATTAATAAACTGGAACAATATATAAGCCATTGGATTCTCAATCAAACATTCTAAGTATTTCGCTTTTACATTTCTGGTAAAGCAGCTTTGAACGAAATTGTTAAAGCTATAAATTGGTCTTTTTTTAGGTTCGTCAATGAAACCGCATACTTTCCTATCATTCGGAGTCGACCTCCATACTAAAGAGGGGTCAATCCAGTGAATTGTTTTTTTTGTTATTTTGTCATAATCTGTTCTAATGTATCCTTGAGCATTAAGAGCTTTAATTGCTTCAAGGACGTTTTGCTTTCTCATCTTCAACTCTGATGCTATTTCGGTTCCTGTGCCAATGAATTTATTGGTCTTGTCCATATCTAGTACCATATATAGAAAGACAGCTGCTTCTGTTTTTTGCCTTAAAAGGTCAAGCCATCTTTGCTTGGTTTTTCCGCCAGTGCACGTCTGTAGAAAGTGAGAAAAGTCCGATTTCTTAATATATTCCATACTGAAATCTCCTTTCTAAATAATTGTCTTCCTTTCTGTTCTGTGGTTCCCTTTTGTCTAAGTAATTATAATTATAAAACATAGGGTTTTAAAAGTCAACAGATGCACACTCTTAAGAGATATTTATATACTCAATGTGCGAAAATTCGTTCATAGGACAAAACGGAACCGTACATAGGACAAAACGGAACTTTGGCATGTGTACAAAAAAAGCGAAAGAAGCGAAAAAATAAAACAATCTCAAAAAAATTGCTCTTATTCTTTACATATTCATCTAGTAAAAATCGGATTTTCCATTAAAAATTAATCAAAAAAGAATACTGTTAGTCTGAAACAAACTAAAAGAACCGATTAGCCAGGACAACATAAGGGAGACCCAGGAACCGAACGGACCAATTAAAAGTTTCGGCTGACACAGAAATCAGACTTTCTATTTATAAGCTGAAGGTTCCATCCTTCCTGTCAGTAATTGTTTTTTATTTGCTGTCAAAGACAATTAGTCCTTGCAGCAGTTTAAAATTAATTCTGTGATTGTTTTTAACTAAACACGCTATACATAGTATGTTTTTTAATTTTTTTCGTACTATTTGTTGTGTGTTTTTTCTTTACGCGGTTTCAAAAACACCACAATTTGTCCGTGCATCCTTTTCTTACGTCCGTACAGGTTTATCTCTTATTTTCTCTTATTTTCCGAAGGATTTTCTAAGAGACTGTTTTTACACCTTTCTTAAATGTACGCTTTTACCGAGTTTTTTGTATTTTTGCCTGTTTCCTTAAATGTGTCTCAAATGTGAACTTTTATATACTTTCCGTTAATAGTGATATACTTAGTATGTAAGTTAAATCAATTACCATTAAGTACAGATTAAAGAAAGTGAGGAATTAACACATGAAGAAAGTATTTATTATTCTATTAGTACTAGCGTTACTCGGTTGCATTGGAGAGGCACTGTATTCTCCTGAATACCACAGGCCAGAAGTTGACCTTGAGGTTTACGAGGCAGATATTCTTGAAGGCGTAAATGACATCCCTGATGGATACACCCCCGATATCCTCGATGGTGTCAATGATGTGCCTACAGTTCCCAAATGCGACTAACCAGATTAAAAGTAAAGGAGATTTAAATTATGAGAGAATTATACGTAGGAAAAGAATTTAAGAATTTAGACTATGCGTTCACAGCATGGTTAAAGGGTTTGATGTTTGACTGGGTCCGAGCAGGTGATGCAAATGAAATTAAAATCAAGATTCGCCTTGCTGACCAGAGCGGTTATCTGCTTCAGGCATACATCACAGAACCAGCTCACATCATGGATTTCATGAAAAAGATTAGTAATGGCTGCATCGGAGTTACAGATGCCCTGCTAAATCTTGATACCCCATTTGAACTTTGTGATGATGAAATTGAGGAGGACTGAGTCCTCCTTTTTTTTATTTTAAGAGCCACTTTTCAGAGGCTTTTAAAATCTTCGCTATTATCGCGGTTTTAATAGTTTTTACAGGTTTTTTCTCTTAAAAGTAAATGTGGCTAAAATGTGAAACGTTCATCCACTTTCTGTTAATAGTATATAATTTAAATATAGAAAATAATTCATATATTGAAAGGAGAATTTATTATGAATACAAAATTAAGAAATGAAGCAAAAAATATTATGAAGGATGCACGCGGTTTCGCTTGCAGGAAAGCTTATAACAATCTGACACTCATCAGTGCGATAAAAGCAGAGGCTACAACATCAATCATCAAGTACATCTTCTGGTTAGCACCAGATATCAAGTACACGGTTGAGGAAAAAGAAAGGGCTCAGGAAATCGTCAGAGAAACAAACAAATACATCAAAGAAAAAGTTCAAGAAAGCGTTTATAACGCAGAAGAGCTGGCAGATGCCTTTAAAGATGTCATGAGGAGCGGAGAAAAGATTTCAATTCTTGAATCCGAGGAAGAGGAACCTCAGGTTGAAGAAACAAGCTCTCAGGAAAAGTTCTTTGATGATGACAAAGGCACAAACGCTGAAAGGATAAACAATCATCCAGACTTCAGATACATTTACGGTGGATGTTATCTCTGCCTGAGTACAGGAATGATTGGAGCTATCTACCAGAAAAGACATGATAAGCTGTTCCACATCGGATATTGTGAGCACGACAAAAACAATTGGGAAGTATATGCTGACAATAATTTTAAAGGAACCATCGCTAAGAACTGGTCACACTTTACACCAAACGGTGATTCCAACAGCAACTACATCTTAACTGGAATTCAAAGAAGTATGGAAAAGGTTGCAGCCGAGGAAATGCAGAAAGCTAAAAACGAAAGTGCTGCTCCTGACCCATTCTTCCCATAATAAAGAAAGGAGAACAAAGGAAATGAAAATGTATAAAGACGCTTACGAAAACATGAGAAAAGAACACATGAAGGTTTTGGAGAGGTTGGAGTGGCTGGAAGATATGGCTGATGACTACATCCAACTTCCCAAGGCTTTCTGGGATGAACTCGTTATAACAAGAGAAAAGGAATCAATGCTCAGTAAGATTATGGAAAACGCGGTTGTCGAGGAGGTGTAATGAATCAGTAAAGAATTAATGCAGCAAGTGATTGAGAGGGTTCCCTGCAGTTGCAGGGTCTCCTTCACCCCCTCGGAACTGAGCTTCGCGGCTTCGCTGGCAAATCAAATAGTAGCTCAGAAATTAAAAGAAATCCATCATAAACAAGACCATGAAAAAGAGGTCGAGCGATGGATGACGGGATTGCTCGGAGAAATGGCAGTTCAGGATGCACTACACATTGATTTCATGGATTACTCAGTCGGATTTTCAAAAGACTATGATAAACCAGACTTGGAGAAGGCAGGCTTCGCGGTTGGAATCAAGACAAGCTGCTTTCCGAATTTCCCAGTAATAAATAGAACAATAGAATATCCTCAGCTGATAGTCATACTAAACAGCCATAAAACACAGGCAGTTGTCGCAGGTCTGGCTTCGCTGGATTTATTAAAACAGAATGCTTTCAGCAAAAGTAATGAAATGTATGTTAAATACAAGGCCATGTTGGACCGTAAAAACGCTTTTGTTGATATCGATAAATTAGAAATAATAAGAAATAAGGAGGACTTAGGATGGAGATTTTAAAAGTAAAAAGAAGAACGTTACATCCAGATGGTGATGGAGAACTTTATATATACGATGTAATGAAATGGATAAGAAATGATGCTGGCGGTGAGGGCTACAATTGGTGGGGCTCAACAACAGATGAACAGGCAGCTAATGATTTTATAAGCTACCTTAAAAGTAAAACAGATGAAAACGGCAAATTTTATGATGAAGACGAAGCTTACAAGGCAATTGATAAAGCAAGGGAGCTTCCAAAAAATAAAAGATATAAAAGATATCTAAAATTAACAAACAGAATGTGTTAAGGAGGCCGAGAAAGATGACTGAATACAAATTTGAGAAAGTTGAGCTAGACTTGAAGCAACGAGAAGACATAAATAGATTTTATTACGATGATTTAATAATAGTACCTGAATCATTTAAACCAGATGCATACGATGTTGTCGGGGACTTTATCCAGTACTTTTGGACATATCTACGCCATGAAGGTGTAATCGTAAGATTTAAGCAATCATATTATGAAGACTTTCATGATTATGATACCGAAACCTTGTATGTTGAACTTGACGGTTATGACAGATGGGAAGACAATCCTAGACTTGATGAATATGTTCCCGTAGTAGTTTATGAATGGGATTGGAATGAAGGCCAAAGATATATTAAAGACCTTGAAATTATTGGAATAAATTATATAGAAATACCTAAGAATACTGAAACCGATTACAGGTTTCCTGTAACGTTTAAGAAAGGAGAAAATGACTAATCAAGATTAAAGATTTATATATACCACACTGGGCAACAAGAATAGTGGTAAATTCAAAAGATGGATTTGAACTGCTTGTTCCAATCGATAGATTCGAGTATTTCATCGACAAGTACTCGGATGTTGAAGCAGAAGACACAAGGTCAGCAGAACAGGGAGCCTTGACTATAAGGATTGTAAATGATGACCTTGATAAATTCATAAAAATAAAAACTAAAGGTTATTACACGGTTGAAGACGTGATTGTAAAAGCTGAAGATGATACTCCCGTTGAAATCTACAATAACAATGACGGAATTCTCTTCAAGGGAACAAAAGCAGAGCTTCTGGAAGAAAACAGATTAAAAATGACGTTGATAAAAAATTTTGTTTGGCTTCCTGAATCCGAGGCGATTGTATATGAGGATGACTGGGGATATTCAATAGAAGTCTGAAAAGACTGTGAAAAATAAAGAAAAGAAGAAAAAAGAATGTATAATGTAATTACCCTAAATGCAAAAATTCTACCTCAAAGACATCTGGTATCTTAAGTGATGCTGGATGTCTTTTCTTAATAGTATATAAGTATTGACTTTTAGTTAATAGTATAGTACAATTAATACAGACATAGAGATTGACAGCAAAAAGCAAATTTTCTTATTTTTCATTTATATAATTTATTCTCCTTTTTAAAATTATATAGCGACGCAGTACCTACTGCCCTTAGGGGCAGCAAGGGCTGCTTTTTTTGTGATTGAATATCCACTTATTCTGTGTTAGTATATAATCACTTTTAGTAAAGGAGATATTTCGTCATGGCTGAATTGGTAAAGAATAGGTTGAAGCAGCTCAGGGAAGGACAAGGTTTAAGTGTTGCTCAGCTCGCGGATGCAACAGGAGTCAAGGGTTCTTCCATTAGTTTTCAGGAGAATGGGAAAAGGGCAATTACCGTGGAAACAGCCGTGATATATTGTGATTTCTTCAAATGCACCTTAGACTATCTGTTTTGTAGGGATGATAAAACAGATGTCTTCCAGAAATACCAAACAAAAGAACTGGTGCAATTCTTAGAAATAATAAAAGAAGAGGTTGAGAGAAGAAACACCTATCAGGAGAGCTGAGAATGCTCTCCT
>Ga0326512_10002708_pt1 | contig 13105 bp, 13 predicted proteins | sample 1_2617_0518_D_FD_203652 | JGI IMG/M metagenome (GOLD analysis project Ga0326512, IMG submission 203652) | Bovine rumen microbial communities from UC Davis, California, United States - 1_2617_0518 | ecosystem: Host-associated > Mammals > Digestive system > Stomach > Rumen | place: USA... | reverse complement strand
ATTCAATCATTTTGATTGTTTCCCTCGTCTGGTTGAGATAATCCGACGAGGGATTTTTATACTCTAATCACTAACTACCTACTAAGTTACTAAGCCCATAAAACTAATTACTCTCCACTCTCAACTTACCACTGACTCAAAACTATAAACCGCTTTTGACCTTTGACTTTTCTTGCAGTCGGGCGTGCAAACCCTTGGTGCAAGCGGACAAGCCGAGCGGACCTTAGACTTCGGCAAAAGCCGATGGGGGAGGAGGTAAAACGCAAAAAACTTTTTTTTTGAATACTAAAACTCTCAACTCTACACGCTAAAACTGCCTCTACACTCTCAACTCTAAACTCTAAACTAAAAAAAACAGGGTGTTTTTTTGCAGATATTGGAAATTTTTTGTAATTTTGTGGGCAAATATAACCTAAAGACATAATCAATGAGAGGTCACCTGATAATATTTCTTATATTGCTTTCTGTTATTATGGGAAGAGCTGCTACAAAGCGTGCTCTGTTGATTGGTATTTCAGATTATCCTACTTATAGTGAGTCTGCAGATGCTACATGGAGTCCTATTCATGGGGCTAATGATGTGCAGATTATAGGAAAGACTTTAAAGGCGCAAGGTTTTAAAATATCTACATTAACAAACTCGAATGCTACTGCATCTAAAATACGCAAAGCCTTGAAAAAAATGCAAACAGAAGCAGCTGCTGGGGATATCCTGTATCTACATTTCTCTTGTCATGGACAGCCAGTAGAAGATTTAAATGGTGACGAGAAAGATGGTTGGGATGAAGCCATTGTTCCTTATGATGCTCAGAAAATATACAGAAAAGGGATATACAGAGGTGAGAATCATATATTAGATGATGAGTTGAATAATTATTTAAATGCTATAAGAACAAAAGTTGGTCCACAAGGTTTTGTATATGTAGTTGTTGATGCCTGTCATGCAGGTGCTTCTTATAGGGGCGATGAGGAAGAGGATAGTGTTATAACCAGAGGTACTAATAAAGGATTTTCAATGTCTTATAAACAGTATGCTCCTCCTATTGATAAAAGAGGGAAGATTAAGATTGAGAAATCTTTCAGTATGGCAAATGTATTCATTCTTGAAGCATGTAGGTCATATCAAGTAAATAGTGAGATTAAAGAAAAAGGCAAATATATTGGTTCACTTTCATATTATGTTAATAAAGTTATGCAGTCAGAAAAGATAGGGATGAATCCATCTTGGACAGAACGTGTGAATCAATTGATGAATCAAGATAAACGATTAACTCATCAAAACTTGGTAATAGAAACAAGTCTATAAATACAGAAGAATGGTAATAAATTTTCATAGACAAGCAGATGAAAAAGAGAGGCGTATAGAAAAGTTTGCTAGGGAACAATGGCAAAATATTAGAGCTTTTCTCATGAGTCGTTATTCTTTGTCTAAGGATGATTGCGCTGACGTATTTAACGAATCTCTCATTATATTATGGAACAACCTGCAAGAACATAAGGTCAGTGTTGATTGTATGGGGACAGAAAAAGAGTCTAATACGAAATACTTTATGACAATATGTAGGAATAAGGCATTGGAAAGGCTTAGAAGTAATAAGCGATATGCGGATTTTACCCCCCAACAAGATAAAGATGATGATACTATTCATTTTCTGCCTGACAAGGTTGATTCACTTCTTGCTTTAGATGAAGACTATAATAAGTACCAAGATGAAAAGGACGCTTTGGTTAATATAATCATAAGCGATCTGCCCCCCACTTGTAATGAGTTGTTATGGGGTTATTATGGACATGGCTACTCATTAAGGGAACTCGCTTCAATGTATAATTACAAGAGCGAAAACTCTGTGAAAGTAACAAAACATCGATGTGCAAAGAAATTCCGTGAAAAGTTTAATGTTGAATATAAGAAAATTATAAAGAAATACGATGACATATATAGAAGATACGGTAAAAGAAAAAGACCTTCTAAATGACGAGAGGATTAGCCGTTACATGCAGGGTAAAATGGATGTAAACGAAGAGTCCGCTTTTATAGAAGAACTTAAGAAGGATGAAGATTTGCGTAGTTTGGCAATCGCCCAGGCTAGGCTTGTTAAAGGCATGAAACAAGCTGATAATGAAATAAGGACTGCTTTCAGTCAAGTTGATGAGAATACAATAAAGAGAATAGCAAGAAATGTAACAGGAAAAAAGAATCTGTCTGCTCGTTGGCTTGCAATTGCTGCATCTATAGTATTTATCGTATTTGTTGGCTTCAAATCATATGACTATTATGATACAACTTCTCTTGGAAAAAAGTTTGCTAACACGTTCCCGACATCTACCATTATCAGAGGGGAAGCAGATCAAGAAGTTGAAACAGAACTTAAAACGTTGTTCAATAATGTAGTGGAAGGCAAAGATTTGGATAATACAACTTCTCGCCTTGCAACATTATGGGAACTCTCAAAGCAAGAAACCTATAATGACTATACCAACTATGCTCCATACATTGGCTGGAATCTTGCTATAGGCTATTTGAGAAATTACGAGAAGGCAAAGGCAAAGAGTATATTAGAAGAAATGGAACTTATGTTTGATAGTGAAACAGCCATTGGTATAAAAGTTAGAGAACTGAAAAAAGAAATATAAGAAAGAGTTATGAAATATAGATTTTTGCTATTAATTGTTGCACTTTTGACTTTTTTGCCATCATATTCGCAAAATGCAGAATATAATTCTGTTAACGAATTATTGAATGACATTTATAGCAGAAATTATGAAAAGCCTATAGCATTTATGAGACATTATTTGTCTTCAGTAGAGAATGGTACAGAGGTTTTTCAAGATTCAATTTATATTGGAATAGCAAGTCTTTTAATGACATCGTATGTACATAATAATCAAATACATGATGCTGATACATTGATGACCCATATTGTCCAGTATATGAAAAATACGGGGAAAAAACCAAATATACTCTATCAACTATATATAGCACGCGGAGGCATTCTATGTTCGTTAGGAAACTACAATGGGGCTTCTGTATGGATAAGTTCTGCACTTGATATGGTCAAAGATCAGAAAGGAAAGGAAGAGGAACAACCTGTTATATTAAGCATGTTAGCATCATGTCATATGAATATGAATGAGTTGGAGAGTGCTAAAAAAGAAATCGAAGAAGCAATTACAATAATTGAACGTTCGAATTCAGATTTTGCATTACAAAGAAAAATAACGATATATCAAAATGCTGGTGCAATATATCATGAAGTAGGAATTCCTGATAAAATGGAATACTACACAAAGAAGGCTTATGAATTAGCGAAGGATAATGAAATGTTTGTTTCTGAATTTATAAAAATTGCACATAATCTTGCTGTCTTATATTTAAATACAGGGAAATATAATGAATCACTCACTATTTTACATGAGATAGAAAAGAAACCATTGTCGGAAGAAGAAAGAAGTGAAGTGTATGAAAGTATCTTTTTAGGTTACTATTACTTAAACAATGAAGATGAGACAGTAAAATATGCAAATCTTTGTTGCAATAGCATCAAAGCGATGTCATCTGATTTGTATTCCTCTTTTCCAGCACTGACAATTGAAAAAATATGGGATAAGAATGCTATGCGATTAAAAGTAAATATGGGTATATTAAGTAAATTCCATAATAATGCAGAAACTGTAGAGATGTGCTATGATAACGTGTTATTTGTTAAAGGACTTGCTCATGATAATATGTCGAGATTAAGAAAAATTATACATAATGATAGCATTATAGGCAATTTGTATTCAGAAGTCAAAAAGTTGAAATCGGAGGCAATGACATTGACGAGTAATTCTACTATATATAATACACTCGATGAAAAAGAAAAATTATTACAAGAGAGAATATTAGAGCATAATAAGAAGGATAATATAAATTTCTATTTGCCAACATGGAAAAAAGTTTGGAATACATTAAGAAATGACGAGTATGCCATAGAATTTATAACTTACTCTGGTTTTATCCAATCAGATTCGAAATCTGAAGAGCTTAAATATGCAGCATTAATCCTTTCTCCGAAAGCAGATCAACCATTCTTTGTTGAACTTTGTACTGTAAATGAATTAAAGGAAATGTACTTAAAAGCATTGAGAGAAAGGGAAATAGGAATAAATGGTTTGTATTTGCGAAATCAAGACTTTATTTTGTATAAACTAATCTGGGAAAAATTAGATTATTACGTTAATAATGCCAAAACTATTTATGTCTCTCCAATTTTAGGACTTAAAGATATCAATATTGGCTTTATTCCATGTCCTGATGGTTGCTACCTTATAGATAAGTATGATATTAGAATTGTCACCTCAACAGCGGAGATTTGTAATCGGGAGAAAATAGTATTTTCGGATGCTTATGTTTATGGAGGAATCGAATATTCCGTGGGTGAAAAAGAATCAAATCAGTCATCATACAGAAGCATAATAATTAATGAAGTATGTGATTCTACCCGAAACGGTTTCGGATTTTTGCAAGCTTCCAATTATGAAGCAGAACAAATTTCAAATATACTCGAAGAGAATAGAATAAAGACATCATTATATAATGGTTCTAATGCAGATGAAGATTCATTTAGAGGAATGGACGAACATTCTCCGTCAATTCTACATTTATCTACACATGGATTTTATTTAGTTGGGACTAACAAATATCAAGAATATTTCACCCGATTCATTCCGTATCTTTCTAGTGATAGTTGGATGCTGCTTTCTGGTATTTTGTTAGCAAATTCAAATCCTACGATAAACAGTGCAAGCGACTCAAATGCGCTTAATGATGGAGTGTTAACAGCAGAAGAAATATCTTATTTGGATTTGAGTAATACAAAACTTCTTGTACTTTCTGCATGTGAAACTGCCATTGGACAAGATATGAAAGAAGGTTTTGGTGGATTAGTAAAAGCATTCAAAAATGCAGGAGTAAAAAGCATATTAGCAAGTTTGTGGAAAGTGTCTGATGGTCCAACTGCAAACCTTATGATCTCATTTTATAAGTATTTAATGAGGGGAGAAGAAATTCATTTAGCCTTACTGAAGGCCCAAAAAGAAATCTCAGAGCAATACCCCGATCCATATTATTGGGCAGGATTTGTAATCATAGATTAAAATTTTTCTTAAAATATTTGGTGGATTCAGAATTTATTTGCATCTTTGCATATGAACCCACCATTCTGTATAAGAGGTTCTTTTACAGATAGTTGTGGTAATATTAGAAATATTATAAAAAATAAAATGAAAACAAATATTGAAGATAAAAATATTAAAATCCTTTTTACTACTTCAAAAGAAGAAAGAGCTATCTCATGGGCAAATCATGTTGATGAAATCATAAATGGTATTAAAAGTGGAGAGCAAACTTCATTTAAAGTTTATATGAAGAATCCGATGCCTATTAGAGAGATGGATAATGTGGCTAAAGAATGGTGTGATACTATAAAGTGTCATTTTAATTGTGAAGCTAAATCTGTCCGTCATGAGGAATGTATTGCTGCAGGTTATACGGATATGTTAGCTTCAGCAACATACTATATAGAGTTTATTCACTAAAGAGATAATATAACTATGATAGAAAAAACATTTAATATTTATTGTGATGAGAGTACTCATCTTGAGCATGATGGTCAACCATATATGCTCTATGGTTATGTTAGTATTGCTTCAAACCAGATAAAGATATGTAAGGAGCTGATTAAGGCTATCAAAGACAAGTATGGCTATACAGATGAGTTGAAATGGGTGAATATCCACGATAAAACGTATTTGGTGTATAAGGAGTTGGTAGAATATTTCTTTATGACAGATATGCAGTTTCGAGTGGTAATTGCTGATAAGACGCAGATAGATGCGTGTCGTCCAGAGTTCACTTTTAATGATTTCTATTATCGAATGTACTTCCAATTGCTTCATCATGATATGGACTTGGAACACAACTATAATATTTATTTTGATATAAAGGACACATGCAGTCAACAGAAACTTCATCAGTTGCGTGAAGCATTGAAGTGGAATGCATCTATAAGAAATTTCCAGTTTATAAAATCACATGAAAGCGTATTTGTACAATTGGCTGATGTGCTGATGGGAGCCATAAATTATCAACTCAGAATAAAGCGAGGCAACATTGATGGTAAGGTAATAGCTAAAAGGAAAATAGTAGATATCATTAATCAGCATACCCCCATATCATTAAAGACGGTTTCCCCGTTGTCTAATAAGAAATTCAATTTGTCATTTATCACTTTGAAGTAGAGTTATGCCATTTAACAGACTTAAGAATTACCCTGAGCTGTTAGACCTAAATGGTCTTGACGAAAGAGCTAGAAAAGCCTCTTTGAAAGGCATCTTTGATCGTGATATAACGGACAATGACAACTTCTGTTTTAGAGGTAAGCGCATATATCCCATTAAGACAGATGGTGAAATTGACATGGGCAGAGAACTTTTTCATCTTACAACGGAGGAAGTTGAAGAAACTGATGAACAAGGTAAGATATACAAACATAGAATTTATGATAAGTGGCGTTCTGAACGCCTTCATTGGATAAGACCTCATATAGAAGAAAAAATTACGGATAGTGAGATTCTTGTGTTTAGTGTTAGCGAACGAAACCCGCGGAAACGTTCGAATGTTGTCAGGACGTACATTTGGAACAAGACAAGAAAATACGTTATTGTTCTAGAACCGCAACTTCGCAATGGAGAGGCGTATTATCTGCTAACAGCCTATTACTTGAACAAAGAATATGGTGAGAAACAGATGGAAAAGAAGTTTAAGGGAAGGCTTGAAGATATTTTATAATACGCAGGGCTCGATATATGTCTAGATATACCGAGCCCCGAAACTCCTTCTGTTTACAGATGAGCGATGCAAAGGTAGACATTTTTTTCTAATATTCCAAATAATATTGGGGAAAAATGTCTTTTTTTGATAAAAATAACACTTCTTATATCCCACAAAAAGGTGTTTTTTGTCATTATATTACAAATAATTGTTGTAATTAGGATGATTGACATATAATTGAAAACACTTTTGATATTTCTGTTTTTAGTTTTACAATTACTCGTGTGGACAGACTGTTGCAAAACAGGCTGTTTTTTTTATTGTTGTTGAAAAATTTTGTTAACCTTTTTGTTCCTATTGTCATTAAGGAGTAGAAACAAACATTATTATTCACTTTAAAATTTTTATTAAAATTATGGAAACATTATTTTTCTTAGTTATTGCAGTATCATTGGCATACGCAGTCGGTTGTTGGGGTAGAACCCGCAAAATTGGTTTTGGACTTGCTTTTGGTTTATCATTATTAAACGTATTTATTGGCTTGATTGCTGTCGCTTGTTCAAAGAAATTAGATAAAGAAGAAAAGAAAGGAGAGTAATATTATGAAAACTACTGGATGGATATTTATCGTGATAGGCGTGTTGGCTTTCATGGGTGCTGCTTTGAAAGGTAATAGCGTATTTGGACCTTGTGCATGGATTGCTATAGGAGGAGCACTAATTTACTTAAAAAGAGAAAGAGAAGAAAATCAAACACCTGAAAAAGAAGTTCCTGTATCAACAACTCCAAAGCAACAGGATATTAGTAAACCTGTAGAAAATGAACCTATCATAGAAGAAGTGGAACAAAGTGTGCCAGTAACATTAGAGCAGAAAGAGGCTGCCATTTGCCTAATCGCATTCTTTGCTGGCTATAATGAAGACCTCACAACTGATGGTGCAGCATATATGGTCTCGTATCAATCTGCAATATTCTTTGGCATTGATAATTATAAAGAAACTCTTATAGCAGCTTTACCAAAATATCAGGATGCAGATAAACTGATAGATACTATACTTACTATCAAGGATGTAAAGTCAAAAGAGTTTATTTTGCTCACTTGCTATGACTTAACTAAGATGTCTGGTAAATCAGAGGCTTATGAGTTTTTGTATAATATTGCTAATGACATGGGCTACAATAGAGAGAAACTTAACAAACTAATAAATCAGTACACTACTAAAAAATAGTTATTATTTTTCGAGTTAACCTTTTTCTTATTTTTGTCATTATAGGTAAAGAGAACCTCAAAATATAAGAATTATGACACAGGAATTATTAGAACTCGACAAGAACAATGTTGAACAGCAAATGGCATTTGATCTGGTGAAGAAAACCAACAAGAGTCTCTTCATTACAGGAAAAGCTGGAACGGGTAAGACAACGTTTATAAAACTTATCCAAAAGGAAATCGATAAGAATTTCTTGCTGTTGGCTCCTACTGGCATCGCTGCTGTTAATGTTGGTGGCCAGACTATGCATTCATTCTTTGGCTTCCCCATGCAAGCAATAGGTCCTCATACGGAGATTAAGTTATCTCAAGATAATGAAGCACTTCTCAGGGAGGTTGATACCATTATTGTAGATGAGGCCTCGATGGTAAGAAGTGATATGGTGGATGGTATGGACAGATGCCTGAGAATGGTATTCCATACTAATATGGCTTTTGGTGGAAAGCAGGTAATCTTTGTTGGTGATTTATTTCAGCTACCTCCTGTAGTAAAAGAGGGGACTGCGGATGCTGAGATGCTTCACGACCTGTATGGTGCAGGCTTGCCATTCTTCTACAAAGCATATGTCTTGAAGAGAATGAATCTTCCAAAGATAGAATTTCAGAAGGTATATCGTCAGAGAGATGAAGAATTCCTTAACATCCTGAATAAGATGCGTAATGGAGAAATTAAGGATGAGGATTTGGAATTGCTGAATGAACACGTGTTCGATGATGGCGCAGAAAAGGACTTCTCTGTTACTGTGACGCCATTCAAATATATGGCAGAGAATATCAATGACGAGAAATTAAAAGCCATTGAGGGAGAGGAATATAGTTATCAGGCAACTATAGTTGATGACTTCAAACCTAATGATGCTCCTGTGTTGGAGACTCTCAAACTGAAAGAAGGGGCTCAGGTTATTTTCTGCCACAACAATCCTACAGCCGGATACATGAATGGCACTATAGGTAAGGTCTCCAAGTTGAAGGAAAACCAGATATGTGTTATGTTGGAGAATGGTATAGAGATAACTGTGGAGAAATTTACTTGGCAGAATATGCAGAGCAAATATAATCGTGAGACCCGAAAGATGGAAACAGAGGTTGTGGGAGCTTTCACTCAGTATCCATTAAAACTTGCCTGGGCTATCACTATTCACAAATCACAGGGTATGACATTCGACAAAATGCAATTTGACTTGACTCGCGGAACATTTCAGGCAGGACAGGCATATGTTGCAGTAAGTCGTTTGCGCTCTCTTGATGGTCTTACACTGAGCAATCCTATACGTCCGCATCATGTTACCCAAAATCAGGAGGTAAGGGCGTTTGCTAATTCTTTTAATGATGTGAGCATGATTAATGATGAGTTGGAGTCTGGCGAGGCTATATATAAGTATCAAAGCGCAAAGAACTATGATATGGCTGTAAAAACCTGTATAGAGCAGGTTGTTGAAAAAATACGAAAAAGTGACTATCGTAATGCAGCCCTAAAAGCCAAGACAATGTTTGACATAATGCTCGATGATGCTCTTCTGAAAGGTATGACAGAAAAGATGGAAATCTTAAAGGATTGTAGTATGACCTGCTATTTCCTCAATGCAGTTACCTGCCTTTATGGAAATCGCTATGAAGAGGCTGTAGGTTATGCAGATATGGTACTCACCAGAAAGCAATGTCTGGAAGCAATGTTCATCAAGGGACGTGCTCTGTATGAGTTGGGTAAATATGATGATGCTTATGATGTGGTGTGTCAGATTATAACCATTTCCAAAGAGGGAGAAGAGAAGAAGGCTATTGACAAGAAGCTTCTTCTTTTTGAGGCGAGAGTTTATGAAAAGTTGGGTAATCCTAATCTTGCTATCAGTCAGCGTCTTCTGAAATTATGTCCAGAATACATGGAGAGTTATATAATGTTGAGAAAAGAGGCAAGACGACTTGGATTGCATCTGGAGTTTGATGAAGCGGAAGAAAATATGAATCTTGTTATTGCCTTTGAGAATGAAGCTCTTTCAGATGATGATTTCCGCAGGATGCTTATCGAGAACAGCGACAAAAAGGATATAAAAAGGTTGGGTATGCTCGTTAGAAAGTTAAAGAATGAATTGTAGATATATTAATGTGTATGGATAGTATTAATTGGACAGTAATAATTTTTCTGGTGTTAGTTGTAGGGAATAGTATATACCACTATTTTCGTAACAAAAATGAAAATGACAGTATAGAGGAAGAAACGGATTCAACGAATAATTCAGATTCAGAAACAAATATGGAAAAAGAAATTAAAACAAGAGAATTGGCCATCTCCGTACTAAAAGATATTGGTGCGGACTTGACAGATATTGGAGAGGAAAGAATACAGTTCGATTATCAAGGAATAACATTCCTTCTGGATTTGGAAGATGACTGCTATTTTGTAAATATCATTTGGCCTTGGTGTCATACTTTCAACAAATTCGACATTGATGAGTTCTCCCGTGTACAACGTGTGATAAATACCATCAATTGTTATGATGCAGTTTCTGTGTTCTATGGCATTTCTGATTCTGATGACGTTGTTCTTCATATGAAGAAGAATCTGCTTTTCATACCACAGATTCCCCACATTGATAGTTATTTGAGGTCTATGTTGGGTAGTTTCTTTAGAACGGTAAGAACACTGAAGCTTGAGATAGAAAAGAGCAGATTACTGGAAAACAAAGAAGGTGTATAGGAAATATGAAGAAGTTATTGATATTTTGTATGTCCATGCTTCTCCTTGGATGCGGAAATAATACCAAGGGAGAATGGAATAGGTTGAAAGGAACTAATTCTACAGGAATGACAAGGGGGGAATATCTGAATTCCCTGGATTCGGCAGACTTGCAAAATAGTCTGGTATATTTGGCTTCTGATACTGCCTTCACGACAAATGCTAATCTTCTGCTCCTGCTAGACACCCTCTATCAGCATGTAAGAAAGGAGGAGCTTCCCTCTGATGTAAAGAAAGAAGAGAAATGGATGGCAGATTATCGTTCAAGATTAGCTGCCTACTACGATTCATCGTATGGAAAGGACACATTATCCATAATCATCAAAGCAGATTCTGTACTAAATGATGGTGTCAAATTGTTAGAGATAGACTGCGACAGATCAACAATGGGGATGATTGTGGATAATGTTGCGCAACTTACTCTAAACAGATGCAAGGAATATGGTCTTTTGTCACAACTAATTGAAAGTTGTAAAACTAATGATACAAAAGAACTGGTATATAAGGAGTGGGCTTTGTATGAGCAAATGCTAAATAAAATAAGACATATTGCTGCTAATATGTCTAACCTCAATTATTGGAGTGGCAGCATAGTCGGTCCGTTGAGGACTGCTTCATACTTGCATATATCGCAGTCACGCAGAGATATGTATCAGACACTGCTAAATATTGTGAGAAATGAAGAATGGGATGATACTGGTGTATATCCAGAGAATGCAAAACGGTTGCTATTCGATTGCTGTGCTACTGCCATTAAGGTAACTGAAAATGAGGCGGACAAGTGTGATAGAGAATATGATAGCGAAGATATGCGTAAAGAATTTGATAATACCATTAAGGAAACCAAATTAGTTATACAGGAATTAAGGCCTATTGTGGATGAATGGATTGTGCTATTGGATCAATTGGATGAAGCATTGACACACGATAATAATCGTCATAGTGTTGAACGTGTTGCATCGTATATGTTGATGAGGTGGGCTAGTATTGTAACAAAAAAATAGGATTAATTTATAAAAAAATGAGTGATCAAGGGGCTTTTATCCTCTTTAGGAAATGCCAGAGAGTGACATGTGAAGGCTGATGTCTGATGTAAAAAGGTATCCTTTTTTGCCCCAAAAACACTGTACTTAGGTGCCTTTAAAAAGGAACATATGTTAGTGAGGCATTTATACTGGCTTAGTGAGCCAAGTAACATAGCTTCATCGGGCCACGAACATAGGTTGCTTTTTTGAGGGGTAATAACACCCTGTAGTTTAACGATTTTAGTTGAACACCAAAGGAGGACTAAAGGAACACTAAAGGAGGACTAAAGGAGGACCTATTTTAGTTAAGAGTTAAAAGATAAAAGTTAATAGTGAGACAGGCACATTTCTTGCCCTGAAAAATGCTGTAGGCTCCTCCTTGCCTCCTTGCAGGCTCCTCCTAAGCTCCTCCTAAGCTGCTCCACGGAGGAGCTTAGAGGCTATGTAGGGTATGGGTGGTAGGGAAGATGGAAGATGTAAGATGTAAGGGGGCTGAAGGCTGAGGTATGAGGGATGATGGCATTGAGGTTAAGAGGCTCCGATATGCCACAGGGACAGGCACTGAAGTGAACCCAGAAAGTTGGACACAACTGAAAGGTTCAAATGAAACGTAGTTACAGTCTAGAAGAAAAGTTATGTGCAATTGGATTTGTATTCCAAGGAGAGTCTGCTCGTTCTGTCTCACGTAAGCTCCATTTAAATCGAAATAAACTGTATGAATGGTTGGCAGCCTACAAGGAACATGGAATTCAAGGTCTGATTTCTAAAGAAAAAAGAAAAAAGAGACTCACATATGAAAAAAAATGTAAAATTATTCATGAATATCAGGAAAGTGAATTAACTTTGTACCAGCTTTCTGGAAAATATGGCGTATCAAGTACGGTGTTGAGTAACTGGGCTCGACTTGTAGAAAATGGTGGATTTGAAGCGCTGACGCCTAAGAAACGAGGGCCAAAGACTGGTATGGCAAGAATGAAACGACTCCCAAAAGAAGAATGTGAGAAGGAGAATGAGCGCCTTCGCAAGGAGAACGAACGCTTAAGGCTTGAGAATCTCCTGCTAAAAAAAGTGAAAGCCTTAGTCGAGGAAAGAGAAGCCCAAAACAGAGCGATTGGGCGCAAGCCATCGAAGAACTAAGGCGTGATGAGCACGCAGACCTCGGTCTGTTGTTGGAGCTCAAGAAGATGGCACGTAGCACTTTCTACTATCACCTCAAGCACGGCAAGAAGAAAGACAGGTACAAGGAAGTAAAAGATATGATATAC
>Ga0326512_10002707_pt1 | contig 13105 bp, 12 predicted proteins | sample 1_2617_0518_D_FD_203652 | JGI IMG/M metagenome (GOLD analysis project Ga0326512, IMG submission 203652) | Bovine rumen microbial communities from UC Davis, California, United States - 1_2617_0518 | ecosystem: Host-associated > Mammals > Digestive system > Stomach > Rumen | place: USA... | reverse complement strand
ATTCAAACAAAATGATTAACTTTGCAGCCGAAAATATTGTTGAACCCTTTAATCGTCAGAGAAAGGGTCACGCGAATGAGTATAAAGTAAGTACAAATCCCCACAGAGTTTAGGTGACTGCAACCTTCTGGTTGCGGAATATTAATCCTGCAGGTACACGTGTAGGCCTGCATAGTAATTATATTCATTTATGGGCAATATTAAACCAAAAGAATTAAGCAAACTTGGCTATACCGAAAATGTCGCCAGAAGTCTGGCGATAGAATTGATTGCCAAACATTGCAAACATCATTCTCAGGAGGAAATAATCCGTTTGTTACAAGATATCATACAATCTCCAGAGGAGTATAAACAAGATGCTGTATGGGGGAGAGTTGCTGAAATCCTCTCACCCACAAAGGCAGAACTCAAAACGTATGAATTGCGAGAAGAGCCTCTGCCTTACATCATTTATGGCTCAGACCAAATAGATACACTCGCCAAATCTCAGATGGAGATGGCGATGAGGTTGCCAGTTACTTTATCAGGTGCTCTCATGCCAGATGGCTGTGCTGGTTATGGGCTCCCTATTGGTGGTGTCCTCGCCACAACAGATGATGTGGTGATACCTTTTGCTGTAGGCAAGGATATAGGTTGCCGCATGAGCTTAACAATTCTTGATGCAGGTTCCGACTATTTAGAAAAGCATCATGACAGAGCCGTTGAGGCATTGCTGAATAATACTGCCTTTGGTCTAGATGGTATCCTCCCATTCAAGCAGTATCATTCACTCTTTGATAAGAGTGAGTTTCGCGAGATCCCTCTTCTGAAGAAACTGAGGGAGAAAGCTGTGCGACAATTAGGAACCAGTGGAAAGGGTAACCATTTCGTAGATATCTGCGAGATAGTTCTATCATCTAGTAATCACTTAGGACTCTCAGAGGGTAGGTATCTTGGTATTTTTAGCCATTCCGGTAGTCGTGGCCTTGGATCTGCAATAGCAGATTATTACACGGAAATAGCCAAAGAGACTTGTCGCCTACCACGTCAGGCAGGACCGTTTGCATGGCTTAGTTTGAATAGTGAGGCTGGGCAGGAGTACTGGAAATGTATGGAAATAGCTGGTGAATACTCCGCTGTTAATCATGAATGCATCCACTATAATGTGGCAAAAGCATTAAGATTAAAGCCACTGGCCAATGTTAGTAACCATCACAACTTTGCGTGGCGTGATCAGCTCCCTGATGGAAGATCTGCTATCATCCATCGCAAAGGAGCAACGCCAGCCCATCAGGAAGAGATAGGTATTATTCCGGGCAGTATGGCTACTACTGGCTATGTTGTCTCGGGCAAGGGGAGGGAAGAGTCTTTATTCTCAGCCTCTCATGGTGCGGGCAGAACCATGTCACGCCTTGATGCCAGAAACAGCATCAGTCGCCATGCTTTGAAGAAGTATCTTGCAGAGCATAACGTAACGCTAATTGGTGGTACTACAGAAGAAGCGCCACAGGCATATAAGGACATCCATCAAGTAATGGAGTCACAACAAGAGTTGGTGAACATTGAGGGAAAGATCATCCCTCGTGTCGTAAGAATGAGTGAACACTAATATGGAAAAAGAGTATATTCAAATCACATCAGGGCGAGGCCCAATAGAGTGCTGCAGAGTAGTAGTGCTCATTATGAATAAGATTATAGAACAGGCAAAGAGTCTAGGTTATGAGGTAGAGATCGTAGAACATGAAGATGGCCCCAATGACGGATGTATGTTTTCAGCAACATTGGCTATCGAGGGCGAAAACATATCTTCTTTAAAAGACGAATGGGAAGGGTCTGTGCTATGGGTGGCGCAGAAGAATCCCTTCCGTCCATGGCATCGTCGTAAAAATTGGTTTGTAGGCGTTCATTTCTTCAAACCTTTACAGGCAGATACTATTCAAGAGCGTGACATTTCCTATGAGACCCTGCGCTCATCAGGCCCAGGAGGCCAAAATGTTAATAAGGTAGAGACAGCAGTCAGAGCTATACATTTACCTTCTGGCACCACTGTGCTAGCATCAGACGAACGTTCTCAAACACAGAACAAGAAGTTGGCACGCGAACGTCTTATCATGAAGCTTTCAGCCATGAAAGAGGAAAAACAACTTCAGCAGACACATGCTGTATGGATGAACCACAACACCCTAGAGCGTGGCAATCCCGTTAAAAAATTTAAAGGAGATTTATAATTCACATTCTCAACACGGGCGAGGTTTATATCTTCGTCTGTGTTGAGATTACTTTGTTGTTTTTAGTGTTTCTATCCTTTTAAAACCGCAATGGGTGTAAGTTTAACTATAGGATTAACCAAATCTGACTCATCTTGCAGCACCTGATTGATATCCTTGTAGGCAGAAGGACATTCTTCCAAATCTTGCTTACTGCGGATGCCATGAACAATACCTAAGTTATCAAGCATCCCTACCTCTGCTTTGATATCCAGTTGTCTTGCCTCTGTACGCGACAATGCACGTCCAGCACCGTGGGAACAGCTGTTGAAAGCCTCCTCGCTCTGAATACCAGTACAGATGTAAGAGCATGTACCCATACTACCAGGAATAATGACGGTATTGGGAGAGAATGAAGTAGCACCCTCCTCGTCAATAATGGTCTCACCAGTACATACCGCACCTTTACGATGGACATACAGATCTAGTGCACCATGTCTTTCTAAAGCTACATAATTGTGATGGATATCTATCTCTTCGCCGAATTCAGCTTCAGGGAAACCCTCCAATATGACCTCCTTAGTCCTGTTCATCATCTCCTGTCTGTTACAGCGTGCCCATTCCAGACAATACTGCATCTCGCGGAGATAAGAATCAAACTCAGGCGTACCCTTGGATAAGAATGGCAGGTACATATCTTCCGTCACCTTCGAGTGGTATTTGGCATTGAGATTCTTTGCCAATTGATTGTAATACATATACACTCTGCCACCAAGTCCTCGACTTCCGGAATGGATCATCACCCAGAGATAGTCATCCTCATCTTTCTGAAGTTCCTCAAAGTGATTGCCGCCACCTTGTGAAGCCATGGAGCGAGTGGCGAGTTTCCAACCTCTGTTGGCTGAGAGAGCTGGGAGACTATCGAAATCCCATCCATGAGGAAGCAGATTCTCAGGCTGTGGCTCTTTCCAAACCATATCACCAATCATGATCCTCTTCCTGATGCCTCTCATAATCACCTTCTTCAAGGTGTCCTGAGAGATCTCTTCAACTCTGATATTAGTCTTCATAGCGCGCATGCCACAGCCTGCATCGTTTCCAACTGCTGTAGGAATGACTGCTTTGATACAGGGCAGCACTGTTCCGATGGGCACACCAGTACCTGCATGAGCATCAGGCATCAGTGAAATACCCTGTTCTGATAAGAACGGCAATTTTGACATATTCATCACCTGCTCCCATCCGAAAGTATCCAGACTACGAGCCCAGATCTTTACCTTTGTTCCGTTGATTGTAATACTTTTCATATCCTTAAATGGGTGAATTAAAATTGTTCTCTTTGTTGTATTCGTCTCTTTCTTTCAGATAGCCCTCCCACATCTTTTCGTATTTACGCATGATGTTCTTGGGAATGGGGTAGTGGGGCTTAAACAGGTGCAGGGCATCGATGTGTTCATGCCACTGATAGCCTGGACCATCAATAATGATATAACTATCATCTGAGATGTCGCCTTTATAGTCCCTTGTCTTGTAGTGCTCCTTTCCTGTAGGGGGAACCAGGACAAAATAGAGACGTACGTAGTCACCATCGTAGTATTCCACCAGATCGCCCCATTTAAACCTGATCTCGTCCTCGCTTCTTCCATCGAATTCCTTTTCAGACCAAAAAGAAGGAAACAGACGTTTGTCCATCATTTCTCCTTTGGCATCAAAGAGCCAGCACTTGGTGTATTCACTCCTGTCAAAGAGCACATCCATAGGCCTTTCGTAGATATAGAAGCAATAGACGTCATCCATCTTATATCGCTGGGTGCGTACGATCTCTTTCATCAAAGCCTCTGCTGCATCAAATGTATCGCAGAAGGCAATACTGGCATAATCTACCCTATATTTGGGATAGTGACGTGGGTGCCTGACCATACAAACCTCCAGTTCGAAATACCTGCGTTTGTTGTTCAGATCTACGGGCTCCGGATAAGTTCCGTCATCATAAAAATGTCCTATTATCATACCTTCTCGTTTTTATTTTATATTTCTTCACTATATCTTAATAGCAGGCTATAGAGCATTGCGAGCTGTTCTTTCAGCTTTGGCGCAAAGTTGTTCAATTCCAGAGTTTTCTCATTCAAATATATTTTTTTATTTATCTCAATCATGATAGAATTATAGGTATAGCTCGTTTTTGGAGCTATGGTATTCGAATACGGAGTGTTGAATTCAACCTTAAGACCAAGCCTTTTAAAAGCTTCTGCCACCAGTCCTATGATGAAGTCTGTAGGTCTGCTCCAGTCATCATTGTACCCTATGCAAATATCCACATCATCGAGGTCTGATGGAAAAGAATGACAGTCTATCAACAGTGAATGATCGCTGAGCATTGACTTCAGCTTTTTAATGTAGCTGTAGTAATAACCCATAAGTACCATTTTTTCCTCTTCATCCACATCGCGATGGATGCCATTGAAATCAGTGTAGATGATACCCTGCCCACATTCATCCAGTGGATCATCAGGCAACCTCTCCACATCTACCACGAAGCGAGAATAGTCTGCTACAATGGTTTTGATGCGATCTTTCTTCTCAGGTATGAAGATAAGGTCAGTGTACCAATCTGTCCATTTCCTGATTACAGGTAGTAGCATCTCTTTATGCTCCCATTTTGTGAGGCCAATACCGTCGGCACTCGCATGAGGAATGTTGAGTACGATGTTATCATACCATTTTTCCTTCATTCTGAGAAGAAATCCTGGTCGTCTTCGTAGATCTTCAGGTAATATCCTAGAGGATTCAGCCGGAACTTCCTCAACGCCTTTCTTCTCTCTTTCTTCATCATGGGGGTGTAGAAGTAGGTTCCCCCTCCTTTTACATACTTTACACATCTCTTGTACTCCTTATTATATATTGTATCACTTATTCTTTCTCCTTCATCTCTCAGTTTCAGAAACTCGTCTAATTCGTGTACAGATTTATTAAACGACAAATACCCGTTTAAGTTCATCTGGTATTTCTTCCTTATTTCTTTGGCAATCGCTCTGTACCTATGATAGAGCTGATAGATTCGCTTGTTCCTTTTATCAATCAGCCTGCTACGCCTTCTTCTCATATTCATATATACAGCATTACGAGACCACCAACGATGAGGATGATCCAGATGAAGATACCACCATTATCACCCATTATACACTCACCCATGAAACTGATCAATTCAATCACAAAGGTTATGAGGTGATAACCTAAGAATGCAAGACTGCATCCTGCGAAGAACCATAATGCTAATGAAATCATAACACCGTTTCTTTATTGTCTGCCTACTCCCTTTGAATCAGCGTTTCAGCTTTTTCTGTAATGCAAATGTACGACAATAAAAAATACCCTACAAGAAAAAACAAAGGCGAGGTATGAAACCCCGCCTAGCTGGTATGAAACTGGAATTATCCCTAAGTATCAACTATATTAGCATTATTTTAGATAATTACCGGCCAGTCCCTAAATATATTTATTCCATTTTTGGAACATATTCCCGTAAAAATATGCCAATCTATTGAACGTGGGCCTTTTCCTCTAAAATCCGAATATGAGAATATTGGTATCTTATCTGAAGAAAGCATTCCTGTATCTTTGTATCTGAGTTTGCCTACTTGATCGTTTATATACTTTCCAAAAATATCTTGTAAATCTTTATATGTTTTATCTTTATGGGCATTTACGTATTCTTGGATTGCGGCAGTAGCACATTTTGCCATACCATTGCATTTAATCATGTTTTGTCGTGACTTAACAACATATATACCATTCTTATTATAATCCCAGATCTTAGCATTTCCAGAATTATTACTGAGATCAACATCAATATAAATACCAACGGCTATAGAGTTGTTGTTAATCTTCTTTAGGACGGTATTTGCATAAAAGACATTCTTTTCACATAAGTTGTTCTGTTGAGGACGAGAGTATAAAAGGGCAACATAAATAATAGGCTGATTTAAGCCCCACAAGGTAAGACGGGAAAGAAATTTTGCAGAGACTTGATCATTTCTACATGCGTCTATTTCAATAATACAACGACGATTTCCTGATTTAGGATTACCCATAATGTCTACGGAATCTTTTTCTATACGGCCATTGGGCTTTACTTCAATTTTCCAAGATTGGTAATTGCTCTGGACAATAGGGTTGTTGTTAAGACTATCACGGATGGCTTTTTGGAAAGATTCAATATATGTATGATCTTTACTGTTAGTACGCTTGAAATGAGCAAACAAATATTGTTTGTTACTTAATGCAGCTTTGCAGATTTGGGTTATAAGCTGATCGGTATTAACACTTTGAATGTTGTTACCACTAGTTTGAATCGTTTTCTTTACCATAATATAAAATAATTAAGTTAAACATTTTCTTTCAGTTTCTCCCAGACCTTAACCATAGCCCAAGTGTCGAGTTCGCAGTAACGAAGCAGGGCTTCGCGACTGGCTGTGGCTTCTTCGGGCTCCATGAACTGAATGCGAGGAAAGAGAGTCATGGCATTACCACCATTCTGACAGCGTTCATCAAGATTGTGGTAATTGAGTGAATCCTCATCAGGGAAGAGGGCAGGGAGCACACTCTTGATAGAGAAGGAACCGTGCATGGCAGGTACGTAATAATAGCCATCTCTGAATGGATCGAGCAGGTCTTTGATATGCTCTCGAATATTCAGCAGATGCGCAGAGAGGTCAGGATATAATTCTGCCAATTCCTTGATGCGTCCACATTCAAAGGCTTTATTGTATGCAAGCGTGCAGACATTCATGGAAATATCCTTGCAGAGTTGTTCTGCTAAGGAACGACGTGGATCCTTCCCATCGCTAGGTGCCAGGAACTCCTTATGCTTATAAGGGGCTTTTTCGTCCTTCTTGATATGCAGAGAATACTGGAATGTAATCTGCTGGTATGGCCTCTGCCCGTCATACTGAGGGATGGGCTGCTGGAGTGTCTCGAAGTCGAGGAAGTAGAGTGGATAGCTGAGACCAGACAGGAACTCACGAATGCCATTCTTATCGATATGCTGAGTATGATTGAGCGTACACTCCACTTGCATCTGTTGCTTGTCACTTAGTCCTTCCTCGCGTACATCATTAAATAATATACGTCCAGCGTGGTAGTGCTCCAGCTTCTTGGAGAAATTCATACGATAGAGATCGAATACCGTAGGCACATCCTCAGGTATGCCATGCTGACGTTTGCAGTAGTCGAGAAATGGACATGTGTATGGTTTCATGCAGTGTTCAGACAAGTCATCACCTGGTTCTTTATCCGTGTTCAACACCTTGAGTGCCATATCTGTCTGTGCAGAAACCTTCAGAAATTCATTTTCTATCAGTCCCTCCATATCGATGATGGTAAAGAGTCCCTGAAGATCAAGACCTCCCTGGCGCACATAGTCGCTGTTAAGACAGACGAGGTATGTACCTGTCACATTGATACCACACTGCGTAAGCACCCATTTCTGATAGGCGATATCTGGTGCGTATTTATCGAGCTTAGCTTTCTGACCCTCGAACTCTGGGAAGCTGGTGCTCTTCACTTCATAGATAGCCCAACCGTCTTTTGTCTTGCGAAGGATATCCACTGCGCAGTAGTTGTTGTCATAGACGAACGAAGCCTCGCAGATGTTCTCTGTACCCTTTTTCATCTCCTGAGCAGTATTTTCCACCATCGCAGTAAGATCTAGGCTACCATTATCTTTCATAGTGGTAACTTCCACAAAGGGACCAAATAGTCCCATCGCCAGATCACCTACTTCATTACCGCTCTCAAAGCGAGTCTCGGTAGAAGCATCAATCACTGCCACCTCAGGCTTATAGGCATTGAGCCAAAGATTCTTCTGACACTTGCAGAACTGCGTATAACGCGACTTGGATAATCTTTTCATCTTTGTAAGTTTTGAGTTTACGTTGCAAAGATATGAAAAATCTCATTACGATGCAAGTCTTTACCTATCATGTGGTATGAAAGGGTAATTATATGGTATGAAAATGTATATAGCAGAGTTTCCTTAAAAAACTATAATTATCAATTGTGTAAAAATACACTTACTTTGTTGATAAACAGATATTTCCTATATTTGCAAAAATTATACAAGATATCAGCTTATTGCTTCCTTTTCATACCTCAAATAATGAGTTTCATACCATTTTCAGAAATTAATGAATATATCTAGCGATTTGTTTGTATCTTTGTGGACAGAAAAGAGGAAACCGAAACGCTTGAAAGGGAGTAGGTGAATAATATTATAAAAAAGAAGTGATGGAGAATTTGTATCAATGGCCGGATTATATTGGCGACTATATTGGATCTATAATGGTTAATGACGAACCTGTAGAGGTGAGAGTTCAATTAATTAAAGAAGAAACTGAAGCCAGAATCTTCATCAAATCAGAGAGCTTTGGTGACGAATACCATATAAATGCTATTCCAGAAACAGTTAAAATATTTGATCCGATAATGGAAAACGAGATCGGAGAATATACCATTTCTGAGGTATTCATCAAATGCAATAAGTGGGAAATATGGCTCCCTAAGACAGTTAAGGAGGTTATCATTCATGAAGGTAAAAAGACTGGAGGAACGTTCTATGTTGATGAGAACAACCCATACCTATTTAGCGAAAAAGGCTCCCTTTATTCTAAAGATGGCAAACTCATTTATCTTCGTATTAATAGTGATAAACACTTTGAGACTATTATCTTAAATGATAATGTTAAGATGATTATGCCAGGAGCCATCCACTCTGATAAAAGACTCTCTTTGGTGATTTCAAGTACATGTAGAAGATGGGCTAAAAAAGCCATCACTGGTTCCTTTGATAGAATTGACTTTACTGGGGGGCTACAGGCTATTGAATATGGGACACTAGATGAACACAATTTAAGTTGCAATGATATTCGTATCAATGGACTTCTTTCCGACATAAATACTGAAGGCCAGAAAGAACTGTATGCATGGTATAAAAATAGAGACTATAAGAAGGCAAAGTGTTTATTCCTCGCAGCTTCTGAGGCAAAAGATAGCGAAGCCTTGGAGAATGGTTATATCAAGTTGACAAAAGTATTGTCAACACAAGAGAAAATAGAGAGAACTCTGGTTGATTCTATGGAAAAGGATTCTTGTCCTGTGTATATCAACTCATACATCAACGAACGCTTCTCAACTATAGATAATGTTGCAATCCCTATAGTGATTGATACCATACCACTTTATGACGGTAATTATTCTGGATGGAATTACTATTTCTACAAGCCGATAGAAGTAACAAGAATCAAGTTTGTAGAAATATACGAAGACAAAAGACGTGAGTCCAACTATTTTGAAGTACTCGTCCATGAACCAGTGGAAAGAGTACTAGAACTGATACATGAGTCATTTGTAAAAGCTAAGAAACAATAGTTTTTCCAAAATGTATCAGATGTATTCGAGAAAAATATAATGATAAAACAGTTTTAGATTAGTTTTCATACCACCAGGGCAGGGCTTCATACTTTCTGCCCTTTATTTTTATTGTTGGTTTCGATTTTTTGTTGTATCTTTGCGCCAAATAAACAAATAAAAAAATTAGAGATCGAGTCAATATGAAAAAAGTAGGAATTGAAGTAGAGATGTTAGATGGAGATCTGCATTTCGTACCACTGGATGATATTATTTTCATTAAGGTGGAGAGGAAGACATGTTGTTTCTTTTTAAAGAAAGAAACTCCAGAGGCTATCATTGGACTTACCAATTTATGGTCGAAGATTGTGGAAGCAGGGAAAGGATATGACCATCATCTGAAAAAGGTGGGCAGGAAATATATTATTAATTTAGATTGTATTGACAGGATCGATCGCTCAAAGATGGCTGTCATACTAAAAAGAGACCCCTATACGATTATGGATTCAGAGGTCGTGAAGAGAAATAAAACAGAAGTTCCCAAAAAAGTCATGGGGATTGTTAAAGCAATTGAAAAACTTCATGGACGTTCTGAATCTGACAAGAAACAAGATTCCAAGAAAGAGGAAATCCCTACTATGTATTATGAGGTGGAATTAGGCGACGATCCTATGAAGGATCTGCTGGCAGATCTCAAAAAACAAAAGGTTCTGAGGAACTATGCCTTGACGAAAGAGCTTACAGTTCCCATAGAAGAACTGAATGATGAGCATCTGATGGAGGCAGGTTATGAATATGTGGACCTGGGCCTTACCAGTGGTACGCTTTGGGCTACTGAAAATCTGAATGGGAATTCATACTTCGCATGGGGCGAATTGTATGAGAATGACATTTTCAGCGAGAAGGAGTATATACACAAAGAGGGGCTTATTGGTCTTGTTGACCCTCAGACCTCAGCCCTATCTTTGAAGTATGACGCAGCTCGACATTTCAGGGGCGGAGGCTGGCGTATGCCCACAGAGGAAGAATGCGAGGAGCTGTTGAAAGAATGCGTTCTCAGTTGGTGCGTTACTAATGACAGAGTACATGGTTGCTTGCTTACAGGCTCTAATGGTAAACGTATTTTCCTACCCGCAAGAGGTTTTCTCGAGGGGGATAGAGTAATAAGACGGGATGATCTATGCGCTTATTGGTCATCTTCTAATAATGAAATTAACAGACCTTCCTCTCTCAACATTTTCGAGTATGAGGGTGAAGAACTAGAACTTAACAAATGGGTTACTTCTAATGATCCTTATAGGGGTCTTCCTATACGTCCTGTTATATCTAAAGGTGGTCTTACAGGGCAAGAGGGAAAAAAGAAGCGTATGCTTATCCTTGATGACCTCTTTGCAAATGAAGATGACTTCGTGATGCAAGGTTTTTATCCAATGATGGACGGATGGGATATAAGAAGGATTACACCTCCAGTTGATTATAATAAAGCTGCCAATATGATAGTCAATGCTCTCAAGAGCTTTGATCCTGAAGTTGTTGTAGCTTTCAAATCTGCATGTTTCTGGGGCCAAAAAATAAAAGGTCGCATTAAATTCTTGGTAGAGCCTGGCTGGAAGATATCGGAGGCCATGAAGTATTATATGGATGTAGAACAAGAAGATCTCGAAGAAAAAGACTGGCTTGTTACCCAGGATATGATAGATTTCTACGTAAGTGAGGAAGAAAAACTTACCCAGAAAAAACTGGGAAAAGATTGCTGGGTTCTGGCAGAAGAGCCATGGGATACAGACGCTCCTCAATTTGAAGGATGTAATTCTGTCGAATTATTACCTCCTAATGATCTCTCTAGATGGACAGAAACCTGGTTGTTCCCCATCGTAAAAGAGGTGACAGATCGTCTGAACAAGGGCCAAACGGACGAAAAGACTCTTTACGAAAGGAAATTTAATATTTAATTCCTTTTTCATACCAAAAAGGTGGGGTTTCATACCTCGCCTTTATTATTTCTTGTTGCCTACAGAAAACTTATGTATTTTTGCACAAGAAATAATAAAAAGTCGGTATATGATTAAGGATAAATTGCAGTTTAATAGGAATGATAGAATTTTCTTCACAGCCGATACGCACTGGGGGCATCGGAATATCATCAAGTATTGCCATCGCCCCTTCGCGGATGTCGAGGAGATGAATGAAACTCTTATCACCAACTGGAATAGCACAGTTGGCAAGGATGACATCGTCTTTCATCTGGGCGACTTTGCCATGGGTGGTTCTGCTGAGTGGAGTAGATTTCTGGAACGCTTAAATGGCAGAATCTATCTTATTCTTGGCAATCACGACATGAAGACCATCGGCAAGGGATTCTCCAGGTTAGAGCTTGTCACTATGCAGATGCTTATTAATATTGGAGGGCAGCGAATCTATCTGAATCATTATCCTTTCCTCTGCTTTGGTGGAGCTTATAGAAATACCTGGCAACTCTTCGGTCATGTCCACACCAGTCCATATCGTACAGGGTTGGATAGTTCCAGACTCGACTACCTCTTCCGCACTCAATATGATGTTGGTGTTGATAACAACAACTATATGCCAGTATCATTTAAGCAAGTGAATGTTAAGATTCAACAACAACTAAACAAAAGAGAACAAAAAAATGAGCGGACTGGGAAGAATTGTGATAATATTACAATTTAGGAATATATTCCATACCATAAGAACAAGGTTTCATACCTCGCCTTCTTTTTTTTTTGAAACCTTAGAAAATCTTGCTTAACTTTGCATTAGAAATAATAAAACAAAGTGTAAATATGAGTAAGAAATCAAACAAGAAAAGACAACTCGCCATCAAGCAGAAGAAGCAACAGCGAGCAGAACTAAGTCACGCATTAGATGGCATGAATACATTAAGTGCCATTGAGAAGATTGTGGATCTAGCTGAGGATTCTAAATTCAATGAGAAGTTCTTGCAACAGGTTGAACCATACGCAAAACTTATTGCAGAAAAACAAGGCATTAATACCATTCAAGCCATATTCCTTTCAATCTTTGTAGAATATGACTCTTCTGATCGTAGGGCTAGTATTAGCGATATTTCCAGGTTTCTGGACTGCCGTTGTATTCATCTGATGAAATATAAGGATGATGTAGAAGGGTTAGTGAAAGCCCATTTCCTGAGAAGGAGATGCAGACATAACGATACATCGTATTATGTACCAGGTAATGTTATGAAAGCGATTACCGAAGATGTGAAATACAATCGGGAGTCATATAAATGCGAAGATGCAACTGCGTTTTTCCAGAGATTCTACAGCTTTACCCATCTTAACTATGAAGATGATCTTTCGTATGATCTTCTTTATGAGGAAATCAAGCTGTTGTTTTCTGACAATGCAGAGCTGGACTTTGTCAGGAAGATAAAATCCTTAAATTTGGATTTTGAAGAAGAAATGATACTGACTCATTTCTGTCGGCATCTTGTCCTTAATGAGCATGATGCAATACCCTTGCATAATCTTACA
>Ga0326512_10002706_pt1 | contig 13106 bp, 17 predicted proteins | sample 1_2617_0518_D_FD_203652 | JGI IMG/M metagenome (GOLD analysis project Ga0326512, IMG submission 203652) | Bovine rumen microbial communities from UC Davis, California, United States - 1_2617_0518 | ecosystem: Host-associated > Mammals > Digestive system > Stomach > Rumen | place: USA... | reverse complement strand
TATCAATCATTACATTATTACACAAATAATTAAGTCCATTATTTGGACAATAAAATAAGGCCTTTTATTCTCATGCCCAGGAGAAAATTTTTACGCGTCACAGATCGGAATATCGAAAGAACATCCTCGTAACTGAATCGCAGCGACATTGCTCCCCAGATACGCGGAGTGATCCGCATTTACGCAGTTGTGCTGCGCATAGATCAGCACGCTGCCATCAGATTGCGTTCTGAAAGATACTGTCAACGTGGTATTGAAGAATTTACCATCAGACATCTGGAGGACTGCGGGGATTGAAACGGTATCCTCTGCTGCGGCAGTGCCGCCCATAATATAGGGAGAGGTGATACTCTGTCCGGTATTAGAGAGTCCACCAGCCTGAATCACATTTGTCTGGAGTGAGCTTCCCCATAATCTAACGTGAATATATTTACCGACGCGGCAGGCATTACCTACAGAAGTCCCGGAGATCTCCAAACTAATCACATGCGTGATATCTGCAATATCACTTCCGTTCAGAGCTCCCGCAATGCAGTTTGCTAACAGATATAATCCGGAAGCATTCGGATGAATATAGTCTGAAGAGAAGTAATATTTATACTGTAGCTGCGGATAAATCTCTCTATACTTCCATCCATTAGCGTTGCAGCTGCGCATATATGCCTCGTCATATCTATAGCAGAGAGCGCGCCGGTTCTGGCAGGAATTAGTCCATCCCATGGCGAATACCCAAACATTAGCATTTGGATATTTAGTATTCACAACAGTTTTGACTCTATCAATGCCTGCGTTGATATTCTCTATACTCCATGTATAATCATTATATCCGCCTCCGATCACAATATCAGTTATTGCTGACTGCTGATCCGTCGGAACAGTTAATGCATCGAGCAGAGCGGCAAAGCTCAGGCTGTCGGATCTTCCGAAGCCAGCGCCACCGGCATGATTAGCCCAGTAATTAACGCCGGAAGTCAGACCCAGATAAGAGGCAACGCGGTCGCACCAACCGGTGGTTGATCCGTCCGGGCTGTATCCATCTCCGTAGCTGTCTCCGATCATAATATACTTTCGTGCGGATCCTTGCAGCTGCGCAATGGCTGTTGCATTTGCTGTCACGGCTCCGGAGAGATTAGAGGCCGTCTGGTTTGCCTGATTCGCCGTGGACATAGCACCATTGATCTGCGTCTGCTGATTAGCAATAGTCACGCCCTGGGCCGCGATCTGGTTCCGTGCGGTCTGATCTTTGATATTATAAACGGCGGAAGAAACGCCTAATTCTTTTACATTACTCATTATTATCTGGTTCCTCCCATGTAAAAGTTAATCGCTCGTTCGCTTCGTCATAAGTCGCAGAGATTGTAAATTCTCTAACATATTCTCCAACGATATCCCGAAGATCGTTATCAAGAAAATTCTGAATCTCTTTTATTTTCTTAATAATCCAGTCCAGATTTTTCTCCTCAAAGTTAGTAAACGGGAATAAATTAAAAACGCCCATGTTATCCTCCTATCAATAAACCTGCAGACAAAACTGATTCTTGAAAGCGTCGCAGATATATAGATACATATCAAAATTATCTATATCCCGTTCCTCCCGAATCATTGCCTGAGTAGTTGTTACACCGATGTTTCCCTTTCTGGTCACTGTCTCGGTATCGGTTCCGGAGTCCTGAGAGACATCTGTCCCGGTGTCTTTGTAGGTATCAGTGCCGGAATGAGCAATAGATCCTGTTCCGCTTTCCGTATTCTTTCTGGAATCAGCCCACGTATCAGAATTATATCCCTTCACGGCCTCGGTGACTGTCCGGCCCGGGGTGTCAGTATCAGTCAGATTCACTGTCCGCTGATGAGTCAGATCCGGCCTCCGGGTATTGATTTTACCATAGGTTCTCTGCGTGGTGGTGGTTCCGTCAACATTAGCAATGGGATCATATTCAAACTGAGTAGTTGCAAACAGCTTTTCCCAGCTGTCCAGCTGCCGGGCGCTCCAGATGCCGATTAGCTTTTTCAGCATATCAGGATCCGAATATAAAACATCCAGCTCCGCCAGCTCTGCGCAGATTGTTTCAATCTGCAGAGTTCTGTCCATACCGGTTGGAAGCTGCAGCTGATCGAACAGATCCGGATTATATTCATACAGAGATAGAATTGATAGAATCATTCTTTACAGCTCCCTTCTCCGGTGAATCTGCAAATCTGGCCTGCAGATTGAGCCCGAATAATTTGTTTGTCTGTTCGCATCCCTTTTGAATCGTTCGCAGCCATAGCGCTGCCCGGTTTTCCACTTGCTCATTGTTGGCGAATACTTCAGCATCTGATACACCGGAGGCCTTAGATATATTAACATTATTGAGGCCTATTTCAGAATCAAACCGGGTCTCCAGTTTGATAAGATCCTCCATAATATCACCGAAAATATAATTCTGCTTCAGATTCTGAGAGAAGTTGACCCAGAGGGGATTCCCTTCATCATCAAACAGATTCCGGTCTGCGAATGCTGCAGGATTGCCGGATGCAATCTGATCGTATAATTTCTTGAAGCTGGCTGCCATGGCCTGATTCTTTGATACAAACACATAAGCCAGTTTAGAGTTTATCAGATCAGTTGCGGCTGTTTCGGACGCCAGCGCCATCAGATCCGCGTAATACTCCACCAGATCCCAGCATCCGCCATAATCCGGCTGCATTTTGATAATAGAACATTCCTGCCCGATCCGGGGCCGGAGCGCCTGAGATATCAGCGGATTTGCAATCGTGGCGTGCGTGGGCTGATATTGGACATCATAGCCATATAATCCACAGTGCTGCGGGATGATACCGTATAAATCCGTCTCAATTACTGCAATATAGCCGAAGACGAACAGAGTATAATAAAAATAAGTTTCCGACCAGTTTTCCGGCATGTTGTCAATTTTATATCTTCCTATTACTTTCTGGATTAGATAGCGCTGGAAAAGTCCGGAGAGCGCTGTCTCTGTCACGTGGATCGTATTAGGCTGATAGCTTGACTGATAGCCGTTGATCTGATCGTATGTAAATGGCGCGCCATAAGCACCCATATAGTCACCTCCTATCTGTAAACTGCTCCTCTTTTCCGCCGCTTCAGTATCTTCAGGATCAGGGCCAGGAATACCGGAAGATCATAAACGGGGGAGGGAGGGACAATTTGCGGATGATAAACAAAGCCTTGGAAATACGCCTCTGGATGCTGCGGGACATAATCCAGATTAGACATTGAGATTGTCCTCAAATAAAAATAGGGAAAGCCCTCGTGAACATCACCGATGCCGGAATAATCGTCGTCCGGATCCTCTCGATACCATGCGCTGTTAGAAGTAACAAAGCTGACCGGATTATTATTTGAGTCATAATTGATCTGCTCCACTATGGCAACATGGCCGGAGGGATCTCCCTCAGAATCGACATACCACCAGCACGCTGCCGCACCCAGCGCGGGGATCTGTCCAGTCTGAAGTCCTTTCCCGGGAGCCTGTATAAACCAGTCGCACCCGTTGCCCGTGGGCCAGCGAGAGTTAAGAGACGTTACCTGCGCCAGCTCATTGAAGCGTCCAAAGCTAACAATAGGCCGTGCAATTCGGCATCCGGTATCTGGGATAATATGCGTTCCAAGTTGTATAGAACAGACTATTATAAATATTTCCCATTGTCAGACGCGGAACAAAATTGTCAGCCATGGCCCCACCTCCCCTCTATTCGTAATAAAATCCAGATTCGATCTCACTCCGGATCTGATCCAGCTCTGAGGCCGTGGCCCCGGATGCAGTAACATCACCATGCATCACTTTGATATATCCGCCCAGCGTTGATATCTGCCTGTTTTTACATAGCGGAGAGCCGTTTTCCGTATTATCCGCCTCCGCAACATCACGGAAGACAGACAGCATAATCGGAGATCCTGCGCCCACCAGTCCCAGATATCCACCCTGGGCTCCGATCTTTGTAATATGCGGAGCCAGCACGGAAGATACTGAACCTATGGCAGCATCCAAAGAGGCCACGGATCCGGAAGACGGAACGGCAGATAATGCTGCAGACATTCCAGCCCCAACAGATGATTCTATAGCGCTCCACGCCTCAGTGAATGAGATTCCCGTCTGCGCCAGCTGCACCGGGACGCCGATCTGGCATCCGATGCGCTCCAGAGGTGCGCCGCCGCCCTGCGGTGAGATCGTATATACTCCCGCGCCGGTGATGGGATCCACCTCCAGATTGACAACGATTCCTGATTTATCCGCCAGATAGTTAGTATCCAGTGTGACATATCCAACACGGGGCAGGAATACCCAGCGCTGCGTAAACGGTGCTGAGTTCATGTATACGCCGCGAGCGGATGCCGCCGGATGATCTGAGAAGCTGAGAGTTGCGGAATAAGTCAGCCGGGAGGCGGGAGATAATGTTTTGACGGCCTGATCGTAGCTCCACCAGCCAACGTGCCAGCCGTTGGCGGCAATCGTCACGCCGCCCGGCTCTCCCGGGATCCATGTTACTGAATTGATGTATTCCGCCGGATTGAAAATCATTTTGGCAAGGCTTTCGCCGATGCCCAGCGGATCTGTGCCGGTATAATAGGATAGATCATCCGCAAATAATTTCTCAGTAAATTCCTTAAACTGATAGGGGCCCATCACCAGATATGTGATGCCACCGGCCTGAGTTGCGTCCGTGATCCGGCCCATAATGCCGACGACAAAAAATCCGGACGTTACACCAGGCGCCAGAGTCCACCACGGAGTGGAAAGAATCTCACCGGCTTCAGCTGTATAGGTTTCCTTTAGCGGATACATCATATCCGTTATAGCGCCGTCTTTCTCTGCACTGGATCTTAATACATATAAAGTTGATCCGCCGATATCGGTTTTAAAAGATGCCAGCGGATCAACTGATAATGAGATTTCCCAGAGTCTCCCGGAATATACGCAGTCTGTAATCCAGTAATACCGGTTATAATCCGGAATGTAGGCATAATTCCATGCTGGGGCCTGAGTGATGGGCAGCTGCAGCTCTATGACGGGCCGGAGGATCCCGGAAGCGGACTTCAGAATACAATCATATTCTGAGCCCGTTCCCGTTGGCTGTTTGGTTGAGTTTGATCTTTTAGAAAGATTATAAAATCTAACAATCATGGATCCTCATTCCTTCCTGATCTTTAATCAAGTACAAATACTGCGCACTTCTCCATAAAGTCATTCCAGTACCTGGCGATAGAGCTGAAATTGATATTCCAGTATTTGCCCTTGGTATTGTAAGGAGTCTGGCTGGTTTCCTCATCCATCATAGTAAGGCCGGCTGCGTCTCTGTCCATCATAACGGCAATGATATTCTGCTGATTGACTGCGTTTTCTGCAGTCGTCAGAGATCCGTTAGCTGCCAGATATACGGGAGTAACATTGATCGCGTCGATATTGTCCGGGCTCTGCCAGAAGGAAACCTCTTCAGTATAGGCGAATTTCAGAAAATCATCATTGTAAGTCCCGGAGAGCACGCGGGATTTAATCGCGTTGATATAGGGACTGAGCATGAAAATTCTCTGATCCTCCACGGGCGTATGATGAGACACATAATTTCCGGTAACCTGAATCTGGTAGAGGCCGGTCCTCTCGGTAAACATCCGGGAGACATCCGCCATCTTTGCATGAAGCCATTTCACGAATTCGCCCCAGTTTGCCGGTTCCTTCACACTGGTAGCAGTGAGAGAAAGTCCGGTCTCAGTATTATACTCGGTCAGGACATGGATAACACCATTATTTGCGGCGATCTTTCCACCCACCAGATTAGCGAGAGTCATGCGGCGCAGAGTCTCGGCTTTCTGTTCGATCATATCGTTTGCATTCTGCATCACCATGGAAATGAAGCTGCCCAGCTCATCCGGAGAACGGAAAGCGTTTTTCAGCTGAGTGCGGAAAATGGTAATATCCTTGTCAATGATCGTCTGTCCGTAGAAGTTCATCTGCAGAACGTTGGGCTTATTCACCTTATACATATCCACGGACTGCCCGTCGGTCAAAGTGAATGCTTCAGAATTTGAGAAATCCTTGTCAGAGATGGAAAGTTTCCGGGTGATATAACCATATTCCTGTTCAGATCTCTGCAGGCCTGCCAGCTTGCCGACATAGGGACGGTCAGAGCCGAAAATAGTACGACCGACAATCTGAGAGATAGCGCCCAGAACTGGATCATAACCATTCAGAAGAGTTTTCTGCGCAACAGTAACAAAATCAGAAGTAGTCACCATGGCCTGGGCCTGCTGGCCTGTAACCATTTTATACAGCTGATTCATTACAGTTGCGATCTGTTCAAAAGAAAGAGTATTAACTGCCATTTGATTTACCTCCATTTAATCAATGTTTAGGTGTGATAATAGATGCTAAAATCTTTTCCGCGCTGTCTGCATCCGGTGCGGGCGGCTGCTGGGCGTTTAAAAGATTAGATCTCTGAATCTGTTTCGTCAGGCTTGATACCTGAGCTGTCAGGGCCGTGATATATTTTGCGATCTCGTCCGTACTGTTATTTTTCAGTGCGGGCTGTTCCGGTTCCGGTGCGGGCTGTTCCTGATCCGGTTCCGGATCCGGTGCGGGCTGTTCCTGAGCCGGTGCGATCGGTTCCGGATCCGGTGCGGACTGTTCCATTGCCTGAATCTCTGCCTTTGTATATCCGGCGCCGATGAGAGTTAAAATTTCCTCTGGTTTCATTTTAGTAGTTCCTCCAGTTTTGTTAGTTTGTCTTTGATTTCCTTAATCAATTTGGAAGTCTCTTTTTTCACTTCCATATTTCCGGGAGCAGCTGCGCCGCCGGACTTCAGATCATAAGTTGACAGCGGGACAAAAGAGACATCCCTGTCAAGCGTGCCGCCGCTGGTGCCGTACTGCTGCATAGTTCCGGGAGCATCATAATCAATGCCGCCCCAGTCTGCAATCCAACAGTCGTATTTCTCCAGTGCCGGATATAATTCATTATAGAATGAATAATTACAATAGCAGCCAGCATAATATCCGGCTTTTTCTATCTCAGACAGAAAAGCCGCCGCCGGTTCCACGGCATTAGAAGCGTGTCCCCAGTGTTCGAGATCCTCAACATCTGCCCAAATTCCCATAGTGGGCGGATTTTCCAGGGTATAGATATACGTAAGTATATCTGCGGCCTCGTCTCTCGCTCCAGCCTCATCCTTAGCCCGCAGGAAGTAATAAAGCCCGTAGGGGATATTATTTCTTACGCACTGGGAAATAAAATCATTGCAGCATATATCATGATAGTCGCCGTCTGCATATCTGATGATTACAAATTCCGGACCCTCCGCCGCGATCTCTAAACCTTCCTGCCATTCTGAGATATCAATACCATAATGTAATTCAGGCATTCTCATTACCTCCGCCGCCGATGTATGACCGGATCCCCGCCAGCGTGATTCGAAGATCATTGATTGCGTCTTTAAGGCTGCTCACTTCCTCTTTGTGGGAATCCTGTTCTTTCTCCAGATGCCGGAATAACAGTATACTCATAACAATAGGGAATCCCAGCGATCCGATCAGTTGCCCCAGCAACTGAATTGTGTCCATTGCCTCCATTTGTTATACCTCCCTCCGCCCGGTAAAATAAGAAAAAGCAGGTGTCCGGAGACATCACCCTCACGCGCAGGCCTTCCGGGCCCTGATCCTACGGCGCGCCCCGCTAACGGGCTAAACCTACTTTTTCAATAATTAGTATACTTAACAAATAGGACTTTTGTCAAGTAGTTCTCAAAAGTGATGCAGCCCGCTAAATATGCATCTCTCAGAGCGCCGGCCCCGCGCGAAAATGCCTCGATCTCCCGGTCAGAATTTCCATATCGCTCCGGAGCTCCGGCTATATGCTCAGATACATAATATTCCTTCCGTGACTTATGTTTATATATGCAGATCTCCCCAACTGATTTGATCGGTTTAAATTCCTTCAGGCTCCGGGAGCCGATGCCGGAAAAATCATCAAAAGCAAAATCATTATCATACGCCATCCGTGCAAAATCAGTGCCAGCAGTGAGTCTTCCCAGCGCAGTATTTTTCTTCTTTTCCGAGATCGGAGATCCTTCAACATTGACAATCAGGATTCCGCGCTGTTCATCTGCCCAGAATATGACGCCGCCTCGCTTCATCCTCTCCAGCTGCCGCACTAAACCGAGGCCCATAAACAGAGGATTTGCCGCCATGTTTGAGTTTGCCAGCATTACCATTTTGATAGGCTCCCGTCCTTCAAGCTCCCTGTTACTGTTCAGCGTTTCATAGGCATTGCTCCACGCGTCAAATTCCGCTTTGATCGGTCTGGCTGTCTTCTCCGGTATAAATTCATCATAGATTATCAACCGATATGGATCGCCGCTGATGCCTCGAAGATTGTGCAGCGTGGACAGGGCCAGCCCCGGAGCGTGCAGCACTTTCTGCCCGTCTTTCATATCATAAAATCCCATGGCATTTTTACCGAGTTTCTGCCCGTGTATATCTGTTCCCAGTTTGGCATTGATATCTTTATATGGAGAAAATTCCTCCAGTGCGCAGGCGTCAAGCTCATTGCCGGAACGCCTCATATAAATGTAGGGAATATTATTTTCTATCGTATATTTGATAGATCCGAAAGTTTTCCCCGTTCTCCGGGCCCCGGTAACAAAAATGAACGGCAGCGGCATCTCTATGATATCCGCCATATTGATATATCCGGAATCTAAAAATAATTTTGGATATTTCATTATAACCTCCTATTAAACAGAAAAGCCCAGGCGCGCCGGGTGCCTGGGTTCTTCTGGGTATTAAAAATCTTCCGAAAGGAGAGAACGAACACTATATTAAAGATTTACAAAGGAAACTGTAAAGCATTCCTTGTTATAGTTTTTGGAAATGTAGGAACGGATCTTGAAGCCTGCTTTTCCGTTATTGATCTGTTCGACGGTATCCGGATCCGCGATGATCTGATTGACTGTCTCCAGCATATGCTGCGGGAGATCTGCCATAAAATCAGGAGTCACCACCACCGGACGCGGCCCGAATTTAGATTTGGTATTGATGAAGAATCCCTTAATTACATAGACGTGATTTTCATCGGAGTTGTAGAGATCCTCCAGCTCTGCAAACTGCAGACCATCAGTATTAAAATTGAAAACATTACCTTTGTTGTAATTAGCAATAGCCATTTGAAATGCCTCTTTTCTTTAGTTTGTTTTGGTTTGTCTGATAGCAGGCCCGGCGCCGCCTGCAATCATATTATCACACTGCCGGCTCTGCGTCAAGAATATCTCTCCAAAGATCCGGATGATAGATAATATCTAAGAAGGAATCAGTAATTGACAGAGTATAGGGGTGCTTCTCAAGATACAGATTTCTGGTGATGGGAATTTTCTTTCCCTTTACAGTATATTCTGTAATCTCCGGGAAATCATTGTATATCGCCTCCGTGCCTCCTGAGTCTTTAAATACAAAATAGGGCTTTCCATCTTCTTTTGCCAAAAGCGCCTCCACGCCGCCACATCGCTCCAGCTCCCGCGCGCCTTCCGTTTTTGATACTCCGGCTATGGTTATATGCCAGATATCCCCGGCCCCGGCAACTGTCTGAAGATCGGAATCTATCCGATAAACGTATTTTTTCGCGCCCCATGAGATCCAGTCGGCAGCTTCTCCCTCATATTCATATACTCCGAGATAGTGTTCCTTTCCTTTTGGATCCACCGCATAGCCATTATTCTTTTTGGATTCTTCTCTGTACTCCTGATTCAGCTGCTCAAAATCGCACGGGCCTATAAATTTAACGCTGTCAGTATCACAATAACAGAATATCGTTTTGATAGCCTCACCGCGCTGTTTCTGCTTTTGTCCTTCATCATAGATCAGCCGGATAGCGGCCTCCAGCCGCTGGCGGCAATAGGCAGTTGTCCAGACGCCCCATGCATAAGACTGTGATGCAAATTTTGTATACTTATTATATACTTCCTCCGGATCCTCTTCTTTGATCTGATAGGGTACAGGCTGAAGATCTGCCAGGTAATCATAGCTGATCTGTAACGGATCCTGAACCGAGCATCCGTAGATCGCATTGAGTTTACCCTTACTTTTCTGGTACAGCCATTCCTGAGATTTTACCCCCTTGAGTGTAGTTTTTTTATGATAATAGTCCAGCACTGTTTCCCGGTACTGAGCCGGAAGTTTTCCATAGGTGGAGAACGCAATATATTTGATCTCCATCTTTGCCGCGTCGTATTCGTCCAAAACGATTTTCAGATCAACGTCTGTTAACGTCGTCTCTAAATATCGCGCGGACATGATCCGCCCGTTATCATAGGAGACATTCTCTCCGGATTCATCCAGCACGGGGAGAATGTGTCTGCATTTGTCAACGGCTAAATATGGGACAGGCCATCGCGGATCCTTCAGACCGATATCCATAAAAGCAACTTCGACAATTAAGGCTTTATGCCGCCGGTGAATCAGATCATGAAGATATTCCGCCGTGACTTTCTCCGGATCCACTTCATACCACCGGCCCATAGGGAATTCTTTATTGATCTGTGCACTGGGATATGCAGAGGCCATATCATAGGATTTAACATTATGCAGCAGCTGCCCGACTATATGCCGGTTAGCGTGAGTATTGCCGCCCCGGAATGCCTCTTTCAATTTCTTATGAACAGAATAAGGCGGGATCAACCGGTGCATGGTAGTCCAGTTAAAAGTCTTCATGGCCTTTTTGATATCCCGCCGGACATAGCCGGTTGAAGTCAGCGGCAGCGTGTAAAATGTATCGCCATCGTTCGCCATCTGGGTAATGATTGCCTCTGCCAGTCCAATAACATCGTTGACGCAATAGGCCAGCTCATAATCTGAGAGCCGCGTCCAGGGATATCTGATCTTTTCATAATCAAATCTTTCACCGGACAATTTGGAATGTTTAACTTTCATCTGTCTGGTAAACTGCAAAAGGCTCATGTTAGTAAGTCGATAGCTGCATCTAAGCTCAAGTGGACCCATTTCCGCCCGGAGGATCTGCCGCGGGTCCGTGCAAAATACATCCTCCGGGGAAAAATTCCAGATACCAGAAAGAAAAGTAAATTCATAGGACAGATTATGGACAAAAGTCATATATTTTACATCCGGATGAATCCGGGCCAGATCACCGAGGAGTCCGAGAAAATCTATCCACGTTCTGCCGATGATCGTTATTTGCGGCCCGATCTGGAATTGCCAGATATACATGAAAGATTGTTTTATCTTCTTAATTGAAGTTGTCTCAATATCAAAAGCACAAACGCAGGCCAAATATGTTGGCCTCTTCTTCCGGCCCGGATTGCCTTTTGGTTTCTTCTCTAAGGGCATATCACGTATTTCCTGCGCGGGGATATCAGGATAATGGTAGATCATGCCGGAATCCTTCTTTCTATAATAGATTTTTCAGCGTTTTGGCTGTCAGCCGGTCTCTGCCTTTTGTCCGGGCAGGCGCTGCCTCCAGGGCATCCCGGAGTTTTTCTGCTTCCTCTGCATCGTCAAGCCATTTGCCAAATTCCCGCTCGAGAGTGTTTACAGACATCTTCCGGCGCTCCGCCTGTTTGTAAATATCTGCAAACGTGCCGGAGTCCGGCAGCTTCCTGTTTCGATAGCGGTATCTCATTTCGTCCATGAAGCGCCCAAATTCTCGAACATCCTGAATAATATAACCATGCTCTGCCAACGTTGCCTGTTCTTTCTCTGCTCTTACAATCTTCAGCTGAGACTGCCCGGATCTGAGATAGTAGGAAAGCTCTGCCAGCAGATCAGCCAGATCCTCATGCATGATTTGTTTTACCTGAGGAAACCTAACAGCGCCATAACCCTGTGCCTCCAGGCGATCCGCGCGCTTGCGGGCGATGGATCTAAGCTCACTGTAGGCCTGCTTCATCTCCCTGGGTGTCAGGTCGGAGATAGTCTGAGGGTTTAGAATGTTATAATTAAATCTTGCCATTCTGCTTCACCTTCTTCCATTCGTCTTCCAGCGTGCATCTGCCGGACTCCATATCATAATGAAGACATCTTCCTGCGCAGTCAAAATCCGGATCCCCAACTGCCATGCAGTTTTCCTCCCAATAATTGATCCGATCTATTGTCCTTCCATGCTCTATATCATCCTGCAGGCCCAGCAGGGCGGAAGCGGCTATATCTGAAAGTATTAGCTTCCGGATATAGTCCTGTTTGTTTTCCTGCGCCTCCAGTTTCTGGATGATTTCCGCGTCGCGCTGGGTATTATATTTGAGATTCACTCTATAATTCGCCATCTTCTTTATCCTCCGAAAATATTGCATATAGCAGCGCCGGTATGATGACCAGCGCTGCGAGTTTTAAAACTGAGAAAACAATATCTCTGATCGTTACCATGGATCAACCTCCCGAGTGCGGATCCGGATCCGGTTCCTGAGTCCATCATAATTGAAGTCTAAAACTTCAGATCCGGAATAGGACAGGATATGATCTTGAAACCAGTTGCCGGAAGCAATCGGCACGCGCCCATGATCCAGAATTGTGATCCGCGTCTGATCGTCTACCAGCGTGCAGTCGCGGAGGATATCATCTACGATCATCTTTTTGCCTCCGGATAATCATTATCTGCAAAGAGAAGCAGTTCGTTCATCTTGTGTTTGAGATTTGCAAAGATCGCCTGGGCCTGTTCTGCATCCGGTTCCAGATCGTGCACCGCACGGGAGATCATATCTCCGAGATCCTCTGCCAAGAGATATGGCCCGTCAGTTTCGTTTAGATCCGGGACGCGGAGCGTAAACTCAACGTTGATATATCTTCCGACTGTTACTTTTGTTTCTGCCATGGTTAAAGCCTTTCTCCCCGTTTTGCCGATAGGGCAGCAGATTCTCCGTAGTTGCATATAGATGCCTGGGCAGTGCATAGATTTGCCCACTCCTAAGTATATACCCAGTACGTACCAAAAGCAAGAAAAAGATATCCACATTCTGAGTGTGAATATTGTGGATAACTGATACTGTCCAATATAATGGACTCAATCATAATGTGCAATAATGTAACAATTTATAGTTAACTTAACTAATCGTTGAGGGGGGATAGTTAACTTAGTTAATAGTTAACTTCCTT
>Ga0326512_10002705_pt1 | contig 13106 bp, 18 predicted proteins | sample 1_2617_0518_D_FD_203652 | JGI IMG/M metagenome (GOLD analysis project Ga0326512, IMG submission 203652) | Bovine rumen microbial communities from UC Davis, California, United States - 1_2617_0518 | ecosystem: Host-associated > Mammals > Digestive system > Stomach > Rumen | place: USA... | reverse complement strand
AACGGAATTCATCAGCGAGATCCTTCAAACCTTTATCCTCTAAGCCATCCCATAAGTTTTGACCTTTAGGTGCGGTGGCTTCTAGTTTCTTGTCATCGTCACAAGCTAGAGATAATGCGAGTAACGTGGTGTACCTTCTTGCGTAGGTTAATGCCGATCCATATTGCTGAGCCGTATTCATGCCCTTCATCTCCGGCACTACCACCTCGGCACCTCTGATCCATTCCTTTAACTCGGCATCGTAATAGAAGACATACTCTTTTCCGTCTTCCGTTCCTGTTTTCATCTTTGGGATTTGGAATCCCTGCTGAGCGATATCGCCTAAACTAGCGTAGTTATATCCGTAGGCTTTCGATTTATTAGCAACGATGTCTGCCATTATTTCTTCTCCTTGTAACTCACATGAGCCTTGACTTTAGCGTTCTTCACGAAGTAGTCATAAGCGTTCACTTTAGTAACTTCACCATTGGAATCCACGATGTCGAACCACGTTTCCTTCATTCGTTTTGTATCGACTCTAGGTGAGTTGTGTTCTTCGATAAAATCCATATCAAAGTAATCAGTAGACCACTTTTTGATGCCGTTCTGCTCCATCGCTTTCCTTACCTGGAACTTGAATGTGTCGAACCATTCCATAGCGGATTTGTATTCCTCTAGCTTGTCGAAGATGACTTCCGGCACATAACCGCCTTCAAGCATTTCTTTTGTGACTAACTCGTTCATGCACCGAACCCCAATGTCATTAATGTGAGAAGCATGAGCATTCCGCCCATTGCGATTGCTACTAATTTTTCTGTCATTGTTTTTTCTTCCCTTTCTGCACCCACCCTCACAGGCATCCACCACCCTATGAAAAAGAATTAGCAATCAATCATTAGTTAGGAGACCAATATGGAGGATTTTGTAAGGAAGTATTAGGTGATGGACACCTGTCAAGGTGAGTGCGTGTTATAATTAAATTAATCTTTCTATTCCCTTATAAATAGAAAATGCCACCCTTCCACAGGTGGCTTTTTTATACATTGCATAAATTACTTTTCATACATTATGCGAAATCTTTTTTATATCATTCGCTAACTTTTGTTATGCAAATATCGTATAAACAGCCATCTTTGGAAACTGTCAGATTCTCAGCTATATTGTTCGTTTTCATCAAATCGGTTATCTTGATAAGTTCGTCCAGACACCAATCTTTTTGATCGTGTTCTCTGAAGTAAACTGATTGTCTAGTTAATCCGATCTGAGAAGCGAACGCATCAGTTGAGAGTTTTAATTGTTTCCTTATTTCCTTTGTGTTGATCTCATCACCTCTCTTTCCACTCCTTCATCTTATCACACTTTTTCAAAGATGTTAATCTTTTTTGTCAAAAAGTGTTGACTTCATACTGTGTACATAGTAGAATAGAGTTACAAGGAAAGGAGAAAAAAGATGGAGTTAAAGGATGCTCTTATGAAAGGTCTTCCTAAGAAGTGTCAGGACAGAGTGCAAGACTTCTATTTCGATGATGGTCTTATCGATGATTGCATGTATATGTTGGTGTTTAATCCACCATATCAGCTTTGGGGATATGAAAGTGTTCCTGTTAAGAGCCTTGCCGAAGCGAAACTTTACGTTAAGCACGCAATACCAAAAAAGCATTGATCCATTTGCAGATGAACCAATGCCGGAGATGAGAAAGATAAGCACCCCTTCTCATCTCCTATCTTATCATGAAAGGAGAACACAAATGTCAAAGTCAATATTCAGAATGGATGAGGAGTTATTTGAGGAAATCAGAGAGTATTCTATTGCATATTGCCAATACGTTAAAAATGGCGGTTGCATATCGGTATTTACAGATACCATGATCGACAAGACCATTGATGCGGTCATGAAGATTAAAGCTCATCGTGATTACATTGATGAGTTAAGCGGAAGGGAAATTATTAAGTATGACAAGCGTGGCGAACGAAAGCAAAAAAAGGTACGATCTAAAGTATCAAAAGCAAAAGTGCAAACAAATCAAGTTGCTATTGAACCTGGAGAAAGATGCGGATATTATCAAGCTGCTTGATGAGTGTAGCAATGTTAACGGCTTCCTAAAAAAGCTACTGAGAGAACACATACAGAAAAAGGAGAAAAAGAATGAAAGCAATAGCAATTATTGATGAAATGCCAAAAGATTGTGATGAATGTCCGTTTGTAAATGAAAACAGGGATTGCATTCTGTTAGGCGAAGATGCTTTCCCTAATGATTGGGTGGAAGATGCCCCTTATTATTCATTAAAAGAAAAAGGTGATTGCCCATTAAGACCCTTGCCACAGAGAGAAAAAGTAGATGAACGATATATGAATGATGGCTTGCTTCGTTGTTCAGAAATTATGTATGCAGGTGGATGGAACGATTGTCTTGACGCAATAACAGGAGAAACAGAATGAAGATAGATCCTGATGATAAGAGAAGATTGGAATATAGGCTAATGAGAGCCTTATGCTTTTTGGAAAAATGCAACGGTGAATTATGCCCTATTAGAAATTTAAGCGTTGAGAAAAGAGTCCTGCCTTGGTGTTCTGAAGGCTTCTGTGAACACGAATCATTGAACGGAATCGAGTGCTACAGGAAATGGATTATGGGAGAAAAAAAAGAAGCGGAGTGATCCGCTTTTCATAATAAAAAAAGAGGTGACCGAAGTCACCCCAGGGAGGAGAAAATCAACAAGCCAATTGACCTTGTCGATTCTCAATAAAAAAAGCAGAGTGATATGGCTCTGCTTAAAACCGGCTAAAGAAAGCAATGTCTCTACTCACTACTCTCCTTATTTCTATTTTAAATCTTGTTCTGCTTTTTTAATCTGTCGAACTCGTCTTTTATGTACGAATTACCACCTAACTTCTGATAGTGTTCGTACTGTTCATATAGGCGAGCCTTAGACACTCCATCAACGGAGCCGTTCCTATCGATGTCCGCCAAAGTCTGGACGAGATAATTCTTAGTTGCATTCATGTCAATTTCGTCCATCCTCTTATTGATAGGCTCAAATGCCTTATTGACGGCATCCTTGACCGCTTTGACGATGGTTAATATCGCGCCTACGAATCCGATGCCAAACACCATCCATGTCTGAATCTGTCCTAATGTTATCTCATTCATTTTGACCACCTTTCAGCGATATTTTCAATATTCTTCATATCGCTCTTCATATTCTCATTTTCGCTCTCTAAAGCCTTTATTTTGGCTTTAGTGTTGTTTAAAAATTCCTCTAACTGTCGAACAAAATCATTCTGTTCTGACGGCAAGTAATTAGTTGTGATATTGGCACACCATCTGTCCTTTGCTATCTCATACCAAGTATAGCCATCGGCTTCGCTCTGCTGCAGAACATTGTAATAGCCAAGCTGAACATGACCGACAATTTCAGCATTTAAACTAGGTGCGGTTCTTATCCTCAACTGTTCGTCCGTGGTTTGAATCTGTGTTGCGTGCGTGTTGCGTTCGACAGGAAGAATCGGATAGCAATCGGAATGCAAGAAACCCATGATTTCACCATTGAATTTCCGATAATCTTGAAATTTAAACGAGTCAGGGTTTCCGTTCCCATAGGATGAAGTCATCGTGTCCGTTTCCAAAAAAGCGACATGACCAAGGTCAGACCAATCATAGACCACGATATCACCGGCAACAGGGATATAATCTTTTTCCATTGGTTTGACAGGGTCTCTGTAGTTTTCAAGCCATGTAATAGCGTTGTTGTACGAACCGCTTTTAGTTGCTCTGTTTTGGTATGTTGGATATATCCCATGAACTTGATAGAACCGCCAAAAACTGTACCATGTGCATTGCCACACAGAATCGACATCCCACTTCCAAGGTTCTTCTCCGATAATCAACGGAGTTGTTCTAGGGGCAAACATTATCCTATCCCCTCTTCCGTTTGTGGATTAATTTGAATGTCCTCATATTTGACATATTTCAAATCCTTCATAGACTTGATTTTTTCCGTTACCTCAATAGCCAGGTCAACGCACCATGTGATCACTATGAGAACCACTTCAAATGCACTCACCATATCTTTCGGTAAAGTGACATCAATTAGTGTAAGCCCATAGGCAAACAGATTAAGAGTGATGATGACCATAAGTATAGTAATAGCCACCACTACCATTTTCTCGATTCCGCTGAAGAACTTGCCCCAATCGAAGTCTTTTGAGAATAAGGCATCAATAGAGCCAAGAATGATATTAGCAACCCTTAAAACTATTGCGACTATAAGGAAGACTATCGGTGCTTCCATGTTTGAGAAGATGTTTGTGATGATGTTTTGTATCATACTTTTTCTCCTTATAAAAGGGGCAGATTACTCTACCCCATTATGTCCACTAACATAAAGATTCATTAAAGCGATTCCAAGAATTTGCTGATTTTATCACAGTAGAAGAACCTATACCCGTCTTCGGTTGGATGGATTCCATCATTATTATATGTATATTGTTTTAATACTGTGATTTCTGTGCTAAATTGTCCATCATTGAACAAATCGCAATATGGAATACTGTATTTTTTCAACGCTGTGATAATTGCATCGTGATACACAGTAAGATTTGCGGTATCGCTTGCTTGACCTTGGTAGTTCTTTCGATACCAATCATTTGCACTGTGCGTCAGCATAAAGCCGATTTTCTTTGTCGGGAATCTATTAACCAAATCTCGGCATACCTTTTCTGTCGCACCGATAAGCGTTGTCGTGTCGAGTGCGCTGTTGTATTTGTTCGCACTCAAAGTGCCAATAGGTACACCGACAAAAAAGTCATTGATGCCTCCCGAAATCAGAACGTAGTCGGCATCTTCGTCTAACGCATCAATACCATCGGAAATCCAATGCCTGTTCTGTCCGCCAGATGTAGTTGTCCCTGTCGCAAGAGTGCCACCGCCAACAGCATTGTTTTGCACGGTCATGCCAAATTCCTCTCCAAGAAGCTTCGCATACCCTCCAACGAATCCCTGCCCGTAAGTGATGGAATCACCATCAAGGGCAATTTTCTTTCCGCTTAGAGGCGAGGACGTATTGATAAAGAACGCTTTATACTTTGTTGAAGCTGGGATCATCATTGGCATATAATATACCGACGCACGTGACCCCGTGTTTCCAAACAGAACACGCAGATATTTCAATCCCGAATACTGATCTTTTTTAGCGGTTATATCAAGCGTTGTTTCCCATACGGGAGAATTGCCGGAAATTGCATCAAGGTTTACCGTTTCATAACCGCCCAAGGCTTGATTTAAGTATTGGAGAGTACATCTGCCTGTAGTTGATACACTTCTTTTTACGGAAAAAACATAGTCACCATCAGAAATGTCATCAACTGGGATGAGGAAACCAAGATTGCCTGCGGATGGAAGCGAAACTCCATTTACACCTCGGTAGAAGTTTGATACAAGAGTACCCGTAGGAGAATAGGCATGCCCTTCGGTAGCTGATGTTTTCAGTTCGCTTATATCGGCATCAGGAAAATGGTTCAACGGGTTCTGATATTTCAGTTTTCTATTCATTAAGTCAGCAACTTCATTGCTTAATTCCGTATAGTCACTTGGAATGCTTGCAATAGTGGTTTCACCTTTAGCTTGAATCGCATCCTGTTGTGCTGCAGATTCTGCCTGCAAGTCAGTTAAAGCATTCTGCAATGCTACTGTAATTTCGCTTACTACTGATTCAGCCGTTCCGTCTGTTGTTCCATCAGGATGTGGTGACTTCTCGACATTAAATGTGAAGTTTGTAGTACCTAACAGCACACCACCGCTTTCGATCCTTAACTCGCATGGGAATCTGCCATACTCATCGGTCATGGTTTCGGTTGAAACTACTGTGACTACATTGCCACTATAGGTACACTCTACTGAGAAGCCTAACCCACTAGGTTTTGTAGCCTGGATCTTTACTGTCGCACCACTAGGAATAGTGTAGGCTGTGCCATCTTCGACTAAATTGATGGTAGCCACCCTTCCTACATCGTACTGAGAGAAGTAAAGATTGCCGGAAAAAGGAAATTTTGGAATGAGATTTACGTTTGTATTTTGGTTCATCTTTTCTCCTTTATCATTGAAAGAAAGTTCTTTTTGTTGCCGTAAATTTTAAGAATCTGCGAAGGACAGTTCACATTATTGTTGAAGTCACGATGAAAGTATATGTCATACTTGGTGAGGTTGAATTCGTGCATCAAATTTTCGATTAAGTCGATGGCTTTGGACTGCCCTTGCAGATACAGACGATTATTAGGATTAGAACAGATCTCGATTGAAATGCAATGTAGGTTGCCGAAATCCATCCCCTTCCCTGTGTTCCATACTGACCAATCTAAAGGCATCACTTGACGGGCTTCGGTGTGATCAACGATAAAATGCGTACCTTGTGAGGTATTATTTTTTATCATCCATTCCTCAAGGTCTGCTGCGGATGCCCTTTGATTGTTTGTGTTATGAATTACAATACCTTTAACTTCCATGTTAGGAAGACCATACTGTTTCCACTTGGATTCAGGGATCATTTCACCTTCCCTAGATTCAATTTGGATGTCAATGACGTTCTCACTTTTCCTAGCGTCACACTCACAACTTGGATGCCGTTTGAATTGATGTCCATGCTAAACTCATATCCCGTGATGATTGAACTATAGGCGGTGTTCTTATAGTAGAACATAACCCTTCTGCCAATCTTAATATCGTCTAACGTAATCATCCCGCCAAGATACAAGTCGAATGATATCTTATGATTGTACAAAGCATTAGAAAGATTCTGCGTTGACAGATATCTCATATTTTCATCAGATGTAACGATCTTTGGCTTATACAGATTATATGCGACGAGGTTAGGGTTTTCACCGGAATATGGGCTATAAGAAATTATTGACCCGTCAGTCTTCATCCCATATCCCGCTCTCAAAGTGCTACCGGAAGAATCGTAAATGTACAGATATGTATTTTCTGCTTCCATTGTTGTGATGTTTACATTAGCAATTGTTTCTACATTGTCGCTGATTGTGATTAATTCCATTTCTTCAGCATAACTTGGGACTAACTCCATATAATGCTTTTGGAACGTCACTCCTGTCCATGTGAAATTGCCTTCTTTTAGATATGCTTTTGCGTAAACATTAAAGTCAGAGAACAAAGATATCAGATAATCTTCAAGATTCCCTACACGGATATCTGCCGTCGCTTGTGTAGGAATAGAAAAATTTCTGTTCATATCGAGAAACATCTTTGTATTTCTTCTCGGTATGATTTGCCCGTGTTGTCTTGTTGCCAGCCAGTCAAGACTCGTTTCTGTATCACTTACAGTATTCCTAGCCATATACATGTAGAAATACAACGTGGACAGAACAGAATAGTTGGTCATATTCCTATTGTCGTAAATGTTAGTATTCGGATGAAACAGAAAATCATTGTCGTAGATCGACAACGGTTCTCTGCATTCAACCGTTGTGCCTGTGATGTTTTTTATGACTCCGTAGTAAATGATCTTTCCTTTTGAATCAAAAAGGAAAAGTGGCATGTTCAACTGGTATGATGTCGGGACTGACTCTAGTTCTAATGTTGTGGAGCATCTTTGCAGAGCGTCCACTTTTACACTGGCTGATAGAACATTTGCGTAAATGTCATCCCTTAAAGAAGACGTTACGTCTCTCTCGTTTTTCCCAAACAAAAGAGCCATCGCCTTGAATCCGGTTTTAAAGTCATCTGATGTTTTTTTCGCAAAAACAGGAACCAAAGTAATATCTTGTGTTGCTGAGTATTCATACTCGTTTTCGCTAGTGATGAAGTTACCGTCTGAATCTTCCCATCTTAAAAAAACGTAGCCTTTCTGTGGAACCGCTTTGATCCTAGCCAGATCGTAGTTTGTGCTTGCCCCACAGTACTGTTGCTTGACGTTGTAGTTGAACAACGTTTCTATAAAACCTTCACCGCCACTAGCCGTTCCAATATTGACGAGATAAAGATTCCTGACGCTTTGCAACGAATAGAAAACGGAGTTTGCACTATCATACATCCCGTAGTTTGTTCCGTTGTAGCACGGTTCAAAGCATCGCACTAAAGACCCGTTGTCCCATATTTTAATTCCGTTGATACATACTGCTCCGCTTTGATGCGTTCCTGCGTTGTTCAACCCGTAAAGATGAATTGTTCTTGTCCCAGTGAATGTTGTTGTTGACCCTGTTGCTTCTTTTACAGCGTTGTTGTCATTGACGATAAACTCATTGCTTTCGCTATGGAAGTGAATCTGTGTCCCAACTACATCCGTCAACTGTGTACTTAGACTTATTCTTGTGTTGTAATAACCAACATAAGACACCCCGCCTTGCTGACCGCAATAGAAGTTTAACTGACCTTGCGATGTGTTTGAGTTGGTATTTCTTGCACCAAAGACATAAGCATTAGCTGTTTTTCCAAATAGAGCGTCAACTGTCAAAGAGTTTGATGGGTAGACTCCGGTATCGATATATGCTCCGTTTAAAGCATAAAGACCGGATGCTGAAATATAACCGCTTGGTAACATTTACACACTCCTATATATCGGCTGATACTTTATCTCAACACTAGTAATACTTCCGCTTTCAATCCCTATCTCAAGTTCGGAAATGCCCCTTGCCAACTTTACGAACGTAACGTAGATCGAGCCGTTTGAAATGCTCAGATCTTGATACGAAAGTGGGTTCGGCAACACCGATCCGCCCTGTTGTAAGATTACGTTCTGTTCTCCATCGTTAGAATTCAAATAGAGCGAATTAAAAGCCGTTGTATCGTCAAATTTCGCTTCGCCATATAATTCCTCATTCTGAGATAAAAGAACGTATGGGTTCGTTAAATTGCCCTCTATCGTGATTTCAAAACCACATGGGAAATCGCTTTGATTGTTTAGTTCGTATGTATTTGTTGTGCCTGTTACAGTTTGTTCTGTGCCTTTCCATAGAGAGAGACCCTGGAAGGTAATCGGACATGTGAGGATTCCGTTTGTTCCTGTCTCGGTCTTTTCCAATTGAGTTACAACACAGTCTAAAGTAAATGTGTTCACTCCTGGAACTGTGTAGGCAAGTTTCAAAGGTTCGTGAGATATAAACCTCACAAACTGATCGTACTTGATATAGCGATCTTCATTTAAGCCATCGTAAAAAAGGATCTCCCCACTAGGAGCAGGGAAATCCTCTTCAATTGCATCTAATATCTGTTTGTTTCCGTATCTGATGGCTGTTACCGATCTCGACAGACCTAAACCTTGCGGAGTGTTAAGGAAACAACGGAAGGTCTGATTGGTCAGAACCCATTGATCATTATTTGAATTGTACAGTTCAAACTGTCTTACCATTTCAGACCATCCTTCCTAAGTTTTCATTAACTCTGTCAGTAATGACATCAGCCCATCTGTTTAATGTAGCTGTGGTTACATTTCCATTCGTGACATTGAAAGTATTTGAGATGGATATAGTACCACCGCTCATAAATCCACCACTTGAGAAGCCACCACTAGAAAATAAACCGCCTGATCCGAACGAGAACAGACCGCTTATCTTGGACTTGATACCATCAAAACTAAAAGCATTTGTGATAGCATCCTTGATGCCACCGAACCATGATTTCAGATTCTCGATGCCTGTTCTGAAAAAGTCAACGATCTGTTGCCAATCAGATTTAAGTTTTTCCCATACTTCAGAGAATTTCTGTTTGATGGTGTCCCAATTCTGATACAGAGCAACACCGGCTGCAATCAATGCCCCAATCGCCACTACGATTGCACCCATAGGCGAGATTAAAAAGCCTATGGCTGAGGTTAGTGTGCCAACCATTGAGATAATTGAACCGATTATAGTTAATGCCGGACCGATGGCTGCTATCACCGCACCGATAATCAATATCGTCCGTTTCGTTCCTTCATCGAGGTTCATTAAGTAGTTGATCACTTCTTGAACCTTCTGAAGAACCTGGACAATGATAGGCATGGCTGATTCCGTGATAGAACCAAGCAACATCTGTATCGCTTCCTTGGTAGCACTTAAAGAGCCGTTCAAGGTCTGTCCTTGTGCTTCCATCGCTCCGTAATATTTGCCACCTTCTGCGGATGCCATAGCAAACGCTTTAGCAAGTTGCTCATAGGTGACATCCATGTCCTTGACTTCTTCGACAGATTTGCCTGTCGATTCAGCCAACAGTCCATAAATGTTGATGCCGGCATTTGCGAACTGTTTTATATCTTGTGATGTAGCCTTACCTACGTTCTGAATCTGCTGAAGATTCTGAGCCATTCTTTCCAACTCGGCAGAACCACCGCCTGTCGCTGCGACCGCATTGCCAAGGTTGTTGATCATCGTTCTAGCTTCGTCAGCTTCAACACCGGCACTAATCAGATATTGATTCGCTTGGATAAGAGAAGCCGAATCAAACGGACTCTTCTGTGCATCGGCTTGTAATTGAGAGATGATCCGATCGGCTTCCTCTGCCGAACCTGTCAGAGTAGTAAACATGGTTCGGTACTGTTCCATTTGAGCATTGTAGTTAATGCCTACAGTTCCTAACGCAACGATCGGAGCGGTCAGTTTCATGGAAAGGTCTTTGCCGGTATCGGAAATCTTACCGCCAACTTCCTTCATCGAAGAACCGACAGCCTGTAATTGCTGTTTGGCAACAGAACCGAAGTCTCTGTACTGATCTTTTAAAGAACTTAATCTTTGTTCGGTTTCTGCAATTTCTCTCTGAAGAGCCTTCTGTCCTTCTGTTAAAGTACCATCTTTGTTTGATTCAAGTTTGCCGTATGCTTCTCTTAATACATCAAGCCTTGTTTTTGTGACACCGATCGCTCTTTCCAATTCCTGTTGCTTCTGTCTGAGCAGTTCGGTGTTTTTTGGATCAAGTTTTAAAAGTTTGTTGATGTCTTTTAAATTATCTTGTGTCTTAGTCAGAGACTTATCGACATTGCTTAATGCTTTTTGTAACGGAGCTACATTAGCATCAAGCTCAATGGTAATGCCCTTAATTCTGCTACCTCTTGCCATAAATCTCCCTTCTAGAATCTATCAAAGTCATCTTGCGATGCCATTTCTTTCCAATCATAGTTATCATTCGCCTTTTCGGTGAACATATCGTTTACCATGCCTACAGTTAACTCATCCAAGTCATTCATGGACAAGCCAACTTCAACACAGCGTAAAAGGAACAGAGCGACACTCATCGGTCGCTCTGTGCTTCTACTTTTTTTTTAGGTTTTTCCAACTGTTCGGTATTCATGCCCCATAACTCAATGATTTGAGGAAGGATCATGTAGATATCGAACATTTCAAATTCATCGAGCCAATCATCAGGATCTGAAGGAATCGTGTGATCATATTGCCATGCCATGACATAAGCCACGTTCATGAAGATCTCCAATTCCTCTGCACCAAGATCGTTCTCGCTGACTTTAGGGATCAGCGAAGAAATATCTTTGAACAGATCTCTGTTAAACTTCTCTCGATATCTTTTTGTGGTGGAAGCGGTAGCCTTAAATCCTACTTCTTTTCCACCGATGCTTATGATTTTCTCCATATTTCTTTATGCAGGTTCTACAACTGAACTGAACCAGTTTGCGTATGCGGATGCTGTTGAAGGGCATCTTGATTTGACTACTTCATCGCTAATCCTAGGCATAGCTGTGATCGTGATCGTTTCGGTCTGTGGTTCGATCGACTCTTCTTTTGTGCTACCTTCCGTTCCTGGTCTTGATGCGGTGCATCTATACATACAATGCCTTGTAGCAGATTCATCGCCCTCGAATTGGAACAGCAAAGCGAATTCTACAGTCGGAACATTTGCCTTTTCAACATAGATTCCACTAGTTTGATTCAATGTCTCACCTAAGACATCAGTTCTGAAGGAATCCGGCAGCAAAGCTAATTCAAGATCGCCCTGATAGCCGTTATTCGCTGATGTAGCGAAATAAACGATGTTATCAGCGTAAAATGTACTCTGATCGCCCTGTGCATCTAAGGAGAGCGAAACCGCCCCAGGCAGAGCAACAGGAGTTTCATAGGTTGATCCATCGTAGACTGCGTAATAGCACTTAGAGATACCATATTTGATTTTGTTTGCCATAGTTCTCCTATTCTGTAATTACTTCGGTGACATACGTTATCTGATAGATGTTATCTTGTCGGATATACGTTTCGGTTTTGTCATAATAAAAGCCATTCGCATTCAGAACGGCTTCCAGGTTTCTTTCTAGTTCAAAGTCTTTGGTGCTTGTGTATAGCTCAATATTCAGCACATCGATGCTGACATAGTTGGTATTATCCGCACCAAAGTCATCGTTGTTAGGATAGTTGAATACGATATAAGGCGGTGCCGGTGCGACATTGTTAGGGAAGGAATCGTAGGTATAAGGAAGACCGATGCTCTCGATCATTTGTTTTACTTCTTGAAATGTCATTCGCTCAATCTCCTTTTGATCTCTTCCTCAAGTTTCCGCTGTGCTTCATCATTTACGTTAGCGATATGAGGAAACGCTTGAACCTCTTCTCCTGTCGCTCTGCCCCACAAAAACTTTGCGTGACCGCTCTCCAGCAGATGAGTTAACTGATAGACCTTGTTGTGTACTGTTGCTTCGATGCCATACCTCATTTCGTTAAAAGTAACTCTCCACCCTTTTCGGTAATTACCGCTTCGGTTTTGGAAAGCACCTTCGACTTTTAAATCGTTCCTGGCTTCCGTAGCAACTTCTACAACAGCTTCCTTGGTCTGTTCTACGACCTCGATCGACCAATCTTTAATTAGAGTAGTGACCGCACCGCTGAAGTCATTGGCACTAACGTACTTGCTCATTGCCTTTTCTTAATTCGACATACAGCTCCAATTCATCAACGCTTCTCATATAGGTGCGATAAATCGTGTACTGTACACCTTTGTACTCGATGATTTTTTCGTTATGGTAATCGAAAGTAAAAATACTGAATCTGTATTGAGGATTCAGACCATTTCTGCCACCTTCAAACCACTCTTGCTGATTTGCACTTGCGACATCTACATACACTTTGTGTTTCGTAGTTGATGGGATCATCACACCATATTCGTTTTGGGTGAAGGTCTCAACCACTAAATAAGCTACAT
>Ga0326512_10002704_pt1 | contig 13107 bp, 29 predicted proteins | sample 1_2617_0518_D_FD_203652 | JGI IMG/M metagenome (GOLD analysis project Ga0326512, IMG submission 203652) | Bovine rumen microbial communities from UC Davis, California, United States - 1_2617_0518 | ecosystem: Host-associated > Mammals > Digestive system > Stomach > Rumen | place: USA... | reverse complement strand
TTCGAGATTACTGAAATCACAGTAGAGTAAAATAAAGCCTTGCAAAAGCAAGGCTTTTTTCTTTTGGGACTAAGTTAGTCGTAACTAACCGAAGTAAGTCGTGTCAAACCCTTGCTTCAGGACGAACGTATGTTCGATAAAAAGACGAACAAGAGTTAGTCAAAACTAACCAACAGAAAAATCCTAAAAATAAAGTGATTAAAAAAGATCAAGAAAATAAGATAAAGTGATTAAAAAATATCATTTACAAAATAACAATAATTTGTTATAATGATTATAGAAAGTAAGGAAAGGAAGGTATGAAAAATGAGTAAGAAAGAGATTAAAAAGATTGCGGAAGGTCTTGCAGATAATAAGAAGGATAAGAAAGAGATTGAAAAACTTATCAAACTTTTGTTTGAATAGTTAAAAAAAAAGACTTGACAAACGCTTGATAATGTGGTAAAATGAGTGTAACAAAAGAAAGAGAGGTAAATAAAATGAAAAAGGTTTTGACTATTTGTTTAACAGTTGTTTTTGTTCTCATTTGTGGTTTGTTCTATGATAAGGAAGTGAACCACTATGAGATGAATGGTGTTGTCTATGCTGACGAGGGCGATGTCCTTGTTCTCCTTGATACCACAGACAACCTTTGGGAAATCGACTACACCGACACGCTGAAAGTTGGCGATGAAATCAAAATTACATTCTACACCAATGGTACAGACGCGGAGCGTGTAGATGATGAAATCACCGCAATCGTAAAAAAATAAAAAAAGTTTGAAAAAGGGGTTGACAAAATCAACCCCTTGTGTTATAATGATTATAGAATAAAGGAAAGGGCAAGGAAACTTGCGGAAGGTGGATAAAATGAAAAGATACGCAATAAGGATTTTTGATGGAGTATTTACAAGAGTTTACACAACAGAGGCAAACACAATGCCGGAAGCCGAAACAAAGGTGTTTGACTTGCACAAGTTCACCGCAAAGACACCGATTATCAAGGTAACTACAACAGAGTTACCTTGATAAAAAAAATAAAAAAAGTTGAAAAAAGTATTGACAAACTAAAAAAGATATGCTATAATAATTATAGAAGGTAAGGAAAGAAACAAAAGAAAGGTTAAAAAGGTGGTTACTATGAATAAGACACTTGTTTTCGATATGGATGGCACTATCGCAGACCTTTACGGAGTTGATGGATGGCTTGAAAAGTTGAGAAATGAAGACGCTACACCTTACACAGACGCTACACCGATTTTTAACATGAACTTGCTGAACGCAATCCTTGACATCTTCAGAGCGGAAGGCTGGAAAATCATTGTTACTACTTGGTTGTCTATGAACTCAACAAAAGAGTATGACAACGAAGTAAGAAAAGCCAAAATTGAGTGGCTGAAAAAAGTTGATTTCATCTATGATGAAATACATCTTGTAAAGTATGGCACAACAAAAGCCAACTGCACAAGAAAAATTGGTGGCTTTCAAGTGTTGATTGATGACAACGAAAAAATCCGAAACGGATGGACGCTTGGAAAAGCAATTAATCCAACTGAAAACTTGATTGAGCAGTTGTTTGAACTGTTAGGTTAGGCGGGCGGCGGTTGCCGTTTCTAACCGTGGTTAGTCGTGACTAACCCTTGTCGCACATCGAACGTATGTTCGATAAAAAATCAAACACACGAACACTTGTGCGGATAGTAGAGCGGATCCCGAAATGCAAAACTGGTTAAAAAAGATCAAGGATTTTAATAAAAGTGATTAAAAAATATCATTTACAAAATAATATTTATTTGTTATAATGTATTCAGAAGATAAGGAAAGGGCAAGGCAACTTGCAAAGGTGAAAATTATGATAAACATTAGAACACTTAAAAAAATCACAAACAATGGTGGTTTAACTCTCAAAAATGGTAAACCTATCACTTACAAAAGTGGCTGGCAAGTAGCCACTGAAGGTGTAGAAACTACAGACATCACAAAGGTTCGTGAGTATGTAAAGGCTTACAACGGCAACTGTGGCTTGTGGTTTTCAGATGGTGTATGGTATATAGACAAAAGTCACAGAGTGAATACAAAAAAAGAAGCTATTAAAATCGGTCGTGAATGTAATCAGATTTCAGTTCTTAAATGGTCAAACATGAGTCTTGCGTATTGCTGATAATAAAAAAGGCGGAAACGCCTTTTTTCTTTACTGCTAAGTTAGTCGTAACTAACCGAAGTAAGCCGCACCTAACCCTTGTTCCAGTCGAACGTATGTTCGGTATTTTCCGAACAGACGAACATCTGTTCCACCTTATACCTGCGTTCCCGCATTAAAAAAGATCAAGAAAATCAATAAAACTGATTAAAAAATATCATTGCTTTTGTTCTTCTTCTGTGCTATAATAAGTATAGAAAATGAAAGAGAGGTAAAAGATATGAAAGAGTTTTTCGGGATTAAAGAAAAGTATAGATTTGAGGCTAACGACATTGTAGCACTCATTACAATAGCAAATGTAGTGCTTATCATTATGGGCTTTTGGTGGGCGCCGATGATTGGACTTGTAAACTGTGTTGTAGGTATCGGTCTGAACATCAAAAATCGCGTACACATCAACCTTTACATTATGCAAGTAGCATTTATTGTACTGAATATCTACTTTTTAACTTTATAAAAAAAATAAAAAAAATACTTGACAAACGATAAATAATATGTTATAATAATTATAGAAAATGAAAGAGAGGTAAACAATATGAATACTATTGCAGAAAAAATGGAACTTTATAAGAAAGCACTTGAGATTGTTCAGACAGTTGGACAAGAGTTGCTGAAAGATAGCGATTACATTCCGCCCGTTACCTATGACGCAATTCAGGACATTGACATTAATATTCACTACTTTCTCACTTGTAAAGAGTGAGAGAAAGAGAGGTAAATAATATGATTACAAAAACTTACTACCTTGACCGCAACGCTAAAGGTTACAAAGCAACAATAGGACACATAAAGAAAACTATTCCTTGTTCCACGAGCGCAAAGCCTGTCGAGATGGATTTCGTCGAGTGGACTTTCGAGGTTCGCAACAAGGATATAAAGACACTTGAAAAGTTGATTGCTCCTATCGTCTGATAGGGGTATACGCCAAAAAGGCGAGAATTGGGGGTGGCTATATGGTTATAGTAGTACAGACTATAGTGGCTAATGAAGGAACTTCCTTTGGTCGTTACACCTTGCCCGAGGATGAATATCAGGCTTTTGTGGAGTATCTGAAGAAGAAAACCGCAGAAGAATTAATTTTTAAGATTCTGAGCCGCACCTTTTTCGATGAGCCAGACAGGTTTCGCCCATGGGCTTACAAATAAGTTAAATTATCTTTTAATAAACCTTTCCTTTGGGGCAGATGTTAAATCTGCCCTTAATTTTTGGCGGCGCGCCTACGGGCAATCTTGCGCCGCAATTTTTACTACATAATCTCTCTGCACATTTTGCGTTTCGGATTGTGTAGTAAATTTTTTTTAATTTTTTTCCCGAAACCCCTTGACAAATGCTCGACTATCTGTTATAATGGACTTAACAGAAAGGGAAAGGGCAAGGCGGATTTCCCCAACAAAGAGATAGTCGGCTATGGTATGCGAATAGGCGGTTGTCACTGACTTGACAAAGATAGTGGCGGTTGTTGAAAACTCACTCACCCGACGGAAACCTTGCCAAAAGTTCCACCTTTTATGAAGAAAATACTTGACAACTTAAAAAAATTATGCTATAATAATTATAGAAAGAGAGAAAAAATAAAATGGTTGATAAGAACAAGAAAAAGGCAGAAGCAAAGAAAAATCGTGTGTGGTTTGCGATGAACACAGGAACACGCACCCACAAAAGCAAGCGTGATTACAAGAGAATAAAAAGATGGGAGGTTGAATAATATGATGATTAGAATTAGCGGAATACCAAACACAAACGGGGGATATTATGGACAAGGGCAAAGCAATCAACAGCCCGCACCCGAAACACACTTTTATACACCCGAAGAACCAAAAGAAAAGGTTAAGGAAGATTTTGGCTTGACGCTTGATAAAGAAATGGAAAAACTAACAATCGACATTATTTTATAAAAAATTCAAAATACCCCTTGACAAAATGCGGAAAGCGTGGTATAATAAGTATAGAAAGTGAAAGAGAGGTAAAACCTATGAATGAAAATGAAATCAAAGTGTTGAAAATGAACTTGCTCGGCGGTATGCACAACTACATGATGCACGTAGTACAGGACGAGGAATTGCAGGAAGAGTGGTTGGCGATGGGCGTACCCGATGAACCAAGCGAGGAATACCTTGAGTTTATTGCGGAAAACCCTCGAGAGTTTGCGGAAGTCGCATACTCGTTCGGCAATCTCTTATTAGGACAACAATGGTAAAACTAGTTTTAATAAACCTTTCCTTCACAGAGGGCGGATTGTTAAATCTGCCCTTTATTTTTGGCGCGCCGCGAGCCTGCGCTGCGGCACGTTTTTCGGGATTAAGCTCTGATTTAACATTTATTTTTTTCAAATTTTTTCAAAAAATCTCTTGACAAATATCCCGAAATGGAGTATAATAAGTATAGAAAGTTAAGGGAGGTACAAAAAATGCTTGAGAGTTTTCAGTATGGTACGCTTCGTGTAGTAAAAGACACAGAAATCACTATGTTCGACCGCTTACTTAATGCACTGATATTTGGTGATGAATGGTACACCATTTATGTACTTGCGACAGGTGAACTTGTTGCGGTATTTGCTGGTGATGTTTCTACTATTGTAGATATAACTATTTGTTAAGGGGGTTCCGCTATGATAAAGATTATTTATAATTCAGATGACTATGTATGTGAGTTGTGGGAAGCAAGCACAAAACACCCTGACAGCGTTTTTCACTTCAAGGATTTCAAAAAGTCTGATTTTGTAGAAAAAGACGAGTATAATATTTTTCAATGGCTTTTGGAAATTGCAAGCAAGATGAACTTTCCTTTTCATTCCTACGAGATAGCAAGCTATGCTATGGAAATCTATGGTAAGTCAGTTGAGGATTTTGTGACTTTTTTATAAAAAGGTATTGACAAGCCTTTGTAAATGTGCTATAATAAATGTATCAAAAGAAAGAGAGGTATTTACTATGAGAGAGTTCTATGTTTTCGATGAGTATGGAGAGTGTATTGCAGTTCTTCACGATGAGGAGAGAGCGTCAAACCTCGCGGATAGTGTTAAAGGCTACTATTGTTCAGATGATGAGTAAGCGGAAAACCCTACAAAAATATAAGGAGGATTTAACTATGCTTGAAAAATTAAGAGAAGCATTTGATTTACTTGATGTGTATTATGAGATTGTGAGCGATAAAGAAATCAGAGTTGTTTGCCCTATTGACGCATACAATGAAGAAAAATATAGAAACGTATCACAAAAAGAAGTGGTAGATATGATACGTAAATGTGACTATGATGAAGCACAGGTTTTAAGTGATGAGGGGTGTATCTCTATTGTCGATTGTAGTGCTGATGGATTAAGTTGGTTAGGCATCGTTCCTTTATGGGGAAAATAATTAAAGGCGGTTTTTATACCGCCTTTATTTTTTTGCCAAAAATTTTAATTAAAATTAGGTTTAATTTTTTGGCGGCGCGTCCTTGGACGCAAGCTTGCCGAAATTTTACGAAACATTTAGTTCGCAGATTTTTCGGAACGACACTACACATTGTTACTCCACAACCCGGCTCCCGCAATTGTGCAGTAAAAGTTTCGTAAAATTTCGGATAAATTAACACATTTTTGACACATTTTAGCGGTATAATATAATCAAGAAAAGGGAAAGGGAACGGCAAGAAAAAAATAAAAAAATTGAAAAAAATGCTTGACAAACCCTTGCAAGTATGCTATAATGATTATAGAAAAAGGAAAGAGAGGTAGTAAAAATGGAAAAGGTTTTGGTATTCGATATGGACGGAACAATCGCTAATCTGTATGGGGTCGAGGGTTGGCTCGATATGTTGAGAAATGAAAACCCGACACCATACGAGGTCGCTGAACCGCTCTACGATATGGAGATGCTGAACGCAATCCTTGATATTTTCAAGGGAATGGGTTGGCGTATCGTTGTGACAACGTGGTTGTCAATGGGTAGCACACCCGATTATGACTATAAAGTTAGAAACGCCAAACTTGAGTGGCTCGATAAAATGGGATTTGTATATGACGAAATCCATCTTATAAAGTACGGCACTACAAAAGCAAATTGTACACGCCGTCACGGTGGGTATCAGGTGCTTGTCGATGATAACGAAAAAATCCGCAAGGGTTGGACGCTCGGAGATACAATCGACCCGACCGAACACCTATTCGAGAAACTCCTTGACCTACTTGTGTAGGTCAAGGAAAAAGAAAGAGAGGTAAAAAATATGTATATTGCAATTATTATTTTTACTATTTTGTCAATTTTCAATGAAGAATATATTGAAGGAAATAATAAAAGAATTTGTTTAAACTTGTTTGCCATTATTGATTTGATACTTATAATAATTTATTTTTGAAAAAACACTTGACAAACAATGAAAACTGTGGTATAATAATTATAGAAAATAAAGAAAGAGAGGTAACAAACTATGAGGATGTTAGAAGCAAAAGAAACAAGAGTAATTACATTTGATTTTGAAAAAAACGGTATTGATGCAATAAAAAATTGTTGGGATGGGGATTGGTGCGATGATGTCAAAACAGTGTTATCTTATTACAAAACTGACTATGAAACATTCAAAAATCGTATAATACACGCTTTCAAAACGGATTTAAGGTGGTACTTAAACGATATTTCAGATTATCTTATAGCGGTTGCAGAGTTAGAAAAAGAAGATTTTTTCACTGATACAGATTATGAGTATTTTTATAATGAACTTAAAAAAGATTATATTAAAGAACTTGAGGAAAATATTAAGAATTGTAAAGCAAATATTGAGAGCAATAAAAAAAGTATAGAAACTTATAAAGAACTACTTGACAAATCAAAAAATTTGTGATATATAATAAAGAAAGAGAGGTAATAAACTATGAGAGCACTTGTTTACAAACTGAATGACGGAACTATTGTTAAGACTATGGCGGAGGCTAAGGCGTCAGGTCAGGCATACACCACACAGATGGAGGATATTAAAACTCCATTTAAGGACACTCCCGTGATGGCGAGAATCCGTAAGGGGCTTTTCGGGATTGACTAAAAATCAGAGCGGGCGACCGCTCTTTTTTATTGCTAAAAATTAGTTAAAAGCAGATTTAATTTTTGGCGGCACGCTTGTGGCTGCGCCACGCCGCAAATCTAGATTTAACTATTACTGCACATTTTTTCTGCACAAATCTAGATTTAATTTTGTGTAGTAAATATCCCAAAATTAAATGTAAAATTAATTCTATTTTGACACAATTTTGACACAATTATTTGCTATAATTATACTTGTAAAAAAGAAAAGCGAAAAAACAAAATCAAAAAAAAATAAAAAAAAATGCTTGACAAATTAAAAAAAATATGCTATAATGATTATAGAAAATAAAGAGAAGGAAAAAGCAAAAAAGATTTCAAAAAAAAAATAAAAAAAATGCTTGACATCTTAAAAAAAATATGTTATAATGATTATAGAAAAAAGGAAAGGAGAATAAACAAAATGTATTTTGAATGTAATGACTGGCTTTATGGTACTTATTTGACAAAAGTATCTTTTTTCAAAGGTATTTATATTCTTTTATTTGGTAGGAGATATGCAAAATATGTTTCAAAAAGAAAAATAATACTTGACAAACAATAAAAAATATGTTATAATAATTATAGAAAATGAAAGAGAGGTATAAAAAATGAAAAATTATGTTTACCACAACAACGATGTTCGTAACGCACTGATTAAGGCTGGTTACAAGCCGACATCAGAAAAGTCAAGAAAAGATAAAAAAACTACTTGACAAATTAAAAAAAATATGCTATAATGATTATAGAAAAGTTAAGAAAGTTGCAAGAACGAAATAATATTAAAAAAATTAAAAAAAAGACTTGACAAACTTTCAAAACTACGCTATAATAAATATGTAAACAAAAACAAAACAACAAAAGAAAGGTGGTATCCTATTATGACAAAAGTAACTATCGCAGACAAGTTTGACGCTATCAACGACCTCCTCGATGGCAAGGAGAGTATTCTCACGATTGACGAGGCAAAGGCTTTCATCGCAGACCGAAAAGAGAAGGCTATCAAGAAGTCAGGCAATCGCAAGCCGACCGCACAGCAGAAAGAGAACGAGGGATTTAAGGAGAGTATCCTTGATGTTCTCACTAGCGAGGGCAAGACCGTTTCGGAAATTATCGCTATGAGCGATGACCTGTCAGGTTTGACCAATCAGCGTGTTTCCGCACTCCTTCGTCAGCTCGTTCTCGCAGGCAAGGTTGTAAAGACCAAAGAGGGTAAAAAGTCACTGTTCGCAATCGCAGAGTGATTGCAATAGCCGAGGGGCAAGGAAAACAAGACCTTGCCCCTAGACAAGGGGGTTATCATGACGAAAGCACAAAAAGAAGAAATTATCCGTGGCTACATGAAAAATCTGAAGATTAACCGAGCCGAAGCGGAACAGTTGTTTGAAGATGATGAAAATGATTTTATCACTGACGAGGGCGAAGAAATGCAAAAAAAGGCTCACGAGCAACGACGTTATGAAGCAACCGAAAACAATAAAAAGAAGCGCACCCCGAAAAAAGACGCTGAAAAGATGGAAATTATTACAACCATTTTTAATCTTTTGGCTAATAATACAGATTATCCCGACTTGACCATTAAAAATGTGCAACGGGAAATCACATTCGGAGATTATAGTTTAACCCTGATAAAACATCGGAAGCCAAAGGAGTAACTGAAAGGACTACAATAGTAGTCCTTTTTTTATTGGCAAAAATTAATTAAATCTGGGTTTAATTTTTGGCGGGCGGCCTTCGGCCAAGCTTGCCCGAGTTTTACGTAACTAACTTCAGTTAGCTTTTTCTAATTCGAGTTAGTCTCAACTAACTCTAGTTAGGAAATCCTAAAACTAGTTAGGCGCAACTACCGGCGCCTGCACATTTTCGTAAAGTTTCGGAACAACTGACACATTTTTGACACATTTACTTGCTATAATATACTTGTAAAAAGGAAAAGGAAAGCACAAGAAAAAAATAAAAAAAATTGAAAAAAGTGCTTGACAAATGAAACAAACTATGCTATAATAAGTATAGAAAATGAAAGAGAGGTAAAAAACCTATGATTGACAAAAGAAAAAAGTATTTTTTGATGATTGATACCGAAACTTGTAATGGTATCGTAACAGAGGACGGACTCGACCTCACGCAATCGCTTGTATATGACATTGGTTGTGCTATTGTTGACAAGCGTGGGAACATCTATGACGAACAGTCGTTCGTTATTGCTGAAACTTTCATCGGAATGAAAGACGTAATGAAAAGTGCCTACTATGCAAAAAAAATTCCTATGTATTGGGAAGATATAAAAAATGGCAAGCGTCAGTTAGTTACCTTGCATACGGCAAGAACCGTAATTTTAGAGATGGCGAAAAAGTACAACGCTGAAATTGCGGTTGCCCATAACGCAGGGTTTGACTTGCGAGCCTTGAATAATACAGAAAGATACATAAGCAAGTCGAAATATCGCTACTTTTTCCCATACGGCTTCGAGTGGTGGGACACCTTGAAAATGGCTAACGACATATATGGCAATCAGCCGAGTTACCGCAGATATTGTGAGCGTCACGGCTATATGACACGACATAGAGTGCCACGTCCGAGAATGACGGCAGAGATTTTGCACAGATACCTGACAGGCGATGAAGATTTTCAAGAAAGCCACACAGGTCTGGAAGATGTAAAAATCGAAAGCCAAATTTTCGCACAGTGTATGCGACAGAATAAAAAAATGCGGAAGGCACTCTACAATTAAGAGTGTCGACCGCAAAACATAAAGAAGGATTTAACTATGATGAGAATGATTACACAGAAAACTTACAGAGCTATGTTTTTACAAGAGGACAAAGAAAAAACAGAGAGGTTATCAAGTATCTTGAAGATTTATATGATGTGACTTTTCAATATCTTTTCGAGATTGAAAAAGATGGCAAATCAGAGAAAATAAGTTGTTGTGAAATAAGCACATTTATCGCTTTTTTGCGCGCACTTGAGAAAAATGATTTTAAGATTATACCTTATGAATGGCAAGAATAATTAAAAGCGGATTTAATATCCGCTTTTTTGTTTGCTAAAAATTAGTTAAATCTAAATATAATTTTGAGCAGCGCGCGATGGGTCGCCGCGCGCTGTAAAATCAGGATTTAATTTTCTCTGCACATTTTCTCTACACAAAACACCTCCCGCTTTTGTGTAGTAAGATTCCCAAAATTAAATTTAGATTTAATCATAAATTGACACATTTTTGACACATTTATTTATTATAATATACTTGTAAAAAAGAAAAGGAAAGAAAAAATCCAAAACAAAAAAAAATAAAAAAACTCTTGACAACTTAAAAAAAATATGTTATAATAATTATAGAAAGTTAAGAAAGACAAGCAAACAAAATCCAAATAAAAAGATTGAAAAAAATCTAAAAAAGTGCTTGACAAACTTTCAAAACTATGCTATAATAATTATAGAAACAAAAAACAAAACAAAAAATGAAAGTGAGGTATCGTATTATGCAGAAGATGACTATTGCTGACAAGTTTGATGAGGTTGTAAAGGCACTCGATGGAGTAGAGACAACTATGACCAAAGAGGAGCTTGTAGATTTTATCTATGACCGCAAGGAGAAGGCTCAGAAGAAGGCAAGCACTCGCAAGCCTACGACTCAGCAGAAGGAGAATGAGGGCTTCAAGGAGAACATTCTCGACACTCTGACCGCAGAGGGTAAGACTGTATCAGAGATTATCGCATCCAATGACGATCTTGCAGGTCTGACAAATCAGCGTGTTTCCGCTCTTCTTCGTCAGCTCGTTCTCGCAGGCAAGGTTGTAAAGACAAAGGACGGCAAAAAGTCCCTTTTCGCCATCGCAGAGTGATAAGGGCATAGAAGTCGGGGCGTGGAATATAAGACCGCGCCCTAATAAAAAGGGGGTTAAAAAATGAAATATAAATTACCGAGCGGAAAGACCGTCAATATTAAGGATGCCATAATTAAACAATATATGTCCTCTCTTGATTTGACAGAAGATGAGGCTATACAAACTTATCTTGAAGATGAGGGCGAGCTTGAGAATGAGGAACAAATTGCTCTTGATGAAAAGGCAAAACAACTCTCTCATGCGGTTTATGATGTAGAAAAAGCAGAAAAAAAGAAGAGAAAAAAGCCAACTATCAAAGTTTCTGATGAAAAAAAGATACTTTTTGACGATATTTTGGCAAGTTTGCCTTATCCGTCTGAAAATATCACAGTTTTGAAAGAAAATAAGCTGATACAGATAAAAATCAATGGAAAAATCTTCAAAATAGATGTAATTCAGCAAAGACCCCCAAAAAATTAAACATTTTTACAGAAAAACACGCAGAAATGCGTGTTTTTTTTTATTTATTCTAAATTTTATTAAACTTAGATTTAATTTTTGCGCGCCAATAGAATTTCAAAAGTTAAATATCACTTTAACTTTTGGCGGCGCGACAATGGTCGCATCGCGCCGCATTTTTAGAAAGTCAAGTATTTTTAAAAATTTTTGCGCGGGAAGTGGCATTAAACTTAGTTTTAATAAAATCCTGAATTAACATCGCGGCGCCAGCGCTCGTGATGGCGCCGAATTCCCCACCCTAATCCCATATGCGATTTTTTCAAGACTTCTAGCCCCATATGGCATTTCGCCTATAAATCCCGAAACCCGTCCATCCATATGACCAGGAGTGCGGTCTTGTTAAATCATGATTTAATTAAATCACGATTTAATTTTTTGTTAAAACACGATTTAATTTTTGCTCCCGCAAGTGAATTTGCCACGCAAAATTTTGCTCACGAACAAATACACGTCAGGGTATAACTTTAGGATAATTATATATGCTCACGTTCCTACACGCTTAATAAATTCGGAGAGAGAGAAAACTTGACATTTTCAAAAAATTATGATATAATATATATATAAAGATAAGATAAAAAAATGATATATATTGCGGTGCGTTTAGACCCTTCTTTCCAAACCGCATTATATTATATATATAACCAGGCAGCGGGGCCTCAACTTAGTGTGGGGACCCAGGCCGCTGCCGCAAACAAAAGAAGCATATATGAACAGAAATAAATTAAAGACAAGATATGAAATTGCGCAAACCGCTATTTATCTGCAATATACTTAAAGTTTAAAAATATCGGGAAACAAATTTTACCTGATAGTTATATAAATAAACTAATGAAAAAAACTGATGAAATAATCAGCGAATATATAGAATATATAATAGAACAAAAGAAAGGAGTCAAAAATGACTAAAGACGAATTAGAAAAAACACTTGCCGCATATTTGGATAATGCGGGCGCCGGTTATGAAGATGTGATCGAGGATTTGACGAAGAGCATCAAAGATTATTATGATAAGAAAGAGGCTACTCGCCGTCATGAGGCGAGAGCCGCCGCAATTGAGAGCTGTCGTGATGATCTTATTATATCACTAGTAGATTATATGGAAGCTCTACTTGATACTTCATTTACTAAAAATGAGTATGAAAACTATTGCGAAGAGATCGAGAATTCCGTAAAAGATATCGAGGATGATCTGACTACACTCCTAAAGTTAACAAGAGTGTCAAAGAAACCTAAGGAGACAAAGGCTCCAGTTAAACATAGTTCAGATGACCAGATTTTGAAAGCTTTTTTCAATAGTATAGCAGAGTAAAGAACAAGAGAAAGAAGAAATTAGCGGGGCAGCGGGAGCTTGACCTCGCTAATTGTAGTGGGGAGATATAATAATAGATAAAGGAAAAGGAGAACGAATACGATAAAAGGAAAGGACTAGAAGTACGGGTCGCAGGAACAAACCCCACTACCCCACCTAGCCACCTAGCCTCATCTAGCACCATTATCCCCCTATCTAGTACCACCTGACACTATCTAGTACCATCTATCAACCTATTA
>Ga0326512_10002703_pt1 | contig 13107 bp, 19 predicted proteins | sample 1_2617_0518_D_FD_203652 | JGI IMG/M metagenome (GOLD analysis project Ga0326512, IMG submission 203652) | Bovine rumen microbial communities from UC Davis, California, United States - 1_2617_0518 | ecosystem: Host-associated > Mammals > Digestive system > Stomach > Rumen | place: USA... | reverse complement strand
CCTCAATCAGTTTCCCCTTTCAGATTGTTAAAAAAATAACAACATTGTACTAAAATAAATACAATAATTTTATTGAATTTTTTCTTGACTATGATATAATAATTTCAACAAAGTTTTATAAGAAAGGAGTAAAATGAAAATACTAAAATTAAAGCCAGGCATGGTATTATATATGCCATACAGATTTGAAATAATAGCATGTTATGATTATGATTGTAGAGGATATATTTATATTGACGATGTTCCACGTGAAACAATCAAAAGCTACAATCAAATAACATTAGCATTATCAGAAACAGAAGGTTATTATATTAAAGCAATTAAAGGAGAATAACAAAATGAATCCAATAACAATGTTAATATGCACAATATGTTTTACGGCACTTTTAATAATTGAAATGTATAAAGGAGAATAAGAAACATGAATAAAATTGTATTCAGAAGTAAAGAACCCGACAAATTCAACGAATTATTACAAATTATAACAGAATATCAATATAAAGGTGAACTAGATATAGTAGAAATGTACGGCACAAAATATCATACAGAAATCAAATATAAAGAACACAATCTGCACAAATATAATTTACTAACAGTATCATTTGATATGATAGATGATTATATCGATATAAGAGGAGTTGACTTATGGGAAAATTAACAAGTAAAAGAAGTAAACCCGATATTTGCATTGATTCAACCGATTGTAATATTGAACTTCAAAATAAATATGGTCAAGTTGGCTACGCAATTTTAGTTAGAGCCGTATTAGATTATACGGAACTATTACAACTTGAATATTTTAATATTAATATTGAAGATATGAAATATTCTAAAATTAGACGAATTAAACAAAAATATGACGATATGATGAGCGCTAAGGATTTTTTATATAATAATTTATGGACTTATAATCTTGATTTTGACAGATTAACAATAATGTTAAAAGCCTTAATATATCAATATGATGGACATTTATTAGAAAATTATAAGAGATTTTACACAAAGGGAAGTGAGGGTAAGGAATGACAAGAGATAGTAAGGTTAATGAGGTTCTTGATAAGGTAATAGACGAGATAATGGATACAGGCGCATACGAACAAGAAGTTAATGGGAAAACAGAATTTTTAAAAGGTATAAACTATTGTCTTTGTGTTATCGATAAGTACAAGGCAGAAAGTGAGGTAAATAAATGAAAATATCGAGTGTAGCAAGACAGATAAATAGAGTTATAAAAGCGGGTGTCAATTCACCTGCTTTAAAAGCTTTTAAAAAATCAATGCAATTATTTAAATTGGATACAGGTAAAAACCTATTGACAAAACACGGCTCATTATCTTTATCATCTTATAATAAATTGTCACCCGTTGAAAAACAAAAAGCCTACAATATAATATACAGATATACACAAGCAAAAAGTTATTCAATAACAGGTACAAAAGAAATAATTGAAGAACAAAAAGAAAGTTTCAAAGAAACTTTTGGAGAATTATCCGAATCAAAAACATTCAAAAACTTTGTAAATTCTCCTGAGTGGGAAGATTTTAAAAGTAAATTTACTAATAATTATTATATGGTTATTCAAGATATTAAAATAATGACAGAAGGCCAAGAACTAAGCAAAAAGCAAGTACAAAAAATTGTCTGGGAAATGAAAAGAGCCTTAAACGGCACTAAAGACTATAAAAACATCGCAACCAATGACGAGCGAGCGGACTTATTACATGAAAGAATAGAATCAATCATAAGGGGGTAACATATGAAACACTACACACATTTCAAATTATTTATATCTATGTATTTAAGGGATGTTCTAAAATTACTAGAGCGATTAGCTATTAATTTTAATTTACCACATGCAAAATTAACAGCTTATCTTGATTACTATAAAATAGAATTAACCGAAGATGAATTAAACTATTGTGAATATGATTGCATGGTAGTAGATGATTTAATTAAACAACAATTGAAACAATCATAAAGGGGTAACACATGGAACACTACACGCATTTTAAATCATTTGACTTTGATATTTATACAGTAGGTAGGGGGAAAAATAAACATGAATACTCAAATATTATATATACATTTGATATTGAAACATGTAATATAATTAGATATAAGAATGAATTAATGTGTGTAAATCCCTCAATTGATAAAGAAATATATCAAAAGTCAGAAAAATACGGTGTCATGTATATATGGCAATTGGGAATAAATAATAATATATATTACGGTAGAACGTGGGAGGAATTTCTAGCATTTTTAACTATTATAAATGATTTTGACCCATATAATAAAATATTTTTTGTGCATAACTTATCATTTGAATTTGAATATTTAAGAAGTGTTCTAAAATTTCCCGATGACCCACAAATTATTGCTAGGGCTAACAGAAATGTAATTAAATTTAATTCATTATGTGGGCTTGGTGATTCAATTATTGAATGGCGTTGTACTCTTGCCTTAACTTGTATGAAACTAGAACTATTAGCAGATGATTTTAATTTACCTCATGCAAAATTAACAGGCTATCTTGATTATAATAAAGGACTGCGCAACAGTTTAACAGAATTAAGCAAAAACGAATTAGATTATTGCGAATATGATTGTATTGTTGTATATGATTTAATCAAGTACTTTTTAAAACAATATAAAAATATCCATGATATACCATTAACACAAACGGGTATTGTTAGACGAGAAGTAAAAAAGATTTTTATAAAAAATAAAATAATACAACTCGCTAAAAAGTGCAGTCCCTTAAATTATGAAGGTTGGAGAATAGAAAATAATGCTTTTAGAGGCGGTATTACTCACACCAATTATATTTATGCTGATATACCTATTTATTATTGTGGTTCAAAGGATGAGACAAGCGCATACCCTACTATGCTAATAGCTAAACTGTATCCAATGGAAAGATTCAAAAAAGTATTCAAGTCTATGTATTCTTATTATATAAATGATTCTAATTATTGTAAATTGTTTAGAATTAAATTAAAAAATATCAAATCAAGATATTATAATACTTATATTTCAGAATCTTGGTGCATTGATGACTTAGGGAAACATATAAAAGGTGCAATTCTTGATAATGGAAGGGTTAAGGCTTGTAAAGAATGTGAATTAACTATAACAGAAATCGACTTAAAACTAATTAGAGAATGTTATATAATCCAAAAAGAGGAAATACAAGAAATGTGGGTATCTAAGGCAGGAAGGTTACCAAAATGCTTTATAGAATTTATTTTGAAACAATATGCAGATAAAACAACATTAAAAGGAATTAAAGAAAAAGAAGTAGAATATTTAAACGGAAAACAAAAACTCAATTCACTGTACGGGATGTCTGTAACTAGAAATATTTCAATGGAATATAAAATTGATAAAAACGGTGAATGGTACAATGTGCCTTTATCAGTTGACAAAATAAACGAAAAGTTAAAAGAACAAGCCTCTTTTCACGATTATTCTTATTTTATGCCGTTTTCATGGGGGGTTTTTTGTACTGCATATGCTAGACAAGCACTTTTTTCTAATATAATTAAATGCGATAGCGATGTGTGTTATTATGATACCGATTCTATTAAATTAATTAACTATCAAGAACATGAACATATTTTTGAAGAGTACAACAAACAAATAACAAAAGAACTAGAAGAGGCTTGCAAATTTTATAATATAGATATTGAAAAATTAGCGCCTAAAACAATTGAAGGAATTAAAAAGCCTTTAGGGGTTTTCGATGACGAAGGAGTTTATAAAGTATGTAAATTTATGGGGGCTAAAAAATATTGTACGTCATATGATGGTAAAGAATTCGAATTAACTGTGGCAGGTGTTCCAAAAGGCTATTCAAATATAATCAAATCAATTGACGATTTCAAAGACGGCATGGTATTTAATTATAATACAAAAGAATTATATGGTGAAAATTATGACAAATTGCAAGCCTTCCACAATGATAATCAACCTGAATTAACTATAACAGATTATCAAGGCAATACAACAACCTATAATTTAAAAAGTGGGATTTGCTTATATCCTACAACATACAAATTAAGTAAATCTAGTGACCATGAAGAATTTTTGAATTGGTATAATTCTGTTAATTTCCATTATGAAACTGATAATGTAGTATATCAAACTCTATTAATGTTAAAAAATAGTAAAATAAAAAATTGAAAGGAGTGGTTTACAATGAATTCAAAGTTTCTACAAGAACTTCCGCAGTATCATTTTGATAGAGATTTGTTTATTGAATCTTTCAAGAAGGTGTTTTCAGTAGATGAAATCTTTGAACTAGAATGCGCTTGCCAGGAGCATAGATTATTGGCTGATTTTCTTTTGTACTATGTAAATGATGAATTTTATATTATACATTTGGACAGTGGAACAATCATCAACTGGTATAAACATCTTGGAAGAACTAACACCTGTAACAAGGAAGGTTTTGACCTTGATGATTTTCAGGACTTGTTGAAAGCATTAAAAGAAAACTTGAATGATTGAAGATTGAATAAAGAATGTTATAAGTGTGACATTAAAAAAATAGCAGGGCTTGCGCCCTGCCTTTTTTAAATGTCATAAAGTGTGATTGTATCACCTGCATATATTAAATTAGGGTTTTCAATTCCGTTTAGTTCTGCTAATTTATAGCATTTTGAACCGTCATTGTAAAATCTTTCACATATTCCCCAAAGTGTATCACCCTCTTGAATTGTATAAGTATCTACAGTATCTTCAATATCTTCAGTATCTTCAGTTTCTTCAGTTTCTTCAACTTCTGTATTTTCTTCTATATAATCCCAACTTGTCAAATCAAAGTCATTAATTATATCAATAATCTTGTTTGAGTAGTCTGGATCAGTTGCATAAATAGCACCTATTGAATTAATAGACTCAACAAAATCATTGTTATTAATTCCTTCATCATATAAGCCCGAATCACATATTAATTGATAATAACCTTTGACTGAATCGGCTACACTTTCAAAAACTTCAAATGAACATATTGTATTAATGTATTCACCGTCTATATATTCACTTGTCGCAAGGTCTGCGCCGTCTCCCTTAATTCCAAAAAGAGTAACGGCATCTAAGTTCCAACCACTTTCAAGTGCACCTTGTGCTATACAAATTGAAGGCAGTACCCAATTATCATTATTATTTTTTCGATTAATATATTCACTTCTTGCCAAGTTGCCTATAACATTTATAAAATTTTCAATCTTTTCACTCATTTTCGCTAATCTCCTTATCAATTAATCGCTGAATTGTTTCTGAATTGTGATTCACGGCGCTTGTTAAATCTGTTAATTTTTCAATAGTATTATCAAGACTATTGCGTTCTTTATCATATACATATTTTAGCGCATAGCCACAAAGCAAAAAACTGAAAATAGGAAAACCAACCGTTGAAATAATTTGTGTTAATTCTGTCATATATATTACCTCCTAAAAGCTTTTAATACAAGTATTGAAATCCGTTGCGGTCAAATTATCAGAATAAAAAACTTTTTTAAATTTAAGCAACAAATCAAAAGCTATTTTTTCATTATCGTTAAGTGGTATAAATCCAACTGTTGACATAATAGATGTATCAAAAATATCTGATATAATTCTAGTATTTGGCTTGATTTCGCTTGTTTTCGGTTCAATAAACCATACATAGTTATTGTCACGTTTTAGCAATGTGCATAAAAATTTGAAGTTTGATTTATTCACAACGATTTTATATATATCTTGCCACTCGTTTCGTTTATCAATGTGAGGGTAGTTTTTTACCTCCCATGCGCCTTTATTAATCATACTAGCAGAAGAACCAAAAAACATTAGATTCTTTCCGCCACTTGATTTACAATATTCGACGGCTATTTTTATTTTAGCATTGTCAATCTCGAAATTATAAATATCAATTGTGCCTTGGGCTTGTCTAGGTATTCTGTTTAGACTCCATTCAGTAAAATACGGACAAACTCTAGAAATAGTATTACCTATCAAAAATACCTTTACTGCCCTATCTCTCGCAATAGTAGAAACAAGATTCAATAGTTTTGTTGGCTCATTTGATAAATACATATTAGTACTAATAAACTCTTCAAATATCAAGTTATTATATTGTGTATTAACAGTTGATTTATAATTCTGTTCCTTTGATAGTGAAATACATTTACCAACTTGTAAACACCTTTTTAGTTCCCCATCTTCATTTACTTTAGCTAAATAAAAGCCCTTCCTATAATAAATAATTCCTTGATATTCGTTATTAGATATTTTTTCAATTGGTATATCATCAAAATAAGAACCAATGATATTTTCTTTTATTTCATCATCAAAGCGTCTAATTAAAATAAATTTGTTGTCATTCTTAAAATAATCATTTAAGCAAAATTCTTTGACTGCATATGATTTACCATTTGAACGTTGCCCAAGTAAAATATTATATTGGGCTTTACAAGATAAAATCTTATCTAGTCTATAATATTCTTTTTTACTCATTCGGATATACCCCCAAAAGAATCAAGTGTGCTATATCAGAACAAACAATGTCAATAATAGAAAATAGTGATATATTTCTTTCCTGTTCAATTAAGTTCTGCGTTGAGGTAACACCTATATTACCTTTACGAACATTCTGAACAACTTCCTTATAATTATCAAAAGTTTTTGTATTAGAATATTCGGTGTTATCTTCACCACTTGCCGTTGTTATATCTTCGGCATTTTCCCTTAGTTCTGTATCATCGTATGCATTTGATTTACTTGTTGTTGTAGAAGTTGCACCAGGTGAGAAAGTATTTGAACCGCTGTTGATTTCACTTCCTTCTTTAGTTGTTGTAATTGTTTCAGTTCCGTCCACATTTGCTATAGGGTCATAAGTCAAACGAGTTGTATTATACAAGGTATTATATTTATAAGTATTCGATATAATTAAATTTGTAACATCTAAGTTAACTAAACCTTGTATTATATTACCTTGAGCGTTTTCATAAATTGAACTAACTTCCCAACCTCTATATTTTGTCACAAAATAGTTATTATAATAACTTAAATTATCTAAAATAAATGTTGGAATATTTCCCGTACTTGGAATAATATCAAAAGTCAAATCTTTAACCTTCATCAACTTCACCTCCCTTTTTTTCAATGTCGCTTTTTTCCTCAATGTCGCTTGTAATATTATAATTAAATGTCGCTTTTAGATTGAGTTTAAAAGTCGTATTGCAGATTTTAAAAGATTCATTAATTGAATCAATTATAGTATCAATGTTAAATTTTAAAAGCTGGTCATCACCTGTTAATTCGTCTGTAATAAGTCGCTCTTTTTTATTAAAAGCAAGATTTAAGCCGATTTCACGATAAAAAGCTTTCAATAAATAATCTCTAAGTTCATACAATGAATTTAGATTTGCGGGGCTACTTTGTGGAAGTTTTTTGACATTTTCAAAAATTGGTGTGTCTGTAATTACTGCAAACCTACCTGCCCTAACTTCTTTTATATAAGCTTTTAATGATTCAGCAATAGCCGTATCACTTGCGCTAAAATTATCAGTTAGACGAGTGTTAACAACTGCTATATTTATAGAACTGTCAATGTCTGCTAACTGTCTAGCATATCTATTAATTAGTTTTATTAAAGGTTGTCTATTATAATATTTAAGTGGTGATGTGTAAATCACTTCGCAACCTTTGCCGATTTCACGAGTTCCACCCTTAACAGTTGGCGCCGTGTATGTAACTTTTGTAGGCTTTAAATACATATTTACACCAGTTAAACCGCCACGGAAAAAACCAAGGTTGCCAATATCACCATTTAAAAAATCAAAGTTATCTAATAAAATACAATATCCGTCAATTATAAGTGTATCAAGTAAAAATTCTTTATCAAGGTTATCAATTAAACCCTCGATATTAATAGCATGATATATAACCTCTTTAAGCTTATTTTGCCAATAAAAAAAGCCTGTCGCAACATCTGCCGTATTATAAATTATATTATTTTTTATTTTCTCAGAACTAGACATAAAAACCTCCTATAAGTATGCTTTTTAATTCTTCTATTTCATCGGTTGACATATCATCCGCTATATCGGATAAGTCTGGATTGAATACGGTTGTAAATCCATCTAAATCGCCAAGTCTTTCATATTTTTGCACATTGTAGCCGATAGAATGACCATAATTAGAAGGAACTAGTTTTGTATTTCTTTCTATTATCAAATAAGGATACTGAGGTTTTATAGTGTCAATATTTCCCGAACTAGAACCGCTAACTGAAAAATCAGTACCATTAACTTGTGAAATATCTAGCGCACCTTGTGCAAGCCCTGCGACACCGCCAGCAATTGCAAAAGGGTTACCTGTTAGAGCACCGCCCGCCGTTGTAACTGCTGAACCTGCTAAACTCATTATAGAGCTATTTACCCTTGAAGTAAAAGCACTTGCGTTGTCACCAGTAACAGGAATGTTAACACCGATTTTTCCATTGAAATAATCTACTATAATGCCATCCGCCGACACACAAGCACAACAAGTGCCTGTTGAAAATTCAACAATCAAATCAATTGTAATTTCTTTACCGATATAAGCACCACTTAGCTTATGAACACCACAATAAGGAATATAAATATATAAATTTGTATAAGGCTCAAAATCCCAAAAATCACGATATTTTGACGGAACTTTTACACCACTAAAAGACATATAAGAATTAAAAGGCGGTAAAAGCTTATATGCGTTTATACCCAAATCAGCAGTACCGAACTTTATTGATTCCGTTGCGGTTGCGTTGGTAAGGGCTTTTACATCAAAAGGATAGACAGTCAATTGCATAATTGCATTGATTGGATTTTCTCCAAACAACTTTAAACCGTTTAAATATTTATTTAAGGTTGTTTCATCTGCATTATATAACTTGTCGCCTAAGTCTATTGCTTGTGCCTCTGTTAAAATGTACCATCTATCAGCTTTATTATATGGATATACACCGCCTCCGATTGAAACAGACCTAATATAATTATTATTGTCAATATCTTGGTCAGGCTGTGGTGCATGATCAGATGAATTTTCCCAACCAAAATTATTAGCATTCTCAAGATTTTCCCAACCAAAATCTTGACCGGTTATATTTCCGTTGTCGTCAATTTCACCAATATGCACATTAGTACTATCAAAATCATCAATGCCATAATGAATAGCCTTTGCAACTGTTTCCGCCCACATAAAACCGTAATTAGCGAGGTTCTTTTTTACAATGTCTATTGTATCGGTTTTCATGCGCCCGTTTTCGCAATTAAATTCATAAATTGGTACTTCTAGTATTGCAGGATTTGCACCACTTTCAAAATCAGATTGCGGATTGTCTCTATAAAAGTTATTACAATATGCATAATGTCCAGGGTTAATTATTCCATCTCGTGAACCTTCTGAACCATCACCCGAACCTGTCCATAAATCCATAGTATTCCATAAACCTGTTATAACATTTGAATAATTATTATCGGGGTAAGGTTTATCAATCCAATTTGTTTTACCTGCATAAGAACAACAAACGAAATACTTTTGTCGGGTTCTCAAGTTTCCATTGTCTGATTTATACATAACTAGATACATATAAAAAGAAGTAAAATCATGATTATGTTCTCTATGCCATCTAAAATGCGCATAATCTGTATATGATATACCATTGACATCATATAAAACTGCCCCGACTTGATTTGTAACGTCAGTTGTTCCGTTGAAAACTCTAAAAACGGGTAACATGCAAAATTCTTTATAATTGAAATCAGTTACAATTTTAATATCGTTATAATATTGCCCGAAATCTAAAGTCGTTGCAGTGAGTATACCCGTACCTCCCCATGTATTTTCAAGAGGTGTAGCACTAGGTTTATAATCACTTGGCTTAAACATAACAGATTGAATATTATCAGATTCTTTATATAATAAATATCTATAATATGTACCTTGCATACGTTTAAAAGTGTACTTCAAATCGTCATTTCGGTTTTCTCTTGATACAATTTTATCAAAACCATTATATGTTCCTAACTCTTCTCCGTTTAATCTGCAATAACTATAATTTTCATTATATTGCATATTAGCTTGCAAAAAATCTTGTATAGGTGTTAATGTCATGCGCCTGCAACCTCCAATACATAATTATTTGTCAAAGTATTTGAATTATTTAAAATACCGCCGTCAAATTTTGCAATTAATATCTCTTTTTCGGCGGCGCAACTTTGCATATTATCAATTAAATATGGGTTTAGATTGCTTTCTTGGCGGTTAATTAAAAAGTATTTTTCTAATAATTCATCTTTGAAAGACATTAATAAGTCAACATGATAATTAGCACGAACCCAATTATTATTCGTTCTTTCTACACTTGCTAGATTGTACCATCTACCAAAAGAAGGAATAAAAATTATATTCGAATTAATTAGACTTTTGTCTATTGTTAAACTTGGGTTAGTTCGGTCTGTGTCATTTATTAATGAACATTCTTTGCGTTCGATTAATTCACAATCTTTGTTAACTTCTTTTAGTTCTGAACTTGTTTTATAAAAATATATTTCCATAAAATAAGGGGCTAGACCTAATTTTTTAAGTCTAACCCCAAAAACCTCCTTTTATGTTATTTAATTATTCAAGTGTGAATACAACTGAATTTTCTGATAAGTCATTAAAATAACCATTAGTAGCCTTATAGAAATAATTTGTGTATTCACCTCGTGCATTATACTGTGAAGTTGCTTTCTCTTCCTTTACGGTGATACCTAGTGCACTCTTTTCGTTCATAATTGCGATAATATTTGACTTTGTAAATTCTGTACCATTGATTTTAATATCAATCTTTGAAACATCTTCAAAATCATATGAATCACCTGCACCCTGCCAATATAGTGCTTCAGAATACTCGGGAAGAGCAACAAGCGAATTGTGATAAGTATCAGATGAAAGATAAGTATCACAAGCGGTTGCAAAATCTGATAATACTGTAATGTCTAAATCTTCTGAAGGTGTAAAACGGGTGTAGCCTTCAGGATTAAAAAGCTTTGACATACGCTCTAATCTCTTCTTATATAAAAGAATCTGTCTAGTTGCATATCTCAAGAACTCTTTATCTGTCAAAGCCTTTTCACCTGCTGGCAGTGAATTACCTGTTAATGCGTTATAATTTGTGACTAACTTTACATAGCCAATATCCTTATTAGTTCTTTCACCTTTTCCGTCTACTTCGCTTGCCTTGGTAATCTTGTTGCCGATAAAATTTGAATAGCAAAGGTCGAGTGCTAACTCAAGTCTAATATTGAGAGAGTTCTGAACCTGTGTAAAAATTGCTGTAATAAATGCACCCATGGCCTCAGCTGATTCAAATGCATCTTTTATCATATTGTCGGGAATTGTAATATCAATCTCAAATGTAGACTTATCTGAAAAAAGTTTCTGCTTTACTGTTGGGTTTGTAATAACATAAGGGTCAATTGATGAACCTGTTGAAAGATTATATGCTTTATTTTCTACCGCCTCAAGTGGTTCAACATAAATCTTCTGTAAAATAACACCAAATTCAAAAGAATTAAGAAGGTGCTTTTTAATCTGTGGGCTATAATTCTTTACATCAATAACAGTTTTACCGATTCTATCAGTAAGAACCCCAAGCCACTTATTTTTTGTTGAATCTGAACCAAGAACAAGTGTACCCATCTGAACAAAACTTGCCGTATCTTTTACGGTGATTGCGTCACCTCCGCAGGCCTCGTTGAAAGTTGAATTCAAAATAGTATAAATCTGATTATAAGTTGCCATTTTTTCACTCCTTTAAATAATTAATTAATCGTTTAATTGTTATATAAAAAAATATAGGGCTTTCGCCCTATATCGCACCCCAGGATCGCCCGTGCACCCACCCATATTATTATATCTCTTCTGTTTCTGTTTCTGTTTCTGTTTCTGTTTCCGTTTCTGTTTCTGTTTCTGTTTCTGTTTCGGTTTCTGTTTCTGCTTTTGTTTTTACTTTCTGCTTTGTTTCGGTTTCCGTTTCAATTCTTTTTGCTAACTCTTCAATAATATTCATGTTTTTAATTCTCCTTAAATGGGTTTCCTTCACACACGTCAATAACCTTTTCTGCGATTTCCTTATATAACTTTTCATCATTTATAAAGAAATCTGAATAATATTTATCATTGTTACCCTTGTGCGTTGTTGGTACTGCAAAAATTCCGTTCTTACCCTTAATAACATTATACTTTAATACAATGCAATTAAATAATTCTACATTTACTATCGCACGGTTCTTGCCTGCCTTTTCATTCCTCCATAAAATTTCAATGTTTGTGATTGTGCTTGTTTTTGCCATTTTTGTTATCTCCTTTTTAAAAAAATATTGCCATCTATTTATATATGCGCCTGGCTTTAATGCGCTATAGCAGGTGCGTGGAGTCGAACCACGCAAGCCCGGTACCTGCTTTTAAATTTGAAAGAGGAGAACAAACAAGAACATAATTATAATATATCTTGTATGTTGTTATGTCAAGTATTTTATAGGCATTATAAAAGCTTTATTATTAAATTCATCTTTAATCATTATAGGGCTTTTATAATCAATTGCATAATATTCTAATTCTAAATGATTTTCAAAATATTTCAAATAATCAACATCAAATGTAGCTATATGGTTTCCATCGTTATATAATAAAGCATGATTATTCATATCGGATATGACTATACACTTTTTATAATCTTTTTCTGCCAACCATTGGTACATCTTATGTAAAGTAGTAGTACACTCATCTATTTTAAATATTGAACTATGAATATTAGTTTGTAATAATATTACATCATTTATGCAAACATATTCATTATTAAGCCTTAAACAAGATATTTTCCCCTTTTTCTTATTTGTTAATTCTCTTAACTTATAATCAGCTATGTCACTTATTAATTTGTTTAATTTAATCATTTTATACCTCCTATTGTTTGTCACCTCTTGACAAATATTATTATATCATTGTCAAGAAAAAATGCAATAGAATTATTGTATTTATTTTAGTACAATGTTGTTATTTTTTTAACAATCTGAAAGGGGAAACTAATTGAGG
>Ga0326512_10002702_pt1 | contig 13112 bp, 11 predicted proteins | sample 1_2617_0518_D_FD_203652 | JGI IMG/M metagenome (GOLD analysis project Ga0326512, IMG submission 203652) | Bovine rumen microbial communities from UC Davis, California, United States - 1_2617_0518 | ecosystem: Host-associated > Mammals > Digestive system > Stomach > Rumen | place: USA... | reverse complement strand
CCGTTGCCCTGCCTAAGTTCTTTGGCTATTAAGCTATGGAAGCGAACTACGCAGGTTACCCCGTGTATAAAGGTCTCCAGATGCCCTTGGAGTTTATGGGCATCCGGGGACGCTTTATCCTCATTGCTGCAGCCACCTTCGGAGCAGCCTTCCTCGGCTTCATTGCCGGATATGTCCTCTTCGGACTCGGTATTGCCCTGCTTGTGCTGGGTGTCAGTGCCGGAGGCGGTCTGCTTACCATCTATCTGAAGCAAAGAAACGGCTTGCATACCAAGCAGAAAGAAAAAGGAATCAAACACTATCATCATCTGTATGAGCACTAGGAAAAACACACTGGACGGACTTTTTACGGGCATCGAGGACATTACCGATGCACGGGGAAGAGTTGTCAATACCGTGCTGTATAGCAAGGCAGGCAACTACAGTTCTATCTTCGAGATAGAGAACCCTGTGCAGCAATACTGTACCGATGCAGACCAGTACTATGCCTTTATGAACGTGCTGGATCATATCCTCCAGACCCTCGGTGAAGGCTATGCCCTGCAGAAACAGGACATTTTTTGCAGACAGGCCTACCACCATGACATTACCCCTGATATGGAGTTTTTGACCCAGAGCTATTTTAAGTACTATGAGGGCAGACCCTATACCGAAATCCGCACCTTTATCATTATCACCCAGGAAACCCGAAAGAGCACCTTTGTTGCCTATGACCCCAAGAAATGGGCAGAGTTCAATAATAAGGTGCAGAAGGTGAAGGACATTCTGGAGGAAAAGGGCCTGCCACACCATCTGTTAGGCAGAAAGGAGATAGACGAATACCTCCACCGCTTTATGGCCTTTGACTTCAAGAAAGGCCCCTTCGGTATGACAAATTTGAAGTGTACCGATGACTGTCTGAAGATGAGTGATAAGGTGGTAAAAAGCTTCTCACTCGTTGACATCGACGTGATAGACCTGCCGACTGTCATTCATCCTGTGCAGACCAAGCCCGTCAACGGCTACCCGGTCAGCACGGATTTACTGTCGTTTCTCTCCACAGTACCCTTGACGGACTGTGTGGTCTATAACCAGGTCATCCAGATACCAGCCCAGAGAAAGGAACGTCAGCGACTGATAGGAAAGAGCAAGCGCCATGCCTCCATGCCAGACCCCAGCAACAAGATTGCCAAGGCCGACATCGATGAGGTGTTGGAGGTGATTGCTACAGAACAGAAATCACTCGTCTGGACGAACTTCAACGTCCTTGTTTCCTGTAAGCCAGAACATCTGACTAAGGTCACCTCCTACTTAGAGACCAAGCTCTTTGAGGTGGGCATAGCCCCAAGTAAGTCAGCCTATAATCAATTGCTGTTTATGGACTCCTTCCCCGGCAATGCCTATAGCTTCAATAAAGACTACGACCTCTTCCTAACCCTGCAGGACTCAGCTTTGTGCCTCTTCTATAAGGAGCGCATGAAGCATGATGAGGTGACACCCTTGAAGGTATTCTATACCGACAGACAAGGCGTACCCATCGCCATAGACTTCACGGGAAAGGAAGGAGAAAAGAAACTCACCAATAACTCGAACTTCTTCTGCTTGGGCCCAAGTGGTAGCGGAAAGAGTTTTTCGACCAATACCGTCGTGCGCCAGCTCATCGAGCAGGACACCGATGTGGTGATGGTTGATACTGGTGACTCGTATGAAGGTATTTGTGGTTATTTCCATGGCACCTATATCAGCTACAGCAAGGAGCATCCAATCTCGATGAACCCTTTCAAGGTCAGTGATGTAGAGTATCAGCAGAACTTCGGAGAGAAGAAAAACTTCCTGAAGTCCCTCATCTTCCAGATTTTCAAGGGTAACAAAGCCCCCGAGAAGCTGGAGGACACCATCATTGATACTGTACTGAATGAGTATTATGATGCCTATTTCCATCCCTTTAGTGGTTATACCAGCGAAGAGAAGGAAGAACTGCGAAAGCAACTCCTGCTGGCTGACAAGCGTAATGGCAAGTATGGAGAGTATATAGAAGCCATTGAGAATGACGCTGATGTCATCAGCTCACAAGAGACGAATACAGTAACCGGTGACAAGCAGACCTATACAAAGGATGAGAAGGAACACCATGCCAAGGTGCAGCGTCTTGTAGAGAAGCTGCATAACCTTGCCAATGATGCAGCCGCCAGTGTAGGAGAACGTGAACATGCCAATAACCAGTTGATGCGTCTGATGCCAGAACTGATAGAAGGCCACTATCTGATGAAGATAGACCAGCGGATAGAACGTATGGAGCGCCAGAAGCGTGACTTGAAAGTGACGAAGCTGAGCTTTGATACCTTCTATGAATACGCCTGTGAGCGCATTCCTCAGATGATGGAGGAGAAGAGTATTGCCTTTCCCATCAATGAGTTTGCCGCAATTTTGGAACCCTTCCATAAGGGCGGTAAGTTGGAAACCATCCTCAATAACGACATGGATTTGAATCTCTTTGATGAGAAGTTCATTGTCTTTGAGATAGACAAAATCAAGGATGACCCTGTGCTCTTTCCTATTGTGGTACTCATTATTATGGATGTGTTCCTGCAGAAGATGCGTATCAAGAAGGGACGCAAGGCACTCATAATCGAAGAGGCATGGAAAGCCATCTCTTCACCAACAATGGCAGAGTATATCAAGTACCTGTATAAGACGGTCAGAAAGTTCCACGGCATTGCAGGCGTGGTGACTCAGGAACTCGGTGATGTGATAGACTCTCCTATTGTTAAGGAAGCCATCATCAACAACTCCGACATCAAGATACTCCTGGATCAGAGCAAGTTCAAGGATCGATATGATGAGATAGCTGCTATCCTTGGTATCACCGACGTACAGCGACAGCAAATCTTTACCATTAACTCGTTGGATAACCATGAAGGCCGTAACTACTTCAAAGAAGTCTGGATATGTCGAGGTCAGAGCTCAGATGTCTATGGTGTTGAAGAACCGCCGGAGTGCTATATGGCCTATACCACTGAACGGGCGGAAAAAGAAGCCTTGAAGATATACATCAAGCACTATGGAGGTGATACCATTGAGGGCATCCGTCACTTTTGTAAGGATATGGAAAAGGCTGGACTGACGGGTAAATATCTGAAATTTGCCAATGAGGTAAACAAACAGCAAAACGTTATGGAACTATGGGGAAAGGAAACATGAGAATGAAACAGACCAAGGTCGTAGCATTGTTGTTGGCTGCGCTATGCCTTACCACTCCTACCTATGCCTGGCGTTGGAACTACGACAGGAGAACTACTGATCAGGTTGGTAAGAATACAGCTGCAGCCTCTGCTGTGGAGGAAACACATAATGCCACTCTTAAGGAGCAGAAGAAAACACAGGAGCGTATTGCAGAGTTTACAACCGCTATCCATGTTATCAGGGAACTGTATAAGCAGTCAATGCAGAATACGGGCGGTTTCGGTCAGGAGAGTATGTATTATAGGCTTATTGGCGAGAATGCCCTCTATATCGTGACCAATATCCCTGTAGCTGTGAGCTGGCTCACGAAGAAACCTCAAATTAATCTCCCTCTGTGTTTTAACGAGATTAGTAATCTGACTTTGAAGACAGAGCAGTGCATAGCGGGTTTCGTGAATATCGTGAACAACGGCCATGTCACATCACCGTTAAAGGTCAATCCCTATATTCCGCAACAAGGTGGTGCTGCAAATATAGGAAAGAATGACGGATATAACTTCATGAGCAGGGCTGACAGGATGGGCATGGCTAATGATATTCTGGAGGACTTGGTGATTGTCAGGAACAACCTTGATACTCTAATCTTCATGTGTCAGACCAATAACGGGCTGGAAGACTTGTTGATGGAGTTAGACACTGATACATGGTGCAATGCCATGCAGATGAAGTGGTCGATGAGTGAGATCGTCAGGGGATGGGAAGACTTTAGTTAATTGAGAATTGATAATTGAAAAGTGATAATTTGGAATGAGAAACGCAATTATTATAATGGTGGCAGGGGTGGGCTTGATATGTCCACATAAAGGACTGGCGGGTATTTTGCCGCATGACTTGCCTACCATTGAGGCACTTATTTCCCAGCATAAGAAGACTATGAATGCTGAGGATGAGAGTAACAAGCAGTTGGTTGCTAATGCTACCATCAAGGAAATGGTTAAGGATGTCTCTAAGAAATACAATAATGTGAAGACCATCCTTGACAAGAAGAGTGGTGATGCACTTGCGTACCTGTCATTAGCGGCAGAGATGAGCCGCTGCGTGACGAGTACCGTTAAATTGACGAAAGAATATAGCGAGTTTGCACAGTTTGCAGCATTACATGCAGGAAGTAAGCCGATGGTGGCGTGGTACACCTTGGAGGCGAATAATAAGGTCTATAAGGAGTTGAAAAACATCCGAAAGATGTACCTTGCTGTTGCTGCTACAGGAACGAGCTTCTTCCGGGCTACCAACAAGGAAAGAATGAACATCATCTGGGCGCTGAACCAGAGCATTAACAATATGCGTGATGTTATCCAGCAGGCCTATATGTGGTGTGATTTGTTGGTTGGCGGGTATGTCCATGAGAATCATATCTGGGAGATACTCAGCTCGCCAGTATTGGAGAATATCGGAAAAACAGTATTAAAAGAATGGCCAGTATGAGAAAGATACTGATTATAATGACAATGGGAATGATGCTGACTCATGCAGTGACAGCGCAGGTACATGATGAAGAAAAGTACTTGCAATGGCGATCGATGGAAACTGGACCTTTGGGTTTTGAACCGAAGCACTACTATTGGATTTTTCATAATGGTTATGCGCACCATGAGTTGGAATGGGAGTGGCATGGTTTCAAGAGCGGACTCTATCTGCACTTGAAACCTAACAAGAGTGATGCGAAGCCCGTTGTTCCTAAGCGTACCCTCGGTGCTACTACTGATGTATGGACGAAAGAATCTACCGACTCCATAGAAAAAGACTTTAAACATCAGTTGGAACAAGAGACACTGGCGGCTGTAGATCGAAGAGTGGACGCTGCCTATCTGCTGTTTAGGGATGACTTTAATGATATGCAGAAGAAGATTTCCGCAGGGCTAACGTACTGCATGGCCAACAGCAAGGGTAATGTCAACGTTATTGCACTAGTAAACAGCCTCTCCAACCAGAACCGCTTTATTACAGAACAGGTTAGCTATGTGCATAAGACCAGTAACGGTTATGAGTTGGAGAATGCCAAACGTGAGGAATGTTATATCAAGCTGAAGGCCGATATGGAAAAGGTGACACAGAGTACCATTGATTTGATGAGATATGTGAAAGTTTCAAAATAAGAATATTAAAAGATGAATGAATTGTTATTGAACTGTCATATTGGTGGGTTGTTTTTGACGATGGGATTGCCGACGCTCGATCCTGTGATGACCAATGTGCTGGATTATATCCACCAGCATGCATTATTTCTTGGTTCATGGGGAGGCTTTGCCAAGTCGTTGGGACTGATACTCGCCATGTGTGTGACCAGCTATGAGTGCTGGATGATGATGCTCGGCAGACGCGGCATTGATGTGATGAAGCTGTTTCGTATCGTGGGTATCTCGCTCTGTATCGTCTCAGCCAATGCCATTGCCGATGCCGTGGCAGCACCGGGTGAACAGATGGGGCGTGTGATGAAAGCGCAGGCAACCCTCAGCCATAAGCGTATTGATGCCTTAGAGAAACGCGAGGCGAAGTTGCAGAGCCAGTACCTCGACAAACTACGAGCGCATAATGACTCACTTGACAGGAAACGTAGAGCAGAGGCTAAACTAAGTGAGGATTCCCATTGGTGGGAGGAGGTGGCTTATGCTGTGAAGAACATGGATAAAGCTGTAGAAGAATGGGCTAAGGAAGCCGCTGTCATTGCAGAAACCAAGACCGCAGAAATGGTTAACATGCTTATCCGCTATATCGGAGAGATTATCTATCAGGTTGTCTATTTCGGAATGCTGCTTGGTCAGGCCTTTATGATGAATGTGCTGAAGATATTCTGTCCTGTAGCCTTTGCCCTCAGTATCGTACCACCTTGGGCCAGTGCGTGGAGCCAATGGATATCGAAGTATGTAAGCCTGTCGCTATGGGCACCCTTGATATATATGTGTAGCATCTATGCGGACATGATATTGAAATATACCATTCTTCAGGACACCACCGCCTATACAACGTTGCTTGGCAGTGCTAGCTATTCGTGGGGAGAGATTGGTGGTCTGGGTATGCAGGGCATCGGTAGTACCTGTATGTATGTCGTAGGATTGTTGGTCGGTGCCATGCTAATTAAATTCGTGCCAGAGTTGGCATCATGGATAGTACCTGGAGGAGCCAGTAGCAGTATCGGTTCGGCAGTCAGCGGAATGACCACCACAGCAGCTGCAACAGCAGGAAGTACGGTCGGAGGCTTTGTTGGAAGTAGTATTGGAGTAACGAGACATACTGTAGGTGGCACAATCAAGGGAGGCGTAACAGGATATTCTTCATCTGAAGGAGGCGGTATAAGTGGTGCATGGAATGGTGCGGTATCTGGCGGCAGACGCGGATTCGAGCGTGGCATGGACTTCAATGTAGGTACGCACATGAGGGATAAGCAGTATAAGTAACAAAAAAAACAGATAAAACGATGTTGATAGAGAGTTTAGAGAAGAAGACTAAGTTGGCTATGTTTACGGTTTTGCTGGCAGTCAGTGCCAGTGCCGTGGTCTGCGGCTTGTGCTTCTATTTTACGATGCAGCTGGTCAGAGACCAACAGCAGCAGGTGTATATCTTAGACGGGAACATCCCGTTTATGGCAGAGCGTAGTAAGAACGAGATGACCTTTGACATAGAGGCTAAGGCTCATATCCAGCTCTTCCACCAGTACTTTTTCAACCTCTCGCCAGATGATGAATATCTGAAGTGGACGTTTGAGAAAGCGATGTACTTGGCTGATGAAAGTGCTTTGAGACAGAAGCAGGCCATCGAAGAGACGGGATTCTACTCACAATTGTTGTCCAGTTCTGCTGTGGAAACCATTGTCGCGGATAGTATTCAACTCGACAAGCAGCAGATGAGTTTCAAGTATTTCGGTACTCAGATGATCAAACGTAGAACCAACAGTGTGAAGCGTAGTATCATCACCGTAGGAAAGTTACAGAATGTACCTAGAACACAGAACAATCCTCACGGACTGCTGATTACCAACTGGCGAACACTGGAGAATAAAGACCTGAAGAGTTATTGAACATTGATCATTGAACATTGAAAGAACCATGAAAATATTCAAGAATAAGCAGACACCAGAATACAAAGAAAAAGAACGCTACCGACTGAGAAAAGCCAGAATCTGGGGCTATAAGCTTGGTAAGAAGTACGGCATCGGTGAAAAGATTTCCATGGCCAATGCCTGGGCTGACGGTCACAAACGGAAGGCCGCAGGGATATTGTTCTCCGTGACTGCCACCATCTACGTTATCGGTTTCCTGCTGTGTATGTCAGGCAATGACAGTAACAGTATCAATGACCCTATGCAGGACTTTGCTCAGGTACAGCCCATGTTTGCCCAGCTGCACCGTATCGAGGACATGAAGACTGTTCAGAAGAATACTATAGTGACTCTGAGCAATAGGGCAGTAAGACTGAAACACGAGGTCGATTCACTGATGGCCAAGCCCGGTAAGACCCATGCAGATTCCGTGCTTGCACTGGAAAAGTATGATGAACTCCAAATGATTATGAACAAATAACCAAATAGAAAGAACCATGAAGATAGATTTCAAGAAGATTGATTTTCGACAGGGAAAGTACTGGTTCCCGCTGGTACTCTTCGTTCCCTTGGTAGCCATAGCCTATTTCTCCTGTGAGATGTTCAAAGGCCCGACAGAGCAGACAGGTATGGTCACCGACAGTATCAATACCATGATGCCAGAGCCAGCCGGTGACGGTCTGCATGGCAAGTTCGCTGCCATGGAGGACAACATCCTCAGAGGTGACGGCTATACCGCCATCAATTCCCTTGGGGAGGAAGAACAAGGTGAGAGCGATGATGAGAACGTGTATAGCGAAAGTGAGATGGACAGAATCGACAAGGAGAAGGCAGAGAAGAAACGCCAGGAGCAAGAGATGGCAGCTCTCCAACAGCAGCTCAAAGAGTCGAGGATGCACATCAACCAGTATGATGACCGATATACAGGTCATAGCAGTAATGGTAGTCAGCAGCGTGAGATGGAGCAGTTTGAGGAGCAGATGCGCCAGATCCAGGAACGAAGCAGAAAGATGGCACGGGACATCACAGGTGATGACTATCCTTCAAGGAATAGTCAGCAGGCACAAATCAATCCGAATGGCCAGATAGCAGGCTATGACATCTACGGCAATCCTATCATGGCTAACCAACAGCCCAAGAAAGACACCATAGCCGTTGTTGCCAAGGCAGATGACACCCATGCAGAAAACTTCAATACCATTGCTGATGATGAAAAGCTCGATGATCCGCTGATTAAGGCTATGATAGACAAGACCACTAAAGCCCATGAGGGAACCAGACTCCGCTTTAAACTGTTGGATGATGTGGTTGTCATGGGCGTGAAGTTGAAGAAAGGCACCTACCTCTATGGAACCGTGACCGGCTTCGGTCAGCAGCGAGTAATGGCAGACATCACGAGTATTCTGGTGAAGGATAAGTTCCTGAAAATCCACCTGTCGGTCTATGACCTTGACGGTATGAAGGGCTTCTATGTGCCGGAGTCAGCCTTTAGGGATATGATGAAGAATGCCGGTAGTGCCGCTATGCAGAGCAACATCAGCTTTGACTCCAACGGTGGTAGCGGTATCTCAGCACAGGCACTGGCTCTACAAGCTCTGCAGAATGCCTATCAGAGTACGTCAAGTGCCATTTCACAGGCTATTAAGAAGAACAAGGCAAAGATTAAGTATAACACCATTGTATATCTGATTAACGAACAATAACCCTATAAACCCACAAACAAGATGAAAAGTATGAAAAAGTTTTTATTAGCAGCAGTGGCTTTGATGGCCATGAGCACAACCCGTGTCAGTGCAGAGACAACACAGTCCAATGACGTGTATCTGAGCACTATCTATGTCAATGAGCAGGTGACCACCCACCTGATTATGCCTGAGACCATCCGACTGGTGGATATCTCCACTGATACCATCGTCGGCAACCAGGTCAATGACAACATCGTGCGTCTGAAACCCAAAGGAGCCATGCAGGACTATGAACAGGCAGGCATCGTGACAGTCATCGGAGAACGGCATATCGCCCAGTATAAGTTGGTCTATCGCAGCTGTCTGCCCTTTGCCAGCACCCGCTTCACTGTTCCGTACTGGGATATGCAGGAATACCAGAATCCCGATGTGAGTATGTCTGTAGGAGAGATGAGCCGCTATGCTATCCGTATCTATAATACCAAGCGCAGCGTGGAGAACATCCATACCAAGAAAGACAAGATGAAGGCATGGGTGAACCATATCTGTTCAGCAGGTGACTACTTCTTCATTGACTTCTCGATGGAGAACAAGACCAAGATACCATACGACATTTCAGAGATACGAGTCAAGCTGGAGGATAAGAAGCAGAAGAAGGCCACCAATTATCAGAGTATCGAGCTGACACCGGAGTTTATGCTGAACTACAACAAGCACTTCAAGAAACGTTATCGTAATGTGCTCGTAGTAAAGAAGCTCACCTTTCCAGAGGCCAAGGTCTTGAAGATCGAGGTCAGTGAGAACCAGATTTCCGGCAGAACCATCGAGCTGAACATTAACTATGATGATGTGTTGGATGCCGATTGCTTTGACGATTAAACAAACAAAGGTAGAAGAAGAGCATGATTCAGGAAACCAAGGAACAGCAGCAGATGTATAATCTGTTTCGCTCGTTCATCTATATTTTCTTGATTATCGAGTTGGTGATGCACATGCCTGTCCATACAGGGAGTAGCATTGCCAACTCCTTTTTGCAGATGATAGCCAGACTGGGCTTTTTTAATTCTGTGGTGTCGTGTAAGGTGATAGAGTTGGTGACCATCTTGATTACCTGTGCAGGCACTACAGCCCGACGGAGCTTGAAGTTTGATGTGAGGACGATGGTCGTCTATCCATGCGTGGCAGGTATTACATTGACTGTGCTGTGCATCTTCCTGCAGCAAGGGCATTGGGGAACCCATATTGCAGGCTATTCGCTGAACCGCATCCTCTATCTTGTTACCTCGATAACAGGCGTGATGTGTATTCACCGAAGCCTTGATGCCATTGCACAGTACTTTAACTGTAAACTCGGTGAAGACCGCTTTAACTTTGAGAACGAGAGCTTTCAACAGTGTGAACAGTTGGTGGAGAACAAGTACAGCGTAAACATTCCGATGATCTTCTACTATAAGGGACGAATGCGCAAAGGCTGGTGCAATGTGGTGAATCCTTTCCGAGGTACATGGGTTGTGGGAACGCCAGGTAGTGGTAAGTCCTTCTCTGTGGTAGAACCCTTCATCAGACAACACTCAGCCAAGGGCTTTTCACTTGTTGTCTATGACTACAAGTTTCCGGCTCTTGCAGAGATGACCTTTTACCACTTTAACAAGAATAAGATGCTCGGCAATATCCCCAAAGATATGAACTTCAACATCATCAACTTTACCGATGTAGAGTACTCGAACAGAGTGAACCCCATCCAACGGAAGTATATCCCTGATTTGAGTGCTGCCTCAGAGACAGCAGCCACCTTGCTTGCAGCTTTGAACAAAGGTGCAGGACAGGCAGGCGGTGGTGGAAGTGACAAGTTCTTCACCAATTCCGCAGAGAACTTCCTGGCAGCCATCATCTATTTCTTTGTCACCTTCCGTCCTGTGGCATGGAAGAATGGCAGAAAACTGCATCACATGATTATCAGTGACGGACGGAAACTGGAAATCAAGATACGGATGTGGGATGACTATGTGGCACTTGATACTGATGGGAATGTCGTTCTCGACTTCATGGATAAAGACGGCAATAACGTCAGCACCGATGCCGATGGTATGCCAGTCACCTTGAAAGGCTTTTCGTATGTGGATAGAGAGGGGAACGTAGTCTTTATCGAAGATGAGTTCTACGAGGATGATGAAGGACATATCACCCAGCCAGACACTTATACGGGCGAGTATAGTGACATGCCTCATGTGCTCAGCTTCCTGCAGTTGTCGTATGAAGATTCCTTTAATATCCTGATGCAGGATGAAAACATCATGTCGCTGATGGCTCCATTCAAGTCAGCATATGATAACAATGCCATGGATCAGTTGGAAGGTATGGTTGGAACACTCCGTGTCAACGCTGCACGACTGGTGTCACAGGAAGCCTACTGGGTATTCTCGGGTGATGACTTTGACCTTAAAGTGTCAGACCCCCAAAGTCCGTCTTATCTGATTATCGCCAATGACCCTGAGAAGGAACAGGTGATAGGCTCCTTGAATGCTTTGATTCTAAACCGTCTGACTACCCGTGTCAACAGTGGTATGGGAAAGAACGTGCCAGTGAGTATCATCATCGATGAGCTGCCTACACTATATTTCCATAAGATAGACCGACTGATTGGTACAGCCCGAAGTAATAAGGTCAGTGTGACGATGGCCTTTCAGGAACTGCCCCAGTTGGAAGCCGACTATGGCAAGAACGGTATGCAGAAGGTGATAACCACGTGTGGTAATGTGTTTGCAGGCTCAGCGAGAAACAAGGAAACACTTGAATGGTTGCAGAATGACATCTTCGGTAAGGTGAAGCAGACCACCCAGAGTATCAGCATCAATGATGAGCGTGTCTCTACCTCCTTCAATGAGAAGATGGACTGTCTTGTTCCTGCTGCCAAGATTGCCGATATGGCAACCGGTTGGATATGCGGACAGACAGCCCGAGACTTTACGCCTACAGAAGCAGCTGCCATGCATAGCGTGAACCTCGAAGAAACGGACGAGTTCAAGACCACCAAGTTCTTTTGTAAAACCAACTTCGATATGAGCCATATCGAGGAAGAGAAGAAACACTATACCCCCTTGCCCAAGAAATACTGTTTCGAGAACGAGCATGAGAAAGAAGTGATGCTGGCAAGAAATTTCCGACGCATCAATGAGGAAGTGACTCAGCTCACAGCCAGTTTGCTTGGAAAAGAAAATGCCCAATAAACAAAGAAGCCTGCCTCCATTCGAGACAGGTTTCTTTCGTTATAGCGTATTAGCGATGGCTCGGACTTTAGCGTTATAGCTGTCCATGTTTTCCGCATATCCGATACGTTTTAGGAAGGAGTAGTAGTCTTTGTCCTTCTTGGGGTTATAACGTCGCTGTATCATGCGCACATAACCTGCAACAGACTCTTCCCAGGAACGGAAACGGTAGTAGTCACGTTGGGATGAGTTATAAAGCCCGAAGAGATTGTTGTAGTTTCGGCAAACGTTACTGCTTCCATAGCCGGTTTCAAGGCAATACTGAGCTGCCACAATCTTTGGGTAAAGTACACCGCAGTCCTTCATGACCTTGAATAGGTTGTGAAGGTTGAGCGGCCTGTCTGGTCTAGAGGCAAAATGTAGGTTCTCCATTTCCTCCTGTAACCCACAGATATAACTGTTCAGATGATTGATGAACGGCTCTGGATTAATTGATTTCCATTCGCATTCAACAAGTCTTTCAGCCCGGATATGCAGGTGCGGGCCAGTTGCCTTACCTGTATCAGAAGACAAGGCCACTATCGTTCCAGCTGATACAACATCCCCTTCTCTGACGGCAATCAGTCCTAAGTGACCATACAGGATGCGCAGTCCTACATGGTTGATGATGACATGATGACCATAGCCCGTTTCGCTATATATCACCTTTTCAATGACTCCTGGCATTATTGCGTAAACCAGAGAGCCTTTGGCACAACGTAAGTCTATACCGTTGTGGAATGTTCCCTTAACAAAAGTGACAGGATCCTTGCGATAGCCATAGTCAGAAGTGATATGAATGAAGTCTAAAGGAAGTGCCACTGAAGTACGACGGTTCAGAAGTTCCATCATCATACTGTCTTTGATAGAAACGAATAAAGGGACATCGTACTCAATGGCTATTTCCTGATGCGAAGGAAGGTC